>Ga0209443_1001343_pt1 | contig 15571 bp, 10 predicted proteins | sample LauGreBMM110DCMD_2_FD_187571 | JGI IMG/M metagenome (GOLD analysis project Ga0209443, IMG submission 187571) | Freshwater lake microbial communities from Lake Michigan, USA - Su13.BD.MM110.DCMD (SPAdes) (version 2) | ecosystem: Environmental > Aquatic > Freshwater > Lake | place: Lake Michigan... | reverse complement strand
CTCGCGCAGTATATTCCCTGGTAAAAAACTACCTCCAGGCGGCGAGTTCTGCCGATCACTTGGGACCGCACGCCCTGCGGCACACGTTTGCAACCCACCTTCTCGATATGGGCGCGGACCTCACCGTCATACGTGAGCTTTTGGGGCATGCGAATTTATCGGCTACTCAGGTTTACACGCATGCCTCGGTGGAGCAGCTCAAATCGGTGTACCGACGAGCGCATCCGCGCAGCTAAGATTTTTGCCTGCGGACTTTGCCCGGAATCCGCGGACCTTTGGCCTTCCCTCCACCTTCCTTATGGTGCTGCCTTGGTTCCACGGGGCCTTCGGAATTCCTCATTTTGGCTTTGTTATCAGGGTTTTATGGGGTCGTGATGCCTTGCGAAGTTTCTACTTAGCCCTTTTTTTTGAAGGCTAAAACGGCCATTGAGGGCCAATGCGAAGACAAAATCACGATTACATGAAAAGTAGGTATTGAAATAATCGCTTTTTTTTCTACATTTGCAGTCCGTTTGAAAAAGCGGCCAGCTGCATGGGTAGCAACGTTCTTTATCGCGCACTGCAGGGCACAAGCTCCTTCGCCAGCATAGCTCAGTTGGTAGAGCTACTGATTTGTAATCAGTAGGTCGGGGGTTCGAGTCCCTCTGCTGGCTCTTTGCCCTGCAGCACGCGTTGTTTTTGTACTAAAAACTGAACTCTGGGAGTGTCGCATAGTGGCTATTGCAGCAGACTGTAAATCTGTCGCCTAACGGCATCGTTGGTTCGAGTCCATCCACTCCCACAGCGGCCTACGCGGAAGTAGCTCAGTTGGTAGAGCATCAGCCTTCCAAGCTGAGGGTCGCGGGTTCGAATCCCGTCTTCCGCTCCACCGCCGATGTAGCTCAGGGGTAGAGCGTTTCCTTGGTAAGGAAAAGGTCGCGGGTTCAATTCCCGCCGTTGGCTCAACGTTTACAGTACAAGGTATTTACAAGGTATTATTAATCTCTCTCAACTCTCAAAACGCAATGGCAAAAGAGAACTTCGTGCGGAACAAACCGCACCTCAACATCGGTACCATCGGTCACGTAGACCATGGTAAAACTACCCTTACGGCTGCTATTACTACGGTATTGGCTAACGCCGGCTTATCCAAGGCTCGCAGCTTCGAATCCATCGATGCGGCTCCTGAAGAGAAAGAACGCGGTATTACTATTAACACGGCTCACGTAGAGTACGAGACGGCTAACCGTCACTATGCTCACGTGGATTGTCCAGGCCACGCTGACTATGTGAAGAACATGGTTACCGGTGCAGCCCAAATGGACGGAGCAATTCTTGTGGTTGCTGCTACAGACGGCCCAATGCCCCAAACGCGCGAGCACATTCTGCTTGCACGCCAGGTTGGTGTACCCCGTGTTGTAGTGTTCATGAACAAGGTTGACATGGTTGACGACGAAGAACTCATCGAGCTCGTTGAAATGGAGATCAGGGATCTCCTGACCTTCTACAAGTACGACGGCGACAGCACTCCGGTAATTAAGGGTTCTGCCCTTGGTGGCCTAAACAGCGAGCCCAAGTGGGTTGATGCCATTATGGAGCTTATGGGTGCCGTTGACATGTGGATCGAGGAGCCTGTTCGCGACAAGGACAAGGACTTCCTAATGCCAATTGAAGACGTATTCACCATCACTGGTCGTGGAACGGTTGCTACCGGACGTATTGAGACAGGTATTGCAAACACTGGAGACAGTGTGGACATCATCGGTTTCGGCGACGAGAAGATCACCTCTACCGTAACAGGTGTTGAGATGTTCCGCAAGATCCTTGATCGCGGTGAGGCAGGCGACAACGTGGGTATATTACTCCGTGGTGTAGACAAGTCTCAGATTCGTCGTGGAATGGTTGTCGCTAAGACTAACTCCCAGAAGCCCCACTCTAAGTTCAAGGCCGAGGTGTACATTTTGAAGAAGGAAGAAGGCGGTCGCCACACTCCTTTTCACAACAAGTACCGTCCACAGTTTTACCTGCGTACGACCGACGTAACGGGTGAAATCATGCTGGCTGCAGGAACTGAAATGGTTATGCCAGGCGACAACTTGACCATCGAGGTTCACCTCATTGCTCCAGTTGCACTAAGCAAGGGTCTTCGTTTCGCTATCCGCGAGGGTGGTCGTACGGTAGGCGCAGGCCAAATCACGGAACTCCTCAACTAAGAGGTCTCTATAATGGGTTAAAGGAGCCCCGATAAGGGGCGTCCTTTTTCTCATCTACGGGTGTAGTTCAAGGGTAGAATAGTGGTCTCCAAAACCATTGATGGGAGTTCGAATCTCTCCACCCGTGCAAAACACATTAGCTAACGAACTTTTAAAACGAATACTAACATGGAAGCGCTCCGCTTGTACCTCCGCGAATCTTGGGAAGAATTTTCTCAGCGCACGACGTGGCCGACCTGGATTAACCTCCAGCGTAGTACCGTGGTGGTAATCGTTGCCTCCTTAGTGTTTGCACTAATTGTCTTTGCAATGGACAAGGGTCTATCGACTATTCTTGACTTCATATACAGCATTTTCGCTTAAGATCATGACGGCAGAAGGAATGAAGTGGTATGTGGTTCGCGCAATTAGCGGCCAGGAGAACAAGACCAAGGCGCACATCGAGCAAGAAATGCAGCGAATGGGAATGATGCCATTGTTGGGCCAAGTTTTGATTCCTACCGAGAAGGTCTACCAAATTAGAAACGGAAAAAAAGTTCTTAAGGAGCGCAATTTCTTCCCGGGATACATCATGTTTGAGGGAATTTTAACTGGAGAGTTGATTCACGTGCTTAAAAACATTCCCAACGTCATCGGATTCTTGGGTCAGACCAAGGGCGGAGACCCAACGCCGCTTCGTATTTCTGAAGTGAACCGAATGCTCGGTAAGGTGGATGAGTTAGCCGAAAGTGCGGAGCATATGTCTGTCCCCTTTGTAATAGGCGAGAGCGTAAAAGTTATAGATGGTCCGTTTCGCGACTTTAACGGAACAGTGGAAAAGATTCACGAAGACAAGAGAAAGTTGGAAGTTATGGTCAAAATTTTTGGCCGAAAGACTCCACTCGAACTTGGCTTCATGCAGGTAGAAAAAGAAAATTAATGGTGTGAGCAACCGATAGCCAATGCGGCGCTTCCATCCGCAGCGGCACTCATGTTTGACTAGAAAGAAAAAAATAAAATGGCAAAGGAAATCAGTGCAATGGTTAAGCTGCAGGTTCGCGGTGGTGCTGCGAACCCGTCTCCCCCGGTGGGTCCCGCTCTTGGAGCCAAGGGCGTCAACATCATGGAGTTCTGCAAGCAGTTTAATGCTCGTACCCAAGACAAACCCGGTAAGCTACTTCCCGTAGTAATTACTGTATTTACCGATAAGTCTTTTGACTTTATCATCAAGCAACCCCCGGTCGCCGTTCAGCTTTTGGAAGCAGCGAAACTAAAGAGTGGTTCGGGAGTTCCCAACCGCGACAAGGTAGGCAAGGTCACCTGGCAGCAGGTAAGGGCTATTGCCGAAGACAAGATGATTGACCTCAACTGCTTCACGATGAGCAGTGCAATGGAAATGGTTGCGGGCACAGCACGCAGCATGGGCTTAACCGTATCGGGAACCAAGCCTCAGGCATAATCCTTACAAACTATGGCAACTACGACGAAAAAGATGAAAGCAGCCTCGGCAAAAATTCAGCCGGGCAAGCTCTACAACCTCGAGGAGGCTTCGGCCCTTGTGAAGGAAGTCTCTACTACCAAGTTTGATGGAAGTGTTGATTTGGCAGTGCGCTTGGGTGTAGACCCGCGTAAGGCAAACCAAATGGTTAGGGGAACCGTAAGCCTTCCGCACGGAACCGGCAAAACGATTCGTGTTCTTGCGCTTGTCACGCCTGATAAAGAAGCAGAGGCCAAAGAGGCTGGTGCAGACTTTGTTGGCATGGATGACTACCTTGACAAAATCAAAAACGGCTGGACCGATGTTGATGTGATCATCACCGTTCCCGCTGCTATGGGTAAACTGGGTCCTTTGGGCCGTATACTCGGTCCCCGCGGACTCATGCCCAACCCCAAGACCGGCACCGTAACCATGGAAGTGGGTAAGGCGGTACGTGAGGTAAAGGCTGGTAAGATTGACTTTAAGGTTGATCGCTACGGTATCGTGCACGCTGGCATCGGTAAGGTGTCGTTCTCTGCCGATAATCTTCGCGACAATGCCGAAGAGGTTTTGAAGACTTTGGCCCGATTAAAACCGACGTCCTCTAAGGGCGCCTACATTAGAAGTGTAACGTTGAGCCCTACTATGGGTCCTGGCGTTCCAATTGAACCTAAAAACGCGTAAGCAGATTTTTTACCATGACGCGCGAAGAAAAAAATAAGCAAATCGAGGATCTTTTGACCATCCTTGACGCTACCAACAACCTATATATTGCCGATACCTCGGGCCTTAATGCAGAGCAGACCAGCGACCTTCGCCGTGCTTGCTTCAAAGCAGACATCGAGATGACGGTGGTAAAAAATGCATTGCTCAAGAAGGCCATGGAGCGTTCGCCAAAGAAATTTGACGATATCTACGAGGCCCTAAAGGGAAACTCCAGCATCATGATCTCGGTGGTCGGCAACGCCCCTGCGAAATTGATAAAGGATTTCCGCAAAAAAGGCAATAAACCCCTACTAAAGGCTGCCTATATCGACGAGGCGATTTTTTTAGGTGACAACCAACTTGACACCCTAGTCAACTTGAAGTCGAAGAACGAACTCATTGGGGACATCATCCTATTACTGGAGAGCCCAATGAAGAACGTGATCTCGGCCCTCCAAGGCGGCGGTGGTCAAACCATAGCAGGCTTGCTCAAAACTCTTGAAGAGCGCAATGCCTAAAAATTACGCACTCAGCTTCCAACTCGTGCATTTGTTTCATTTTTAATCAATATCCCAATCATGGCCGATATTAAATCAATAGGCGACACTCTGGTGAATCTCACCGTAAAAGAGGTAAAAGAACTCGCTGACTACCTCAAAGACACCTACGGCATTGAGCCCGCTGCTGCAGCTGTTGCTGTTGCTGCTGGACCCGCTGCCGGCGGTGACGCTGCTGTAGAGGAGAAAACTTCGTTTGACGTAATCCTTAAGAGCGCGGGAGCTGCAAAGCTTGCCGTTGTTAAGGCCGTCAAGGAACTGACCGGACTTGGTCTTAAAGAGGCGAAGGATGTCGTTGACGCAGCCCCAGCCCCGATCAAGCAAGGCGTTACTAAAGACGAGGCTGAAGCCCTCAAAAAGCAGCTTGAAGAAGCTGGTGCTGAGGTTGAGCTCAAGTAAGAGCCTAATCTAACCAACTTGGTTTAGGTGTCTGAGGTCTTTTTAAGGCCTCAGACCCTAGACCTTTTTCCTATTTTCTCAAGTTTTACTCACCTTTTAAGTCCAAGCCCCCATGGCGCAAGCTCAACCGCGAATCAATTTTTCGAGCACCTTCGCTCAAGCGGACTGCCCCGATTTTCTGGACATTCAAATTAAGTCCTTCCGCGATTTCTTCCAGATTGATACCAAGCCGGAGAATCGTAGCGACGAAGGTCTTTTCAAAACATTCAACGAGAACTTTCCAATTACGGACAGCCGTAACCAGTTCGTACTGGAGTTTCTCGACTACTTTGTGGATCCCCCGCGCTATTCAGAGATGGAATGCATCGAGCGCGGACTAACTTTTTCGGTTCCACTTAAGGCGCGCCTTAAGCTGTACTGTACCGACCCGGAGCACGAGGATTTTGAGACCATCGTGCAGGACGTCTACCTCGGAACCATTCCCTACATGACTCCCCGTGGAACCTTCATCATCAACGGTGCAGAGCGGGTTATTGTAAGCCAGCTTCACCGCTCACCGGGAGTATTCTTTGGTCAAAGCTTTCACGCCAACGGAACAAAGCTTTACTCCGCGAGGGTAATTCCGTTTAAGGGCAGTTGGATTGAATTCGCCACCGACATTAATGGCGTGATGTATGCCTACATCGACCGCAAGAAAAAGCTTCCTGTCACTACGCTGTTCCGCGCAATTGGATACGAGCGTGACAAGGATATTCTCGAAATTTTTGATCTCGCTGAAGAGGTAAAGGTCAGCAAGGCTGGTCTTAAGCGTGTTGTTGGCCGCAAGTTGGCTGCGCGGGTGCTTAAATCTTGGATGGAGGATTTTGTCGACGAAGACACCGGCGAAGTAGTATCTATTGAGCGCAACGAGGTCATTCTCGACCGCGATACCGTTTTAGAGAAGGAGCATGTTGAACTCATCATCGAGAGCGACATTTCGGCTATTTTGCTTCACAAAGAAGACATTGCCGAGGGCGAATTCTCCATCATTTACAATACGCTTCAAAAGGATCCGACCAATTCGGAAATTGAAGCCGTGGAGCACATCTACCGTCAGCTTCGCAACGCCGAACCGCCCGACGAGGATACTGCCCGTGGCATCATCGACAAGCTTTTCTTTAGCGAGCAGCGCTACAGCCTCGGAGAGGTTGGTCGCTACCGATTGAATAAGAAGTTGGGTATTGAGGCCAATACTACTAATCAGGTTCTTACGAAGAAGGATATCATTTCTATTGTAAAGTACCTCATCGAGTTGAGCAATTCGAAGTCAGAGATTGACGACATTGACCACCTTTCGAACCGCCGTGTGCGCACCGTAGGCGAGCAAATGGCCAATCAGTTCGGAGTCGGTCTTGCTAGAATGGCCAGAACGATCCGTGAGCGTATGAACGTGCGCGACAACGAAGTATTCACGCCCATTGATTTGATCAATGCAAAGACCCTGAGTTCGGTAATCAACTCCTTCTTTGGAACAAACCAGCTGAGCCAGTTCATGGACCAAACGAATCCTTTGGCCGAAATCACGCACAAGCGACGCCTGTCTGCCCTCGGGCCTGGCGGTCTTAGCCGCGAGCGTGCCGGATTTGAGGTACGTGACGTGCACTACACACACTACGGACGCCTTTGTCCGATTGAAACGCCTGAAGGGCCTAACATCGGTCTGATTTCGTCGCTTTGCGTGTTTGCCAAGATTAACTCCATGGGCTTCATCGAAACTCCTTACCGCGAGGTAGTCAAGGGACGAGTGAAGCTTGAAGGTGCTCCAGTTTTCTTTAGTGCAGAAGAAGAGGAAGAGAAGGTAATTGCCCAGGCAAATGCTCCGATTAACGCGGATGGAACCTTTGTAAACCAGCGTGTTAAGGTTCGCGACAAGGGAGATTTCCCCGTTCTCGAGCCCAAGCAAGTTCAGCTAATGGACGTTGCTCCCAACCAGATCGCTTCGATTTCGGCTTCGTTGATTCCCTTCTTGGAGCACGATGACGCAAACCGTGCACTGATGGGATCCAACATGATGCGTCAAGCGGTACCCCTGCTTCGTCCTGAGGCCCCCGTGGTGGGCACCGGATTGGAGCAGCAGGTTGCTCGCGACAGCCGCATTCTGATCAACGCAGAGGGATCCGGTACCGTGCGCTACGTCGATGCCAACGAGATTGTCATTGAGTACGACCGTACCGAAGACGAGGAACTGGTGAGTTTCGATTCAGCAACCAAGTCCTACCCACTGATTAAGTTCTTGAAGACCAACCAGTCTACTGCCATCAACCTGCGCCCTATTGTGGTGAAGGGGGAACGCGTAGAGCTCGGTGAGGTTTTGTGCGAAGGCTACGCCACTCAGGGCGGAGAGCTCGCACTCGGCCGCAACCTGCTAGTTGCCTTTATGCCTTGGAAGGGTTACAACTTTGAGGATGCTATCGTAATCAATGAGCGCGTAGTGCGCGAGGACATCTTCACGAGCATTCACATTGACGAGTACTCCTTGGACGTGCGCGATACCAAGTTGGGAATGGAAGAATTGACGGCAGACATTCCGAATGTCAGCGAAGAAGCCACCAAAGACCTTGACGAGAACGGTTTGATCCGCGTTGGAGCAGAGATTGTTCCGGGCGACATTATGATTGGTAAAATCACGCCCAAGGGCGAGAGCGACCCATCGCCCGAGGAGAAACTGCTGCGCGCCATTTTTGGCGACAAGGCAGGCGACGTTAAAGATGCTTCGCTCAAGACGCCTCCGGGCATCAGTGGGGTGGTTATTGACAAGAAGTTGTTCAGCCGCAGCATTAAAGACAAGCGCCAACGCATCCGAGACAAAGAAGATCTCGAGCAGCTTGACCTTGAATTAGTAGCCCATATGGGCGCTATCCGCACCACTTTTATCGACAAATTGTCGAAGCTTGTGAGCGGAAAAACCAGCCAAGGAGTAATCAACGACCTCAATGAAGACGTGATTCCGAAAGGCACTAAGTACACCCTCAAGGCGCTCAACGCTGTCGTAGACTACACCCACCTCACGGGGGGTACTTGGACTACCGACGACGACCGAAACGCTTTGGTGGACGCATTACTGCACAACTACAAGATTAAGGTAAGCGACATTATGGGGGTAAACCGCCGTAAGAAGTTCACGATCAGCGTAGGAGACGAACTGCCTGCAGGCATCGTGAAAATGGCCAAAGTAATCATCGCCAAGAAGCGCAAGCTTAAGGTGGGTGATAAGATGGCCGGCCGCCACGGTAACAAGGGAATTGTCGCCAAGATTGTGCGTCAAGAAGACATGCCATTCCTCGCCGACGGTACGCCGGTTGATATTGTGCTGAATCCTCTGGGCGTTCCTTCACGTATGAATATTGGTCAGATTTATGAGACCGTATTGGGTTGGGCGGGCACCAAGCTCGGAACCAAATTCGCGACTCCGATTTTTGACGGTGCGAGCATGGAGCAGATCGACGATTTCACCGAAAAAGCGGGTCTGCCTCAGTTTGGGCATACCCAGCTCTACGACGGCGGAACCGGAGAAGCCTTCCACCAAAAAGCAACAGTGGGAATCATCTACATGCTTAAACTCGGCCACATGGTCGACGATAAGATGCACGCTCGTTCCATCGGACCCTACTCGCTCATCACCCAGCAGCCGCTTGGAGGAAAGGCGCAGTTTGGTGGACAGCGATTTGGTGAGATGGAAGTTTGGGCACTCGAAGCCTTCGGGGCATCCAACATCTTGCGCGAAATACTCACGGTTAAGTCAGACGACGTTGTTGGTCGAGCTAAAACCTACGAGGCAATTGTCAAAGGCGACCGCATGCCCGAACCGGGTATTCCAGAGTCGTTTAATGTACTGCTTCACGAGCTTCAGGGTCTTGCCCTCAAAGTTTCACTGGACTAAGCACAAGGTATTAAGACGGAATTCACAGAAACATGAGAAAGTACGAACAAGCTCCCACCGGTAGCTTCAACAAAATCACCATCAGCCTGGCCTCGCCGGAATTCCTGCTCGAGAAGTCGAGCGGAGAAATCCTGAAGCCAGAGACCATTAATTATCGGACGCACAAGCCAGAGCGCGACGGTCTATTCTGCGAGCGCATTTTTGGTCCTGTGAAGGATTTTGAATGCGCATGCGGAAAATACAAGCGTATTCGCTACAAGGGTATTGTTTGCGACCGATGCGGAGTGGAGGTCACCGAGAAGAAGGTCCGCCGCGAGCGCGTTGGACACATCAGCCTGGTGGTCCCCGTGGCCCATATTTGGTACTTCCGTTCCTTGCCCAATAAAATCGGCTACTTGCTCGGAATTCCGACCAAGAAGCTCGATATGATTATCTACTACGAGCGCTTTATTGTGATTCAAACCGGTTTGGCGACCGATGCCGAAGGTAACCCCTTCACCAGGCTTCAGTTCCTGACCGAGGAGGAGTACCTCGATGCCCTGGATCGCCTTCCGGCCCAAGACAACCAGTACCTCGAAGACGCAGACCCCAATAAGTTTATCGCTAAAATGGGTGCCGAGGCTCTCTACATGCTGCTTCAGCGTCTAGACCTTCCGGCATTGTCGTTTCAGCTAAGGGCTCAGGCCGACCGCGAGACTTCGCAGCAGCGCAAGCAGGAGGCCCTAAAGCGCCTTCAGGTTGTTGAGGCCATGAAGGAGGCCAACGAACGCATGGAGAATAAGCCAGAATGGCTTATTGTTAAGGTAGTTCCCGTAATCCCCCCCGAGTTGCGTCCACTCGTTCCCCTAGACGGCGGACGCTTTGCGACCAGCGATCTCAACGATTTGTACCGTCGGGTTATCATCCGCAACAACCGTTTGAAGCGTTTGCTAGAAATCAAGGCTCCCGAAGTAATTCTTCGCAACGAGAAGCGCATGCTTCAAGAGTCGGTAGACAGCCTCTTTGACAATACCCGCAAGGCGAGTGCCGTCAAGACGGAGAGCAATCGTCCGCTTAAGTCGCTCAGCGACAGCCTAAAGGGCAAGCAGGGTCGCTTCCGCCAAAACCTACTCGGTAAGCGGGTTGACTACTCGGCGCGTTCGGTAATTGTTATCGGACCAGACTTAAAACTGCACGAATGCGGTCTTCCTAAAGACATGGCGGCCGAGCTCTACAAGCCGTTTATCGTGCGCAAGCTCATTGAGCGAGGTATTGTTAAGACGGTAAAGTCCGCTAAAAAAATTATCGACAAGCGCGAAGCGGTTGTTTGGGACATCCTTGAAAATGTAATGAAGGGGCACCCGGTACTTCTGAACCGAGCTCCGACGCTGCACCGACTAGGTATTCAAGCATTCCAACCCCGCATGATCGAGGGTAAGGCTATTCAGCTTCACCCCTTGACCTGTACCGCATTCAACGCTGACTTTGACGGAGACCAGATGGCAGTTCACTTGCCCCTAGGACCGGCTGCAATTTTGGAAGCGCAGATTCTGATGCTTGCGTCGCATAACATTCTCAATCCAGCCAACGGCTCGCCGATCACGGTACCCTCACAAGACATGGTCTTGGGTCTGTACTACATGACCAAGCCCAAGCGCAACCTTCCTGGTGACCCAGTCAAGGGAGAGGGAATGACTTTTTATTCTGCCGAAGAGGTAACCATTGCGTTCAACGAGCGCATTGTTGACCTAGGTGCGGTAGTAAAGGTTCGTGCCCAGGTGGAGAACGACAAAGGGGAGTTGGTAACCAAGCTTATTGAGTCTTCAGTTGGTCGCGTACTGTTCAACAAGGCGGTACCCGAGAAGGTTGGTTTTATTAACGAACTGCTCACCAAGAAGGCACTTCGTGAAATCATTGCACGCATTCTCACCAAGACTGACGTTCCCACAACGGCTAAGTTCCTTGATGACATCAAGAATTTGGGTTACAATACGGCATTCCGTGGCGGACTTTCGTTCTCCTTGGGTGACATTACCGTACCGGAGGCCAAAGAGTCTTTGATCAGGGAAGCGAACGAGGAAGTAGAAGCTATTTTGGCCAACTACAACTTAGGTTTAATTACCAACAACGAGCGCTACAATCAGGTTATTGACGTTTGGACCAACACCAACGCCCGCCTGACTCAGGCTGCGATGAGCCAGCTCATTAACGATCGCCAAGGATTCAATCCCATCTACATGATGCTTGACTCGGGCGCGCGGGGTTCCAAAGAACAGATTCGCCAGCTTTCGGGAATGCGTGGTCTTATGGCCAAGCCCCAGAAGTCGGGTTCCGGAGGAGGAGAGATTATCGAAAACCCGATTATCTCCAACTTTAAGGAAGGCCTATCGATCTTGGAGTACTTTATTTCGACCCACGGTGCCCGTAAGGGACTTGCGGATACTGCACTTAAGACGGCTGATGCCGGCTACCTGACGCGCCGTCTGCACGACGTAGCCCAGGATGTTATCATCAATGAAGTCGATTGCGGAACGCTCCGCGGTCTTGAGGTTACGGCCCTTCGCAAGAACGAGGAAGTAGTAGAGACCCTCTTTGAGCGCGTAACCGGACGGGTTTCGCTTCAGGATGTCGTCGACCCCCTAAGTTTGGAGGTATATGTTACTCGTGGATCGATGATTTCAGACGATGCCGCCCGCAAAATCGAAGCATCGCCCGTTGAAATGGTCGAAGTGCGCTCTGCGCTGACTTGCGAAAGCAAGCGCGGAATCTGCGCCAAGTGCTATGGACGCAACCTGGCTACGGCCAAGGGCGTTCAGATGGGCGAAGCGGTAGGAGTAATTGCGGCTCAATCCATTGGAGAGCCGGGTACCCAGTTGACGCTTCGTACGTTCCACGTGGGTGGTACTGCAGGTAACATTTCTGAAGTAAACAGCCTGGTCGCCAAGTTCGACGGAATTGTGGAGCTCGACGAGGTCCGCACCGTAGAAGGGGAGAGCGCCGACGGCAGCATCATCACCATCGTAATCGGTCGTACGGGTGAGCTTCGGATTGTTGACGAGAAGACCGGAATTTCGGTTATGACGGGCAACGTTCCTTACGGTTCAAACCTCGTGGTTAAGAAGGGTCAAAAAGTGACTAAGGGCTCTACGCTCTGTTCATGGGATCCCTACAACGCCGTTATCATTTCGGAATTTGCCGGAGTTGTTGGATACCAGGACATTGTTCAGGGTCTGAGCTACAAGGTTGAAATTGACGAGCAGACCGGCTTCCAAGACAAGGTTATTAGCGACGCTAGAACCAAAAAGTTGGTGCCAATGATTCAGATTTTGACCAAGAAGGGCCAAGAGATTAAGCACTACACCTTGCCGGTGGGTGCCCACCTTATGGTTAACGAGGGCGAAGAGATCAAGTCCGGAAAAATCCTGGTGAAGATTCCGCGCCGCGGAGCCAAATCGGGAGACATCACGGGCGGACTTCCGCGTGTGACCGAGCTCTTTGAGGCTCGTAATCCATCGAATCCTTCGGTAGTAGCAGAGATTGACGGTACGGTTTCGTACGGCAAAATCAAGCGTGGCAACCGTGAAATCGTTATCGAGAGCCGTACTGGCGAGCAGCGTCGCTACCTCATTAACTTGAGCAAGCAGATTCTGGTGCAAGAGAACGACTTCGTGCGTGCTGGTTCGCCCCTTAGCGACGGAGCCATATCTCCCGCAGACATTCTGGCCATTCAAGGTCCAACGGCCGTGCAGGAGTACCTGGTGAATGAAATTCAAGAGGTATATCGTTTGCAGGGCGTGAAGATCAACGACAAGCACTTTGAGGTGATTGTACGCCAGATGATGCGCAAAGTAGTAATTGTGGACGGTGGCGATACCCACTTCCTCGAGGGTCACTTTGAGCACGTCAGCGACTTTATCGCCGAGAACGACCGCGTTTTTGACAAGAAGGTATTGGTAAGCGCTGGAGACAGCGACAACCTAATGGAGGGTCAGATGATCACATCCCGCCAGCTTCGCGACGAGAACTCGCTGCTCAAGCGCACCGACAAAGGACTAGTGGAATCCCGCGACGCCTACTCGGCGACGGCACAGTTGGTCCTTCAAGGAATTACGCGCGCCTCACTCCAGACCAAGTCTTGGGTTTCTGCAGCGTCGTTCCAGGAGACTACGAAGGTTCTTAACGAGGCGGCTATTGCCGGCAAGAGCGACGGACTAGAGGGACTCAAGGAGAACGTAATCGTTGGCCACCGCATCCCTGCGGGAACCGGCTTGAAGCAGTACTACGATTCGGTAGTAGGCAACAAGGACGAGTACGACCGCATGATGACCGACAAGTCGGTCGACATTGAGGCAGCCGAATAGTGAAGGAGCAGGACCCCACCCAGCTTCAAATTGAGTTGGCGCCTGAGATGGCCGACGGAGTTTACTCCAACTTGGCTATTATTAACCATTCGAACAGCGAGTTTGTGGTTGATTTTATTCAGATGATGCCCGGCCTTCCGCAGGCAAAGGTTAAGTCTCGGGTAATTCTTACTCCGCAGCACGCCAAGCGATTGGTGAGGGCGTTAACCGAAAACGTCGGACGCTTTGAGGCGATCCACGGTGAGATTGCAGAGACGGAGCTTCCGGGTATGCCCATTCACTTTGGCGGTCCTACTGGTCAGGCCTAATTAAGGTTTTTTATTAATCAAGCCATTAGCTTTTGCTAGTGGCTTTTTTTTTGCGGAATTCTCAGCGATTCCGACGGTTCCGGCTTTTGCCTACTGGGGCGGATTAAAAAATCCGTCCAAAAGGATGCTTATGGCGCGCACCACGATTCCCACCCCAACGAACATTCCCGTAACGATGAAGGCTGCGGGCACCCAGTTGCCTTGCTGAAGGGCTGGTCCAGCAATCCAGTAAAAGAAGGCGGGTCCGCCAAAGAGGAAGGGGAAGGAGAAGGTCAGCAGGATTATTCCCTTGAGGATTTTAGGATTCAAGATCGAAATTTTAGAAGTGCCATTGGGCGTTCTACGAAGGTATAGGTCAGCAGGCTAAGCCCAAGGGTTCCGGCGACAAACGCGGGCATCACCCAGGGAACGGGCAGCAGGGCTTCGCAAAGGCTCAGCACCGGGAGGTGGAGCAGATAAATGCTGAAGCTGAGGGTGCCGAGGTAGCGCAGGGGCTTCCATCGTCCGAGGGCAGACAGTGCGACTTCATGGTAGAGTGCTTGGTACAAAATCAGGGCCCAGGCAAGGCCGTAGGCCGCGGTGTAGGTGTAGCCGTGGAACATGCTGGCTCCGAACAGGGCGCGGGCGGCACTTGGAACCGTGGTCAGTACCAGGGCAAAAACGGCCAGTCCGATTCCGCCGGGAAGCCTTAGGCGACGCTGGGCCATTGCCAGCAAGGTTCCGAACGCGAGGACCGGCGCAAAGCGCAAAAACAGCGGCATTTCGACGTGCTGGTAGCGAAGGAACCAGAGTGCGATGGTCGCCGTCAGTAGCACGAGCATGGCCAACCAGGGTCGAGACCGGTACAGCGGCCATAGGGCGAGCACCAGCAGCGGCGAGATTAGGTAGTAGGCGACTTCGACGGGAATGGTCCAGAACACGCCCTTGGCCTCGGTCAGGCTGAGGTGGCTGAGGATGTCGTCGACATTATGAATGGGTCCGCCAAAGCCGTTGCGGTATAGCGCGTAGCTCGCGATCAAGGCCAGCAGGTACATGGGGTAGATGCGCAGCACGCGGCGCAGGGCGTATCGGAGCCAAAACTTCGGTGTAGCGCGCTGGGCCGCCAGGGCCTCGAGCATTTGGCGGTTGATGAGGTAGGCCGACAGCACAAAAAAGAGGTAGACGCCGACGCTCCCAAAGTGGTTAAAGTCGATGCCCAGAGGGTCATAGCCGGCGAAGCTGCTGTGGGCGAGGAGCACAAAGAGCACGGCCAGGCCGCGGAAACCGTCGAGCTCGGGCTGGTGGTTGGGCTTGCCGTCGTTGGGCAGGAGGCGCACAGCTAGTTGCTAGTTGCTAGTTACTTGTTGCTGGTTTCGTCCAGGCTGGCGCGGATGGCTTCGACCGCGCGCAGGGCCTCGTCGTCGCTAAGGGTTAGGGGCGGAGCCAGGCGCAGGGCTTGGTTTTCGAAGAGGAACCAGTCGGTAAGGAAGCCTTTTTGGATCAGGGACTGCTGCACGGCCAGGACGCGGTCAAAGGAGTCGAGCAAGACGGCGAGGAGGGCGCCGCGGCCGCGGATTTCGAGTATGGCGGGGTGGTCTTCGAGGCCGCGGCGGAAGTGGTCTTCAATGATTGGCGCGCGGAGCGCCAGCGATTCGCGCTGCAAGATGGTCCAGGCCGCCAAGCCGGCCGCACAACTCACGGGATGGCCGCCAAAGG
>Ga0209443_1001342_pt1 | contig 15586 bp, 11 predicted proteins | sample LauGreBMM110DCMD_2_FD_187571 | JGI IMG/M metagenome (GOLD analysis project Ga0209443, IMG submission 187571) | Freshwater lake microbial communities from Lake Michigan, USA - Su13.BD.MM110.DCMD (SPAdes) (version 2) | ecosystem: Environmental > Aquatic > Freshwater > Lake | place: Lake Michigan... | reverse complement strand
TTCGACAATTAATTTATCATTGGGGGCAACGCGGTATTGCTTTCCACCCGTCTCAACAATTGCAAACATATATTATAAATTATAGCTAGTAAATTAAACAAATTTTTTGTAAATTTGTAAAAAAGATTCTCCAATATATTTGATAAAAATACATTTGTCAAACAATTTAATTTAGTTTAGAAAAATGCTTGAAAAATTTTTTATTGCTCGAAAAAAACTTTATCCACAGAATGTTAAAGGGAGATTCCGCAAATTGAAATCGCGTTTAAATCTTCTGTTTTTAAGCATTTATTGCTTTTCGCCATTCATTCGATTTGAACGCGGTCCAAGCGCTCCGAATCAAGCTATTCTAATCGATATCACTAATAGTAAAATTTATTTTTTCTTCATTGAAATTTGGGCGCAAGAAGTTTTTTATCTAGCGGGAATTTTAATTTTATCCGCCGTCGCTTTGTTTTTTGTAACCTCGCTTTTTGGTCGAGTTTGGTGCGGATATTCTTGCCCTCAAACGGTTTGGACTGATATTTTTATTGCTATCGAGCGTTTTTTTCAAGGCGATCGCAACGACAGAATTTTATTAGATCGTAAGAGTAATTTTAAAAAATTTTATAAAAAAACCCTCACTCATTTATCGTGGATTATTATTTCTCTTATCACTGGGCTAGTTTTTGTAAATTATTTTAACGACTCCTTATCACTGATAAAAAAAATAGTAAATTTCAACTTTAACGAAATATCGCTAAAAATTATTGGCTGGATTTCAGGAATTGGATTTATGACATATTTAATGGCGGGATTTGCCCGCGAACAAGTATGTAATTATATGTGTCCTTACGCGCGCTTTCAATCCGTAATGTTTGACGATAACACCTTAATAATTTCTTACGATAAAAAGCGTGGCGAGGACCGAGCAAAATGGCATCGTGGCGAGAGTTTTGAAAATCGCGGACATTGCATTGATTGCAAACAATGTGTCGTGGTTTGCCCTACGGGAATCGATATCCGCAACGGTTTACAAATGGAATGTATAGCTTGCGGTTTGTGCATTGATGCTTGCGACGAAGTAATGCATAAAGTTGGCTTACCCAAAGGTTTAATTCGCTACGAAACCCTCTCCCACCTACTTGATCCAATTCCACAAAAAAAGTTCCGTTTTTTACAAGCGCGCACTTTTTATTATAGCGCGATTTTAATTTTAGTTTCCACTTTTATGTTAATAAGTTTGATTCATAAACCTCAAATCGAAACTTCAATTTTTCAAGAACGCAATCCATTGTTTATAACCATGAGTGACGGCTCTATTCGCAATGTTTATAATCTTAAAATTATTAACAAAAATCATGAAAATAAACAATTTTCTTTGTCAATTACTAATCCCAATTTTGCCGAAATTAAAATTTCTAATCATGATAAAAATAATCTTACAATACCCGCCGAAACCGCGCTTGACTTAAAGATTTTTATTACAATTCCGGTGCAAAAAATTAACGAGATTACCGAAGATCAACTTTTAATTGAAATGATTTTGGAAGATTTAGAAACTAAAAAAGTCGAAAAAATTTCAACGCTTTTTATTGGGCAATAAATTTATATAAATTCTATTAATTAATTTAAACTTGACAATTTATAAATTTGTTTTGAATATTTTTAAAATAATTTAAAAATATTTAATTAATTAAATTTAAAATATGTATAGAAATCCTCCCGTGAATAATTCATTAACCCCATCTCAAGCACAAAATTGGAACGAAAGTATAATTGCACTCATGGCGATGAGAGTAGTTGGAGTCGGGGTTAATCCTCCAAAAAAAAACCCAGATAATCGACAAATACCAAAACCAGTTGATTGGAGATTAAGTGGCCTTGTGAAACCAGTTACAGCAGTACCAAGTACATCGCCAAATCCAGTGCCAACTACAGCAAAAGAAATGAGAAAACTTGTTAATGGTTCGCGCTGAAACACTCACCCACTTAATTGATCCAATTTCGCAAAAAAAGTTCCGCTTTTTACAAGCGCGCGTTTTTTATTTAGCAAAAGATGAGAATTATAAAGAGCTTTAAAGATAGCTCTAACCTTAACTTTGAAGGCCCCCGTAAACAATAATTCAAACAATAAATATTATAAATGTCGCTAAATAAACCGATTTATTCAACGACTTACAATTTATCATATTTAAATTAACTTGAAAATTTAACGATTAAAAAAATTTTGTTTAATTTAGCATTATAACAAAACTCTCGCCCATTTGCCCTTGTCTTTCTTGAAGAAATTATCAGCTTTGATATTTGGGCAATTCGGCGAATTTTCAAAAAAATAAAAACTACGCGAAAATTCATTAAGAAAATTTTTACTGGGCTCGTCTAAAAAAATCAAATAATGCGCGTTATTTAAATTTTTTTCTTCATTAGAAATTAGAATTGGCTGTTCTGCGCTTTCAAAATCTTTATCAAAAATAGTGACATGCGGAATGAATTTACTTCGTCCGTAACTCCATAAAGAAGCATCGATTTCCTTGATTTTATCAAGATTTTTTATAAAAATAATAGCGCGTTTTTTTTCATCAAGAATCTTGAGAAGTATTGGGCCCATCGCCTTGACAACACCCTCATCAACTTCATAAAAATTAATTTCTTTTTTCATAATTTTTTATAAAAAATCAGTAAATTCGCTAATGATTTGTTGATAAAGTTCTCGTTTAAAGCTAACAATTAGATTTATCAAATCAACTTTTTCAACCCATTTCCATTCAGAAAATTCTGGCTCTTGCGTAGTAATATTAATATTCGAATCATCGCCTAAAAACTCTAGCAAATACCATCTTTGCCTTTGTCCTAAATATTTTCCACCCCAAAATTTTTTTTGCAATTTATACGGCAAATCATAGTAAAAATAATTATCGCTTTTTTTAATAATTTTTACAAATTGACTAGAAATTCCGGTTTCTTCTTGTAACTCACGAAACATTGCCACATCTTCATCCTCGCCCACATCAATGCCACCTTGAGGCATTTGCCAAGAATCCGATTGATTGTCAATTCTTTTGCCAACAAAAATTTTTTTATTTTGATTTACAAGCAGGATGCCGACGCCACTTCTATATAAGTGGTTTGGTCTATCTTGCTGGTTAATATTATTTGCGATAGTTGACATATAAGGATTTTTTACCTAAAATTTTATTTATAAATACACATTAAAGTTTTTTAATTCAAAAATCAAACAATGAAATTTATTTCAACTCGATTATCCGCGCCAATTTTAAATTTTGAAGATGTAATATTTCAAGGTTTAGCAACTGATGGCGGGCTTTACATTCCAGAATTTTTACCAAGTTTTGACGAAAAAAAACTTAAAGAATTGCGAAAAATGTCTTATCAAGAATTATTTTTTGAAATTACGCGAATTTTTATTGATAATGAAATTCCTAATGATGAATATAAAAAAATTATTGATAAATCTTATTCGACCTTTTCGCATCAAGCCATAGCGCCTCTTAAACAACTTGATAAAAATCATTATTTGCTCGAATTATTTCATGGACCAACTTTAGCTTTTAAAGATTTTGCTTTGCAATTTTTGGGCAATGTTTTGGATTATTTTTTGAAAATTCGTGATCAAAAAATTGTAATTATTGGCGCCACTTCGGGCGACACCGGATCGGCCGCGATCCAAGGTTGTATGCATTGCAAAAATGCTGAAATATTTATTATGTATCCACATCAAAAAGTTTCCGAAGTTCAACGCCGTCAAATGACAACCGTTATTAAAGATAATGTTTTTAATATCGCGCTAAATGGCAATTTTGATGATTGTCAAAGCTTAGTTAAAAAAATGTTTGCCGATCAAGATTTTTTAAATGGCAAAAAAATGGTCGCGGTAAATTCGATTAATTTTGCCCGAATTATGGCGCAAATTGTTTATTATTTTTATAGCGCTTTGCGTTTAGCGTGCGACGAGAAAACTCCAATTTCATTTTCGGTTCCAAGTGGCAATTTCGGCGATATTTATGCCGGATTTTTGGCAAAAAAAATGGGTTTAAATATTAACAAACTCATTATCGCCACCAACTCCAACGACATCTTAACGCGCTTCATTGAAAATAATGATTACAGCAAAAAAGACATGATTGAAACCTTGTCTCCGAGTATGAATATTCAAGTCGCCAGCAATTTTGAAAGATTAATTTATGATGCTCTAAAAGCTCAAAAAATTGAACAAAAAACTCCCGAAATAATCAATGATTTCTTAAGAACTGGAATTTTGAAAATGCCTTCGGAAGCTCATAAAAATATTCGCAAAGATTTTTGTGCTTTTAAAATTGACGATACCGAAACCATCGAATCCATCAAAAAATATTACATAAAAACCGGTGAAATTCTTGACCCACACACTGCAATTGGCACCTTAGCCACCGAAAAATTTATGGAAACCTCCGATTATCACGGCGAAGCGGTTGTTACATTGGCAACGGCTCATCCGGCTAAATTTCCTGATTCAATTGAAATCGCCAAAACTCCACAACCGCAATTGCCTCATTTTTTAAACGACTTATTTAAAAGAGAAGAAAAATTTACAATTCTCGAAAATAATCTTGAAACGGTGAAAAAATTTATTTCATCAAAAATTTAATTTGAAATGGCTCCAAATCTTGGTTTTGCATCGTTAATTTTAAATCTATCGACAACTTTATTTGGAGCTTTTTTCTATTTTTTTTATCAAAAAAAATATCGAGATGAAGATTTTTCAAAAATCTATTTAATGCTTTGCGTCGTAAGCTTTGCTTCGTCAATCGCTTCACAAATTTTTCTGATTTATAGCTTTATAATTTCCGATTATTCTGTCAGCAATGTTTATCAAAATTCACATCATCTCAAGCCCCTACTCTACAAAATCGTTGGCTCGTGGGGCAATCACGAAGGTTCAATGCTGTTATTGATTTCGGTATTATCTTTTTATAATTTGATTTTGGCATTTTTTAGCAAATTACCAAATGCTATAAAAATCAACGCCATCGCCACGCAAAAATTTATTATCGCTCTTTTCTGCGCCTACACCGCCATAACTTCAAATCCCTTCTCAAGAATTTTTCCAGCGCCACAAAATGGGCTTGGACTTAATCCAATTTTACAAGATATTGGCTTAGCCCTTCATCCGCCAATGCTTTATGCGGGTTATCTCGGCTTTAGTCTTGTTTTTGCAATTACAATTGGCGCTTTGATCGCCAAAGATTTCAATGAAAAAGCCATAAAATCAATGCGCTATTTAGTTTATTTTTCATTTATAATTTTAACTTTGGGAATAGCGCTTGGATCATGGTGGGCTTATCGTGAACTTGGTTGGGGTGGCTATTGGTTTTGGGATCCGGTCGAAAATATTTCATTAATGCCGTGGATTTCGGCAATCGCTTTAATTCACGCCTTAAAACTCGCCAAAGAAAATTCTACCATGAAATCTTGGAGCGCCTTTTTAGCAATTCTCACCATGATTTTATGTTTGCTCGGAATTTTTTTAACTCGCTCCGGCGTTTTAACTTCAGTTCATTCTTTTGCCATCAGCGCCAACCGTGGCTTTTTCATAATTTTGTTAATTTCGATTATCGGCGGATTTGGTTTATATATTTTTGCTAAAAATTTAAATTTTACCAAAATTTCCAAAAATAATTTACAAAAAAATCGTCAATTATTTTTAATTATGGCCAATAATTATTTCCTTATCACCGCCCTCCTCGTGGTTTTAATTGGAACGCTTTACCCAATTTTATCTCGAGGTTTATTTAATCAATTTATCAGCATCGGCGCTTCTTATTACAATCAAGTTTTTGGAATTTTGCTCGTGCCTTTTTTTATATTTTTTATCGCCAATTCGATTAAATTTAATAAAATATTAAAACTTTCTAACGCAATAATTTTCACGATTTCAGCCCTAATTACTTCAATAATTTTTTATATTTTTCAAAATATTGAATGGCTTAATTTATTAAATTTATTTTTAGCAATTTATGCTTTAATTTTGAATTTTTATCATTCAAAAAAACTCATTTCAACCCTTGCGCATGGCGGTTTTTTGTTGATTATGATCGGTGTTATAATTTCTAATTCGGGTGACGAAATTAAAGAAATTAACTTACAACAAAATCAATCTTTTGAGATTAACAATTTTAATATTAAATTTTCTGGCCTCGATTATCGCGCCGACAAAAATTTTATTGCGCGCATTGGCGTTTTTGAAGTATCACGAAATAATCAAATTATCACAACTTTAAAACCCGAATTACGGCTTTATCCGATTTCCGACCAAACCACCAATGAAAGCGCGATTTACCATCATCCGCTCTATGATTTATACGTTGTTATTGGCACTAAAGATGACTTAAATAATTATGCCATTCGCGCTTATTTTAAACCGATGATTTCGCTAATTTGGATTGGCGTTGCCTTAATTTTCTTTGGAATTTTAAGTCGTTTTTTAAAAATTTTTAATTCAAAAAAATAAAATTTCTTCCATAAAGATATTTATTGTTCTAAAATAAGTTAACTATAAAACCTAAATTTTTTATAAAACTTTTATGAAAATAATAATTTATCGTAAAACCAAATCTGCGATGCAATCTGGCAAATTAAATTGTAAAAAATGGCTCGCCAAACCAATCGAAGAAACCAATTCGCGCTCGGTTGATAGCCTGATGCACTGGGTTTCTTGCGACGACACTAAAACGCAATTGCAATTTGAGTTTTCAAACAAAGAAGACGCCATCGAATATGCCGTTAAAAATAATTTTGAATATGAAGTTTTTGAGCCACAAGAATTAAAAATTAAACCCAAATCTTACGCTGAAAATTTTACTAATTAATCATGACAATAATCAACACCATCGCCAAAAAAATTCACCAAAATAAATCCGCAATTGATGATTTTTTTGTACAAAAATTTATAGCAAATCCAGCTTTTTTTTATAACTCGATCGATTTACGCCACAGTTCATACAAAATAACCGCGATCGATACCAATTGCTATCCGGCGGGCTTTAACAATTTATCCGAATCCGGCAAAAATACTGCCGAAAATTTGGTAAAAAATTTTTTATTAAATAATTTTTTATCAAGCCCAAAAAATATTTTTATTATTCCGGAAAATCATACGCGAAATATGCGTTATCTTGAAAATTTGGCGATAATTGTTGAAATTTTACAGCGTCAAAATTGCCAAGTTTTCATAGCAACTTATAATCCAGAAATAATTTTAAAAACGGTTTTGACTCTTGAAAATCAAAGCACCATAACTCTTTATCCATTACAAAAAATTTCTGGAAAATTGGCAATTATAGATGATAATAAGCAAAATATTTTTGCCGATTTAGTAGTTTTAAATAACGATCTAACCAATGGTGTTCCCGAAATTTTAAATAATGTTTCAACTCCAATCAATCCGCCACTTGCAATGGGTTGGCACCAAAGAACCAAATCGCAACATTTTACTATTTACAATCAAATTGCCGATGAAATTGCTAAAATTTTAAATCTCGATCCATGGCTTATTTCTTCAATACACGAACATTGCGAAGATGTTGATTTTAAGGAAAGCATCGGGCTTGAATGTTTAGCAAAAAATGTCGAAAAGCTTTTGCAAAAAATTTCCGAAAAATATCTTGAACATGGTATCAAAGATGAACCTTATTGTTATATTAAAGCCGATAATGGCACTTACGGCATGGCGGTTTGGAGCGTTTCAAATCCACAAGATGTTATCGAAATAAACAAGAAAGAGCGCAACAAAATGAACATGCTCAAAGGCTCAACCCAAACCAGCAAAGTAATGATTCAAGAAGGCATAATTACTGCAGATAAAATTAATAATAACCCTTGCGAGCCAATGATTTACATGATTAATGGCGAAGTGGCGCAAAATTTATTTCGCACCAATGATTCACGCGATGAACGCATCAGCCTCAACGCTTCGGGCGCAACTTTTTATAATCTTGAAAATTTACCGCAAAAAAATAACTTTGCCAATTCAGAAAATAATTTTATAATTGTTTATGAATTAATCGCCAAAATGGCGGCTTTGTCTTCATCAATCGAACTTAATTTTTTAAAAAATTTATGAAATTATCTCCTCCAATTATTGGCATTTTACCCGATTTTAAAGAAGGTGCAATTAATGGTTATTCCCAAAAAGATTATTACGCTATTCGCGCTAATTATGTTGATTCAATCAATGAAAATGGCGGTTCGGCAATTTTATTTACTTACAATTACGATGCCATCGACACATATTTATCAATGATTGATGGCTTAATGGTGGTTGGCGGATATATGGATATCAGCCCCTCGCGTTATGGCGAAAATTTTGTCCATCCGACTGTAAAACTTAATTTGCCCAGAGAAAATTTTGAGCATGAAATCGTAAGCAAAGCCTTAAAGACTAATTTACCAATTTTTGGAATTTGCAATGGCATGCAATTAATTAGCGTTTTGCACGGTGGAAAAATTATTCAACATATTCCCGACAATCCGCAATTAATGGATCACGAGCAAAGTCATTTCGCTGAATTTAAAGAATATGGCAAATCTTATCACGAAGTGGATATTAACAAAGATTCACAATTTTTTACAATTGTTGAGCAAGAAAAATTTTCTACCAACTCTTCGCACCATCAAGCAATTAGCAATGTTGGCGCAGGTTTAAAAGTTGTTGCAACTGCGCCAGACGGCGTAATTGAAGCCTTCGAAAAAACTAATCATCAATTTTGTATTGGCGTACAATGGCATCCAGAATATCAAAATTCAAGCGCCGATAAAAAACTTTTTGAAGAATTTATCAAGCAATCCGCTTCTTATAAAAAAATTAAAAATAATCATGGATAAAATTTCTGAAATACAAGAAGAAACTTCGGACAAAAAAGGTATTCGCATTGCCAAAATTATCGCCCAAAGCGGTCGCTGTTCTAGACGCGAAGCCGAAGCGATGATTACAGAAGGTCGCGTTCAAGTCAATGGCAAAACCATCGATCACCCCGCCCTTTTCATCACCGACGAATCAATCAAAGTTGATGGAAAATTGATTAATGAAAAACAACCAACACGCCTATTTTTATTTTATAAACCCGTCGCAACAATTTGTACAACCTCTGATCCCGAGCATCGCCCAACAGTTTTCAGTTTTCTTCCACATAATTTACCACGCCTAATTAGCATTGGTCGACTTGATTTTAACACCGAAGGTTTATTGCTTTTAACCACCAATGGCGCGGTTGCAAGATATATTGAACTTCCGAAAAATAAATGGATTCGCAAATATCGCGCCCGCGTTTTTGGAACTTTAAATCATGAAAGACTGCGTGCGCTTTCAAAAGGCATAACGATTGAAGGCGTAAAATACAATTCAATCAAAGTTGAAATCGACACTGAAAAAGATTCAAATTCTTGGCTTACAATTTCTTTAACCGAGGGCAAAAATCGCGAAATTCGTAAAATCATGGAGCATATTGGTCTTCAAGTTAATCGTTTGATTCGAGTTTCTTTTGGACCTTTCGTTCTTGGAAATATGAAGGTTGGAGAAATAGTCGAAGTTTCTAAAAAAGCTCTAAAAGCATCAGTTCCCGATATAGTTTAAATTAATTACTATGATATTTGCAACAAACATTCTTAATAAAAATAGTTCAAAAATTTTTATAATTAGTTTCTTAATTTTATTTTTTGAACTAACTTTAATTCGTTACATAAGTGCTTCGATTATTTCAATCAGCTTCTATTCAAACATAATTTTATTGGCAAGTTTTTTGGAATTGGAGCGGGATGTTTGTTGAATATAAAAAGAAATCTATTTAATTATTTTCCGTTACTAATATTAATTTTTTTATTAATATTAAATTCTCAGCTTTTAGTAATTAATACCTCCGAAAGCGAGATGTTAATGTTTCAAAACATCGGATCTCGCTACAAAATTCCAAGCGAGCTAATCATAATTTTTATTTTTTCATTTGTTGGTATTTTATTTTTAATTCTCGGTCAACAATTAAAATTAGCATTTCAAGCTTTTGAAAAATCAATTGATGCTTATATTTTTGATCTACTTGGAAGCGTTGCCGGAATAATTACCTTTAGCACTCTTTCTTATTTTGAATTTGGCTTTGTTTATTGGATTTCTATCGCTGGTATTTTTTGGATAATTATAGATAAATTCAACAAAAAATTTGAGAAAAACAAAAAATATGATTCCATTTTTATTTGGATAATAATGGTTATTTTTGCAATATTTTTAAATTCTATTTATGGAAATTCTTATTGGTCAAAATATTATTTTATCAAACTGTTAGAAATTAAAAAAGATGAATCTTATTTTATATCCACCAATAAAACTGGTCATCAAGCCATGGAAAAAGAACCAAAATTGTGGTTTTATCAAATACCTTATGATTCATTTAAAAATCCACAATATGACGATATTTTGATAATTGGAGCCGGAAGTGGTCAAGACGCCTCGGTGGCATTGAAAAATAATGCAAAGAACATTGATGCCGTTGATATTGAACCCAGATTAGTTGAAATTGGCAAACAATTTCATCCACTTAAACCATACAGTGACCCGCGAGTTAAAATAACCATTGCCGATGGCAGAAATTTTATCGAAAATCAAAAAGACAAAAAATATGATCTAATAATTTTTGCCTTAACCGACTCTTTAACATTAGCCTCCAATAGTTCTAACACAAGGCTAGAAAGCTATTTAATGACCACCGAATCTTTTGCTAAAACCAAATCTCTCTTGAAAGAAAATGGCATGTTGGTGCTATATAATTATTATCGAAAAGATTGGTTGATTGAAAAATTGACAAAAATGTTAGAGCAAAATTTTGGTGATAAAGTTTTAGTGATTAACTCCAAAAAAGATGAAAGTGCAATTTTAATAGCGGGCAATAAAATTGCCAATTTCAATGAAGCTAAATTTATTAAAGAAAAACCAAATTTAAGTTTCAAAAAAGCTTCAAATATTGATCCAAAAAACCAAGTCGGAACAGATAATTGGCCTTTCTCTTATCTATTCAAACCTTCAATTCCAAGTTCTTACTTATACATAATTTCGTTCATTTTATCTCTGAGTGGTGCGGTAGTATTTTCGTTTCTAAAAAAATACAAATCCGAACTGAGCGATAAAAAATTATCTTGGGGAAAATTCTTAAAAATAATTCCTTGGCATATGTTTTTTTTGGGAGCGGGCTTTATGCTTCTTGAAACCAAAAATATTATTAATTTTCAATTACTTTTTGGATCGACTTGGATCGTTAACTCTCTAGTCTTTGTTGCTATTTTAGGACTTGCATTAACTTCGGCAATTTTAATAAAACTCAAATTGATTATTAATAAAAAAGTTCTTTATTTTTTAATGCTTTTTGCCATTACAATTTCGGTTATATTTCCTTTAAAATCAATCATTGAATTGCCTTTTTATTTAAAATATTTGTCGGCAATTTTGATTTCATTGCTACCAATTTTTTTCGCCAACTTGATATTTTCAAGCCACTTTTCTAATCAAAATAATGCCGAAATTTCTTTTGGATTAAACATGATAGGGGCAATTTGCGGTGGTCTGCTTGAATATCTTTCAATGCTTTACGGCTATCATTTTCTGCTTTATGCAATTGGTGCTTGTTATCTTTTGGCAATAATTTTTGTTGAATTTTTTTATATCAAAAAAAATAAAATTCCTGATTTTTTATAGATCGATTTTTTCAATTGTCTTCGCGCCCTTAAATAATATTTTACAATCAAATACTTATTTGTTATAACTAAAAAAATTATAAAATCTTTATTCTCAATAGTTCTTAATAAACAAAATGGTAAAATCTAAATATTCAGCTCTTGGATTACCCAAATATTTATTTCAAGAACAATCGAAAACTAGTCCACAAATTTCTCCCGATGCTACTTTTAATCCGGCTAGCGCCATTGGTGGTAGCGGAGGTTTTGTTTTACAAACCGCTCCCAATCAACAACCAAAAAAGAAAGAAATTTATTTAGATTATAATTCAATTTTACGCTTAAAGAAACCTGCAGATGTTGCGCTTGCAATTGCCAAACTTAAGGAAGAAGGATTTGAAGTTGCTTTCATTCAAAACCTTGAAAATAACAATATTTTTAAAAGTAAAATTGATGATTCTAAATTTAAAGATAAAAAGGGTAACTCACAAAATGTTTTTAGTCTTTCTGATGATTTTATCAAACAAAACTTCTCTGCACAAATACATGAAACAAGTGCTAAAAAACTTAATCTAGCTAGCGATGATTCGATTATTTTAAATTATGATCAATTTAAAGAAATTAGTGAAATCCTTACTCAAGAACATTGGGTTGACGAAAAAAAAAGAGATGTTATAAGCCCTTTGGCTTTGAGTTTCTTGGATGTTTCGGTCGAAAAAGTCAATTCTCAATCATATGAAAAAATTGTTAACTCTGTATATAATAATAGGATTGTACCTGGCTATACAATTCAAAATTTAGTAGATCACAAAAATTTTGATATAACAAATTCCGCTACAATCGAAGTCTTTAATTTCGGACTCCAAAGACTTAACATTGATAATCTTAACTATGAATTTGTAAAATATAATTTTTTTGAAAGTTTGGATGAAAAAAAATTAGGTGATTTATTTGATGCATCTCGTTTACTTGCAATAGAACAAGAAAAAATAATCTTACTACAAAAAAACATTTTAAAACAATTATGGTTTAAACATTCAGATTTTAAAAAAGGCGTCATGGATCGGGTCAGAACTTTAGATGAATTTAAAGATAAATCAGCTTATGAAATCGCCACTTCATTTTTTGGTGATTCGATAATAGAGAATTCTGCTAGAGCCTTATCAACAAATTATTCACTTGATATTTCAGAAAGATATCCAGAAGCAGGTTTAGAAGTTTTTAAATTTCTAGGTACTCATCAGGGGCTTTCAGTTATTACTAAACAGCAAAAAGAAAAAACAGCATTTGGCCAAAAATTTGAAGTTAGTTTTACTCTTTTAAGTAACGAAAGCAAAGATACGCAAGACTTTATTGAACTTAGAGTGTCATCGCCTCTGGAGAGACAAAAATATGAACAATCCTTAAGTCTAGAACTTTTTATAATGAAATTTTTTTTAAATTCAGAAATCAATCAGCATTTTGATCTTACCGAACAATTTAGCGACGCCCTAATTGCAAAATCAAAAGAACAGACAGCATTTGAGGCCTTTAAATCTTATTATCCAAAAATTTTTGAACATCTTAATGAAGATCAAAGAAAACGATTTTTGGATGATTTACTTAAAAAAGCCTCCTCTTTAGATATCGATAAAATTATAGAAACAACTGGAGGATATCGAAGTATTTTTATGCCAACAATTTCATTTGCTCAAAATAATTTAGATAAACCTGGAATGAAAGATTTAGCAGAAACTATGCTAATTAAATTAACTGAATATATAGGCAAAGAGAACGAGATGCTAAAACCATTTTTTAGAAAAAAAGCTTTTGCACAAAAATTAATTTTTGAAAATTTAACTCCCGAATTTCAAGATTTCTTAATTGAAATGGATAAGGACAGAAAAATTAAACTTGATGAAATTCCATTTCATACGGGAGAAGAAATTTATGCGAAAATTAATATAGCGTTGTCTTGGGATAAATCAAAAGTTTCTTCGCAAAAAATACCAACATCGCCTTTGCAAATTAATTTATTCGATTTAAACAACGAAACTCTAGAAAAAATCAAAGAAGAAATTAAAAATAAAGATTTGGATGCTAGTAAAATTTTAAGTTTAAAAATTTTTGGAATTGAAAGAGAAAAAACCAACAAAGCAGAGGGAGAGGTAAAATTATTATTTGAAAGTCTTGTTGCTTTATTTCCAGATTTAAAACATGTAAGAGTTAACACAGAAGGAATTAAAGCTTACGCATCTGACTTACAGGGATTGATTAGGATGCCAGAAAAGCCAGTTACCGCATTCGATTATCTTGACAGGTTTGCTAAAGAAAAAGGTGTTGTCTTAGAGAAATATAATTCTTCAGATCTTAAAAACACGATTGAAGAAAATAATAAAGAACCAGAGTCACAAACTCAATTTACCGCCACTAAGCGTGGTGATAAAATTTATATGGGAGATGCGAAAGGAAACAGAGCTAAAGATAATGATGTAAAAGCCACATTTTTGATGGAAGAAGCTGGAGAAATTATTAGTCGTCCAGATTCATTAAAACCTTTTATAACTAGAGACTCATCAAATCAAATAAATCCAAATTTTTCAAAACTAGAAGATGATTTACTTGTCGAAATTAACAAACCTTCTTCGTCAATTAATTTAAAAAATTGTCAAAAAAATAAAGAGAGCTTTGAAGAAAAAAGGAGACTTTTAAAAACAACTTCGCCAGATAAAACTATTTGCTCTTTTACGCGCAATTTAAAAAGAAATAATAAAACCACACTTCCCTCAATTTCTCCTGATAATGAAATTATTGCCTACTATACCGAGCCACTCGAAGCCAATATTACATTTTTTAAAGATGAAAAAAGTGGTTTTTATTGCGCTCAATCCGACAAATCTTGTCAAATTCATTATATAATTGAGGGTCGTGAATTGGAATCAAAAATACCAACCGATGACCTAAGCGCTCTGCCCAAAAAAGTTCAAGATATAATCGATCAATACTTACCCGATAAGAACCCATTCCTCTTATCAGTTCTTGATAATCAATATACATTGCCGGATTTTGAAAATAAGGACAAGAACCGATTTCTTAATGAACTCTTTGATATTGAAAATAAAGGCTCTTGTCGTCATCGTGTGGCCGCCTTAGCTCATAGATTTACGCAAGAAAAACTTAATTATGGCGAAGATTTTAGAATCATTGGGACCGATGGAAATCATGTTCTTTTAGAGTTAAAAAAAGAAGATGGAAATTGGAGCGCTCATGATTTGGGAGGATCAGAGGCAGAGCTCATTGAGAAAAAAACAAAAACTGATAATAACTTTTTAGCTTTACCCGATGGTTTTAAAAAATCGTCTAGTTTATTAGCTCCTTTAGCTATTTGCACGGCAGTTATTTTAGCTCCTGTTGGGGCTCTTTATGGTATTTCTTCTCTTTGTAGAAAAGCATCTTCTTCCGATCCTAAAGAAGAACAATCAGTTGTTACTACACTTTCCATACCTCCATCGCCACCTAACAGCTTTTCCGAAACTTCTTTGCAACAAACTCCATTGCCAAACGCATCATTAGACTTTACTTCTGCAAGCCAAACTCCTTCTCCCACCGCTTCATCGCCTCAACTCTTATCAAAAACTGCATTATTAATCGAAAGTGAATTAAAAAAACTTAATCAACTCACAAAAATTGATACTTTAACAGCTTTTGAAAAAGAGTTTAAAGAATCTGTGAAGACAAAAAAATCTTCCTTATTTTTAAAAACCACTCGAGGAGAAGATCTAGGAGAAGAATTAAAAAATTATTTACTAAAAATAGGTAATTCTCTTCAAGATTCAGGAGCTTCGGTGTTTGGTTCTCAATCTTCTGAGCCAAGTTTTGAAACTTTTTGCATTCCTTCACCGCAAGATTTGAC
>Ga0209443_1001337_pt1 | contig 15616 bp, 14 predicted proteins | sample LauGreBMM110DCMD_2_FD_187571 | JGI IMG/M metagenome (GOLD analysis project Ga0209443, IMG submission 187571) | Freshwater lake microbial communities from Lake Michigan, USA - Su13.BD.MM110.DCMD (SPAdes) (version 2) | ecosystem: Environmental > Aquatic > Freshwater > Lake | place: Lake Michigan... | reverse complement strand
AATCCGATTGAATACTCAAGGTATCCACTACGTTTCCTTGCATATTGAGCGAAAAAAATAGGCTCATCAAAATTACCTGAAAATATGCTTTAAAACCCATTAGGCTATTTTTGAACAAATGAAATCAGCTTTTCAAGTTCCTCTTTAGACTTAAATGATACCTTCAATTCACCCTTGCCATCGTCATTCATTTTTAAACTGACAGGTAATTTAAAAATAGTAGATAAATTAGCTTGCCATGAGAGCAGTTGGTCCACGTTAACCTCTGACTTATCGACGGGGTTGACTTCATTATGTGAAGATTGCCTAACCGCGTCCTCCAATTTCCTCACCGACCATTCTTCTGATATCGTTTTTAAAAATAGGGTGTTTTGAATCTCAGCATTTTCCAAAGAGATTAATGAACGAGCATGCCCCATTGATATTTTATTATCGCGAATCGCGACTTGAATATGTGCAGGTAATTTAAGTAGACGAATATAATTCGTTACGGTAGATCTGTTTTTACCCACACGAGCACCCAAATCCTCCTGCTTTAAATGACACTCCTCCATCAATCTTTTGTAGGAAAGGGCAATCTCAATCGCATTTAAATTTTCTCTTTGTATATTTTCAATCAAGGCCAACTCGATCATTTGCTGATCATCCGCCATCCGGACATAAGCAGGAATTCGAGTCAAACCGGCTAATTTCGAAGCCTGAAATCTTCTCTCGCCAGAAATTAATTGAAATTTTCGTGGGGCAATTTTTCTAACCGTGATCGGTTGAATAATTCCTTGAACTCGTATGGACTCAGCTAATTCATTTAATGCCTCTACTTCAAAATGTTCACGAGGTTGGAATGGATTAGTCTCAATACAATCTAATGCAATTTCTTCCATCAAATTAACAGAATCAAGACTTCCGGCATAATCAGATGCATGCAAACCTTTAGCTTGTAACTTATCAGAATCCTCTAATAATGCTCCTAATCCTCGACCCAATCCAATTCTCTTCTTCAAATTTGACTCCTGTTTACTCATCACATTAAAAAATTATATCTCCAATAAAAGCCCATTTTTTCGCACAATTTCTTTAGCGAGATTTAAATAACTGATAGCTCCTTTACTTTCTGCATCATGCAAAATGGCCGGAATCCCATAACTTGGAGACTCCGACAAACGGATATTTCTAGGTATAATCGTCTCAAAAACCATATTTTTAAAATGAGAATTAACCTCATTGACCACTTGATTAGATAAACGTAGCCTCAAATCATACATGGTCAATAAAATCCCCTCGATTAGCAATTGTGTATTTAATCGACTTTGTATAATCTTAATCGTATTTAATAATTTTCCCAAGCCTTCTAAAGCATAATACTCACATTGGACGGGAATAATCACCGAATCAGCAGCCGTCAGGCTATTAATGGTAATTAATCCCAAGGAAGGAGAGCAATCCATGATGATAAAATCATAGTCGTCTTTAATTTCCTTCAGAGCCTCTTTCATTTTTCCTTCCCGATTTGTCAGATTAATCATTTCAATTTCAGCGCCAACTAAATCTATATGAGAAGGAATAATATCTAAAAAAGGCACTTCAGTAGGAAGAATAGTGTCTTTTACCAATGAAATCCCAACCATACATTCGTAAATACTTTGAGAAATTTCTTTCGGATTAAAACCCAAACCGGAGGTTGAGTTTGCTTGTGGATCAGCGTCAATGAGCAATGTTTTTAAATCTAAGGCGGCTAGGCTAGCTGCTAAATTAATCGCAGTAGTTGTTTTCCCTACCCCACCCTTTTGATTCGCTATTGCTATGATTTTACCCATAAAAATCTAAATTTTTCTTTTGACTAATCGAATCAACAATATTACAAAAAAGGTTTCACATCTTTGATTAAATTCCAGCCCAATAAAATCAATATTTAAAATTAAATTTGGAATTCAAAAAATATAAAAACTAAATTATCTACCTATATTGTGACCAAAATCCATCAGCATCCTATGAATCAAAATACTTCTTCGCATCCCAAAGGCCTTTATGTATTATACAGTACTGAAATGTGGGAACGCTTCAATTTTTATGGAATGCGTGCCTTACTTTCTTTATTTTTAGTTAATGCCCTTGCCTATAAACAAAACGAAGCTTCCATTATTTATGGGGGTTTTTTAGGGCTAAGCTACTTAACAACTATGTTAGGTGGATATGTGTCAGATCGATATTTAGGAAATCGAAATTGTATTATTTTGGGTGGGATCACGATGGCCATAGGCCAACTATTACTATTTGGATCAGCGAGTACATTTATGGAGGGAGTGGAGACCGCTAATTTATTCATGTGGTCAGGCTTATTATTTCTAATCCTTGGAAATGGATTTTTCAAGCCAAACATTTCGTCGATGGTAGGTCAGTTATATGCCAAGGGTGATAGCCGTCTCGACGCTGCATTTACGATTTTTTACATGGGGATCAATACGGGAGCATTATTAGGAATGATGATCTGCCCCTGGTTAGGAGACGTAAAGGTAGATGGAGTAAGAAATCTAGATGCTTTTAAATGGGGTTTTCTCGCTGCTGGCAGTGCGATGATGATTGGAACAATCACTTTTTATTTTTTGAAAAACAAATATTTATTAAAACCAGACGGTCAGGCTGTTGGCTTAGCTCCCGATTTCAATAAAGTACAGGATTCTGAAGAAGAAGCAGATAAGGCGGATTTTACAAACAAATCGATTGGCATTACTCTTTTAATATTTACTTCATTAGTGTATTTATTTCATATTTTGTTTCTTTCAGAAATTGCAAATCCAATCAAAGACTGGGTGTATCCAGTCATTTATTCGGCTGGAATTAGTTTAGCATTTTTAATTATGACAGATAAAACTTTGACGAACATTGAGCGTCAGCGAATTTATGTCATGTATATTATTTCATTTTTTGTCATCTTCTTTTGGTCAGCTTACGAACAAGCGGGATCTTCTTTGACATTTATTGCAGACCAACAAACTGATTTGAATTTCTTCGGAATTGAACTGCCACCTAGTTCTGTTCAAAACGCCAATTCTTTTTTTATTATTTTGTTGGCCTTTCCGTTTAGTTGGTTTTGGATTTGGATGCAGAAAAGAGGCATTGAGCCTAATTCTCCCGCTAAGCAAGCTATTGGCCTTATGTTATTGGCTCTTGGGTATCTTATTATTGCGATTCAAGTTAAAGATTTAGGTTCTCAGAAACTTGGCGTGGCCTGGTTATTCATTATGTATTTATTTCACACCATGGGTGAATTGTGTCTTTCGCCCATAGGCTTATCTTTGGTCGCAAAGCTTGCACCTAAACGATTTTCGTCTTTGTTAATGGGGGTTTGGTTTTTAGCAAATGCTGCCGGATATGCGTTAGCAGGAACCTTAGGGGCTTTGTTGCCACCAGTAAATGCAATCGCATCAGGTCAATTTCCAAGTTTTTTAGGTATGGAAATAAAAAACCTGTATGATTTCTTTATGCTTTTTGTCATCATGGCGGGAATAGCATCCGTATTATTATATATTTTAGCCAGTGGGCCACTTAAAAAAATGATGCATGGCATCAGATAAACAATTGACATGAACGGACCTGATCACCATTTACATGAAAAGCATTTAAAGAGCTCTGATTTTATCACTGACATAGTTATTGGCATGTCGGATGGTTTAACAGTTCCTTTTGCATTGGCAGCTGGACTTTCAGGTGCAGTAGCCTCATCGTCCATTGTCACCACAGCAGGAATAGCAGAGATTGTTGCGGGTTCTATCGCAATGGGATTAGGTGGATATCTGGCTGGACAAACGGAACAGGAGCATTATGAAGCCGAATTAAAGCGTGAATATGAAGAAGTGGAACGTGTCCCTGAGAGAGAAAAAGAAGAAATTAGAGAAGTATTTGAAAGCTATGGATTGACACCAGAAGCGCAAGAAATAGTCGTAGAAGCTATTTCAAAAGATAAGGACAAATGGGTCGATTTTATGATGCGTTTTGAATTAGGCTTAGAAAAACCAAATCCTAATAGAGCTAGAAACTCAGCCCTGACTATAGGAATTTCCTATATTGTTGGCGGATTTGTCCCGCTTGTACCCTATTTTTATGTTGATGACCCCAAGTCTGGTCTATTGTATTCAGCTGAGATAACGTTGCTTGCTTTATTGGTTTTTGGGTATTTCAAAAGTAAGGTAACGGATCAAAATCCATGGATTGGATCCTTGAAAGTAGCCTCCATTGGTGCAGCTGCTGCTGCGGCGGCCTATTTTGTTGCCACGCTATTTCAATAAATCAATCATGACCCAAGGCTGTGTCATCGCCACGTGAATCGGCACCGCCTTGAAGCTTACCTGATGGAAGCACTAATATTCCCTCTACTAAACCTATAGATGTAGAATTAGAAAATTCATAACCCTTCTGCTTCAATCGTTCCATTTGAATGGTTGACATGCGATTAGGTTCAATTCGGGTTTGTTCAGGTTTCCATTGTTGGTGAAATCGAGGATATTCAACTGCCTGCTGCATATTCATTCCAAATTCCAATACGTTCAGTACCACTTGAAATACACTCGTAATAATGGTGGATCCTCCTGGGGTGCCAACAACCATTTTCAATTGGCCATTTTCGGTAATGATGGTTGGCGTCATACTTGAAAGCATTCTTTTATTGGGTTGAATTTCATTTGCTTTGGATCCAACTAAACCATATGAGTTGGGAGAACCGGCTTTTGCAGAAAAATCATCCATTTCATCGTTTAAAAGAAAACCAGCTCCACCGACAAATACTTTGCTTCCGAAAGAATTATTTAAGGTTGTTGTAATCGACACCGCATTACCTGCAGCGTCTACAATCGAATAATGTGTTGTTTCGTGGCTTTCATAACCAGCAAATTCGCCTGCGGAAATGTCTGAACTTAAAGATGCCTTTGCAAAATTGATCGAACTTATTCTATTATTAATGTAAGTAGAATCTAATAAGGGCCCAATAGGTACTTGAACAAAATCAGGGTCACCTAGCCATTTTGCTCGGTCCGCAAATACTCGTCTTTCAGACTCAATCATTAATTGGACCGTAGAATCAGAGTTCGCCCCCCATTTACTCAATGGATATTTCCGCACCATTCCCATTAATTGGGCCAATGCTATCCCTCCACTAGATGGCGGAGGCATTCCAATTACTTGGAAATTTTTATAAGATTGGACGATTGGTTTGCGCCAAACAGGTTTATAGCCATTCAAATCTTTCTGTGTAATAATGCCATTTTGGCGTTTCATTTCACTAATAATCAATTCCGCTGTTTCCCCTTGGTAAAATCCTTTTGATTTATTGCGTAAAATTCTTTCTAAAGTATTTGCTAAATCCTCCTGAATTAAGCGATCATCTTTTTTCCAATCAATATTGTTCGGATTAATTAAATATGAATTTCCTTTATTTTCTTTGATGAAATCCAACTTATTGGCATTTAATCCACGAGCTTCCCTTGACGTAAGTGCATGTCCATTCCTCGCGATGTCAATGGCAGGCTGAATCAGATCTTTCCAGGGTAATAAACCAAATTTACGGTGCATTTCTTCCATCCCCGCCACAGTTCCTGGAACCCCTACAGAAAAAATCCCTACCAAACTTTTCCCAGGAATGACATTACCAGAAGCATCTAGATACATATCTTTGTTACTTGCCAATGGGGCCTTTTCCCGGTAATCTAATGCAAAAACTTTTCCTTTGGCATTGCGATAAACCAAAAAACCACCTCCACCAATATTACCAGCAGATGGATGGCATACAGCTAACGCAAAATTTACTGCGATGGCAGCGTCAATGGCGTTCCCTCCTTTTTTTAAAATAGACAAGCCGATTTCTGAAGCTAACGGATGTGTAGTGACCACCATTCCTTTTTTAGATTCGACCAAGGGTTTGATCGTACTTTGACTATAAAGTACATTGGACAAAATAAGGGCGGAAAAAAGAAAGAAAAATTTGAAATTCATATTGAATACTTGTTAATAATTTGACAAAATTAATAGAAAAATGATGAATGAGCTTATTAAATATAAGCGGGATTAAAAAATAAATTTAACTTTGTAATTAATTCATGATTATTTAATTAAAACGAAATCATAAAGTGGATATTTTCGAAAAAGTAGTAAAAAATATGGGGCCAATTGGCGCTCATGCACATTATTCACATCATTATTTTTCTTTTCCAAAACTAACTGGCGAATTAGGTCCAAGAATGACTTTCATGGGAAAGGAGATGTTAAATTGGTCCTTAAATAACTATTTAGGACTGGCTAATCACCCTGAAGTAAGAAAAGCAGATGCTGACGCTGCAGCTAAATACGGCCTAGCCTACCCGATGGGAGCTAGAATGATGTCAGGAAATACGAATGAACATGAGGAATTTGAGAGGCAATTAGCTGAATTTGTGGGCAAGGAAGACTGCTTCCTACTTAATTATGGGTACCAAGGAGTGATGTCGCTAGTAGAATGTATGGTAGATCATCGTGATATTATTGTATACGATGCAGAATCACATGCTTGCTTGATTGATGGTATTCGTTTGCATAAAGCAAAAATGGGCGCCTATTATAAGTTTAATCACAACGACATGGATTCTTTAAGAACGAATTTAGAGCGTGCAAAAAAGCGAACAGAGGAAACAGGGGGAGGAATACTTGTTATTACGGAAGGAGTCTTCGGAATGTCGGGAAAAGTGGGCGCGCTGGATAAAATCGTCGAAATGAAAAAGGATTTTAATTTCAGATTGTTAGTAGATGATGCGCATGGATTTGGAACTATGGGAGAAAATGGACGAGGAGTAGGTGAATTTTTAAATTGTACTGAGGGAATTGACCTATATTTTTCAACTTTCGCTAAATCAATGGCAGCCATTGGAGCATTTGTAGCAGCGCCAAAAGATATTATTATGTATTTAAAATATAATATGAGGTCTCAAACCTATGCAAAAGCATTGCCAATGCCCTTTGTTATTGGAGGCATGAAGCGTCTTGAATTAATTAAAAAGCATCCTGAATTAAGAGAAAAATTATGGGCGAATGTAAAAGCACTTCAAGAAGGATTAAGAGAAAAGGGATTTGATATTGGCGAAACTCAATCTCCGGTAACCCCCGTATTTTTGCATGGTGATTATGATATTGAAGCGGTGACCAAACTTGTTCGTGACCTTAGAGAAAACATGGGTATTTTCTGTAGTATAGTTGTCTACCCAGTAGTTCCGAAGGGACAAATTATGTTAAGGATCATACCAACTTCCTCACATACGCTTGAGGATATACGTTACACAACAGAGTGTTTTGCAAAAGTACAAAAGCAACTTAAAGAAGGCTTTTATTCTAAATAAACTAGAAAAAGAGCCTAAAATTTAACTTTTTTGACTTTTTTCACTTTTTTTTGTGATTTTTAGTTGGAAAAATTTGCGAGAATTAAAAATTTGTCTAAATTTCGTATTATAAAGGCCTTTAAACAGGCTATAAAGACAATCTAAATATTTTACAACCTAAAAATTATTATTATGAGCAGATTTGCACAAGTGAAGGATCTAGTATTATCATTAGAATCGGATTTCGAAAAATTCTATGATAAAGGAAATCAAGCAGCAGGAACACGCGTTAGAGGTGGTCTTCAACAATTAAAAACTTTATCACAAGAAATTCGTACTGAGGTTCAAAACCAAAAGAACGCTTCTAAGTAATTTATTAAATTGTAAAAAAAAGCCTGAAAGAAATTTCAGGCTTTTTTTTTATTAAAATTTTTCCAAATGCAAGGCTGTAGCCATGCCGTCAACCATCAATTTACCACGTTCACGATCAAAAACTTGCGTTTTAACTTCAGCGATATGCTTTTCAGAATTAATGGATTCTATTTGAAACTTTGCAGTATACGTAATTCCTACAAACAAAGGTCTTTTAAACTCAGTAATTTGTTTTAAGTAAACACTTCCCTCTCCAGGGAATTCCATCCCCATAACTCTAGAAAAGATACTAGCAATTAAAGCCCCGTGAATAATAGGTTGCTTAAACTGGGTTGTTGACGCATAGACTTCATCCCAATGCAAAGGGTTAAAATCACCAGATATTTTACAAAATTCATTTACTTCATCCTGAGTAAAAGAAAAATCAATTTCATGAGCATCTCCTATTTGATACATATAGAATTATTTAATGTTAACTTTACGGCCTGAAAAATAACGTATGATATTCTTTATTATAAACATAAAATCAGGTAGCAAAAGTACGTCAAGCAAAGCTCAATTAATTCAAAAATTGAATAAAATTGAAAATTCAAGTCTACATTTTACAGAATACTCTGGTCATGGTGGAGAATTAGCCAAATTAGCGATCAGCCAACAAGCTACTAAAATAATCGTCGTAGGAGGAGACGGCACCATTAATGAAGTGGCATCAGAATTAATACATACAAAAATACCCTTAGGAATTATCCCCATTGGGTCCGGAAATGGGCTTGCTAGACATTTGAATATCCCTATGGATTTCAAATCCGCTTTAAACAAGGCTTTACATGGTGAAAAAACGGTAATAGATAGTTTAACATGGAATCAAAAACCATTTTTTTGTACCGCAGGAATAGGTTTTGACGCTTATGTGGCAGAAGCTTTTTCAAAGACCCAACATAGAGGTTTTTTGAATTACATAAAATCTACCCTTCGATCATCGTTAACATATGTGCCTATTCAAATTGAAATAAACAATCATATCGAATATGTATTTTCCCTCAGCATCGCAAATGCAAATCAATTTGGCAATAACGCATATATATCACCGTTATCTAATATCCAAGATGCTCTATTTGAAGTTGTTAAGGTAAGTCCATTGCATATTATGGAAAAAGCCCAACTTGGAATCAGACTATTTTTAAAAACTATTCAATCGCACCCAAAAGTAGTTACAAAATCACTCGATATATTTGAGTTTTCCATCAAAAAGGGAATATGTTATCACATAGATGGGGAATCATTAATTTCAGACGAAACTTTAGTTAAAATAAATATTATTCCAAAAAGTTTAGTCGTCATAAATTAGTGTAATAAATTTATATATTTTTTATAACTAATTTAAAATCAAATAGTTATAAAATATAAAATTAAAAACACCTAAAATAAATACGTTTTTTATTCAAAATAATTTATATTTTTTTTATTTAACTTTTTCAAGTTAAAACACGATTAAAGGCTATAAAAATTGAACAATTTTTATTTCCAAATTTTTAACGTTTTTTTTTACAAAAAAAACACATATTTATTTGTTTTTCAAATTTGTAAGAACCCCGAATTTTACTATTTTTGTCACCCCGCTAAAAATAATTTTACATTTTTTTAGCATATGCCTTAAAATCATTTTATAAAAATTTACGTGAGATAATGCCTCTCAGAGGTTTATCAATCAAAACTTTATTGACCCATATTACCCATTATTAGAACAGAAATGCAAATAGGAGTAAACGAATTGTGGAATAAGTGCTTGATGATTATCAGAGAAGATATATCAGAGCATAATTTCAATACGTGGTTCACTCCCATTGTTCCTTTAAAATTCTCAAATAATACACTTACACTAGAAGTTCCTTCACAATTTTTTTACGAATGGCTAGAAGAAAATTATGTATCGATTTTCAGAAAAGCGATTGACCTAGTAATAGGTAAAAATGGAATGTTGGAATATTCTGTTGTCATTGACAAAGGAGATCGAAAGAACCCTCCTATTACCTTTAATTTACCGACCAACCATTCAAACCAAAATACCTATAATTCTTATTCTGATAAGTATTCAAATAATCAACCTTCGAGCGCTAAAAACCCATTCCAATTTAAGGATTTAGATTCTTTAGAACTTGATTCGTATTTAATCCCTAAATATACATTTGATAAGTTTATTGAAGGGGACTGTAATCGGCTAGGTAGAGCAGCAGGAATGGCTGTTTCGAACAAGCCTGGTTTAACTTCTTTTAATCCATTGATGATTTATGGAGGTGTGGGTTTAGGTAAAACACATTTAATCCAAGCCATTGGCAATCAAATTAAAGACCAATACCCTGAAAAATTTGTTCTGTATGTGTCAACGGAAAAGTTCACCAATCAATTCGTTAATGCGATTAGAAACAATTCGATTGAAACTTTTACCAATTTTTACTTGCAAGTCGACGTGTTAATTATAGACGACGTTCAATTTCTTTCTGGAAAAGAAAAGACGCAAGAAACTTTTTTCAATATTTTCAATCATTTACATCAATCAGGAAAACAAATCATACTTTCTTCTGACCGAGCACCCAGAGATTTAGCCGGAATGGAAGATCGTTTACTTAGTCGATTTAAATGGGGATTAACGGCTGATTTACAGCAACCGGATTTTGAAACACGTATAGCCATTATTCAGAAAAAACTTCAAGACGATGGAATTCAAATCAATATTGATGTTTTAGAGTATTTAGCTAACTCCATTCAGACGAACGTAAGGGAATTAGAAGGAGTTATCATTTCGTTAATGGCTCAGGCTTCATTAACTCGAAAAGAAATAGATATTGAGTTAGCCAAAACAACACTGAAGAGCATCGTAAATGATCAGGAAAAAGAATTAAGTGTTGACAACATACTAGACGTAGTGACCCTTCACTTTGACGTGGACCTACAAACATTGCAAGGAAAATGTCGAAAAAAAGAAAATGTTTTTCCAAGGCAAGTGGCCATGTACATGCTTAAAGAATTAACAAACTTACCTTTAAAATCAATTGGGTATCATTTTGGAGGAAGAGACCATAGCACAGTCATTCATGCAGTTCAATCCATCTCTGAGGCCATGGAAACCGACAAATCCGTAGAAAAAACGGTTAGAAAGTTGTTTAATCGATTTAACTTAAGTTCTAATTAAAACAAAAAGGGAGTCAAAAAATTGACTCCCTTTTTTAATAATAAAATTACCGTGTTTTTATTCAACCTCGATCACAGGCTCTTTGTCCAACAAGGCATTATCATTGCCCTTGATTTTTTCTTTAATTTTCATTTCTAGTTCATCCATTAATTCAGGATTGTCCTTAATCAAATCCTTCACAGCATCACGTCCCTGTCCTAATCTATTTCCATTATAAGAAAACCAAGAGCCGGATTTGTCAATTACATTGAGGTCAACACCTAAATCCAATACTTCACCGGCTTTAGAAATACCTTCCCCATACATGATATCAAACTCAACCACTTTAAATGGAGGCGCTAATTTGTTTTTCACAACTTTTACTCTTGTCCGATTACCTGTAATCAAATCAGCACTTTCTTTAATTTGACCTGCTCTACGAATGTCTAATCGTACTGAAGCATAAAACTTAAGGGCATTTCCTCCTGTTGTTGTTTCCGGACTACCAAACATCACACCGATCTTATCACGCAACTGATTGATAAAGATGCAGCAACAACCCGTTTTATTAATAGTTCCGGTCAATTTACGTAATGCTTGCGACATCAATCGAGCTTGGAGACCCATTTTAGAATCACCCATTTCACCTTCAATCTCTGCTTTAGGAACAAGTGCAGCCACCGAATCGATCACAATAATATCAATAGCACCAGAACTAATTAAATGTTCCGCAATTTCCAAAGCCTGTTCACCATTATCAGGCTGTGAAATCAATAAATTTTCAGTATCAATACCCAATTTTTCAGCATAGGCGCGATCAAAAGCATGCTCCGCATCAATAAAAGCCGCAAGACCTCCAGCTTTTTGTGCTTCAGCAATGCAATGAAGCGTCAATGTCGTTTTTCCTGAAGATTCAGGTCCATACACTTCTACAACGCGACCCCGAGGAATTCCCCCAATCCCTAATGCTAAGTCGAGGCCCAACGAACCCGTTGATATAACTGGAACATCCATCACCTTGCTATCAGATAATCGCATGACAGTTCCTTTGCCATAAGCCTTATCTAATTTTTCTAATGTCGTTTGAAGTGCTTTTAATTTTTCAGAAGCTAGGCCTTGTGCATCGCCTGATTGTTTTGCCATGTTTATTTATTGATAATTTTGAATGTTCTTTTTTGAAATTGTATCTTTCAATACGCTTTAACAAAAATAGGAAATACGCATTAATAATTAATCAATTTTTAAGATAAACTAATTGGATAAAAAAATTCAATTTTAAAATACTCTTTTAACGTGTCAAAAACCATTATTTCAACAAAAATTAACTTATTTTTCATCAGTTTGCTGATCATTACTAAAAGCGCATGCGCACAAGATTTATCGTTTTTGGATCAAACTGAAATATTAGACTATCGAATTCACCTAGGATTCATTAATGCGGCAAGCGCCACCGTAAAAAGCTCTCCTAATGTGATTTTTATACAATCCACCCCCACTAGAAAAATTGAAATTGAAGGAAAAACGATTGGTATTTTAAATGTATTTAGTCCTGTTGTTGATTATTGGTCAGCCAACTTAGCCATAGAAACACGTTTGCCATTAAAAACAGAAATGAGAAAAATGGAAGGACGATATAAAAAAAACGAAACCGTTACTTTTGACCAAAGCCTAGGATTAGCAAAAATTTATTCTCCCCAAAACACGCCAGTAAACAAAACCCTTCCTATTTCAAAAGGAATGATGGATATCATTGGCGGCTATTTCTTTTTAAGAGATAAAAATTTAACCCAAATGAAAGTGGGTCAGTCATTAAGTGCAAAAATACTGTTTGACGGAATCATTTATGACATATTATTTATTGTCAAAGGATTTGAAAGCGTAGACGGAAAATTTGGCTCTAAGAAATGCATTCGAACTTCATTGGTATTACCCAAAAACAATATGTTTAAGGATGAAGATGCCATTAGATTATGGATTAGCCAAGATAAATATCAAATACCCTTTAAAATGGAGGTCAATCTAAAAATTGGATTCCTAAGTATCGACTTAGAAAAGTATATGGTCCAAGGTAAGTCGGTTTATTAACAATTTATTTGCCCAAAGCCATCTTATATACCTCAAGCACGCGTTTTCTAGCAAACTCATGATTAACAATTGGAGCTACGTAGCTAAGTTCCTGTAATTCTGGAACCCATTTTTTTATATAGTCCAACTTAGAGTCAAATTTTTGTGCTTGCAAGCTTGGATTAAATACCCTAAAATAAGGTGCGGCATCACAACCAGAGCCGGCAGCCCATTGCCAACCGCCATTATTGGCCGAAAAATCAAAATCAAGCAGCTTTTCAGCAAAATATGTTTCTCCCCAACGCCAGTCAATGAGTAAATGTTTAACCAAAAAACTGGCCACAACCATACGAACTCGATTGTGCATAAAACCCGTTTGATTTAATTCTCGCATACCGGCATCGACCATTGGATACCCTGTTTTTCCTTGTTTCCAAGCTTCGAACTCAACTTCATTATTTCTCCATTGGATATGATCATATTCCTTCCGAAAGGCCAATCCATTACTAATGTGTGGAAAATGAAATAATACATTAAAATAAAAATCACGCCATATTAATTCATTTAACCAAGTTTCAGATAATCCTTGAGCTTGTAATACTAAAGAACGGATCGAGATGGTACCAAAACGTAAATGAACAGAAAGCTTAGAAGTACCGTTGATGGCAGGAAAATCACGAGAGGCTTGATAATCATGTATTAATTTATCAGAAACGACATTTTCAGGAAAGAACAATCCTGAAGGTGCAAAACCAATCGATTCTAAGCTAGGGAAATCAGCTTTTACATCCACGTAATTTATCAAGCTTTTGGATGGATAAACATTCAGGGGTTCATTTTTCAAACGATCCTTCCATTTGTTAGCATACGGCGTAAAAACGGTATAAGGTGTCCCTTGTCCACTTAACACTTCATTCTTTTCGAAAATTACATGGTCCTTAAAAGTATGGAAGCTAATATTTTTTGAGCTTGCAAATTGCTTAATATCTTCATCCCTTTGAAGTGCATATTTTTCATGATCATGGTTCAAATAAATAGCTTGCACATCATATTCAAGGGCCAATTTCTGGAAAACAAGTTGAGGGTGATCATGAAAGATTAAAATATCGCCCCCTTGTTGGCCAATCAACGATTTTAGCGCTTCCAAAGCCTTGTGAATAAACTCAACCCGACCATCCTTTTTAGTCGGCAAACGAGATAAAATAGCTTTATCAAAAATGAAAATTGGCAAAACAGGAAATGGACCTGACAAAGCTTGAAATAATCCATGATTATCTTCTATCCGCAAATCCCTTCTAAACCAAAATATGGAAACTTTTTTCATAACATATAGTTCAATTAAAGCAGAACAAAAGGATTATATAAAGGTTTTGAAAAATTTACCTTGACAAGCCCCCTTTGAAAAGTGTATATTTGCAGATTGATAAATTTCTAAGCGAAAATAATCATTATTTTGATTGTGTTTAAACTCTATTTTGAGTTTAAAATTTACAAAACTTTAATTCAAAACCCATCCGAATGAAATTATCTGAATTCAGATTTGATTTACCCCAAAGTTTAATCGCCTTAAATCCTACCGAAAATCGAGAAGATGCGCGTATGATGGTGATTAACCGAAAAGAAAAAACCATTGAACATAAAAAATTCACAGACATCATTGACTATTTTGGTGATGGTGATGTGTTAGTAACTAATAATACTAAAGTGTTCCCAGCGCGTTTATACGGAAATAAGGAAAAGACAGGAGCGCAAATTGAAGTATTTCTTTTGAGGGAATTAAATCGCGAGCATCGACTTTGGGATGTTTTAGTAGATCCAGCTAGAAAAATTAGAGTGGGTAATAAACTTTATTTTGGTGATTCTGATTTAGTTGCCGAGGTAATAGACAACACCACATCCAGAGGTCGTACGATTAGATTTCTTTATGATGGAGACCATGATGCTTTAATGCAAGCAATCCACGAGTTAGGCGAAACTCCGCTACCCGATGAAATTAGATTAAAAAGAGCCGCTACAGAAGAAGATAGAGAACGTTTTCAAACGATTTACGCAGAGCATGTAGGCGCAGTTGCTGCACCCACAGCCGGGCTTCATTTCTCCAAGATTGTCATGAAAAAAATGGAGTTAAATGGAGTTCAATTCTCGCCTATTACACTTCATGTGGGTTTAGGTACATTCAGACAAGTGGATGTAGAGGACTTGACCAAACATAAAACAGATTCAGAGCATTTCATTATAGATGAAACGACTTGTGGATTTGTCAACGGAGCATTGGATAATAATAAACATGTGTTGGCTATCGGAACTACCGTGATGAAAGCTTTGGAATCCTCTGTTTCTGCCAGTGGACATTTAAAGCCGATTAATAGCTGGACCGACAAATTTATTTTTCCTCCCTACGAGTTCAAAATACCTACTGCATTATTAACTAATTTCCATTTACCAGAATCCATTTTATATATGATGGCATCGGCATTTGGAAGTTATGAGTTGGTACAAGAAGCTTATAAGCAAGCAATTAAAGAGAAATATCGTTTCTTTAGTTATGGAGATGTAATGTTAATCATCTAATTTTTTTGTGTGAAAAAAATCGCAATCATTGTTGCTGGTGGGACTGGTCATCGTATGAATAGTACAATACCTAAACAATTTTTACTGCTACAAGGGAAACCTATCT
>Ga0209443_1001335_pt1 | contig 15620 bp, 15 predicted proteins | sample LauGreBMM110DCMD_2_FD_187571 | JGI IMG/M metagenome (GOLD analysis project Ga0209443, IMG submission 187571) | Freshwater lake microbial communities from Lake Michigan, USA - Su13.BD.MM110.DCMD (SPAdes) (version 2) | ecosystem: Environmental > Aquatic > Freshwater > Lake | place: Lake Michigan... | reverse complement strand
AAGTTCTTTACATGTGTAGGGCTACTCTTCACTTTTTTGTTGGGAAAGTTTTTTCAGACTTTCAAAAATGGACAAAAAAAATGTCCAAAAATCGGAAACCCAAAATACTTTGCTCAAAAGGCGACCCATTGTGACCATAAATGAATTTTATGGTCTGGTTACCAAAAAAATAATTGTAAAAGTGTTTGCATAACTTTTTTTATAAATACTTAAAAATAAAATATTTTGTCAATATATAGCAACAAATGTCAACAATTTTGTCCCAAAAATCCCCATCAATATTTATTTGCGAATTATGTGACTATACAACATGCAATAAAAAAGATTATACTAAACATTTATCAACGCTTAAACACAAAAATCAACAAAAATCAACAAATGTCAACAATTTTGTCCTCAAAAATCCCAATTTTGAATGTATATGCGGTAAGATGTATAAAGAACGAACAGGACTTTGGAGACATAAAAAGAAATGTAATGTAGAAGATACAAATGAAGTACCTCCTGAATTAATAAATTTAATTACAGAATTAGTAAAAGGACAACACGGGCTACAAGAATCAATCATAGAATTATGTAAAAACGGAACACATCATACAACACATCATACAACTACAAATAATAACAATTCTAATAACAAGTCTTTTAATTTGCAACTCTTTTTAAATGAGACATGTAAAGATGCAATGAACATGACTGCTTTTATAGATTCTATAAAATTGCAAATGAGTGACTTGGAAAAGGTAGGAGAAGTTGGATATATTGAAGGAATTTCAAGTATCATTGTAAAGAACTTGAATGCATTAGATGTAACACTAAGACCTGTTCATTGTACGGATAAAAAGAGAGAAACCATGTATATTAAAGACGAAGATAAATGGGAAAAAGAAGATGATAGTAAGAGTAAATTACACAAAATGGTAAGACGAATTTCCAACAAAAATATAGACTTGATTTCTGATTTTAAATTGTTACATCCAGAATGGAAAAAATGTAGTTCTAGGGTGTCTGATCAGTTCAATAAGATTGTTTTAGAATCCATGGGAGGTGCAGGAGATAATGATTTTGAAAAAGAAGAAAAAATCATTAAAAAGGTCGCGAAAGAGGTTTTGGTAAATAAATCTCTTTAAGTACCTTTATTCATTTATTATATAATTCTATCCAAATTTTTCTGGAAAAGTATTTGGGATTTCTAAAAAATGTCCAAAAAGGCGACCCATTGTGACCATAAATGAATTTTATGGTGTGTACACAAAAAAAATAATTGTAAAATTGTTTGCATAACTTTTTCTGTCCTCTATTTGGATGACAAATGGATGACAAATGGATGACAAATGGATGACAAATGGATGACAAATTTGAGTTGGAAAAGTTGCAGAGTTTTCCTATACTATTTGTGACTTTAATACGTCAGAAATAGTACTACAGGAAAACACAAAAAGAGGACAAAAGAGGACAAAAAGAGGATGACTCAAAAAGGTGTACATCATTTTTATGTAATTATGGTAAATAAATAAAATCAACCTTTCACTAACGTAGTTAAAGGTGGATAGAATAGTAAATTTGTATGAAAAAGTTCATTCAAAACGTTATCCATTATAGTTAGAATTTTATCTTTACAAAGTGTTAATGTCACACCATGTGCCATCGCTAATACCATTTGTGTTTTTATAAATTGATCGCTAGGTTTAATACCTAAATTAGCGACCTCTTTTTTATTTAAATATTCGTATATTTTTGATAAAAATTTGTATAATTGTATTTGACTTACATTTGACTGACGTATCGTTTCTTCAAATATTTCACTTCCAATTTGAATAATATTTTCGTAATCTTGCTCAGGAATTTGTTTTATACTATCAGGATTTTCTATAATAACAGAATTTAACAATTGAATAACAGACTCTCGTGGAGATCTCTCAAATATTTGTGTGAAAAAATCAAATAGAGTATCTTTGTAATTGTTTGTCAATTCAAAAATAATACCAAAATCAATAACTCCTATTTTATACGGATATTTTTCATCATTGTCATCTTTGATAAACAATATATTTCCACTATGTAAATCACCATGAGCTACACCATGTACAATAGTAGTAATGAACCCAAATTTTATCACTTGTTTTGCAAATTCAATATAATCTTCTTCCTTTAATTCATTTATTTTCATACCATCAATGTACTCCATCATAATAAAATCCGGGTATTTTTGTGTCACTTCTTCAAATACATCTGGAATCTTGATATATTTTAAATGTTTGCAATTTTCTTTCATTTTCAACATATTTTCAACTTCTTTTTCAAAATTAATTTGATGACGAATTATTGAAATATTTTTATCAATCACTTCTGCAATTTGATATTTATAAAAAAATGGTATAAAAGATAGCATATATAACAACGTTTTTAAATTGTCAATAGAATCATTCAATTTCATTTCAATGTCTTTTCTTTTCATTTTAATAATAACAGGCAAATTATCAGACCTCCTGTAGGCTTTAAATACAATAGAAATCATACCAGAATTAATAGGACATTCATAACCATCTGGAAGTATAAAATCATACACATTCGTTAACTCAATCAATTCATATAAACGAATTTCATCATATGTCCAAGGTGAGTGGTCAGTAAAATTTAAAAGTTCGTTGTTTGTCTTTTCATCAATCCAAGAATGATTACAGGCAATGGCTTGAAACATTTTTACGTATAAAATATTGTGTCTGGCCAAATGAATTGTAAGTCTTTTAATATAACTTGTATAATCCTGAAATAATAAATAAAGAATACTTTCCGAAAAAAAAGTCCAAAAAATACTACATGTTGTGAATACTTGTTTTATGGTTTTCTCCATTTTATATATCATTACAAGTTTTCTATAAATTGTTTTACACGTATAAACATTTTATGTAGTATTATTCCAAATAATTTTTGAATCATTAATGGAACTATAATTTTTTTTTGTTCCATATGCAAATCTATTGTAATATTTATTTTATGCAAAGTTTCAATTTCAAACTTACATATCAAACTATGAAACGGACATAATTCCACATTTTCAGGAATCCAATCAGGTTTTTTATCGTAAATCGGTTTCGAAGAAAAAATAACAGCATTTTCATAGACCATTTTTGTTGTATTCATATAAGAATAATGTTGAGGTAATCCCAAATCTTCAAAAAAATGTTTTAAAAGAAATACAAATTCCACTTCATGTTCAGAAATAGTATCTATTTTTGATTCAATGTAAATATCTGGATTAACATCGGACAATAATTTCATCAATCCAAAATCTATAATTTTATCTAATTGAATATTGTTATTTATGACATTAAAATGAATTGAAAATTGATATTCGTGTATTCTTTCGAATAAAAAGTTTTCTTTTTTATATATAACCTCCATTTGTATTTATTATTGTAAATAAAAAAGAAACGTTTAAACTAATATTTACATATAATATTTCACCTTTCTTAAAGGTGGATTTGCTTCAAACCTGTCCAAAATTCATTATCATTTTTCTTTACCTTCTCTGACTGCTGAGCATAATAAAATGCCAAAGCAGCGGATTCTTCATCTTTATCTTTGTCTTGTTGATATAATTTACGCATTCCTTCTTCTTTACTAGGTGGCGCAATATTTGAAGTATCACGATGTCTTTTATACTCATCTACGCTATTAAATTTGGGTGTCTTTTTATAATCATCTTCTGTTACTGGAATCACAGACTCTACATACGCTTGACGTAAATCTGTGTATCCCATACCATCACTGCTAAAAAGAGTTCCTGAAGAAAAATTGCTATCATATGCCATTAAAGATGACCCGCCAAATGTAGAAGAATACAAGTCATTTACACCATTGTAATTGGTTAGCGTCTGGACTTGTTTTTTTCTCTTTTCCATTTCTGATGCCATGCGATCCTTGGTTATTCCAGTGGGTGTAAATACAATGTCATCATCTGATTTTAGCCAAGATCCATAGCCCGTTTCAACAGGATCTTCAAGGCGATGTTTTTCAAATTGCGAATTGAACCATTGATTGAAATTTTTGGATTCTTTCAAGTCCTTGTTTTTTTCAAACATATTATCAAGTAGTTGACCATTATTGGAATCATAATATTCGCTTTTATCTGCTGATTTTTTAGAATTCGTTTTGTTTTGAAATTCATAGATGCCTAGTAATTTTTTATATGCTTGACCAAAAAAGATAAAGTATTTTTCATCAAGACGGCATTTATCAGGGTGTGTTTTCAAAACAATTTTTTTACATTCTTTTATAATGTCCTCGTTTAACGTCATGGCGACTCGTAAGCCGAAAAGTTTGTAAAGTTCTTCTCTAGAATAGTTGTCGATATTCAAGTCTAAATTTGCATAGGAAGAAGAGTCGTACGTTATATTTTCTCTCTTTGTTTCGGTTACAAAAGGATTTACATTGGCAAAGGGATCAGCTTTGTATCCATTATTCGTTTCTTTAATTTTGACGCCACCCTTTCGGCAATTTGTCATAGTTACATTTGAAAGTGGTTTAGTATTCGTAAAACGACTCATTTATTTAATTTAAAGATTATTATTTAAATTAAAAATTGTAGATTGTAATTTATTTATAATGTTTTTATAATATAAAATGGAAGAAGAATCTATGCCAGGAAAATTTACGATAGGACATTTATATAAATATGATGAGGAAATATATCCGGAAAAAGATGAGGAAAAATATGAGGAAAAAGATCCGAAAAAAGTTGGGATAAATTTTATAATTCTTAGACTATTCAATGAAGAGACTTATAGTGATCATTATGTACCGGTATACACTTGTGTATACATAGAAAGACCAAAAGAAACCTTTAAACTTTACGTAACTGGTCCTTACTTTAGAATGGGGATAATAGATCTAACTGATACTAATCCCAAATATGCAGCTGAAACAATGGCACAAAGTCCATTATTCGGTTATAAAAAAGGAACAACTACTGGTGCAACAAAGACTTATTGTTTTACTAGAGATGGGACAAATAAAACAGAATGTAATAGTGAGATGTTCCAGATATTTTCTAGATTAGGATCATCTGGTTTAAGTGCTAGTTTTATAGAAAATGGTGGAATAAATCCACAGGGGATAGCAGCAGCTAAAAAAATATTAAAAATGTCCGGAGGCAAAACCAGAAGAAGAACGGGAAGAAAAGGAAGAAAAGGAAGAACGGGAAGAACGGGAAGAAAAGGAAGAAAAGGAAGAAAATAATTATTTTATATACATTATATAATGAATATAAAGAGATGGTTATTATGCGCATTTTTATTTTTACTATGTTTTTTAATTTTACGTTGGCTAAATAATTAAAGATCTATAGATATATGATAAGAAATGAATGGATATATTTTTTGAATCTGTAAAAATATAAATAAGGTAATTTATATTTTTTATTTTATGGCAATAATATAAATGAAATTAAATGAAATTGCGACCGAAGCTAATATAGGATGTTTATTTATGGTAGATGATAAAAAAAAATATATTTATGTTGGTTTAAAATCTATGAATCCAGGAGGTGAAGAAGTACCTACATTTTATTCTTTAGATGATATAGAGAGAGAAACCCCAGGAACAGATTTAACAGGTAAAAAAATACTTGATTTTTTCAATATGTCAAAAAATTTACCAGGTGATGCTCTTTTACAAATAGTTGCAAGCGATGTATTTAGTCAATATAAAAAAGGTATTCCTGCAAAATTAAGACGCGTACCAGGAGATACATCTGGACCAGGAGCATTTTACAAAATATCTGGCAATAAAGGAACTCCTATAAGATTTGACCAGAATGAAGAACTAAAAGAACAAAAAATAAATAAATTAACTGAACCACAATCTACTTATGTATATAGAATAGGATCAGTAGGCCCAAGTGTAAGCTATATTGCAAATGGTATAATCGCAGATATACCAAATTTTATTAAAGACTACACAAAGATGACAATAAAAAAGGAATTAGGAGATGTACCAAAACCAGGAGATGTACCAAAACCAGGAGATGTACCAGTAGAAGGATTTGTATTTCCAGATGAAAAACCAGTACAAGGATCAGTACAAGGATCAGTACAAGGATCAGATGAAGAACCAGTAGAAGGAATTGTATTTCCAGATGAAGATGAAGGACCAAAATTAGGACCACAAAAACCATTACAAGAAAAACCAATAGAAGCTCGAGACCCAGATCAAGACCCAGATCAAGACCCAAAAGGTGGTAAAAAAACAAAAAGACGAAGAAAATACAAAAAATCTAAAACTTATAAAAACAAACCTTATATCGCTTGATTCGATCCACTTTTTAAAAAAGTGGAGCAAAATAACCAGGTTTTGCTCTTAGCTTCTCCCGAAGGGCAACCTTTCTATTACGTAGTGCTACGTAGTGCTACGTAGTGCTACGTAGTGCTACGTAGTGCTACGTAGTGCTACGTAGTGAAAAGTGGATTTAGATATCTAATGAAATAGTATTACTTGCCGACTTCTTACGACGTCCACTTCGTTTAGGCATATTACCTTCTGTTTGCATATCCTTCAAGTCGCTAATACTAATGGTACTGCTATCATTATTAGACTCTTGACTTGCAGGCTCTTGTATATTGATTGTCTTCGTTTTGAGTCCAGAGAGAATATCACTAATATCACTTGGTCCCTTCATTTCAGCACGTCCAGCAGGAGGTCTTTTGCTGGTTCTATCTTGAACATCCGGTCTCTCAAAATTCTCTCTAAGACTAATTCCATCATCTACAAAATTGCTCTTGCTAAAATTTAGATCAGGTCTGGCATAACTATTGTTTCCTGGTCGGCCTTGTGGTGGCGGCACTGCATTCGGACCCTGAGTAGCCATAGGTGCAGGAGGTCCACGTCCTTGAGGCACCTGAGGTTCTGGATTCATGAAATTACTCATAAATCCGCCAAAACCAGGACTACTTTGAGACATAGAATTGACTGCCGCATTTTGGAAAGAGCGCATCAAGTCAGGATTTTGACGCAAAATATCATCCATACCTGGCATTGCACTCTTAAACATGGTATTGCTCATATGCACCATCATTCCGCTGCCACCTAATTGGAAAAGTAGTTTCAATTCAGGTGCCATAGTTGCCTTGCTCTTATATTTTTCGTGAAGCTCGCCAAAAATCTCATCATAGTCTGTAAGGTTTTCTTCAATTTGAGAACTCCATCCGTCTAATTGAATATCAAATGGATCAAATTTGCTATTTAAAAATTCAAGACCATTAATAACTGCCATCATCATATTGCCTTGGAATTTAACAGAATTTTGCTTTGTTTTTTCCTCCATAATGGTTTCATATTCGCCTTGCATTTCTTGTAAAGGGGACTCCATATTGTATTTTTTGGACAATTCTACACCCTTCTTTTCTAGACCTTCCAATTTTCTTAAATATTTAAACTTTTCTCGTAAAAGTTCATCCTTGGACATTTTTGGTTCCATGGGGATAGATGCATCAGGATTCATAGGTATATCGTTAAATTTACCAAAACCATCCCACGTTTTATTATTGCTTGCAGTTTGAGAAGTGGATTCGCCGATACCTGGTTCTTCGTCGCTAAACTTAACACTATGTTTTTCTTCAAAAAAACTGCTAGGAGATGAAAATAGATCGGATTTAGGTTTAAAACTGCTGGATGATGGAGTCTCTTCTACTAAATTATTTAATTCATTTTCTAAATTATTTAGGTCTTCTAATTCAATTTCGCTAGTAGGTTTACCACTATCCTTAATTTTATCATTCATAAGTAGCTCAAGTCCACCGCCAAAGTTAGATGAATTTCCAAAGGATGGGCCGCCAATATCTAAGTCGGTAAGTTCTATAATGTCTGCCATTATTTCTATTCATTTAGTAGAATAGATAATTTTAAGTCATACGAATTGTAAAATATATAATCTACCTTTTCTACCTTTTCTACTACATAGTGAAATGTCGATATGTTGGAGCTAAACACGAGTCAAGTGAGTAGAGACTAGATGGAGCTAAACACGAGTCAAGTGACTAGAGACTTGTAGGAGCTAAACACGAGTCAAGTGAGTAGAGACTTGTTGGAGCCAAACACGAGTCAAGTGAGTGGAGACTTGATGGAACTAAACACGAGTCAAGTGAGTAGAGACTTGTTGGAGCTAAACACGAGTCAAGTGAGTGGAGACTTGATGGAACTAATTTTTTATATTATTATTTATTATTTGGTTATTATTTATTATTTTGCTCCACTTTTTTCAAAAAGTGGATACCTTGCAAAAATGAATCCGCTAAATCATCTTTTTTTTTATGTTTTGTAAAATAATCAACATGTTCTGTAAATCTAAAATCATTCGTAATTGTTTCTAAACATTTTGATATACCTAGTTTTTTTCTATCACTATAAGTAGATTTATCTTTTTTTTCACAATCTTTCAGTTTATTCGCTGATGATATGAATTCCATATGCCCGACAACAATAGATGACATAATAAAATATTGAACAATCATACCTTGTATAGTCTTCATCCTACTAGCAATAGTACTAATTTGATTTTCTATAATGACATGATCAATGATTTCTTCTTCTTGAAATAATTTATTAAATTTATTTTTTATGTGTAGACCTATATGAAATAAATCAACATCTGCAGCTTTAACAGATACAACACTTTCCAAATAATGACTAGATATGTAGTCATTTATTTTTTTAATCAAATCCGCTTTTTTACATTTGGATTCATAAACAATTTTATGAGCATCCGCAATTTCATAAAGTTTTTGAATTTTTTGTTTATTAATAAAAGTACATTTTTGTTCTGGTCCTGGAATTTGCAAAGGCTGTTTTTTTGAATGTTTTAAACAAAAACACTGATCATCCTTTTTGAATTTAGCAGGTTTATTACATTCTTTACACAAACTAGATTCTTGTTCAGAAATATTTACAATATCCCATTTTTTAATGGAAAAATGATCCAAACCTTCAGGTTTTTCAAACAGACAAAAGGCTAAATTTTTAATTCCGACGTCAATAGATAGAATCTTCATATAATAATAAAGTATAGAAAAGTATTATTATATTGTTTTTACAACGATAAATATTCAAAGGTATATAAAATTCACTTGTGTTTATTTTGCATGGTCTGATTTTATATGAATTGATATCAATCTAGAATTCAATTGTTCGCTTGATAAATAAGGATTTTTCAAATCGCTGTTGCAATAACCATATCCAGGTGTACTGGTATCAAACGTATTTCTAAATGTATAAGGAACATTGCTAGAGGGTGTTTTGTCCGTTTGAATGTGAGGATCTAATCCTAAATCATAACAGGCTTCAGTGGAATTATAGTTCATAATTTGAAGCCCATTTTTTTGCAAATATTGGCGATATTGCCAGTTATTTTGAATACCCTCTTGTTTTTGTATTCTCTCATTGACGACTGCATCTGGTTGCCATGATGCGTAACTGCGACCATCTGCCATTATAGGAGGAAAATTGAAATTTATATTATTAGATCCAGAATAACAGGTTGCCCATGACATTTATATAGTTGCAAGATAAAATCTTTATTCAATTCCAAGCAATTTCAATAAATCGTGTTTTTTTAATTTGGAAGTATCTATAGCCAATCCTTTCTCTGTAACAATACTTTTTAGCTTCTGTAATGTAAGCTTTTTGTAATCTATAGTTTCATTTACATTATCTCCTAAATCAATTTTGATACTTTTTTCATTTTTATTAATTTGAACAATTTCTTTTGAGTCAAAACCACTTTCTACAAGTTGTAAAGGCTCTTCTTCAAAATTTTCTTGGTCATATTCAGAATCTAAATCTTCTTCTAAGTTATCTAAGTCATCTAAGTCATCTAAGTCATCTACATCTAAGTCATCTACATCTAAGTTTTCTAAGTTTTGCTCCACTTTTTCTAAAAGTGGATCTGAAATTTTCAACACTTTAACATTAGGTTCGTCATCAGAGTCGTCATCTTCTTCTTCGTCTAACTCATCAGAGTCGTCATCAGAGTCTTCGTCTAACTCGTCTTCGTCTAACTCTTCTTCATCTTCGTCGTCGTCAGATACTTCAATTAAATTGTTTTGTTCTTGGATATTTTCTGCTAAAGAAAATCCTCCTCCATTAAAAGCGACATGGTGAATACCCACTTTTACACTATCTAAATCTTCTGCTAAAGTAGAAACAATACTAAACATGGAAGCAATTTTATGATTTTGTTCTCTGAATTTACTTTCAAAATATACAACTAAAACTGAAACTACAAGAACAAGAACTCCTAAAAATACTAAAAAGGATGGATTAAATAAATCTATCATAGACATTATATTAAAAAGAGAGTATATAAATTAATTGATGAATTAACGAATTCACATTTCCGAAATAGTTCTATCAATAATTTCTTTTGGATAATTTAAATCTGTCAAAACATTAATACCACCTTTTACTTCAGAAATACCTTTGTCCATTTTGTATGTATACGTCAACTTTTTATTTTCATTTATTTGTGTTATCATTTTATAATTTTGAATCGTTTTTATTTTTTCTAAATTTTTACAGACTTTCACAAAATGAGTTGTTAATATACTAGAAACTAACTTATATTTTTGTAGATAAATCATGAAAGATGTTGCACTTATTTCGGCTTCTTCTGGATTTGTACCAGAATATAATTCATCAAAAACACAAAAGTGTAAATCTTCGGGATTTTCAGAAATACAATTTAGAATTTCTTTGCAACGTCGCGCCTCTGCTTGAAATAAACTATCCCGCCCGGAAGTATCTGGTATATTTAAATAGCAGTGAATATGATGAAATGGTGCCAGTTGAGCCGAATCATAAAATCCACAACCAAATTGCTGAGATAATATTATATTGATAAGCGTAGATTTTAAAATAGTTGTTTTACCCGATGCATTTGGTCCAGTAATAATTATATTTTTCTTTAATTTAATAGTATTTTTAACAGGTTTTATTCCTTCTTTACTCAAACATGCATAATAATTATTCTTAAAAATTGTATATTTCTTTTTATCCTTTTTATCCTTTTTATCCTTTGTAATAAAATCAGCAAAAGATATTTTTCTTTCCTGAATATTTTGTTGCAATCCTTCGATACAATCTATATAGCCATTGAATCCAAATGAATACATGATTGCGTCATTATATGTAACATCTGTATGTAATTCATAAAAGTATTTAAAAATATTACCTATTTCCTTAAATTTACTAAAATTATATATACTATATTCAGAGATACCTGATAATTTGTCTTTGATATTTTTTAAAATCATTTGTTTTTCAATAACTATTTCATTAAATTCATGTTGTGATGCAAGATCCTTTGAAAATAATAAATAGTTCTCCATTTTTTGTAATGTAATATCTATATAACTTTTAATATTTGTGAAATATTTGTGAATTTTGCGCATATTACTATTGAATTTTAGACATACCATAATATTTTGGTAAATAGAAAACAAATAAAACCCAGCAGATATAAATATATACATTTTTTCTTGTACATTTATTTCATTGAAATTTGTTGTAAAAAGTTTTCCAATTGAATTCGTTTGCGCAACAATTTTTAATACATCAAAGTATTCACTTATTGTTAACTGCAAACCACGCATTCTAATAATAAAAAATGGAATAATTAGAATTAAAATTGGCATCATGAGAGAAAATATAGGTGAAAATAAATTGTACATGCTAATCATTTGCAAAAATAGTTCAGATCTATTTAAAAATTCTAATATTTCCCAATCAACATAATAATACTTCTCTCTAAAGCCACCATCCAACTTGATTTCATTCCAAATATTTAACATGTCATTATAACTACTTGTATCTTTATTTTGCAATGGTGTGTATTTTTCCAATAATTTCCGATTCTCTTTCAAAAAAGCAGTATCTGTTGTATAATATGTGACAACTTGTTCAGTTATCTTTTTAGATAAGCTATTTTCAGTATTGAAATAAAAAGAATAAATAGGAGTATTCGAAGGGTCAACTGAATGCACTAACTCTAAATCTGCTGCAATATTTTTTTTTAGCTCGGCCTTATCTTTATTATAAAAAATAGGTATATTAAAATGATCGTTTATTTTTTCGACTACGCTAACAATAGGTATCTCTTCCTTAGTGTCTTCTTTAACGTTGGAAAATAGGTTCATTATATCTAAACATAGAAATATAATGAAGGATATTTTACGAATAATTCCCTATAATATCATATCGTGTATTGGATTTTCTATATCGTGTACAAAGTCACTTTCAATCACACGTACATCACGGGACCTATTTTTATAAGCATAGTAACAACGCATATGTAAAGCAATAAAGTCTAATACAAATATCGGACCATAATTAATAATTAGTGCTTGATTGTGTGTCTGAATGGAATAACTTAATGCGAATGTAGTTGCAGTAAGTATTATAATTTTTTCAAATACATTGTAAAAATTAGCATTTTTATTGATATAATTTGCATAAAATTCTGGTATATAACAAATAAAAAATAATGTAGAAGCAGTATTCATAAGGTAGTCATTTGACATAATGTAAATATATAGACATATGAACAAATATCTATATTATATTATGTAATTATTTATATAATTTCGTCTACTAATCCATACTCTATACATTTATTAGAGTCAAACCACAAGTCGTGCTTCAACATTTTCTTCAAATCTTTTTTAATGATACTTGAGTTTTTTACATATAATTTAATTATTTTTTTCATAGTTTCTTGTAAATTTTTGTATTCATCTTCAATTTCGCTCATTTTTCCCCAAACTTCACTACTTAATTGATGAATTAACATGTATGCATTTGGACGAATAAACCTTTTCTTACAAACAACACTAATTAAAGTTCCTGCAGATGCAGTTGCCCCTTCAATAATAGAATATACAGGGACCTTGCAAGAAAGTATTGTATCAATGGCTGCAAACGCATCTGAAATGGTTCCTCCATTTGAATTTATATGTAGATAAATAGGGATTTCAACATTCAATTTATATGAATTCAAAATACAAAATTCTTCGGCTTCTCTAATAGAACTGAGTAATTTGAAAATAGTATTTCTATTTATTTCACTATAAAAATAAATACGATTATTTTCTCTTGTAATATTTGAGTCATCGTCATCCGTATCATCATCTTTGTCATCTTTACTAATTGCTAATCTCATTTTACACACTTGAATATATAAATTCATATACATTTAAGTTGTTTCAAAAATGTTTAGACTCCATGTAAAAAGGTGAGTTCGGCAGGCATTTCTGAAATCTCGGTTGAATAATGTTCTTCAATTTCTTTCATCTTGGAAACGTCTCGTCTAGTAATCAAGTTGATACCAACACCCTTTCTTCCCCATCTACCACTACGTCCAATTCTATGTAAATACGTATGTACATCTTTGGTCAAGTCAAAATTAATAACTATGCTCACTTGTTGAATATCAATGCCGCGAGCAGTAACATTAGATGAGATAAGAACACGCGAGTTACCATTTTTAAACTCATTAAACGCGCCTTCCCTTTCTGCACGTTCCATGCTGCTATGAATTCTGCAAACTGGAAACTCGTCTTCTATCATAGCCTCATATAAATCCTGCACACGTTTAATACTATTACAATAAATAATACATTGTGATACTGCCAAAAAAGAAAACAGATTTTTAAGAGTTGCATATTTCTGACGATCATCATCTACTGCAATATAAAACTGCTTAATACCTTCAAGAGTAAGTGCCTCTTTCTTTACACTTATTCTTACAGGGTTGCGCATGATCCTATCAATAATTGTATTGATACCATCGGGTAAAGTTGCGCTAAATAGTGCAACCTGAATATCACTACTAAAATATTGAAATATATTGTACACTTGCTCCTTAAATCCAGTAGATAACATTTCATCTGCTTCATCAAGAATAACGAGTTTGATTTTCTTAGATGAAATTTTATCGCGACGCATCATATCGTTCACTCTACCTGGACATCCACAAATAATATGAGGAACATTTTTATTGGAAAAACTACTAGACTCTTCTATAATAGAACCACCATAAATTGTTTGAACTCTTAAACCATTCATCATACAACCTATATTTTCAAAAACCTTTGCGGTTTGTGAAGCAAGTTCCTTTGTTGGAGATAAAACCAATACTTGTGTGGTATTATCAGTAACGTCTACATTTGCGAGTGCGCCTATAGTAAATGTACCAGTTTTTCCTGTACCAGATTGTGCCTGAGCTACAATATCTTTCTTCAAAACAAGAGGTTTAATTGCTTTTTGCTGGATAGGACTTGGTTTTTCAAATCCATAAGCAAAAATACCTCTTAATAAATTTGGGTTTATTTCTAAATCATCCCAATTTTGTATTTCATACGAAGAATTGTTTGATTCCTCGTCTAGCGCGCAGTTTCCTTCAGAATTCAGAGTTGACATTATACTATAATATGACGTTATTTGTTTAAGTTTATTTATCATTATTTATTATATTTTAAAAAAATTGATATAAATAATACAACCTATAATATAATATATTACTCATTATGACGACTCAAACAATGAAATATACGTTGACTGCTATTCAAGATATTATGTTTCAAGGTTTTGATTTTGTATTACCGGAAGAGACATTGAAAATGATATCAGAATTGGCGTTGCAAGTTGGGTCTCCAGATTATGTTAAAACGCCGGTATTTCAAAAGAGGGAAAATCCAATGAAGGTTGAACCATCTAAGGATATGCCTTGTGTTTTCAAGAAAGGTGGGAGACGTAATAAAGCAATAGAAATTGTAAGTAACGAGGATTGGGATAGTATAAGAACTTTCCAAACTACAAAAATGGAAGAAAAGATTGGATTAGATGTACAAATAGATTTAATACGTGGATTATTAAACAAAATTACAGATAAAAATTATTTGGACAATCGTAATAAAATTTTTGATGTTATTGATAAATTAGTTGAAGAAAATATTAGTGTAGAAGATATGACTCGTTTGAGTTCTACTATATTTGAAATTGCATCAAATAATAGATTCTATTCAAAAATTTATGCGGATTTATATTCAGATTTGACTACAAAATATGATATGATGAAATCAACATTTGAAAGCAATTTGCTGTTGTTTACTGAGTTATTTGATACAATTGAATGTGTAGATGCACAAGTAAATTACGATAAATTTTGTGAAATGAACAAGACAAATGAAAAGAGAAAGTCTCTGGCTGCATTTTATTTAAATTTGATGTATAATAATATCATTCCTAAAAAAACCATCACGACAATTACTAGAAATCTTTTGAATCAAATGTACATGTTTCTTCAGGAAGAAGATAAGAAAAATGAAGTAGATGAACTTTCTGAAACAATTGGTATTCTTTACAAAAAGGAACTATATGAAGGTGACGATTATGCATTGATTGCAGGATTTACAATCCCAGAAGTTATAGAGAAAATTGCAAAATCAAAGGTGAAAGACTATAAGAGCTTGACAAACAAGTCTTTGTTTAAATTTATGGATTTGATTGATATGTAGATCCACCTACTAATTTGGAAATATTATATATATATATATATATATATATATAAT
>Ga0209443_1001334_pt1 | contig 15626 bp, 21 predicted proteins | sample LauGreBMM110DCMD_2_FD_187571 | JGI IMG/M metagenome (GOLD analysis project Ga0209443, IMG submission 187571) | Freshwater lake microbial communities from Lake Michigan, USA - Su13.BD.MM110.DCMD (SPAdes) (version 2) | ecosystem: Environmental > Aquatic > Freshwater > Lake | place: Lake Michigan... | reverse complement strand
AGACCTTAACCCTATATATCTTAAAGGTTTGGACGAACTGGCGCGGACTGGCCACGATATGCCGCGATTATTAACGACCACTGCCAGCGGTCAAAAATCGGCTGTAATCGAAATTGGGGATTTTGCGAAAGAGGTACTAGGCGTAGACCTAATGCCCTGGCAACTCAACATTTTGCATGGTTTAACGTCTATGGATAGCAACGGCAACTACTTGCACCGTGTCGGCCTGTTCAGTGTCGCTCGACAAAATGGCAAAACAGTATTGTTGGCCGCGTTGATTGGCCACTGGTTGACTACCCAGGGTAAAGCGCGCGGCCAGGCGCAAACCGTTATTAGCGTTGCGCACAAACTCGATTTAGCAACCGCGCTATTTAAATATCTAGCGCCAGTATTAGAAAGCAAATTTGGCGCGCATATTTCATGGTCTTACGGGCGCATGGTTTTAACAATGCCGGATAATAGCGTATGGTTCCCACGTGCCGCTACGCCTGCAGCCGGTCACGGGTACAGCGTCGACTTAGTAGTATGCGACGAGGTTTGGGATATTTCGGAAGCGGCCATAGACGAAGGTTTATTACCTTCGCAACGTGCCCGCAAAAATCCTTTATTTATTATGGCGTCTACAGCTGGTTCGCAAGACAGCAAGGCGCTTTTGCGTTGGCGTGAACAGGGGTTACGCGCTATAGATAGCGGCGAACAAACTAAATTATATTTTGCCGAATACAGCCCGCCGCCGTCTATGGATTTGATGACGCCCGCCGCCTGGGCATACGCAAATCCCGCGCTAGGCCATACCTTAGAAATGGAAGTAATCGAGGCAGAAAGCGAAACGCCAAACCGTAACGCGTTTTTAAGGGCGTCGGTTAACACCTGGACAGCAACACAAAACGGCTGGTTAGAAATGGGCGTATTTGAGGCGCTGCAATCCAACGAACCCATACCACCTGGGGGCGTGTTAGCTATTGAAGTAGACAACGAAGGCGCGTTATATGTTGGCGTTAGGGCCGTACAAGTAGGACTAAAAACGGCGGTAACAGTTGCGTTTGTTGCTAACACCCTTGCCGAAACGTGGCGCCTAGTTGAAGTTGAAATAGCGTTAGCGCCAACGTTGCGCGTAGCAATAACGCCAGGCCTAGAAATACATTTACCGCCAAATATGGAACGACGAAAAACAATAGTTGGCTACCGCGAATTATTGCGTTGGACTAGTCCGGTTAAAAATATGATTATAGAAAACCGTATTTACCACCACGGCGAAAACCAGTTAATAGAACACGTCGAGCGCGCCGTACTTATTAAACACCAAGGCAGCGTAGCGCTATCGTCGACCCGTAGCCCTGGGCCTATCACGTTGGCGCGTTGCATGGTTTGGGCTGCCGCGTTAGCGTCTAAACCGCAGCTGGTAGGCAAACCGTTAGTAGTGACCGTAAACCGCTAATGTTGCGTTGGCACTACCTACGTAGGCTTACCTTTCGTCGGGAAAGAATAGACCGCTTCAACCGTGGGTAGTGCCACCAAACTTTTATTAGATATGGCAGACTAAACGCATGGCGTTATTTAACAAGGTCAACAAGGCCGCTATCGGTACCACGGTTAAAGCGGCTGCAGCTGGTTCAAATGTTGGCGCGTCACAATTAGACAATTTCTACGCTTTTACACAGGGGGCTACAAGGCAACGCGCTATGGCGGTACCGGCTATTACTAGGGCGCGCGATTTATTGGCGTCAGTTATTGGTTGTACGCCGCTTTCACTTTATAACGAAATGTTTAACCCTATTAGCGGCGAGCTTGAACAAATTAAAATTGCCCCGCGCGCATGGCTACGACAGTTAGACCCGTCGCTTCCAAATAGCACAACGCTTGCATGGTTATTTGACGATTTATTTTTTACGCAGCGGGCTTTTTTATATGTAACTGAAAGGAGTTCCGACGGGTTTCCTAAGTCGTTTCAACGTATGCCTAGCGCTATGGTTTTAACACAAGACCAAGCTGGCCCTGTATTTTTTGCGCCGTCTAAACAAATTATGTTTAGCGGTTTACCTATTGACCACCGCGACGTCGTGCAATTTATAAGCCCTATTCAAGGTTTACTATTTACTAGCCCTAACGCCGTTTTGACGTCGCTTAAATTAGAGCAGGCGCGCCTACGCAATTCGAGCAGTTTGCTGCCTACGGGCGTATTGCGCCAGGTTGCGGGCGAGCCGCTTTCGGCCGAAGAATTGCAAGGCTTGGGGCAATCTTTCGAGGCCGCGCGCCTTACAAATTCCGTAGCGGTTTTAAACGAATTTGTTACGTACACCGAAACAAATAGCGACGCAAGTAAACAAATGCTGGTTGCAGCTAGTGAATACCAGGCGCTTGAAATAGCACGTTTAGCAAATTGCCCGCCGTATCTGTTGGGCGTTGCGACTGGTTCGTACAGTTACCAAAACAGCACTCAGGCGCGCCAAGATTTGTATATGTTCGGCGCCAAATTGTTTATGGACTGCATAGCCGAAACGCTAAGTATGAATAACGTTTTGCCCCGCGGTACGTACTGCAAATTCGATATAGAAAGTTACCTATCCGAAAGTTACCTATCCGAATATGACACACCCGCAGAAGTTGACGAAGTAGGAGTAATGCCAAATGCTTAGATTAACCCAACAAGATTTAAAGATTGACGCAGCCGGACCTAACGGTATGCCACGCCGAACCCTTGCCGGTCTAGCGTTGCCCTACAACGTCGAGGCAACAGTAAACGACGGCACAAAAGTTATGTTTATGCCAGGCAGTTTAAACGAAAGCGAAAAAATGCCGAAAATGTATTTAAACCATGACAGCACTAAGGCTGTAGGAATTGTTACAAGTTTGGTGGATACGCCAGGCGGCATGATGTACGAAGCGCGCATATCCGAAACGGCTTTAGGCAACGAAGCGCTGGTATTGGCAGCCGACGGCGTACTAGACGCGGTAAGCGTTGGCGTTAACCCAACCCGTTTTAGTTACGACGAAAAAGGCACAATGATTATAGAAAGCGCCGATTTTCAAGAATTATCGCTAGTTCCCTACGGGGCTTTTGCTGGCGCGTCAGTCGACCGCGTAGCAGCGTCGCAGGGTATCCCACAAGAACCCGTAGAAGTAGATAATATTGAAACCGAAACACCTAACGAGGAGTTAGACACCATGACACAGCCAACAGAAACCCCAGCCGTTATCGAGGCCGCAAGCGTCGCGCCAGTCATTTACGCGCAACCGCGAAGCTTCAAAATGCCTAGCGCCGCCGAGTTTATTTCGGCAACTGTGCAAGGCGGCAACGTACTTGCAGAAATGAACGCAAAAATTCAAGCCGCAGCGCCAAACATCACTACCACTGATACGCCTGGTATCCTGCCCGAAATTATTACAGGCAGCGTGTATGACGGGCTTAACCCGATTAGGCCTTTTGTTACAGCTATTGGCGTACGTGCCATGCCAGGTTCAGGCGCAACATTTCGCCGCCCAAAAATTACGGTACGGCCAACAGTTACCGAACAGCCAACAGGCCAACTAAATCAACTTGACCCGTCGACTGTCACAATTACAAACAATGACGTTTCTAAACTCACTTTTGGCACGTTCGTTACAATGTCCGAACAAGACATGGACTGGACAGACCCAAATAGCGTAAATATCGTTTTGAACCAGTTGGCTATTGCCTACGGACAAGCAACGAATAATTACGCCGTAGATACTTGCCATGCAGCAATTACACAAACCAGCGCTGTTGCCGACACGACAGACCCCGAGGATTGGATTGCTGCAATTTACGAAGGTGCCCGCCAAATTTCATTGAACACCAATTACCTACCTACGCACATGGTCGTAACACCTGGTACGTGGGCGTCGTTGGGTTCATTGGTTGACAGCACAGGCCGCCCAGTATTCCCACAAATTGGCGCCATGAACGCGCCAGGCCAGTTGTCGGCAGCTAATTGGAACGGCAACCCGCTAGGCCTTGTTCTAGTAGTCGATAAAAATACGCCAGGTTCATTTATGGGCCACGCAGCCGGACCAGCTGCAGGGTTTGAATTTTACGAACAGCAAAAAGGCGCAATCGCTGTAGACGTACCAAGCACGTTGGGCAGAACTATTGCCTACCGTGGTTATGCAGCGGCGTTTATGGCAGACGCTACAAAATTCGTTAAATTCGTCTAACCGAAAGGCGGCCTAACCCGCCATGACGCAGGTATACCAAGTAGCGCATAAAACGCTATTAGACAACTACGCGGTATTAGAAACGCTTACACCTAATGAAGTGTTTGTAGGCGCGTCTATTGTCGTTGCAGGCGTTGACGCAACTTTTAACGGTACTTACACCGTTTACGCTGTACCCGAATATTTGTTTATTGGTATAGACGACGACGGCGACTTACTTTTTAACTATGAAATAGCCGTACCGTTTCAAATGCTGTACGCAAAAACAGCCGCCAACGTTACGCGCACTACAGCAACAGGAACCGTAACGCTAGGCACTATCCCTACAACGTGGATTACAGCCGGACAGGTCGAGGACTGGTTAGGCATTGGTACCGCGTCGGCGCTTGACACGACTTTTTTAACCCAATGCGCGGCAGCTTCGAACTCTTTTTGTTTTCAACGCCGTTTAGAAAGCGGCTACATAGACGCAAAAGGTACAAGCCCTAGCGACAGCGTTACCCTGGGCACTATCGCCTATGCAGGTTTTTTGTATCGACAACGCGGCGCGGTAACAGATTTTGCCAGTTTTGACGGCCTGCCTGCAGGTAACAGCGTTGGCCTGTCACCAATGATTAAACAGCTACTAGGTATTCCACGCCCGCAGGTTGCCTAATGCCCGTAGCGTTTACAGACCTGTTTAACGAAGCGCTAGACGACTTGGCAGCGTCGCTAAACACCATTACAGGGCTACAGGTAGTTACAGACCCCCGTAACCTTGTACCGCCTTGCGCGTTTATAGACGCCCCTACGTTTAGCGTGTATTCAAATAACGTTGTAGAAATGACGTTCCCAATACGCATTATTACGTTAGGGCCTGGCAACCTTGACGCGCAACGGTCACTACTCAACTTAGCTAGCAAGGTAATTACCAAGAAAATTGGCGTAACCGACGGGCGCCCAACTGTCGCAGTAATCGGCGGTAGCGAACTACCTGCCTACGATTTGACCATAACCCTACAAACCCAGGCAAGCGCCTAAGATAGGTAAACATGAAATACGAAATAGTTAGCCCCCGTATCGGTACACCTGGCGACGAATACGTACCGGTAGACGGCGTAAACGTTGACGCGTTAGTAGCAGGCGGTTTTATTATTCAATCCCCCACGACAGCGCCAAAAGGTGCTAAAACTAAGACAGACACAAACAAGGAGTAAACCCAATGGCGACATCAACTTACCTGGCAAGCCCAAATTTAACAATTAACAGCGTTTCAATGCAAGACCAATGCCACGGCTTAACATTTACGCGCACAATTGAGGCGCTAGAAAGTACCGCGTTTGGTTCAAATTCGCGCGTCTATGTTGCAGGCCTAGAAAACTCGACGCTTAGTTGCGACTTGTACCTATCGTTTGCAGCTTCCGAAACTTACGCAACGCTTAAAGCGCTGGTAGGAACGTCTACTACTGTTTCGTGGTCAAGCAGCGCAACAAGCCCAGGCACCGCAACGAACCCAACCATGACCCTAACCGGCACCTATCTAGAGGCAATCCCATACGAAATGGCCTTGGGTTCTTTAGGACAGGTGAGCATTACATTTACGGGCGGAGTGTATAGCGTCGTCGAAGTTTAATTAACCGCCTGTAAAGGCCCGACACAAAAGGCAGCAATGAAACTTACGCTAAAAGTAGAAACAGCCGATACCGCCTATGAGGTGGTAACAAACCTATACGTTATTATTTTGTGGGAACGCAAATACAAACGTAAAGCTTCCGACATGGCCGCAGGTATCGGCGTAGAGGATTTGGCATTTATGGCGTATGAGGCGTCTAAGTTAAACAAAATTGTTGTACCGGCAGAGTTTGACACGTTTGTTAAAGGCTTAACAAACATTGAAGTAGTCGATACCGAGGCCGCAAACCCCATTTGAGGGGCACCCACGGGCGCCAACTTGCCGAACTGTTGGTAGCGATTTCGTGGTGGCCCCCGTCTATACCGTTTGACATAGACGACTTGGCAACTGTTGTTGCTGTATTATCAGACAACAACAAACAACGAAAGTAAACGCTATGGGCCAACTACCGTTACAAATTGAGGGTATTCAAGAAACCCTAAAATTGTTGAACGACATAGACCCTAAATTTAGGCGCCGCGTAACCATACAAATTAGAAACGCTGGCGCGTCTATTCTGTCCGAAGCCCGCCAAATGGTGGCAAGTTTTGATAACTCAAAAGGCAACGGCGCCCCACTATCCGGCATGGTACGCGGCAACTTAGTTAAAGGCCGTGAAACTACGTGGCGTACAGACGCCGTACAAAAAGGGTTTAAAATTAAAGTTGGCGTACGTGGCAGTAAAGAACGCTACGTAAACTTTGACCGCGGCGGCTATACCGAACAAGTGGTATACGGTTCAAAACCTTACCGTTTAATGACCGTACAAAGCGCCGACGCTGCAGGCGTCATCTATGACCACGCAGGCCGTAACACAGACGGCCAATTTATTACAAACTTAAACGTAGAGGAAGGCAACCAGCCGCGCGTTATTGACGTTGCCGTAGACAAAAACAAGGAAGCCGTAATTGCCGAGGTACTTAAAGTAGTGGAACAAGTTATGGCCGTCACTAATCGACAAATGAAGGTTCGCTAATGGCTGGTATAAATATCCCGATTATTACGTCGTTTGCCGATAAGGGAATTAGCGCAGCAGAAAAAGCGTTCGGTAAGTTTGGCAAAACTGGCGTAGCAGTTGGTGCCGCGTTTGCAGCTTCAACCGCGCTTGTAGTTGCAGGTTTAGGCAAGGCAGTTAACGCCGCTATTGCAGACCAAAAAAGCCAGGCGCTATTAGCAAAACAGTTAGAAAACACTACGGGCGCGTCGCGTATGACTATCGCCGCTACCGAGGATTTTGTAACCCAAATGCAATTTGCTACAGGCGTAGCCGATGACCAATTACGCCCCGCGTTGGGTTCGCTTGTACGTGCAACAAATGATTTAACAATAGGGCAAGACCTTTTAAACCTTGCGTTAAACGTGTCTGCCGGTACTGGACGCGATTTAGAAACCGTGTCGCTTGCCCTGGGCAAGGCCTTTAACGGAAATTTAGGCGGCCTTACAAAACTTGGTATAGCACTTGACCCAAACATTATTAAAACTAAAGATTTTGGGGCAGCACAAGCCGAACTAAATAAACAGTTTGGCGGCGCTGCAGCTGCAGCCGCTAACACGTATGAAGGCCAACTAAAACGCCTGGGTACTGTTTGGAGTGAACTAAACGAAACTATTGGCTACGCAATTCTTAACAACATTTACGTTAAAGACGCAATAGGTCGACTACCCGACGCAGCGGCGGCAGCTGTTAAAGCGTTTGGTAAAGGTGGTTTAGGCGGCGCGTTAGACGCATTTCTAGACAACATGGGCGTAGTAGGCGCATACGTAAAAATGTGGGCGGCTTCAGTCGCCCACGAATATAACGCCATGGCACGAAAAATCACTAACGCTTCAGTTATTTTGTCCTTAGGTTTTGTTCAATTTGTACCAGGTTTCAAAAAAGCCCAAGACGATATACAAAACAATTTAATAATGACCGATTTACAAATGCAAGCAAGCCAAATGTATGTTGAGGATTTAACTAGGGCGTTGTATGAACTAGAAGCCGCAACAAGACGTAACGGGGCAGCAGCCGACAGGTTAAGCGGCCAGGCAGAAGCATTGGGTTTCAAGTTGCCAGCAGTTACAGAGGAAATAGAAAAGACAGGCGGCGCAGGTGGTAAAGCCGCTAAAGCAACCTACGAATATGCAACAGCATTAAAAGACGGTTTAATAGCGGCACTCGATGAAGCAAAAGGCGCATTATCCGACGCGCAAAAAACGTTTAACGATTTTGCCGACACAGTAGCCCAAGGTTTGTTAGACGCGTTTAGTTTTAAAGACGCCAAAACGGCAGGCGACGACACAGGTAAAGGATTTTTAGCCGGTCTACGAAACCAAGTGGAAGGCATTAAAGACTATTCGAACGACATACAAAAGGCTTTAAACCTTGGTTTAACTCAAGAGGCGTTAGCAGCGGTCTTAGCTGCAGGCGGCGAAGCTGGCGCAGCAATAGCAAAAGAATTAGTAAAAGGCGGCGAAACCGCAATATTAGAAACTAACGCGCTAGTTGAAAGCGCAAACATGGCAGCCAAAAAAGTTGGCATAAACGCCGCTAATGCCTGGTATCAAACAGGCGTAAACAACGCACAAAAAACGGTAGACGGATTACAAGCCGAAATAGACAGATTGACCCCAAAAATGATGAAGCAAATGGACGCGTTGGCAAACAAATTGGCGCGAACCGTTGACATTACGGTAAGGGTAAACCAAATAGTTACAAGCGTTACAGGCGGCGTTAGTACGCCAGTACCAACACCGGTTACAGGTGGCGGCACGGGCGGCGGGGTTTTTCGTCAGTCTGCAGGCGATAATTACAACATAAACGTTACTGGCGTTATGTCGACTGCAGAAACAGGCGAAGCCGTTGTAAACGCTTTACGTGCATATAACAGGGCTGCAGGCCCCGCAAATATTCAGGTTGCCTAATGGCTACGTCAGTAATTGAAAGCGGTTCGTACGAACTGTTTATAGATACAGGTTTTAAACTTGACGGTTTTACCCTGGACAACGCAACCCGTGGCCTGTTAAACGGTACTCAATACGTGTTAGACGGTACGACAGAATTTGCGCCAATGCTGGAATACTCGACAAATGTAAACGTTAAACGCGGGCGCCGTGATATTGGCGACCAATTTAGCGCGGGTACTATGTCGTTTAATTTAAACGACACCCTGGCAGCTGGCACCTTAAACCCGTTGTATACGTCTAGCCCCTATGTAGACCCTGCAGGGCAATTTACCTTGGCACCTTTACGGCGCGTTTCTTTTGGCAGATACAACGGCGTAGGTACGTTTATAGAATTGTTTGTAGGGCAAATAGTCAACTACGACTACAAATATGAACTAGGCGGCCAAAACACGGTAAGCGTTTATTGTGCCGACGATTTCTATTTACTGGCCCAAACAGCGTTAGCCGAATTTAACGTATCCGAGGAACTATCGAGCGCCCGCCTGTCTGCCGTGCTGGACTTGCCCGAAGTTGCTTATCCGGCTTTAACGCGTGACATTGAAACAGGTACCCAAACATTGGGCGGGGCAGCTGCCTACACAGTTGCCGAAGGTACAAACGTAAAAGCGTATATAGACCAAATACAGCAAGCCGAACAAGGCCGCATTTTTATGTCAAGGACAGGCGACATAACTAGCCAACCGCGCATTGGTAACACCCTTTCGGGTAGTGTCGCAGACTTTCACGACGACGGCACCAATATTCCGTACAACTCTTTAGGCATTATTTACAACGCCGACGTAATCGTAAACAGGGCTAGTATTCAACATTTAGGCGCTGCCAGCCCGCAGGTTGCCGATGACCTGGCCAGCCAGGCTAAATATTTAATTCAAAACACAAGCATTACAAACAGCTTGTTACATAACGACCCAAGCGCTTTAACCTTGGCCGAATACCTTTTATTAGGTGAACCCGTGGCTACGTTTAACGCCGTACAAACCGAATATTTAATGCTTACAACACCCCAACGCGAAACCTTGGCGCTAGTCGATATTGGCGACACCATAACGATTACTAACACTATTGCCGGCGGGGAAGTAGCCCAAGAACTATCGGTAGAGGGCATAGAAATATCGGTAAACGTATCAAGCGGGCATCGCGTAACGTTCTTTACCGCTAATACAACTATTGTTTATCAATTCATTTTGAACGACCCAATTTACGGTAAGTTGGGGATACAAGACCCGCAACCAGTTTTAGCGTAAAGTAGAAAATATGGCAAACGAACAAACTAGCGTTCCGTTATTCGCAGCGTCGGAAGTTTTGACCGCTGCAAATATGAATATATCGGCAGGTACGGGCGTACCTGTATTTGCTACCACGGTTACGCGTGATGCCGCTTTTGGGGGTGCAGGAGAAAAGGTGCTAGCCGAAGGCCAACTATGCTATTTGTCGGCTTCAAACATTGTGCAATATTACGACGGGGCGGCCTGGGCAACTGTTGGGCCGTCTACCAGTATTTCAACAGCAATTTTTAACGAAACTCAAGCCAGCGGTACTAACGGCGGTGGCAGCACAGCAACCACTTGGACTAAACGCACATTAAACACAACCGTTGTAAACAACATTACTGGCGCGTCTATTGCGGCAAGCGTCATCACATTGGCAGCCGGCTCTTACGTTGTAACAGCGTCCGCGCCAACTTTTGAAAGTTTTTTATTTAAGATTAGGTTTCAAAACACAACAGATAGCACAACCGCTGCACTAGGTACATCCGAATATAGCCAAGCAAGCGGCTCGCAAGGTCGAGCGTTTATGTCTGGCTACTTTACAATTACAGGTAACAAAAATTTTGAGTTACAAAATTACGTTTCGGTAGCGCGTGCAAATATTGGTTTTGGTAATCCAACAAGCATTGCCAGCATTAGCGAAGTTTATTCAACTATTCAAATAGACAAGGTGGCATAATGCCAACGCCAACTAAACAGCAAATAGATACACAAATTGGCAACGCAACACGCGAACTAGCGCCAGGCACTACTTGGAAATACAACGAACCAGGCGACGGCTACTACTGCCTCGAATGGATGGATGACCCTGCACTACAGCCAACAGAAGCCGCCACAATGCTTAAAGCAACTGAACTAGCGACAAACCCGCCAACAGTTGCATAATGCAGGCATTATGGGTTGCGTTAGTGGCAGGTGGTTTTACTGTCCTAGTAGCAATAATTAACCGAGCCGACAAAACAAGCCAAAAAGACCACGCAGAAACATACCAAGCATTAGGCCGCATAGAACAAAAAATAGACGGGCACGTGACAAACCATGAAAAATCTTAAAGCGCTTTTATCGAGTTACGGGCGGTCAGTTATCGCCGCCGTGTTAGCGGTCTATATGACCGGTAACACCGAACCAGGCGACTTAGGTAAAGCCGCTGTAGCTGCATTGTTACCGCCGCTTATGCGTTGGGCTAACCCAAGCGATAAAGCGTTTGGCCGTGGTAGTACCACCAATTAAAAAACTGGTATTACCTGCCACGTTAGGGCACGTAAACCCAGGCGAATTGCCCGCCAATATGCTTGTAGATATAAAACCGTTTGGCAAGTTGCACCCGCGCGCCGCCAACGCATACAACGCAATACGTACCGCCGCGTTCGCTGCAGGTATAAAACAATTTAAACCAATATCGGCAGGCGATACCTACCGGTCATTAGCGCAACAAACCGCAGGATTTTTACAGCGCTACACCCTGCAACCTATTGAAGGCGCGTCTACTCGAACATGGCAAGGCCGCAAATATTACCTACGCCCAGGCAACGCCCCACTAGCTGCACCTGGTACTAGCCGCCATAATTTAGGTTTGGCCTGTGACTATGCCAATATGTCGGGCGATACGTGGGCGTTTATGTGCGAACAAGGCCCGCTATACGGCTGGTCATTAGAGGTCATGCCGCAAGAGCCGTGGCATTGGTTTTATTACCCAGGCGACAAAACCCCCGAACCTGTAAGCCTGTACCTACAAGGGTTGCGGCCAGTATCACCACCTAGCGCCTAAGCGTCTACTACGGTTTTAGGACCGACGAAAAAGGGGTATTGCATGAACTTTTTAATAGCCAAAATCTTTACGGCTGTAACTATAAGCATGGCGGGGCTTGCGTTCGCCTACGACGCTTACAACGCGCCTAGCGCCCTACCTGTAACGCCCCCCGTTACGGTCAGTTTGGTGCCTATAGCAACGTCGACTACTACAACGGCAACCCCGTTAACAGACTGTCAATATGCGCTACAACTTGCTAGCCAAGCGGGCTGGCCTTTAACTGAAATGGGTACAGTAGCCCGAATTATTTACCGTGAAAGCGGCTGTAAAGCCGACGCCTACAACGCTAAAGACACGGCAGGCGGTAGCTACGGCCTGTACCAAATAAACGGCTACTGGTGCCGGCCTAACAAGTATTGGCCTATCGGCTGGTTACAAGCCCAGGGCATACTTGAAACTTGTGAACAGTTATTTGACCCCGTGATTAACACAAACTCCGCATTAGCCATATGGCATAATTCGGGGTACGGCCCGTGGGCGTTGCCTAACCCATGACCGATTACCCGATACCCGACCCAGGCCTAACAGAAAGTACCCGACAAATGTATAGCGACAAGTACGCCGAAACCTTTAAAAGTTTTGTAGACGAAATATTAAAACCCGTCATAACGCCAATAGCAAAACCGATAGACCACTCAATATTGCTAGACGAAATGTCAATATTGCGCGAAAAGTATTTAGCCGGTACACCAAGCGCCGAACACAAATTCGCTGCCGCGGTTATTGCTTGCGCTATGGCCGTAATTATTGGCATATAAATTTTATGGCACAAATTGACGAACGGGTAACAATTTGTTTAAACAGTCAAGACCGCGCAGAAATAAATTATTTGTATCGAGAGCTAGAAACGCAAACAAAATATTTACAATCCCGCGACACGTTTACCCACACCTACACCCCTAAAGCGTCGTTTACTGGTTTAGTAGCCGAATACGCTTTCGCTAAATGGTTTGGCTACGACTACGTAATAAAACCGTATGACCCTACAAATGATGACGTATTGGGCTATCAAATTAAAGCAACTGAACGGTACGACGGTTGCCTAATCAAACAGCCCCATAACCCAAGCGGCATATACATTTTGGGCATAGTTTTAAACGACTATAGCGAGGTCAGTTTTCGAGGTTGGAAAGATAGCAGCGAAATACAGCGCGGTTGCTACTGGCGGGCCGACGTGCCTAAACCTGGCTATTTTGTGCCCCAGGCTGCACTATGGCCGCTATCGGATTTACCGGAAACTATCGAGTTACAAACCCACCGTACTACAGGCTTATGGTAGCGTGACAAACAAGTAATAAACCCGACTAATAGAAAGATACCCGACATGACCGAAAAAGTAGAAACACCCGACACTCAACTACAAAAAGTTACGTTGCTAGTTGCTATGCACGATTACAGCCCCGACGATTTAAACGCGGGCGACTGGTTGCTAAATGTGCTTATGGCTTGCGCCGAACAAAAAAACACTGCCTACTACGGCGCAAAAGAAATAACAAAAGTAATGCAAATTCTTAGCGTGCAAGATTGCGAAGTAGTGGTATCCAATGGCCTTTAATCTCGATAACTACGTAGACGTACCTACACGCCTAGCGGAAGCGTTAAAGCGTTGGCCCGATTTACGCATACAAGAAACAGATAACCAAGTAATAACAATGCCCGACGGCTCAACGTTTATTCGTTGCACCGTTACCGTTTGGCGTGACATAGCAGACCCAATACCGGTTATAGCGTCGGCAGCCGAACCGTTCCCAGGCAACACGCCCTACACCAAGCGAAGCGAATACATGGTAGGTATGACGTCGGCATTAGGGCGCGCGTTGGGTTACATGGGTTGCGGCGTGAGTAAGTCGATAGCAAGCCGTAACGAAGTAGAAGCACGACTAACCGGTAGCGACGCAACTATAACGCCTATGCGTTTACCTAAAGACGGCAGCGTACACGCCAGTAGCAAACAACTTTACATGATTAAAGCGCTTGCTAAAGGTAAAGGGTTAGACGATTTGGCAGCTCTTGAAGCCTTGCAACTATTATTAGACGCCGACGACGTAATATTAGAAACGTTGACAATGGCGCAGGCTTCAAAAGTTATAGAGGCATGGAAACAATGACACGGTATAACGGCAATTACGGCAGCCACGACCAGCTACAAGACTTACGCAAAATGAATATGGCATTACACCACGAATTAGACGCCATAAAGCGTTTACTTGATGAAGTCACAAAAGAATTGCACCAAGCGCAAGACGAACTAACCCTAGCTATCGAGGCTTTAGTACGCGCGCGAGGCGATAAACCGTGAACCGTACAGCCTGGTTAGCAGTTGCGTTAATGGTGTTGGTTGCCGTGTTATTGTCACGAACCGACTAATGACATTAACAGTTGGTTCCCTATTTAGTGGCATAGGTGGTTTAGATTTAGGTTTAGAACGCGCCGGCATGAAGGTGATATGGCAATCCGAAATAGACCCCTACTGCAATAAAGTATTAAAAAAACATTGGCCGAAAGTACCTAACTATGGCGACATTAAACAAATCAAATGGGCAACCATTGAACGACCTAACATTATTTGCGGTGGATACCCTTGCCAACCCTTTAGCACCGCAGGCAAACGAAAAGGCACCGACGACCCCCGTCACTTGTGGCCCTGGGTTAAAACAGCCATTAGCGAACTACGACCCGATTACGCAATTTTGGAAAACGTCCGAGGACACCTCACTATGGGGGGAACCGCAGTTATTGGCGACCTTACCCAAATCGGGTATGACGCGCAATGGCGCGTTATATCTGCAGCTGGATTGGGTGCGCCCCATAGACGCGACAGGGTTATTATTGTGGCCTACCCCGCGCAGTTGCACGGCGATTTATTCAACAATTACCCCCTTAGTAGCTTGGAACCTCAACCGATTACCGAATTTGGAAACAGTTGTGGGGCGTCGGGAATGGCCAACTCGAACGGCACACTCAAACAACACAAACAAAACGGGGAAATTTCCAAATCCGACGTTAAGCGATGCAGTTGGTGGGAAACTGAACCCGACGTGGGTCGAATGGCTAATGGGGTTTCCAATGGGGTGGACAGACTTAGAGGATTAGGTAACGCAGTAGTACCACAATTAGCGGAGTATGTAGGCCGTTTAATAGTTAACGCACAATAGGCCAGTAGCAATAGACCGTACGCCGTTCGCATGGCGCGGGGTTAATCGACGGGAACGTCGTTAGACCAGCGCGCGTTAAAGCTGCAAAACGAAAGCAATAACGCCTAGCGTTGGGGCGGCTTGTAAACATAATCAGGCGATAACAGAAATAGGGAACGGCTAGGGCTAACCGTGGGCGGGCATAAGCGCATTAGGCTTTAATAACACGCAACAAACATACCGATAACAAACCGACACAAAAGGATTAGCCCGACATGAAACTAAACCGGCACAAACCGAGGGCAAGCGCGCCAGCGCGCGCCAGTTGGGTAAGGTCATAACGTGGCAGCACATAACGGCAACGCAACCTACCTAGCAAACCGTAAACGTTTACTAGCCGATAGCCCACTATGCCATTGGTGCAACCAGCGCGAAGCAACAGCCGCAGACCACCTAATAGAACCAGGCCGAGGCGGTTCACACGAACTCGATAACTTAGTACCAAGTTGCAAGCCTTGTAACAGCCGACGCGGCCAAGCATACGGCGTACACCTACAACGCGAACAGACCGCAAACCCAACGCCCATAAGAAAAAAAGACGCAACCACTCACAGCGTTTTTTTGGGGAGTGAACTCCTGCC
>Ga0209443_1001329_pt1 | contig 15646 bp, 14 predicted proteins | sample LauGreBMM110DCMD_2_FD_187571 | JGI IMG/M metagenome (GOLD analysis project Ga0209443, IMG submission 187571) | Freshwater lake microbial communities from Lake Michigan, USA - Su13.BD.MM110.DCMD (SPAdes) (version 2) | ecosystem: Environmental > Aquatic > Freshwater > Lake | place: Lake Michigan... | reverse complement strand
TCTTTCGATCCTCATCAATGCGTGGGGAACGACGGGCGTGGGAAACATCGATGGCATCGGCACCGTCGATGCTGCGGATCTCTCGATCTTGTTGAACGCGTGGAATCAGGCGTAGTTGAGCGGCGCATAGTTGAGCGCGCGCGATGATTTCTGCCCCAAGCGGCAAAATCATCACGCGCTCTGGTACGGCTCGGCGAGTGAATCGCCTTCGCCTGAGGCGTAGTTGAGCGGCGCGTTAGATCTGATTGCGTAATCGCAAATCGAGCCAGCCTTGAAGCGCGAGCGTTGAGGCACTTGTATCGCGTTCACGGATGAGTAGCGTCGTTGTGAAGTATGCATCCGCTTCGTTGCCGAGCAAGACTTGGCAGCAAGCCTTCATGTAGAGCGCATCAAGCGAAGGTGGAACTGCACTGACTGCGGCTTGCAAATTGTTCATGAGCAACGTCGTGCGTGACGCGAGCGCTGGATTCATGGGCGTGCGTGCCAGAACGCCTGGGTCAATCAGCATCGCTTGACGCATCATGATCGCGGCACCCGTGAGGTCGCCACCGAACCCATGCGCGAGTGCGTTGCCCACACGGGAAATCGCATCCATCGGATTGCTCTGCGCGAGTTGATCGAATCCATTCGCAGCATCGTGATCGAAGCCCTCACTCACGAGTGACCACATCGCATCGGGTGAAGGGAGTGGAGCGGGCACGACGATCGGCGCTGGTGGAATCGTTGGGTAGTACACCGTTGCAGTGTTCACCGCGAAAGATGTGTTCCACGAGCTGAACCCGACAGAGGAGCCCCAGTAGGGCGTGCACCACGCTGGCGTGTAGGGATACACGGGATAGCAACCGTAAGGAGCAGGGCTGCAATTCCACCAGTAGTTCGACCAGTAGCCGCGGAAGCATGGATTCCAACATGGGTTCCACGCAGGTTGGCAGTAGTACGAGCTCGCGTAGCCGTTCCACCAAGGATTGCCCCAACTTCCGCACAGCGGCGCGCCGCCGCCACCATAGTAGAAGCCGAGATTCCAACCACCGCCGCCGAAACCGATCGCGAAACTAAATCCATCGTTGTCGTAGGGCTGCCAGTAGTTGACTGGCCCGCATGGTGGAACCCAACCATCACAACCACCCCATCCATTCGAGTACGAAACATTCGAGACATACTCGTTGTAGATGGTTGTGTTGTTGACGGTGTTGTTGATCGTGCCGTTGTTGGTGTTGCCGCCGCGATCGCGCGTGATTGGAGGATCAGCGGGAACACCGCCGAGCGTATTTCCATCAACGAACGGCGCGCCGCGAGTTGGACGAACTTGCGCTGGAGGCATTTGCACTGGCGCGTTCGGCGTGACAGGCGTTGCGATGGGCTTGGGCTTCACGATGTCGCGAGGCTTGCGTGGCGCATCAACATCGGGAATGTCAACGATCTCCGTGATGCCGCGTGGCTTGATCGCGGTAGGTGGGACTGTCGTTGCAGGACGCACGCGTGGAGCAGTGGGAGTAGTGGGAGTCTTTGGAATCGCACTTGGTCGCGACAACGAAGGCTTGCCCGCGTCAACAGTTGGTTTCGTTTCAGGCTTTGTCACGACCGGCGCACTTGGTCGCACGACTGGTGGAGCGACAGGCACAACAACATCCGTATCAACAGGCTTGCGTGATGGCGTCGCATCGCGCGGCTTCTCTTGCGAAGGCTTCGAAGGAGCGCCTCGTGCAGGAGTCACTGGAATCTGTGGTGTTTCCTGCGCGGGTCTTCCGACGCCACGCGAATCGCGATCGACAGGTTTGCTTGGTTGCGCAACCGGCGCATCGATTGGTTTCGCGATGGGCTGTGTCTGTGATGGTCGCGATTGTTGTGGTTTGCCTCGTGGTGAATCTTCAACGCGTTGCAAAGGAAGCGCTGCTGGAGTTGTTGGTGGACCAACGGGTCGCCAGTTTGGTGGCGCGACAGGTGCAGCAACAGGAGCGGGCTTCGGTGAAGCTTGCTCGCGTGGCTTCACTTGTGGTTTCACTTGTGGATTCGCTTGTGGCGCAGGTGCTTGCGGACGGGGCGCAGCGATCGGCGTCGCGACGGGTCGAGCAACTTGCGGCGCCTGCATCGGAGGCGCAACCTCACGACGCGAGGGCGCTGATGGCATCGACGGCATCGAAGGTTGTTTCACATTCGGCATCGACGGCGATGACTGCGGTTTCGATGATGGATTCATCGTCGGCGACCCACCTGATGGTGGTGCCATCGGTGGCTTCGCGAACTGCAGCGTTGCGGCGTTCAGCAGCGTGCTTGGTACGAGGAGGATTGCAGCGGCGATGCCAACTGCGGATGCGTTACCGAGTGAAAGTTTCAGAGCCATAGAACCAAAGGTCCCTTCTGCTTCGAAGTCATGTAATTGTGACCCATGAATGGCCAAATGCAAGTACGCGACGGAAGGCAAGATTGACGATCCCTAAAACCACTTTCATTCCGTGGCGACGCGGGAAATCGCAATTTGTGCGGGTGTGGGTTTCGAGCGGAGCCAAAATGAAACACGCCACCCGCAGTGGGTGGCGTGTTTGCAGTCAAGGCCGAGGCGGGATTCGAACCCGCGAATTACGGATTTGCAATCCGCTCCCGTAGACCGCTTGGGTACTCGGCCAGCATTCAGGCGCCTCAGTGAGGCGAATAGGCAATCTTCGCAGCAACGCTGCGCTTCGTCAATCCGTGTCCGCATCTCCTCGACTGAAATCAGCGTAGGATTCGCCTAGAACCACACAAACGGACGAAATTAGCGTTCGTCATTCTGAGTTTCACCCACGCCATGCACGCGCATCTGTACTTCAATCTTCGCAGCCAGGTTCGCGGGTGCGCCGCGTTCGTTTGTCTTTGCGCAGGTGCAAGTGCGCAACTGCTCGCGGTTTCCCAAGCGACCGACGCGCGGATTCCTCCGCCCGCCGCGCCAATCGCGTCTCCGCAAGCGCCAAAGCCGGCTGCTTCCGCTGATCTCGGTGGATATCGGCTCGCGCTGCTTCGCGAAGGCGCATCACTTGTGCACGCGATTGGCGAAATCACGCAAGATCCTGACGAGCGCAACTGGGTGTTTCGCGCGCGTGTGGGAACGCTGAACGCAAGCAGCGGGGCGGCTGCATCGTTGCGCCGAGAGCTCCTTCTCATGCCTTCACCTGTGCTCGAAGACATGCTTCGCGTGCAGAAGCTCTCGCCGGTGCCAGTTGAGTTTGATGTGACTGGCAAAGTGTTCATCTATCGCGGTCGCAATTGGCTGTTGCCTGAACTCGCGCCGCCGATCATGCGATTTGATGCAGCGCCGAGTGCAGTTGTCGCGCCCCAAGCGCCGCCTACAGCAGCACTGCAATCACCCAACGGCAAGTCGAGCGTTGTGTTGAGCGATGATCCTGATGATGCAGCAGTCGCTGAACTTGAGCGCAAACTTGAAGCGCGTATCGGTGCAGTTCCTGGTGTTCCGCGCCGCGATGATCCTCGTCGCATTGAAGAAGAATCCTCGGCAGCCACGATGGAAGACGTTGCAAACACTCGCGCCTCGGATGATCCACGCTTGCATGCACGACGCGGTCAACTCACACGCGATCCTTCCACGGGTGCGTGGCGATTTCTTCCACAACAAGCGCGAAGCATGCACGATGATCTCGCGCTTGAATTGTTGCCGTGCTTGATGCTTGAGCGACTCGAGCGTCTCGCGCGCGAATCGGAAGGCGTGTACGAAGTTGTGCTCAGCGGAAATGTCTTGCTCTTCGAAGGACGCCGCTACCTCCTTCCCTCGTGGTATCAGCGCGCACGCGGTGGCAAGGGCGTCGCTCCGTGAGTGATGGCGTGCAACGCGACGCGGAAAAATTGCTTGCGAAGGTATGTCCAGAGCGTTGTCCTAATTGCGGCTATCCACTCGAACTTGTCGCGGTGCATGGCCATGGACAATGTCGCGTGTGTGGAAGAAACATCGAGCCGTGTTGTGATGGCGAGATTTGCCCTCCTTCCAAATCCGACTGATTTTCCCGAAGAAAAAACGCCCTAGATCGAAATCAAGGGCGTTGGGGATTCAAAGATTTAAGTTGTCGCGTGCTCAGCCAAAGATTGGTGACCGTGGCGGATCTACTGGCGATCCGCCTGGGTTACGACCTGGTCGATCACCAAAGCCTGGCGCCGATGGAGGAGCAACTGGCGATCCACCTGGGTTACGACCTGGGCGACTTCCGAAACCTGGTGCCGATGGTGGAGCAACGGGCGATCCACCTGGGTTACGACCTGGGCGACTTCCGAAACCTGGTGCCGATGGCGGTGCGACGGGAGTTCCAACTGGATTGCGACCCGGACGACTTCCGAAGCCCGGAGCGCGCGGTGGTTCAACAGGAGTTCCAACCGGATTGCGTCCTGGCGTCGTGCCGAAGCCCGGAGCGCGCGGTGGCTCGATAGGAGTTCCAACCGGATTGCGTCCTGGCGTCGTGCCGAAGCCAGGAGCCTTCGGCGGTTCAATCTGCTTGTCGGGCGTTCGCTTCGAAGGCTTCGACGCTGGGCCCTCAGGCCGATGACTTGGGTTGTACGCAGGCGCAGCTGGCGCATCACCTGGATCCTGCAGCGGTGAAGGTCCTGGCGCCTCTTGCGCGAGAACCGTAGTCGCGCAGGCGAACACAATCGCAGCAAGTGTCGTGACGATGTAGGCGTTTGAGCGGCGCATCAACGGTGGCTCCTCTGGTGAACAGGTCAGTACCGAACATGTAGTTCATACGCTAAATCGGCTCGATCCCACAGGGCAGAGTCTCGAATTTGACAAGATTTCAATCTGAGCACCCGCAGAGGCGTGCGAATCACGCATTCGCAGTCGTGACTTCGCGGACTTTGGTCATCTTTGGGGGGGTGCCGAGGGGGCTGCCGGACTCGCGGTTGACGGGGATCGCTGCGATCTTGTCGACGACCTCCATGCCTGTGATGACTTTGCCGAAGGCGGTGTATTGCTTGTCAAGGTGCGTGCAGCCGTCGCGGCTGAGGCAGATGAAGAACTGTGAGCCTGCGGAATCTGGGTGACCCGAGCGCGCCATCGAGAGGACGCCCTTTTCGTGCTTGCGATCGTTGAACTCAGCTTTCACCGTCCAACCTGGACCGCCTGTGCCGTCGCCGCGATTGCAGCCGCCTTGGATCACGAAGTTCGGAAGAATGCGATGGAACCCAGTTGTGTCGTAGTAACCGGATGCTGCGAGCTTGAGGAAATTCTCAGCGTGCTTCGGTGCAACATCGTTCCAGAGTTCAACAACGATGGTGCCTTGGTCGGTTTCGATCGAGACTTGTGGGTATGCCATAGGGCGAGGAGTGTAGGCGAGTTGATCGTGTTTGAGCGCGCGCGAGAGTTGAGCGCTTCTGATGATTTCTGCCCCAAGCGGCAAAGTCATCACGCTCTGTGGTACGGCTCGCGGAGTGAATCCGCTTCGCCTGATTAGGCTAGTTCCCGCGGCAGCGGAACATCAAGCGCGTCGGCGATGGCGCGGGCGATGATGAATTCGTTCGCGCTCAGGTTGCCGTCGTGCGTGGCTGCGACGGCGCATGCTTCGAGGACTCGCGCGCGATCAGCAAAGGGGATTTGTGCAAGCGCTTGCGCGGCAGCGTTTAATCGATCGAGGGTGCGATCGGTGGCCCGTGGAAGTTCTCCGGCCGTGACGCCGAGTTGGGCGCAGGCAGTGGCGTATGCACGACCGGTTGCGGTGGCGGTTTGACTTTCGAGCGCGATGAGCCCGAGTACGAATCGTGCTTCCTCGGCGCGTTGCGGGAAGGTTGCGGTCACTGTGAGCTTGGATCCACTGAGTCGACGCTCCACTTGTCGCTCGAGTGATTTCGAAAGCGCCCATTCGAAGAGATCGATGGAACTGTCCGCGCGCATGACGAGTGCGAGCGTTTCTCGGAATGTGCGATACGCGCCTGTGCCCATCGCACAGAGCGCGGGTGCGGCTAAATCAGCGAGTGCGAGCCGCTTCGTTTCACTCATCGCTGCGATGGTCGATGCGAGTGCTTGGTAGCGCGGGAATGCTTGCACATCGCGCGTGGCGATGAGTGTGTCGATCGCGTTGCTGGCGGCGCCGCGACGCGCGATTGCGTAGCACACCGCGCGAGCACCGGCTGCTGTACGAAGACTTGCGCGAAGTGCGGGATCGAGTCGCTCTTGCCAATCGTGCGCTGCGGCGATGGATGCGGGGCTGAGCGTGCCGACTTGCGCGAATGCTGCGGCGAATGCTGGTTGCGCGTGAGCGTGCGAAGTTGATGGGCCGGGCGGCGGAGGCGCGATGGATGCGTGCGAGGCTCCATCAGCCTCGATGTTCTGCGCACCCATCACCACGATGCGACGAATGCGTTCGTCGAGTGGCGGATGCGTTGCAAACATGGTGTTGAGCGACGAGCAGAAGAAGAAGTGATTCAACTCACTCGCCATCGCTGCAGGCACAGCGGTGCGGTGACCATCCCGCAACTTGCGCAGCGCGTTGGCGATGCCGTCTGGATTTCTCGTGTATTGCACCGCGCTCGCATCGGCAAGGAACTCACGTTGACGACTGATCGCCGCTTGAATCATGCGACCGACGAGCACTCCGCAAGATCCGATGATCCAGATGAGAAGTCCTGCGACCACAATCGCGATGCCCACAGCCGCGCCGTCATTTTTCTTACTGCCGCGCGAGCCACGCATGAGCTGCGGACCGATGTAGCGGAAGGTGAACCAACCGATAGTGCCGACAAGCATGATGCCTGCGATGGCGGCGGTGGTGCGTGCATTGATGCGCGTGTCGCCATGGAAGATGTGGCTGTACTCGTGCGCGATCACGCCTTGCAGTTCGTCTCGCGTGAGTGATTCGATGAGTCCGCGCGTGACACCGATGACGCTGCGGGTGGGATCGGGTCCTGCGGCGAACGCATTCATACCGCCGGTATCGATGACATAGACCGGCGGCACGGGCAGTCCGCTCGCGATCGCCATTTCTTCCACGATGTTGAGTACGCGCTGTTGAGCGGGATCAGAAGTTCCGAGGTCGATGACAACACCGCCGAGCATCTGCGCGATCGCGCCGCCACCTGCGGAGAGTTGCGAGTGTCGGTAGAGCGAGCCAATGAGCACGATCGCGGACACGACGCCAATCACTGCAAGCAACGCCTGCATATTCCCAAATCCCATGCTCCAGTCTGGGCCATTTTCTGTCTGGTTGCCGAAGGAGATCACGATCGCGATGACGACCCAGAAAGAAAGAATCGTGCCGAGAATGCCGAGCACGAAGAGCACGACGAGTTTGCCCGTCTGGGAGCGCGCGCGATCTTGATTGGAGAAAAAATCGTTTGCCATTTGCACGCTCCGCACACGCAGACATCAGACCTTGGTCAGAAATTCACGCCGGGTAGCGCGCGATCGGCAGCGTCAGCTTCGAACATACCCATGGTTGGAATGTTGAATGTTCGCGCAACGACACTCGCGGGAAACACCACAATCGATTCGTTCAATCGCATCACGCTGTCGTTAAATCCTTGTCGCGCGAAGGCGATGCGATTCTCCGTACTCGACAACTCTTCTTGCAACGCAAGCACATTCTGATTTGCTTTGAGGTCGGGATAGGCTTCCATCAATCCGAACAATCGTCCGACTGCAGAATCAAGCGCTCCAGATGCACCAGCGAGTGCCGTCATCGCCATTGCATTTGTGGGCATGCCGCCGACCGCAGCGAGCGCACTCGTTGCTTTCGCGCGTGCGTTGATCACGGCTTCGAGCGTTCCGCGCTCATGCGCCATGTAACCCTTCACCGTCTCGACGAGATTCGGAATGAGGTCGCAGCGACGCTTGAGTTGCACGTCAATCTGGCTGAACGCGTTTTGCGCGCGAACCTGCTGCGTGCGAAGTCGGTTGTAGACCATCACAACCCAGAGCAATGGCGCGAGAAGCAGTGCGAGACCGCAACCGCCAAACAACAACCATTCCATACCACCGAGCAACATGAGCGAGAAAGCCATGTCGGAAGCGTATCACGCATGCTTCGACTTGCGCGCGAGAAGTGGCCGCGCGACGAGGAGCGCTGCAACGGTCACTCCTGCAGCGATGATCGGATCCCAACCACTCGCTTGCACGCTGAGCACGACGCTCCAGAGTGCAACCGCGAGGTAGACCAGTGGCGTGATCGGAAAGAGTGGCACGCGAAAGGGTCGCGGCGCGTCGGGCATGGTTCGTCGCAACACAATCACGGCAGCGACCGACAGCGAGGAGAAGACGGTGATGAGAATCACAAGCAGATCAAGAATTTGGCTCAGCGATCCGAGCAGCAGAGCGAGCAGCGCGCCCACGGTGACGACGAGCAGTGCATTTCGCGGAACGCCACTTTGTGTGCGGTGACCGACTGCGGGCGGGATCTCGCCAGCATGCGCCATGGATTCAAGAATGCGCGCGCCACCGATCAATCCGGCAACATTCGTGGAGAAGAAAAGCAGCGCGATGACCGCGCCCATGCTCGCGCCCACCGCGTCGCCGAATAAATGTCGTGCAGTAGTTGCGCCGATGGCAGGCATCGGGCCGCCGTTCTCGCCCACCATCGCGCTCGGATCCATCACGCGCAGATAGACGAGATTCATGCCGATGTAGAGCACGAACACGAGCGTCATCGCGCCGATGATCGCGATGGGAACATTGCGACCAGGCGAACGAACTTCGCCAGCGATATCCGCGCCGTTGGACCATCCGAGATAGGCAAACGAAACCGAGAGCGTTGCGAGTGCGACAGCGGGGGAGAAGAATCCTGGCGCGCTTGTTGCTGCGATCGTCGTGCTCAGGGGTGCTTCGATCCGACTTTCGAGCGGCAGAAGCAGGCCAGTGGCCACGAACGCGAGCACGAAGCCAATCTTCACGTAGGTCAGCGAGGAGTTCGCGAAAAATCCAGCGCGCACGCTGAAGATTTGCGTGAGGAGGACGAGCACAATGGACGCAGCAGCAATGCCTGCGTCAGGAAGATCGGTCGCGAAGAGATCGTCAACGTAGCCCGCAAGAAAAAGTGCGACGAGTGCTTCCGACAGAATGTAGCCCGCGAGAATCGTCACCATCGCGACGAGGTATCCAACAGTTGGTCCGAACGCGCGGCGCGCAAACTCAACGCTTCCACCAGAGCACGGCATCATCGCGCCGAGTTCAGCGAAGCAGAGTGCGCCGGAAAGCGCGAGGATTCCGCCGAAGATCCAAGCAGCGAGCACATTGGCGGGCGTTTGCAGTTGCGCGCCGAATTGACCAGTGAGAGAAAAAATTCCGCTGCCCACTACGGCAGCGATGATCACGCATGCTGCGGTTGTTGCGCCAATCGTGTGCGGCGTCGATGGACTCACTTGCCACTCACGCCCTCTGTTACTCATTGTCCACCGATACGGCAGGATGGTTCGATCGCGCGCACTTCATCCACGGTTGGAGTGAGGTCGTGCAGGAGTCCGTCCGCAACGTCGTAGATCAATCCGTGCACGCGAACTTCGCGCTTCTCGCGCGCAAGTTGGAAGATCGGGCTCTCGCGAACATGCACGACTTGCACAGCGACATTGAGTTCGCAGAGTCGATCGGATTGCTTGCGCGGTGTAGGCTCGCGTTCAATTTCACTGCGATAGAACTTCGCGATGTCGCGCACATGACGAACCCAGTGATCGACGATGCGGCCAGCGCACGGTTGCAGTGCAGCGTCCACGCCGCCACAGCCATAGTGACCGCACACGATCACATCGGTGATCTCAAGCGCATTGAGCGCGAAGTCGAGTACGGCGAGACAATTGAGATCGCTGTGCACGACGAGATTCGCGACGTTGCGATGGACGAACACTTCGCCAGGGGCTAGTCCGATGATTTCGTTGGCGGGCACGCGGCTGTCCGCGCAACCGATCCACAAGTAGCGCGGGCGTTGTTGATGGGCGAGCGCTTCAAAAAAGCCCGGTCGATCGCGCTCCATTTGCGCGCGCCACTTCTTGTTGTTTGCAAGCAGAGTGTCGATGGAACTCATGGTGTAAGCGTTTCTGTAGTCGTGAAGTCAAAGATGCGGGAGGACTTCCACTTCGAGCGCCACTTCGCAACCAACTCTTTGTGGGCGGGCGCTTCGAGATACGCCTTGTAGTCCTCGACGCTCGCGCACTGCACGAGAATGCCGAGGTCATAATCGCTCGTGACCACTGCGCGTCCGATGTCGAGCGGTGTGCCGCACTGATAGCCGCACACGCCCTTGATGGTGGGGATGAGTCGATCAGAATCAGCACGCATCGCAGCAATGTCGCTGTCATCCGCAACATCCACGAGCACGATGTGCATGACGCAACCTGTGGAACACGGCGTCTCACAGCGCGGCTTGAACATGCAGCAACTGGAGAGGAGCAGAGCGGTGGAGGAGAACAGGAAGGTGCGCGCGAGTCGACCCATATGCATGAGCGTATCGGAGGAGCGCTCTCTATGGAAACTCAACGATGCAAGCACGCACGCGCAGGCTAGAACTGCGTCTTCAATCGAAGTGCAAGTGCGGCCGAGGGAGAGCCAGTGCCGTTTTGCGCATCAAAGTTGATCTGGAAATCTGGCGAGAGCCGCATGCAGTGATTGACGCAACGAGAAGGACGTATGTATTTTTGGACACGCGCAGATGCTAGCAACGCGAGGGAATCACTCAACATCTGCGAGCGAACGGAAGTTGAATTGCTGCCCGCCGACGGACAATTCAGCCATTAAGCCCTTTGGCTGCGTCAGAAAGATGACGACGCCATTCTCATACTTCGCTGCTGCCGCAGCTCCAGATTGCACTGCAACAGCCGACGCAGTTGCCGAGAACGCGAGCGTTCCGGTCTTGAAGCTCGCGAGCGCTTCTTTCGTTTCAAAGAAGATGATCTCGCTGAAACTCTGACCACCAATTTGCGCGCCGATGGAAGCTTGTGTCATGTCGGAGTAGCCAATGAGTGTCCCGCCGCTTGTGAAGACTTCGCCGCGACCAAATGCGCCGCCGATGATGAATCCACCTTTGCCGATCGATGGGAATGCCGCGTAACCCGCAGCGCTGTCGAAGTACTTCGAGATAGATGCATCCTTCTCTTTCAATGCGACAACAAGCGCCTGCACTTCTGCGCTAAGCACGCGACGATCACTTTCCGTCCGAGGAGTCGCGTTGCATCCAACAATGCAAGAGAAGGCGAGCGAGAAGAGGAGAGCCGTCAGCAAGTTCATGCGCATGGAGAGAATCCTTAGAGTGAGTGGACCGGAATGCTTGCGAGTGTACTCAGTGCCACTGCTTCCGCGACCTTGATGCCGTCGACAGCAGCAGAAAGAATACCGCCCGCGTAACCCGCACCTTCGCCAGTCGGGAAGAGCCCGAGTGTGTTCAAACTTTGTAAATCTGCATCAAGGCGCGTGATTCGAAGAGGTGAAGACGTTCGTGATTCCACGCCTGTCAGCACCGCGTCAGCAAGGTCGAAGTTCTTGATCTGCTGCGCGAACGCAGGAATCGCTTCGCGAATCGCGTCAATCGCAAACTTCGGCAACGCAGTGGAGAGATCACACGGGTGAACGCCTGGCGTGTACGAAGGGATGACTGATCCAAAGCTCGTCGATGCGCGTCTGGCAAGGAAGTCACCAACGCGTTGACCGGGCGCGAAGTAGTTGCGACCACCGAGTTCGAACGCGCGTGATTCGAGTTCGCGTTGCAGCGCGATACCAGCGAGTGGTCCATCAGGAAAATCAACTTCGGGCGTGATGCCCACAACAATTCCCGCGTTCGCGTTGCGTTCACTACGCGAGTACTGGCTCATGCCGTTCGTCACCACACGTTCGTTCTCCGACGTTGCTGCAACGACTGTTCCGCCCGGGCACATACAAAATGTGTACACCGAGCGACCGTTCTTCGCGTGATGCACAAGTTTGTAATCGGCTGCGCCAAGCAACGGATTCGCCGCTTGCTCGCCGAATCGACACGCATCAACAAGTGACTGCGGATGTTCGATGCGGAAGCCAATCGAAAACGCCTTGGGCTCGATGAACACACCGCGCGAGTGCAGCGTTTCAAACATGTCGCGAGCACTATGACCGACCGCGAGCACGACATGATTGGTCGCGATGCGTTCACCGCTCGCGAGCAGCACCGCGCGCACGCGCTGCGTCCGCGCAGCGCCGTCGTTGATCGGCTCAAACTCGAAGTCTTCGACGCGACTACTGAAGCGAACCTCACCACCGAGCGCGAGAATATTCGCGCGCATCTTCTCCACCATGCCCACGAGTCGGAACGTTCCAATGTGCGGCTTACTCACATAGAGAATCTCATCAGGCGCGCCAGCATCCACGAACTCGCGCAGTACCTTGCGTCCATAGTGCTTCAGATCCTTGATCTGGCTATACAGCTTGCCATCCGAAAACGTACCTGCGCCACCTTCACCGAATTGCGTGTTCGACTCAGGATCAAGTACGCCTTCGCGCCACATCTTGAATGTGTCCTTCGTCCGTTCACGCACAGCCTTGCCCCGTTCAAGCACAATCGGTCGAAACCCAGACTGCGCAAGGATGAGTGCAGCAAACAGCCCCGCAGGTCCCATCCCAATCACAACGGGACGAGCAGTCAAAGCAAGCGTCGCAGGCGCGCGCGCAACAAACTTGTATCCAACATCAGGCGCAACACTCACTCGCCGATCAGTCTTCAATCGATCGAGCACCTTCGCTTCATCAAGCACCTCGCAATCAACCGTGTACACAAATAAGATTGCGCTCCGCTTGCGCGCATCCACCCCGCGCCGAAAAATTTCCATCCGCACTAGTTGCGCGGAAGAAATCGCAAGTCGTGAACGCACCGCAGCACGCAGTGCATCAGCAGTGTGCTCAAGAGGAAGCGAAAGATCAGTGAGTCGCACCATAGAAGAGCGACGATGGTAATGCGCGGCAATCCGAATTGCGTGCTTGACACCAAGTGCATTGCGAGGAACCGCTGTCACTCAACCGTTATGCTTCTCGCGCGTGTCCGCCGTTCATCCATGCCTGAACTCCGGTGAGTTCGATCACGGCGGACCGTCATTTTAAAGACGAGCTTGATTCAAGATGCGACACACAGACTTACTGCTCACGGCGTTTGTACTCTTGACGATGACACTGCGCGGGATCGCGGCCGAGGAAGCTACTGCGCCCAAGCCGCTGAAGGTTTTCATCCTCGCGGGTCAGTCGAACATGGAGGGGCAGGGAGTTGTGGATCTGACCGGCAAGGACTACAACGGTGGCAAGGGGACACTCGCGACGCTGATGAGCGACGCGTCGAAGCAGAGTCTTTTCAAGCACCTTAAAGATGAAAGCGGAAACTGGCGTGTTCGAGATGACGTGTCGGTGTGGTACCAACCTGAAGGTGGAACCCTTTGCGCTGGGCCACTGACATTCGGGTTCACGCCATACGCTGACCAAAGCCACTTCGGACCCGAGCTTCAGTTCGGACATGTGATCGGCGACGCGCTCGACAACGAGGTGCTGCTCATCAAGACCGCCTGGGGAGGCAAGAGTCTCTTCGTGGACTTCCGCCCTCCATCTTCAGGAGGAACTACCGGTCCCTATTACACGCTCATGCTCTCGCAGATTCGTGAAGCGCTCGCGAACATCAAGCGCGACTTCCCGCAGCTGAAAGCAAGCACTTACGAGATCGCGGGGTTCGTCTGGTATCACGGTTGGAACGACGGTTGCAACCCGAAGCACGCCGTTCCCGAGTACGAGAAAAACTTGGTGAACCTCATCAACGATTTCCGCGCCGAAATGGACGCCCCCAATCTACCGGTCGTGATCGGCGAAATCACTGGACCATGGGTGAACGCGCCCGACGAGTGGGGCCAGTTGCGCCGCGCACAAGCGGCTGCCGCAGCTCAACCAGAGTTCGCGGCGAATGTGATTTTCGTTCCGACGCACGAGTTCGTACGCGCACCTGAAGAGTCGCCCAACCCAGGACACGGACATCACGAGTTTGGTAACGCCGAGACATACTTCCTCGTCGGCGACGCGCTCGGCAAGGGGATGCGCGAACTACTTCGCGCACCCGCGGTCGCAGCTTCACCGGTGCATGAAATCATTCTCCCGACTCCGGTCCCCCTAGCGCCGCCCAAGCAAGGAGAAATGGCGGGCTACCTGCTCGTTTCTACCGAGAAAGTGCCTGAGAATTTCAATGCCGGCTTCTCGCTTTACGCCGCAGCGTGGCCGATGCTTGAGCAATACCCAGGGCATCGATTTCAGACGGGGCTCTTCGGGACATGGATGCACGCGCAGTATGAAGGGAAGGCGCCCGACGACTTGTACTCCGACATCGAGGGCGGGCTTGGATGGTGGCGCGACACGCGGTTTCCAACCGAGACGCCGAAGTTCATCATGGGTGGCGTGGGCGTGAATTTCAAAGAGATCGCGAACGGTCCTGCGCACGGGCGTGGCACATGGGAGAAGCCCGAGGGGCTCTATGGAGTTGCGCAACTGAGCCCGTGGCTTCTCTTTCCGATCGATGGGTTGAACATCAAGCAAGGGACATGCGGCGATCTCTTCGGCTACGGCTATCTCCCTCTGCCGCTCATCGATGCGAAGGCGACCACCGCGGGAAAGCCGGTTCCCACAGGCGACAACTGCTGGACGCTGTTTCTGAATACCAAGTCGTTCAAGGGACCTGTCTGTTTCTTCACGCCGTACTTCTGGTCGCACTCTGCTGTCGTAGATCCGAAGTACGCGGGGCAGCTGCTCGATTCGCGTCCGTCGGATCCCAACAAAGCTTTTCAGATGGAGACGCAGTATGTGCCCGCGATGCTGGGTTCGGACGCGCGGGGTCGGACATTCGCTCGCATCGCACCGACATCATTTCCGGTTGGTGCTGATGGAAAAACAATCGTCCTGCACCGACTGACGAGTTACGACAAGTCAGCGCTCTGGGACGGAGTGAAGGCATGGTTTGATGGCGGAGTACCGGTGAGCGGCGCGATCAACTCAGGCGGTGCATTCGTGCAGCACTTCCGCCCAGAAGGCGGCTCCACCTGGCAGATTTACGCGGACAACACGCCGAGAAAAAAACAAGTCTCGATGGTCTGGAAGTCTCTGGCGACACCGATCACACCCGACCCCACAACCTACGGCTACGCATGGAACGACCAACTCCTCACACGCATGACGCTCAGTGGTGGCGACATCGTGCGATTCCCCGAGTACTACCGTCTGCAGAACGCGGCGAAGAATCCGCGATGGGTCGCAGCGAAGCCTGAAGAAGTTCCGCCCGAGACCGGATTGGCAAGCATCCAATTCGATCGCGCGAGCGAAGAGCCGCAAGAACCATACGACACGCCAACCGCTGCCGACAGCACCTGGCTGCAACCAGGCCCGACCGCGGGACCCTTCACAGCGCAACTCGGTGACGGCAGCGTGGTGACGTACTACTGGTATCGCTTCGCCGATCAACCCGCGCTGCACAACGCAGATCTCACCGCATTGGACCGAGAGAAAATGCAGGGGAAAGTCGAAGAGTTGCATCGCCTCTGGACAAAGGATCGCGAGTATCTCGCGCCACCAACCGTCGGCCAGCTCGCCGAGCTCGACCCCGCTCAAATTGTCCAACCACCAAAGGGCCTAGAAATCGGCTACGTCCCAATCGCAACGCGCCAGGAACTAGCGAAGGCGCGCGCGATAGGCAAGTGAGCAACGAACCGC
>Ga0209443_1001328_pt1 | contig 15662 bp, 15 predicted proteins | sample LauGreBMM110DCMD_2_FD_187571 | JGI IMG/M metagenome (GOLD analysis project Ga0209443, IMG submission 187571) | Freshwater lake microbial communities from Lake Michigan, USA - Su13.BD.MM110.DCMD (SPAdes) (version 2) | ecosystem: Environmental > Aquatic > Freshwater > Lake | place: Lake Michigan... | reverse complement strand
CGAGGCAGACCTTGGTGTTGCATCTGGAAATGGAAAGGGTCAGATCTTTGTAAAGGGAGTGGTCATCAAGACCGTTCCCGAGGCTCAGATCGTTGAAACTTTAATTGAAGAAGCAATGCGCCTTGCAGATGAGATGGAAGCTGCAGGAGTTGCAAGCGGAAAGCCTGAAGTTCTTACGCAGTAAAGGCGCAATAAGCAGCAGAGTCTCAGGTAGGCTCGCCTCATGTTGCGAATGTCTACCCTCTTCTTGCGCACCTTGCGCGATGATCCAGCGGACGCTGAAGTTGCAAGCCATCGCCTCTTAATTCGCGCCGGTTACATTCGTCGAATCGGTGCAGGAATCTATTCATGGCTGCCTCTCGGTGTGATCACGCTGCGCAATATCGAGCGCGTGATTCGTGAAGAGATGGACAAGGCTGGATTCCAAGAAGTTCACTTTCCTTCACTCCTTCCACGCGAGCCTTACGAGGTAACCAATCGTTGGGAAGAGTACGGCCCATCACTTTTTCGTCTCCAAGATCGCAAAGGTGCGGATTATCTCTTAGGTCCAACGCACGAAGAGATGTTTACCTTGATGGTGAAGGGGGAGTACTCCTCATATAAAGATCTTCCACTCTCGATTTATCAAATTCAAACCAAATTCCGCGATGAAGCACGTCCACGTAGTGGAATCATCCGCGGTCGCGAGTTTGTGATGAAGGATTCTTACTCATTTGATCTCGATGATACCGGCCTTGATATTTCATATCAAAAACATCGTGACGCCTACATTCACACCTTTGATCGCCTTGGACTTAAATACAACATCGTGAGGGCGGTCTCTGGAGCGATGGGTGGTTCAAAATCTGAGGAATTCTTAGCACCATGTCCCACTGGCGAAGATACCTATGTTCTCTGTCCTTCATGTGGATTTGCAGCCAACGTTGAAGCGATGGTGACAAAAGTTGATCCTATCGATTCCAGTGCGACACCAACTCTTGAAGAACTTGATACTCCAAATACCCCAACAATCGATTCATTGGTACAGGTCCTCAACGAACGCTTTGGTGGCGGATTCACCGGGGCAAGCACCCTTAAAAATGTCATGTTGATCGCAGATGGAAAGGCAATCTCGGTACTTGTACCTGGTGACCGCGAAGTAGATCTGAAGAGATTCCAAGAAAATTGTGGTGGCATTCACGAACTTCGCACATTTGAAGATGCTGACTTTGCAAAATTCCCTGGACTTGTTAAGGGATATATCGGACCACAGAATGCGCAAGCACTCGGAATTACTGTCTACGCTGATCCTCGCGTTGCACCAGGAAGTGCGTGGGTCACTGGTGCCAATAAGAAAGATCGCCATGCGCGCTATGTTGTTAATGGCCGCGATTTCACACCTGATGCATATGTTGAAGCTGCTGAGGTGCGTGCTGGAGATGCCTGCCCAGAATGTGCAACAGAAGTTGTTATCGATCGCGCAATTGAAATTGGCCATATCTTCCAACTCGGTCGCAAGTATGCCGAATCACTTTCACTCACAGTTTTAGATCAGAACGGTAAATCCCAGGTTGTCACAATGGGTTCTTATGGAATTGGTGTGACACGTGCAGTTGCTGCAATTGCTGAGCAGACATATGACGAAATTGGCCTGAGTTGGCCGGTAGAGCTTGCCCCTGCCAAGGTTCACATTGTTGCCACAGGTAAAGAAGATCTTCCCTTCGATACAGCCGAGAAGATTGCCGCAGAACTTGAAGCGGCCGGCGTAAGCGTCATGCTCGATGATCGACGAGGAACAAGCCCTGGCGTGAAGTTTAAAGACGCAGAGCTCATCGGTAATCCCGTCATTGTGGTTGTCGGTAAGTCTCTCGAGCAGGGAAATGTCGAAGTGCGCGTACGTAAGAGTGGAGATAAGCAAGAAGTTGCACTTGCTTCGGCGGTCACTTCAATCTGCACACTCGTAGCTTCGCTTTAGCACACGTGTTTTACGACATTACTCTCACCACACTCATATTTCTTATCTGCGCTGCCTTCTGCGCTGGCCTGATTGATTCAATGGCCGGAGGCGGGGGACTCATTCAGCTTCCCGCACTTCTTATTGGACTACCTAAATTTGAAACTGTGGAAGTACTAGGAACCAACAAGCTGACATCGGTTTTCGGAACTTCTGCAGCGACGCTACTTTATCGGCGAGCGATCACATTTAATTGGAAGTTACTGATCGCCATGGCGCTGCCAGCTTTTATTGGATCTATTGGTGGAGCGCTCTTAGCATCCTCAATACCAACAAAGGCGTTACGTCCGATTATCGTCATTCTTCTGATCGCTGTGGTGATCTACACAGTGATGCGGCCACAACTTGGTGCGGTGGAATCCCTCAAGCATTCGCCAAAGAAGCAGATGCGCATTGGTTCAATTGCAGCTGGCGGTATCGGGTTCTATGACGGATTGATTGGTCCCGGCACCGGTTCATTCCTCATTCTGATCTTGGTCGCTGTCTTGGGCTTTGCCTTCTTGCAAGCGTCGGCGATGGCGAAGGTAATAAATCTCTGCACCAATGTAGGTGCACTTCTCGTCTTTGGCCTAGACGGTTCCATTCTTTGGAAAGTTGGCCTGGTCTTGGCTGTAGCAAATGTTGCTGGAGGATTAATCGGTGCAACCCTTGCCATACGAGGGGGGTCAACCTTTGTTCGAAAGATATTTCTTGTGATAACAACAGCGCTGATATTTAAGGTCGGTTTAGACACAATCACAATGTGGTGATAAATTTAGCTTTACAACTTAACAATAATCGAATAGATAGGCTCGCTCATGGCGCTTAAAGATCAGATTTCCGAACTCGTTACACCGGCAGTATCGGATCTGGGTTTCTACCTAGAAGATGTTCACGTTGCTACTCCTGGAAGCCACCGCATCGTTACCTGCGTAGTCGACGGAGATGCTTCATTAAATTTGGATCAAGTAACAAGTGTCTCTCGCGTGATCTCAGAACTTCTTGATGAAGCAGTATTTATGGGGGAGACGCCATTTACTCTCGAAGTAACTTCTCCCGGTGTAGATCGTCCCTTAACTCAACCTCGTCACTTTGCAAAGAACGCTGATCGCCTTCTTAAGATCATTAAGCTCGATGGCAGCGAAGTTACTGGGCGAATTCTCTCCAACACTGATCACGATGTAATTCTTAGCGTTACGATTAAGAAAGAGACGATTGAGCAAAGTATTTCTCTTGCTGATATTAAGCGGGCAGTGGTTGAAATTGAATTTAATCGAAAGGATGACAAGTAAATGCATGTAGATATGCAGGCACTTGCAGCCCTGACCTCTGAAAAGGCAATGCCACTGGAGGCGCTGATCACCGCAATTGAACTCGGTGTACTCACCGCCTATAACGAATTACCCGAAGCTAAGCCTCGTGCATTCTCACGACTTAATCGCGAGACAGGCGATGTTGCGATCTTGGTCCCGATCTATAACGAAGAGGGCGAGCGAGTCGCTGAAGAAGAAGATTGCCCTGAAGGATTTGCGCGCAGTGCGACTTCAGCTATTCGCCAAGTCATCAAATTCAAGATGCGCGAGACAAATGATGCTGAAATCGTTGTCGAATTCACAGGCTCAGTAGGTGATGTTATTTCTGGAATCGTTCAACAGGGACGTGATCCAAAGATGATTCACGTCAACCTTGGACGAGTTGAGGGAAAAATTCCGCCCCAAGAGCAAGTTCCTGGTGAAGTCTATAAACATGGCGATCGAATTAAGTGTTTCGTTGTTGAAGTGAAGCAAGGTCTTAAAGGTCCTGAGATCATGCTCTCGCGTAGCCACCCAGCACTGGTCAAGCAACTCTTTGCACTTGAAGTTCCTGAAATTCAAGATCGTATCGTTGAGATCATGGCAGTTGCACGCGAGGCAGGCCACCGTACAAAGATTGCAGTGCGCTCACATCGTGCTGGAGTTTCTCCAAAAGGTTCGCTGATTGGTCCCATGGGTGCACGTTCTAGAGCAGTCACCGATGAACTTCACGGCGAAAAAATAGATATTGTCGACTGGTCTGAAGATCCAGCAGAGTTTGTAAAGCATGCGTTAGCACCAGCAAAAGTGACCTCCGTTGAGATAGTTGATGAACTTTCACGATCTGCTCGCGTTGTAGTTCCTGATTATCAGCTCTCATTAGCGATTGGAAAAGATGGGCAGAACGCCAGATTGGCAGCACGTTTGACTGGCTGGCGCATCGATATTCACCCAGACACTCCCGTTGCCCCCGCATAAATTCAGGCTGCGTTTAGGAATATCGACCCCTCTTAGATAGACTCAGGGGGTGGAACGAACATGCATTGCATGTCGCAAGAAATATTCTTGGGATGGCCCTGCATCAACAGACACACTTGTTCGGATAGTTCGGCAGGGTTTGGTACTTATTCCAGACCCGGATCGGAAGTTATCGGGACGAGGAGCGTGGGTACATAGAGAATGTGTCACTCAGGCAATCGAGCGAAAGTTATTTAAGGCAGCATTTAAAACTGCCGATAATTTCGATCACTCACAACTACAGCAGTTCATCGCCGATGAACTTACAGAATTGGATGCGAAAGTTATGAAACTCAAATGAGCTCGTCAGAATTATGAGGTCGTTCAACTAAGGCTCGCATTCACATTCGTATGTGGGCCAAGACAGGAGAAAAGTGTCAAAGGTCCGCGTACATGAGTTGGCAAAACAACTCGGCATGGAGAGCAAGGAAGTTCTTGCAAAGCTCCAAGAAATGGGCGAATTCGTCCGCTCAGCATCGTCAACGGTAGAAGCACCGGTTGTCCGCAAGCTCATTGCGCTATACCCAGATGCAAAACCTGTTGAAGAGAAGAAACCAGTCAAGAAGGCAGCTGCCAAAAAGAGTGCTGCCAAAAAGAGTGCAGAGGTTGATCCCGCACTCGCAGCAGAATTAGCAGCAGAGCTCGGTGTAGATCTTGATGCCTTGAAGGCATCTCGCGCAGCGGCAGAAGCTGCAGCGGCGGCCGCGGCTGCGCCTGCTCCAACACCACAGATTCCAGATGAGAGTGCACCTGCTGCAGAAGCACCGAAGCCAGCACCTCGTCCAGGTAACAATCCCTTTTCTACAAGTGGGGCAACAGGTAGTGCAGTTCCACGCCCACCTCGTCCTGGTAACAATCCATTTTCAACAGGTGGCACAGTTCCACGTCCACCACGTCCGCAAGGTTCACAAGGTTCACAAGGTTCACAGGGAAGTGGCGCACCGCGTCCTGGAATGTCAGGACCTCGCCCAGGCTCTGTTCGTCCTGGATTTGCAGCGCGTCCATCTTCTCCACGTCCTGCTGGTGCATCCGGCCCAGGTTCTCAATTTCCACCACGCACCGGAACAGGTGCACCAACATCAAGTGGTCCATATCGTTCAAGTGGTCCAGGCGCTGCAGGAGCTGCAGGAGCTGCAGGAGCTGCAGGTACTCCAGGTCGTGCACCGAGTGGTGCACCAGGTCGCGGTGGTCCAGGTCGCGGTGGTGCAGCTGGTGCATTTGGAAAGAATGCAAGCAAATCTTCTAAGCGCAAACCAAAATCTAGAAAAGCGTTGCGTGATGAATTCGACAATATGCAAGCACCAAAATTGGGTGGCGCAGTTGTTCCTCACGGTGATGGAAAGACTCAAATCCGTATGCGCCGCGGTTCATCACTTGCAGATTTTGCAGAGAAGATTAATGCAGATCCAGCAGCGTTAGTTGCAGCACTCTTCCACTTAGGAGAGATGGTTACAGCAACCCAATCAGTGGATGCAGATACCTTCGAAATTCTCGGAGCTCAGCTCGGATATGTCATCGAAGTTGTTTCCCCAGAAGATGAAGATCGTGAACTCTTGCAAGATTTCGATATCGACTTGGCGAGAGAGCTTGAAGCTCTTGATCCATCAGAGCTTGTAGCCCGTCCACCTGTTGTTACCGTCATGGGTCATGTCGATCACGGTAAGACGAGTTTGCTTGATGCGATTCGAAAGACTGAAGTCTTCAAGAGCGAGGCCGGCGGAATTACACAGCACATTGGTGCTTATCAAATTCACCATGATCACGCTGGCGTCAATCGCGCCATCACCTTTATCGACACACCAGGTCATGAGGCGTTTACCGCTATGCGTGCACGTGGTGCAAAGGTCACTGATATCGCAGTCTTAGTAGTTGCCGCAGACGATGGCATCATGCCTCAGACAATTGAAGCACTTAACCATGCTCAAGCGGCTGATGTACCTATCGTTGTTGCAGTGAACAAGATTGATAAAGAGGGTGCAAACCCAGATAAGGTCCGCCAGCAACTCACTGAGTACAACTTGGTCGCAGAAGAGTACGGTGGAGAGACAATTTTCGTAAACGTTTCCGCGAAGGCAGGAGAAGGAATCGATGCACTTATCGAATCCATCCTCCTCACAGCAGATGCTGCTATCGATCTTCGCGCTATTGCACATGATGATGCTCGCGGTGTTGCAATTGAAGCCCACCTCGATCGTGGTCGTGGACCAGTTGCAACCGTCTTGGTACAACGCGGGACACTTCGAATTGGTGATGCCATCGTTGCCGGTGGTTCATTTGGTCGCGTTCGTGCGATGCTTGATGAAGATGGTCAAAGCGTTGAAGAAGCAGGTCCATCACGTCCTGTTCAGGTTCTTGGATTTACATCAGTGCCAAGTGCAGGAGATACCTTCCTTGTTGCAGATGAAGATCGCACTGCACGTCAGATCGCTGAAAAGCGTCAAGCGGCAGAACGTAACGCCCAACTTGCTAAGGCTCGCAAGAAGGTTTCACTTGAAGACTTCATGGAGCAATCCAAGGTTTCTACACTCAACCTCATCCTCAAGGGTGACGTTTCAGGTTCTGTTGAAGCCCTCGAAGATGCACTCATGCAACTCGATGTTGGTGCAGAAGTTGATCTTCGCGTCATCCACCGTGGCGTAGGTGCAATTACTAAGAGTGATATCACTCTGGCATCTGCCTCGACTGCAGTTGTGATCGGCTTTAACGTAAAGCCTGAACCACAAACTGCTATCTATGCAGATCAAGAAGGCGTTGAAGTTCGCTTCTACTCAGTTATTTATCAGGCAATCGAAGAGATCGAACTCTCACTTAAGGGTCTCCTAAAGCCAGAGTTTGAAGAGATCGTCCTCGGTAACGCTGAAGTACGCGATATCTTCAAATCTTCTAAGGCTGGAAATATTGCTGGATCAATTGTTCTCGATGGAATCATCCGTCGTAATGCAAATGCTCGCCTACTTCGTAATGGCGATGTAATCGTTGCCGACCTTACGATCGATTCACTCAAGCGCTTTAAGGATGATGCCACTGAAGTCCGTGAAGGATTTGAGTGCGGTATCGGTGTCGGTAACATCAAAGAGATGGCAATTGGCGACACAATCCAGATCTTTGAGATGCGCGAAAAGAAGCGCGTATAACAATGGGCCAATCACATCGCGCACAGAAGGTTTCTGACCGCATCAAAGTTGTTGTGGCTCAGCTGCTTGAGACAAAGATTAAAGATCCACGTCTTGGTTTTGTCACAGTAACTGATGCCAGAGTTACCGGTGATCTCCAGAGCGCATCAATTTTCTACACCGTTCTTGGTGATGAAGATGCACGCGCAGCAACTGCAGCAGCTCTTGAGAGCGCAAAGGGCGTTATTCGCTCTGCTGTGGGACGCGATCTTCAGACGCGAATCACTCCGACCATTGAATTTATCGAGGATGGACTTCCAGAAAGTGCCAAGGCGATGGATTCACTCCTTGATCGCGTACACGCACTTGATGCAGAGGTAGCCAAACTTCGTATGGGCGCAACGCCCACTGCTGAAGATCCATATAAAGTTCCACGCGTTATTGAAGATTAGGACCCTCTTCTCACATGAGTGATGGCTTCCTGATCGTAGATAAAGAGCCAGGTATGACAAGTCACGATGTTGTCGCCATGGGTCGCAAGGCCCTAGGAACTCGCAAGGTTGGACATGCAGGAACTCTTGATCCAATGGCCACCGGCGTACTTGTCCTTGGGTTTGGAAACGGTACAAGACTTTTGCAGTACATCACCGATGGCGATAAGTCCTACACCGCAACAATTGTTCTCGGTGCATCAACTGTTACGGATGATCATGAAGGGGAAATCCTTGTAAGTACCGATGCACATGCAGTCAATGATGATGAAATAAAGAGAATTCTTTCGGCGATGGTCGGCACTATTTCACAGCGCCCGTCATCGGTATCTGCCGTTAAAGTAGATGGAGAGCGAGCCTACGACCGAGTGCGCGCAGGTGAAGTATTTGAGCTCGCAGCACGAACCGTCACAATCTCTTCGCTACAAGTTTTAGATATTCGCCACCTTGAATCCACCACAGAGGTAGATATTGATGTGACATGTTCTGCTGGAACATTTATTCGCGCTATTGCTCGCGATCTGGGGGATGAGCTCAAGGTAGGAGGCCATCTACGCGCTCTTCGCCGAACACGTGTTGCTGGATTCGCACTTGATGTGGCGACATCTATAGAAGACCTCAAGGCAAAGAATTTCATAGCACTTGATCTGACCGATGTTGCCCGTCGCACCTTTGATGCGCGCGAGCTTACAGTCGAAGAAGTTCGTGAACTCTCTTTTGGGCGACCACTATCGCCTTCGGCTAGCGACGGGATTGTTGCAGGGGTATCTGGTGAAAACGAATTAATCGCACTCTTAAAAAATGAGAGCGATAAGGCAAAACCGGTCGCAGTTTTTGCGGCTGCGCACTGAGTAGAGGATAATGACGTCCATGAGTGAGCTCACTACCCAATCTCACGTAGTCGTGATCGGTGTCTTCGATGGCGTCCATAAGGGTCATCAAGAACTTCTCACCCACGCCAAGGCCATTGCCGATGGGCGTGAAATAATCGTCCTCACTTTTGACCCGCATCCGACGACTGTTTTTGCACCAGATCGTGCGCCATCTATGCTCACGACGCTAGCTGATCGCGTAGAGCTTCTGAAAATTCATGGTGCAGATCAAGTGGCTGTGATGAAGTTCAATGAAAAATTTGCTGCGATGTCACCTGAAGATTTCGTCAAAGGCGTTTTAGTTGACCAGCTCCATGCATCGACTGTGATCGTGGGAAAGAACTTCACGTATGGATATAAAGCAGCTGGAAATGTGGACTCACTCATAAAGTCAGCTCTGACCCATAATTTCACTGTGGACGCACAAGAACTCAACAGTGATAGTGGAGAGGTAATTTCATCTTCTCGGATTCGCACCTTGGTCATTGAAGGCAAGGTTGAAGATGCTCGCCTACTTCTAGGAAGACCACATCGCCTCGATGGCATCGTTGTTCATGGCGAAAAGCGTGGTCGCAAGATTGGTTATCCCACCGCAAACTTAGGAAATATTGATGGACAAACAATTCCTGCAGATGGTGTCTACGCGGGTTGGCTAACAGTAGGAATTAACTTCTGGCCTGCAGCAATTTCGATCGGTACAAATCCAACTTTTGAGGGGGAGCGCGGTCGACAAGTGGAGGCTTACGCACTTGACCAAGAAGGCTTAGAACTTTATGACAAGAACGCTTCCATAGAATTCGGCTGGCGATTGCGTCCGACCCTTAAATTTGATGGTCTAGAACCGCTATTGGTGCAGATGAAGATCGATTGCGATCAGGCTCGAAAACTGACCGAGGCGTAAGAATAAATTCTCACTTTCTCGCGTGAATTTAGCTCGATTTCATCAATACGAGATCAACGGGTAAACTTCACCTGTCCAACGAGAAAGTGATTTCCCGTGAATCAAACCGGGAAGCCTCTTGAACAGTAGCTTAAAAGGAGCATACGAACATGGCACTAACACCAGAAGTAAAGAAAGAAATCATTACCACGTACGGAACTTCAGCTACTGATACAGGAAGCCCTGAAGCTCAGGTCGCTTTGCTATCACGTCGAATCGAAGACATTACAACTCACCTCAAGACCAATCCGCATGACCACCACAACCGTCGTGGCTTGCTTCTTCTTGTAGGTCGTCGTCGTCGAATTCTTCAGTACCTCGCGAAGACAGATGTAACACGCTATCGCGCGATTATCGAAAAGCTCGGTATTCGTCGCTAATTAAGTAAGCACTGCGCCCCGAGGAGAGATGGTCCTCGGTAGTGGTTTCCGGATGTTTCATCCGTGAACTTCGATCGAAGATACATTCCTACCTCGCTGCGGGCGCTGTAGAAATGGAGCGACCCATGGAGGGTCAAGACGTTAAGACAGCAGTAGCCGTTATTGATAACGGAAAGTTTGGCAAGCGCGAGATTCGCTTTGAAACAGGGCGACTTGCAATGCAGGCAGCAGGAGCTGCAGCTGTGTATCTAGATGATCAGACAATGATCTTCTCAGCAACAACAGCATCGAAGACACCAAAAGATCAATTCGACTTCTTTCCTTTGACAGTAGATGTCGAAGAGAAGATGTACGCAGTTGGCAAGATTCCAGGTTCATTCTTCCGTCGTGAAGGTCGTCCATCAGAAGATGCGATCCTTACATGTCGTTTGATTGACCGCCCGTTGCGCCCATCATTTGTTAAGGGCCTTCGTAACGAAGTTCAGATCGTAGTAACCGTTATGGCTCTCGATCCTGATCACATGTATGACGTGATTGCGATTAACGCAGCATCAATGTCAACACAACTCGCAGGACTTCCTTTCTCTGGCCCAATCGGTGGCGTTCGCGTTGCTTTGATTGATGGACAATGGGTTGCTTTTCCTAACCACTCACAGGTTGAAAATGCAGTCTTCGATATGGTTGTTGCAGGTCGCATAAGTGCAGGCGATGTTGCAATCATGATGGTTGAGGCTGAAGCCACATCCAAGACGATTGAGCTCATCAAGAATGGCGCACCAACTCCTACAGAAGAAGTTGTTGCACAAGGACTTGATGCAGCCAAGCCATTTATTCGCATTCTCTGTGAAGCACAGAGCAAGTTGGCTGCAGTTGCTGCAAAGCCAACAGCTGAATTCCCAGTATTCCTTGACTACCAAGATGATGTCTTTGCTGCCGTTGAAAAGGCTGCAAAGGATGATCTTGCTAAAGCTCTTACAATCGTTGGAAAGCAAGAGCGCGAGACAAAGATTGATGAAATTTCAGCATCAACTAAAGAGACAGTCTCTGCAGCATTTGAAGGCCGTGAGAAGGAAGTTTCTGCAGCGTTTCGTTCGCTGACAAAGAAGCTTGTTCGTCAGCGTGTTCTGCGTGACAAGATTCGTATCGATGGACGTGGACTTCGCGATATTCGCGCGCTCTCTGCAGAAGTTGAAGTAATTCCTCGTGTTCACGGTTCTGCAATCTTCGAGCGTGGTGAGACACAGATTCTTGGAATCACAACTCTGGCCATGCTTAAGATGGAGCAGCAGCTCGACACACTTAACCCAGAAAATCGCAAGCGCTACATGCATAACTACAACTTCCCACCATATTCAACTGGTGAGACTGGTCGCGTAGGTACGCCAAAGCGTCGTGAAATCGGACACGGAGCACTCGCAGAGCGCGCTCTTATTCCTGTTCTTCCAACTCGCGAAGAGTTTCCATACTCAATTCGTCAGGTCTCTGAAGCGCTTGGTTCAAATGGATCAACCTCAATGGGATCTGTCTGTGCATCAACTCTGTCGATGTTGCAGGCTGGCGTTCCTTTAAAGGCACCAGTTGCAGGTATCGCAATGGGTCTTATCTCAGACGATGTCGATGGCAAGGTCGAATACGTTGCCCTCACAGATATCTTGGGTGCAGAGGATGCATTCGGAGATATGGACTTTAAAGTTGCTGGAACCAAAGATTTCGTTACAGCTCTTCAACTCGATACAAAACTTGATGGAATCCCAGCATCAGTTCTTGCTGGTGCACTTCTCCAAGCTAAGGAAGCTCGTCTTGCCATCCTTGAAGTCATGAACGAAGCGATCGATTCACCGGATGAGATGAGCCCATTTGCTCCTCGCATCATCTCGGTCAAGATTCCTGTCGATCAGATCGGTGCTGTGATCGGGCCTAAGGGCAAGATTATTAACCAGATTCAAGAAGAGACCGGTGCAGATATCTCTATCGAAGATGATGGAACTATCTATATCGGCGCAGTCGATGGACCTTCAGCAGAAGCTGCTCGCGCACAGATCAATGCGATTGCAAATCCACAGATGCCAGAAGTTGGTGAGCGTTACCTCGGTACCGTCGTCAAGCTAGCTGCATTCGGTGCATTTATCTCATTGATGCCAGGCAAGGATGGCTTGCTTCACGTTTCTCAGATTCGCAAGATGCATGGCGGAAAGCGAATTGAGAACCTTGAAGAAGTAATGAAGGTAGGAGACAAGATTCAGGTTGAGATCGGTGAGATTGATCCAAAGGGCAAACTCTCACTCGTTCCAGTCCTAGAAGACGGTTCCTCTCCGGCTGCTGAGTAAAAAGCGGCCAATGTCAGTAAAGAGATTCGTTCACGCAAGTGGCCTTCGTATCGTTACGGAAGAAGTTCCGTCGGTACGAAGTGCCGCTGTGGGAATCTGGGTCAATGTAGGTTCACGTGATGAAACCCCGGCAGTTGCTGGGGCTTCTCACTTTCTAGAGCATCTTCTCTTTAAAGGTACAACACGTCGCAGCGCGCTAGAGATTTCTTCATCTATCGAAGCCGTTGGCGGTGAGATGAATGCATTTACAAGCAAGGAGTACACCTGCTTCTATGCACGTGTCATCGATACAGATCTACCCATGGCCATTGATGTTGTCAGCGATCTAATCACCTCATCGATTGTTAGTGCACTCGATGTTGATGCTGAGCGTAAAGTTGTCTTAGAAGAGATTGCTATGCGCGATGACGACCCAAGTGATCTTGTCCACGATCTCTATGCCGAGACTTATTATGGCGATACACAGCTAGGGCGTCCGATTTTAGGAACAGTTGACTCCATCAAATCGATGTCCCGTAACTCAGTCTTTAATTACTACAAGAAGCGCTATCTCCCACAGGATCTTGTGGTTGCCGTGGCAGGAAACATTAAGCATAAAAAGGTTGTTGAGATGGTCGAGCGCGCACTCAGCGCCGATGGATTCCTTAACGTCAAGGGCACGCCACAAATTCGTGGCAATGAAAGTATTCGTAAAGCTAAGCAGACTCCGGTTGGCTTAATGACGCGCAAGACTGAGCAAGCACATATGTTCTACGGCATGGAGGGCGTTGCTCGCCACGATGATCGTCGCTTTGCAATGGGAATTCTCGCATCGGCGCTCGGTGGCGGAATGTCTTCGCGACTCTTCCAAGAGATTCGCGAAAAACGTGGCCTTGCCTACTCTGTCTACGCCTACGCACAACAATTTGCAGGGTCTGGTCAGATTGGTTTCTACGCGGGATGCAATCCAAGCAAAGCAATTGAAGTCATTGAAATTATCCGCGAAGTCCTTACCGATGTCGCAGAACATGGAATGACGCACGAAGAGATCGAACGAGCCAAAGGTGCAGTCCGTGGATCTCTAGTCTTGAGCCAGGAAGATAGTGGCTCTCGCATGTCACGAATTGGTAAAAATGAGATTGTCTACGGTCAAGTGATGGGCTTCGATGAGATTTTGAAGGAGATCGCCGGAGTTTCGCATGAAGAGGTCCGTAAAGTCGCTAGCGAGTTTCTTACTAAAACGCCTACCCTTGCACTAGTGGGTCCATTTAAAAGTGAGAGCACTTTTGAGAAAGTCTTGGCGAAGGGGAGTTAGGCCGTGATTAAAAATGATTAAAGTTGCCGTTCTCGGAGCTCGCGGACGCATGGGTGCAGAAGTTGTTAAGGCAGTTGAAGAATCATCTGATTGCCAATTAGTTGCCGCCCTTGATCTTGGTGATTCTTTAGATCAACTCCTTGCTTCCGGTGCTCACGTAGTTGTCGATTTCACGACCCCTGACTCAGTGATGGCAAATCTTGAATTTCTGATCACACATAAAATTCACGCAGTAGTCGGGACGACCGGATTTGATGATGCACGAATGGCAAAGTTGAAGTCGCTTTCATCTGCTCACCCTGAGGTAGGAATTCTGATCGCACCTAACTTTGCAATTGGCGCAGTCTTGATGATGGAGTTTGCCGCCAAGGCAGCTAAGTACTTTGAATCAGCTGAAATTATAGAACTTCATCACCCAGATAAAGTCGATGCACCTTCAGGTACCGCATCTCGCACCGCAGGGCTTATCTCTGCTGCGCGCAAAGATGCGAAGCTACCTGCGATGCCAGATGCAACATCAACCTCCCTCGACGGTGCTCGCGGAGCACTCGTTGGAGATGTGCCTGTTCACTCGGTACGCCTTCGTGGCCTTGTCGCACATCAGGAAGTTCTCTTTGGGGGACTTGGCGAAACACTTTCAATTCGCCATGACTCACTAGATAGGGCAGGATTTATGCCAGGAGTATTACTTGGTATTCGCAGCGTTACCTCTCGGCCTGGAGTCACATTCGGCCTTGAGAACTTTATGTAGAGGAGTAACAAATGTCAGCTATCACAATGTATTCAGCCGAGTGGTGCGGAGATTGTCGCCGTTCAAAGCGTTTATTGGCCGAGCTAGGTGTTGAGTACACACTGGTTGATGTTGAAAATGATCCAACAGCTGCAGCTAAAGTCATAGAGATTAATGGTGGAGCGCAATCGATTCCGGTCATCGTATTTAGCGATGGTACACACCTGACAGAGCCTTCAGATAATGACCTCAAGGCAAAGCTTCAATCACTCAGTATCATCTAAGAAAATAACTTGAATTACTGAAGGTGATAAAGCCCAGCAGAAGTTGCTGCAGCGCTCAGGACAACGATTGCAAATGGCGCTCTGAGTATCAGCGCTATCACTGCTACTGCAAGGCCAGCAAGTCGTTGATCAATCACCAATGATTTTCCATTGGTAAATGTTTGCACTGCCACCAAGGCACTTAAGAGTGCGATGGGAATGAGGCCATTGATCTTTAACACTCGGGGATGGCTGAGCCACTTTTCCGGCACGCTATGACCCAAGTACTTAAGCAAGAAAGCAATAACGCTTGTGGCGATTAGCCCAATCCAAAGCGCATCCATTGTTATCTCCACACTCGACCTCGCAAACCAAAGAGCACTGCGAGTAAAGCAGTTGAAATAATCGGAACACCTGCAGGGACATATGGTGTGGCAATGAGAGCGAGTGCGACAGCAGAGATTGCAAGCAGACGCTCGTTCTTGCCGGTCAATCGCGGCCAGACCAAACCTAAGAAAGCCGCTGGCACTGCAGCATCGAGCCCGAAGGCCGCCGGATCACCCATCGCCTGAGCACCAAGTGCGCCAAGCAGAGTAAAGAGATTCCAAAATATGTAGACACCAATTCCGGTGTACCAAAACCCCTGACGCATACTTTCTCGTCCATTTTTCTCAAGGGAGATAGCAACGCCGGTGGATTCATCAATCGTTAATTGTGCGGCAACGATCTTTTTCAAGCGTCGAGTGCGCAAAACGGGGGCCATCTGTAATCCGTACAGCAGGTTTCGAGTTCCAAGTAGTGACGCCGTTGCAGTTGCACTCAGCGCCGTTCCACCAGAACCCATCACTCCAACGAGTGCAAATTGAGAAGCTCCAGAAAAAGTAAGGAGCGAGATGAGGCAACTCTGTAGAACGGTGAATCCGGCGGCGACACTTGCTGCCCCAAAAGCGATGCCATATGCCCCAACAGGC
>Ga0209443_1001327_pt1 | contig 15663 bp, 11 predicted proteins | sample LauGreBMM110DCMD_2_FD_187571 | JGI IMG/M metagenome (GOLD analysis project Ga0209443, IMG submission 187571) | Freshwater lake microbial communities from Lake Michigan, USA - Su13.BD.MM110.DCMD (SPAdes) (version 2) | ecosystem: Environmental > Aquatic > Freshwater > Lake | place: Lake Michigan... | reverse complement strand
TTGGAGATGGAACCAATAGTCAAGTTATCAATCCATCGCACTCCTACACTACAGCAGGATCATATACCGTGACTTTAACTGTTACCAGCAATTTAGGATGTATAAATTCAATTTCAAAAACCATAACTGTACTTCCATTAAGTGCGGCACCAACTGCTTCTTCATCTCAAATTTTTTGTAATTCGGCTACCATTTCTAATTTATCTGCAACAGGTTCAGCTATTCAGTGGTATGCTACAGCAATAGGAAATAATCCACTTGCTTCTACAACTAACTTAGTAAACGGAAATTCTTATTATACAAGCCAAAATGTTAATGGTTGCGAAAGTGGAACTAGATTGCCCGTGACTGTTACTATAAATAGCACTTCGACGCCAACAGGAAATTCACCACAGTCTTTTTGTAATTCAGCTACTGTTGCCAATTTAATTGCAGTGGGTGCTAACCTAAAATGGTATTCCACAATTAATGGAACTACTGCTCTATCAAGCGCTACGCCTTTAGTAAACGGCGCTACCTACTATGCTTCTCAAACAATTGGTTCGTGTGAGAGTATAGGAAGATTAGCCATAAATGTTTCTATAATTAGTAGTTTAACACCAACAGGAAATTCATCGCAGACTTTTTGTAATACTGCTTCTGTTGCTGATTTAATAGCAACAGGCGCTACTATCCAATGGTATTCTACAATAAACGGAACAACAGCACTATCTAGCAGTACTCCATTAGTGAATGGTGCTACCTATTATGCAACTCAAACAATTAATTCGTGTGAGAGTTTAGGAAGATTAGCTGTAACTGTTACTATAAATAGTACTTCAGCTCCAACGGGAAATTCAACACAGACATTTTGTAATACTGCTTCTGTTGCTGATTTAATAGCAACAGGCGCTAACATTCAATGGTATGCAACTGCAACCGGGGGAATTGCGTTATCTAGTTCAACACCGTTAGTAAATGGTTCTACTTATTATGCTACACAAACTATTAATTCATGTCAGAGTTCAAGTAGATTTCCTATATTGGTAATAATTAATATTCCAACAGCTATAATTTCTTATTCCGGTTCTCCGTTTTGTTCTACTTTAAGTACTTCGCAAACTGTTACACTAACAGGGACTGGTGCTTACACTGGAGGAACATATTCTTCCACAACTGGATTGACCATTAATCCAACTACTGGAGCTATTATTCCTAGTACAAGTACACCAGGAAATTATGTAGTTACTTATACTACATTAGCTACTGCTGGATGTTCTTCGGTTTCTGTAACTACCAATGTGGTAATAACTACTTTTCCAACAGCTATAATTTCTTATTCCGGTTCTCCGTTTTGTTCTACTTTAAGTACTTCGCAAACTGTTACACTAACAGGGACTGGTGCTTACACTGGAGGAACATATTCTTCCACAACTGGATTGACCATTAATCCAACTACTGGAGCTATTATTCCTAGTACAAGTACACCAGGAAATTATGTAGTTACTTATACAATTGCTGCTACAAGTGGATGCTCACCAATTGTAGCTACCACGACGGTAGTAGTTAATCCAATTCCTGTTGCTACAGCAACTACTTCAGCGAACACTATTTGTTCATTAACTCCAACTAATATTATATTAATTAGTGATATAGTTGGAACCACCTTTAATTGGACAGTGATCCAAACAAATGTTACCGGGGCGACAAATGGATCTGGTGCTTTAATAAATCAGATTCTAACTAATTCAAGTTTTACATTAGGAAATGTTGATTATCAAATTACACCTGTAGCAAATGGTTGTTCTGGAAATGCTATTCAGTCTACAATTACAGTAAATCCAAAGCCTGATGTTATTGCAAATCCATCCACGCAAAATATATGTACAGGTCAACCTACTTCTATTAATTTAAGTGGAAATGTTACAGGAACTACTTATAATTGGACCGTAACTCAAGTCGATGTTTTGGGAGCAAGTCCAGGTAGTGGAAATTCTATCACTCAAATTTTAAATACTAATTCGACTAATTTTGGGATTGCAAATTATACGATAACTCCAACAGCAAATAGTTGTATTGGAAATCCAATAGTTGTTCCAATTAATATTACTCCTAAACCAGCAATTGTTGCTACACCTCCCCTACAAACAATATGTTCTGGAGATACGAATGTTCCAATTAATTTGACCAGTACTATTGCAGGCACAACCTATAATTGGACCGTAACTCAAACAAACGTATCAGGAGCAATTAACGGTTCTGGAAGTTCAATTACATATACACTAACGAATAACAGTACTATTCAAGGACAAGCTTTATTTACCATTAATTCAACATTAAATAATTGCCCTGGAAATAGTAGTTCGGCATTAGTCAATGTAAATCCTATTCCGTTGATAAATTCAAATACGATCAACCAAACAATTTGCTCTAATGAAAATACGAACATTACGCTTACAAGTACCGTTTCAAGCACTTTATTTTCATGGACAGTTACACAAAATAACGTAACTGGAGCGCTATCTGGTTCAGGAAATAATATCAATCAAACTTTAACTAATAACACAACAATTACTGGATTAGCGACTTATAATGTTATTCCTGTTGCGGCAAGTTGCTCAGGATTGCCTTTATTAATTTCGGTAAACGTTAAGCCTAAACCTAATTTATCAAGTGCGTTAAATGCAACAATTTGTAGTATGCAAACCACAAATATTTCATTAACATCAAATATATTAGGCAGTACTTTTTTATGGACTGCAACCACTACTGGACCTTCAGGTTTCTCTAATGGACAAGGAAATACTATTGCACAACAACTTCAAAATAATGCAAACTATTATGGAACTGTTACCTTCGATGTAACTCCTACTTTTAATAGTTGTAGTGGTGTTCCAAGTAGTATTAAAGTTAAAGTAAATCCGCTTCCTAATCCTAATTTAGTAGACGGAACAATTTGTAAGGATGCGTTAGGAAGCACAATAAGAAATTATATTTTGAACGCAGGATTAAGCAACAATACTCATAGTTTTAATTGGAATTTTAATGGAACTCCAATTCCTAATAATTTTCAAAATCAATACATGGCAACTCAAATTGGGGTTTACTCTGTATTTGCAACTAATACCTCAACCGCTTGCCGATCAAATCCTGCGGTAACAGCTTCTATTACTGAAGTAAATCCTGCAATTAAATTATTTGCTTATGTTAGTAATAATTTATCAGGAAATTCAGACATTACTGTAATTGTGCAAAGTGGAACAGGTCCATTTCAATATCAGTTGGATAATGACGCATTCCAAAATTCAAATGTATTTACATCGGTTTCTCCTGGACAACATACAATTATAGCAATTGATGCCTTCAATTGCACCAATTTAGTAACAAAAACGACAGTGTTAGATTACCCAAATTATTTTACCCCGAATGGAGATAATTATAATGACAATTGGAATATTTATGGAATTCAAGATCAACCATTTGCTAAAATTTATATCTATGATAGATTTGGTAAATTAATTACTCAAATTAACCCGTTAGGCGTTGGTTGGGATGGAAATTACGATGGTAGCCCTTTAACAGCAACCGATTATTGGTTTGTTGTAGAGTATATAGAAAAAGACAGCAATGGTTTTGATATTTGGAAAACTTTCAAATCTCATTTTTCGTTGTTGAGGTAAAACGTCATAATGTCTCAAAACAAAAAAAACCCGAAACATTTATTTCGGGTTTTTTGTTGCGGAGAAAGAGGGATTCGAACCCCCGGACCTGTTACAGTCAACAGTTTTCAAGACTGCCGCATTCGACCGCTCTGCCATTTCTCCAATAAGTCGCACCCTTTTCTGAATGCGGTTGCAAATATAGTAACCTTTTTTGATTTCTAAAACATTTATTTATAAAATATAAATAAAATAACTACTTAATCAAGTAATTATTTCATTTACCATATGTTAGAAACAAAAATCGTATTAGTATTTAACATATTCAGAAATCTCCAACCCATACCCTATCATTCCTACTCGCTTGGTTTGCTCGGAATTAGAAATCAATCGGATGTTGGAAATATCAATATCATGTAAAATCTGCGCTCCAATTCCAAAATCTTTCGCATCCATTTTTATCAATGGCGCCTTCATTTCTCCCTGAGTTTGGAGTACTTTCAATTCGCCAATTCGATTCAATAAATTATAAGATTCCAATTCCTGGTTAATGAATAAAACTGCTCCTTTTCCAGCTTGATTAATCAAGTTAAATATAGAATCAAGATTTTTATCGGCATCGTGGGTTAAAGCCCCTAAAATGTCGCTATTGATTTGAGTGGAATTAATACGCGTTAGTATAGGCTCACCCAAATTCCAATTCCCTTTGGATAACGCAATATGAACTTGCTTGTTCGTAGTTTGTAAATACACTCTCATTCGGAAAGTACCAAATCGAGTGTTGACATCAAAATCTTCTTTCTTAACAATCAAGCTGTCATGAAGCATTCGGTAAGCCACTAAATCCTCAATAGAAACTAGCTTTAAATCAAATTTCTTGGCCACTTCAACCAATTGTGGTAATCGCGCCATAGTACCATCTTCATTCATGATCTCCACAATTACCCCAGCCGATTTGAATCCGGCGAGACGTGCAAAATCAATTGCAGCTTCGGTATGCCCCGTTCTTCTTAACACACCACCTTGCTTGGCAATTAATGGAAAAATATGTCCAGGACGCCCTAAATCGTGCGGTTTGGTGGCTGTATTACACAACGCCAAGATCGTTTGAGCTCTATCTGCAGCTGAAATTCCTGTGGTTACGCCATTGCCACGCAAATCTACCGATACCGTGAATGCTGTTTCCATAGGGTCAGTATTGTTGTTCACCATCACGTGTAATCCCAATTCCTTACATCTGTTTTCGGTTAACGGCGCACAAATTAATCCACGTCCGTGGGTGGCCATGAAGTTAATCATCTCCGGGGTTGCCTTTTCGGCTGCAGCCAAAAAATCGCCTTCATTCTCGCGATCTTCATCATCAACAACGATAATGACTTTCCCTTGACGAATGTGTTCAATAGCTTCTTCTATGGTGTTTAATTGAAATTTAGGAAGGGTCATTTTATTTAATTTTGTGTTGGAAATAGTCTTTTCATTAAGTTTTGAAATGGTAACGTGATCACGTCTAAATTGAACGAACCAATATCGTTTGTAGCTCTATAAGTCAGTAAAATAGCTAATGGCGTTAATAGTAAAGAAGACAACCACGATCCTAAAAAGGGATCAATTCCGTTTTCTTCTGCCAAACGTTTTCCAAAGGTATTGATAAAGTGAAAAGAGATAAAGATAACTACCGCAAATACTATTGGCAAACCAATCCCCCCTTTTTTAATTATTGATCCCAAAGGTGCTCCTATAAAAAACATTAGCAAACAAGCGTAAGCAACAACAAATTTGTCATAAACCGCCCCTAAATGATCGTTAATAGCAATTTGTTTCATATTCAATTCGTCTTTCGAGCTTTCAATAGAAAACAAAGTGTTGGAAACACTGCTTGAAGCAAATTGTAGAATTTGAAGTTTTTCACTTGTAGTCAATAAGGCCAGTAAATCGGGTTTTACTTGGTCGATTTTCATTCGTAAAATCGATTGGTTTACGTTTAAAAGTCCCGAGCGCTGGTGCACATTATCGGCAAAGGAAATAACATCGCGTTTGTAATTTTTTCTCAATGAATCAATCGTATAATTCAACTCGCTTAAATTAAGCATATTGGAGGTATTGGTAATACTCTGATTGTCTTGATTTCCATTTAAAATAGACAAATCCATATTAATTACGTCTTTTTTGAATGTTGCTTTCGCAAATGGGATTTTGTTGCGATCTTCCCATTTGTTAGGAATGATATCTTCGTAATAGTACCCCTCATTCAAAACCAATTTCAACAAATTAGAATTCTCACTACTAACCAAATCTCCATATTTAGCTTTGATAACCGTGCGAACTCCATCGCCATTAATCGATTTTTTATGGATGGTAACTCCCGTAAGATGGTTGCCATTTTCGCCGGTTTTTTTATCAACTTTAATGGAATACAAACCTATTTGACTGAACTGTCCTTCGGCAATAGCCATGGCCGGCTTTCGCTGGGCAATATTTTTCCTGAAATTGATAAATTTATATTCGGCATACGGAATCACATTATTGGCAAAGAAAAAAGAAGTAACACTTAAAATAACAATGAAAATAGTCAGCCCTCTCATGGCTCTCTGTAACGAAATTCCTGCCGATTTCATAGCTGCAAATTCATAATTTTCAGCCAAATTGCCAAAGGACATAATGGAAGCCAATAATACGGAAAGCGGGATAACCAACGGGATAATTCGGGGCATTCCGTAGAGTAAGAATTTAACAACAAGTAGTAGATCCAGGTCACGACCAGCCAAATCATAAATGAACAACCAAACGGTTTGAAGTATGAATATAAAAAACAAGATTACAAATACTGTGGTAAATGTAATCGCAAATGTTTTTAGAATATATTTATCAATTATCTTCAACTAGTCTAATTTATTTATGTAATATTTTGGGTATTTGCTAGCGTCAAAGGTAAATTGATTCTTGGACAACGGTTGGTTTATTTTAAAAGAATTAACAGTCAACGTGGTTTTTGTGCCATTTCTACCTACCTCAATTAGATTGTAAATATTCTTAGTTTGGGTGTCTATCCCCAAAAGAATTTCCTTGCGTTGGTCTTTAGTATTATTAGGAACCAGTTTAATATATTGTATTTTCCTGCCTTTTACATTTTGAGGAATGTCCCAAGTATATTTGTATCCAACGTTAAAAAAAGTCAATAATTTTGAAGGGGTAATCGTATTTTCGTCTTTCTCATTCACCTTAGAAATCGCTACTTCTTCGTCTTCAGGATTAATAGTATAGTTGGTTTTACCATCGAATATTTTGGTAACCCCCATCAAATTCAATACATATTTATTGCCTTTCATGGTCACATTACCTTTACTCTCCTGATTGATATTCTCTTTTAAATTGTTCAATGAATATTTAAAATCGATTACAATATTATCGTAGCTTTTAATCTTTGCGGTCACCGCGTCCAATAAAGCTTTTGCCTTTTTATCCTGCGCTTGAGTTGAAACGCTGAATAATAGTGCTGATGCAAAAAGAAAAAAACCATTTTTCATAATAAGAGAAATTTTAGATAAGGGAAATCTATTGTTATATATTGGTAAGTTAATTTTGTTCATTACTGAAAAATTGATCTAGAGCGGCCAAATCCGTAATGTTCACATTTCGAGCTTTACTTCCTTCAAATGGACCTACAATTCCTGCAGCTTCCAACTGATCTATCAATCGACCCGCACGGTTGTAACCTAATTTTAGTTTGCGTTGCAACAATGATGCAGAACCTTGCTGAGCAGTAACAATAATCTCGGCAGCCTCTCTAAACAGTGAATCGCGCTCGGAAATATCCATATCAAGATTAATGCCACTTTCCTCACCCACAAACTCAGGTAGCAAGTAAGCGTCGGCATAAGCTTTTTGAGAACCGATAAATTCAGTAATTTTCTCCACTTCGGGTGTGTCAATAAAGGCACATTGAACCCTAACCACATCGTTTCCATTGGAATAAAGCATATCTCCACGCCCTATTAATTGATCGGCACCTTGTGTATCAAGAATGGTTCTTGAGTCAATTTTAGAAGTTACTCTAAAGGCGATTCTAGCAGGGAAATTCGCTTTTATCAAACCGGTAATCACATTCACCGAGGGTCGTTGGGTAGCGATAATCAAGTGAATTCCAATAGCTCTCGCCAACTGCGCCAAACGGGCAATAGGAGTTTCCACTTCTTTTCCGGCGGTCATAATTAAATCAGCAAACTCATCGACTACCAAAACGATGTAAGGTAAAAATCGGTGTCCGTTTTCAGGATTTAATTTACGTGCTTTGAATTTATCATTGTATTCTTTTATGTTACGAACCATGGCCTCTTTCAATAAAGAATAACGGTTGTCCATTTCTACACAAAGCGAATTTAAAGTATTCACCACTTTGGCATTGTCGGTAATAATTGCATCACCAGAATCCGGTAATTTAGCCAAATAGTGTCTTTCTATTTTATTGAAAAGGGTTAATTCCACTTTCTTAGGATCTACCAAAACAAATTTTACTTCGGCTGGGTGTTTTATATATAATAACGACGTTAACACCGCATTCAATCCAACCGATTTACCTTGACCTGTAGCTCCCGCCATTAATAAGTGGGGCATTTTAGCTAAATCTACCACAAAGGTTTCGTTGGAAATTGTTTTCCCTAAAGCAATTGGCAATTCCATTTCTGCCTCTTGAAAACGTGCCGATCCAATTACGCTTTTCATAGAAACCATCGTAGGATTTTTATTTGGAATCTCGATTCCAATAGTTCCCTTTCCAGGGATAGGAGCAATAATACGAATTCCTAAAGCCGATAATGACAATGCAATATCATCCTCCAAACTCTTAATTTTAGAAATACGTACCCCTGCTTCTGGCACAATTTCATACAAAGTAACTGAGGGACCTACTGTAGCTTTTATTTGAGCTATTTCTATTTTATAATTTCGTAAAGTTTCAAGAATTTTGTTCTTGTTTTCTTCTAATTCTTCCTGGTTAATGGTTATTCCTCCTGTTGAATATTCCTTCATTAAATCTAATGTAGGAAATTGGTAGTTTGATAGCTCTAAAGTAGGGTCAAACAATCCAAAATCGTCAACTAAACGTGAAGCTAAATTTTCCTCTACAATATCTTCTTCGTGGGATTTTTCTATAACAAAATCACTATCTGTATTTTCAATTGGTAAGGTATTCGGTTCTAAATCATCATAATTATCCTCGATTGGTTCTTCTAATTTGGACTTCATAACTGGATCCATATTTATTTCAGAAGCTGAATTAATAGTCGGCTTCAAAGCTTCTTTATTAATTTCAAATTGCGATGTTGTTTTGATTATAGGCTCTTCTTCTTCATCTGCAACAGCATATTCTTCTAGATTGTATGTAGAATCCGAAACAGGCTGATTTACCGGTGTTAATTCAGAATCAATTTCATTTTTACTTCTTTCGAAGAAACCTTTAATTGCGTCTGGAGAGATTTTTATTTTGAATATCAGATAAATGAAAATCCCAAGTAACAAGATTAAAAAAGTTCCCGAACTACCCACATAATCTTGCATGAACAGGTTCATCTCATAACCTATAGTTCCGCCCAATTCAGGTAGAGTAGTTGCGAAAAATCCACATAAAATAGAGATTACAATAATGGCATACATGTCCCAAAACCAAACGCTTTTCAATTTTTTAAATGGAATGTCCATTACTAAAAATGCCCCGGTTATGAAGAAGAATTTTACAAAAATGAAGGAGGCAATTCCGAATCCTTTATAGATAAATAAATCAGCTAAAAAGGCACCAAATTTCCCTAACCAATTGTTCACATTTTGGGAACGATTCGTCAATTCAGCAACCGCACTCTGGTCTTCCTGACCATAAATGAAAAAAGAAATAAAGGCTAAAAGTAAGGCAACAGAAAACAAGAGAAATATAAATCCCAATAAAACTTTATATTGCTTTCCAAATTTCCACGGTAATTTATCTTCAGGATCAGTTCCTTTTTTATTCGATGTAAGTGTTTTTTTTGCCATTCTTTATTGAACTAATAACTATTATATCAAGGAAAATATTAAGTAATTTTTGGTAAATAGATCATTAAACCAATTGCAATTGCGGTAATAGCTGCAAAAAATACAGCGCCCGCAGCAATGTCTTTTATAAATCCTATTTTTTTATGAAACTCAGGATGAATAAAATCAGCTACTTTCTCCACAGCGGTATTTAGTCCTTCAATACTTAAAACCAAACCGATAGCAAGGGTTTGAAATAACCACTCTTCATGAGAAATATCAAAGCAAAAACCTGCAATAGTTACTAGCACTGCAAGAGTCGATTGCACCATGATGCTGTGCTCGGTAGTAATTAATTTTATTGCGCCTTTAAAAGCAAATACCAAGCTTTTTAATCTACCTGTAAAAAAAGTATTGTCTTTTTGAAAATCCATACTTAGTATTAAAGCACCGCTAATGCAGCGTCATAATTAGGTTCATTTGCTATTTCAGGTACTTGCTCTGAATAGGTAACTACTCCATTTTCATCAATTACAATAACGACTCTAGAGTGTAAACCAGCTAAAACGCTGTCTACAATTTCCAAACCGTAATCTTTTCCGAAAGCTCCTGTGTTAAAATCTGAAAGATTAATTACATTTTCAAGACCTTCAGCACCGCAAAAACGAGTTTGTGCAAATGGTAAATCTCTAGAAATACACAACACCTTGGTATTAGGCAAAGCACTTGCTTTTTCATTGAATTTTCTTACAGATGCAGCGCAAGTTCCGGTGTCTATACTTGGAAAAATATTCAAAACCAACTTGCTTCCAGCAAAATTTGCTAAACTAGCAATTGATAAATCTTTTTGCACCAATTTAAAATCGATTGCTTTAGAACCCACTTTTGGTAATTCACCACTTGTATTTATTGGATTTCCTCCTAATGTAACTACTGCCATAATTGTTGTTTTTTTAAACATCAAAAGTAAGCAAATATTTTGGGAATAAAAAAATTGCTAATAACTATGAATTAAGTAAAGTTAAAATTTCTTCCTTTGGGCGTGCCCTCGTTTAGAACATTGCAAGGCACGGAGTAATCTCTCGTTAAACTCGGTCGCTCTGTTCGCTACAATCTCTGTCGCGCTAAGCTCCAAAAAGGATTTCCACTGCCATCGCTCACACAAAACAAATACGGGGGGAAAGCCGGAAAAAGCTTCAAAAAAAAAGCTGCAATAGATGCAGCTTTTTTTATATTGTTGAATTATTATTCTTTTTCGTATCGTTCCATTTCGCGATCGTAAAACGCATTGGCGAGTTCAATTAGCCCTTCCATTTCTTCATTGAGTTCTGCCTCGTCAAGGTCTTCGGCTTCTTCTATAAATTCAACCTCATCGTCATTTAGATTGATGATAAATCGAGGATATTCAAGGTGAATAACGAAAATATCGTCTGGAAAATCGGTATTGTCTCCAAGTAAAAATTTAGGTAATTCCATGTTTATTGTTGATTTGGTTATTGGTTAATTTGGTTATAGCCAAACTAACTTTAAAAAACTATTTGTCTGATAAAATTACTGGCGCACTTCCTTTACCATTCATAAAAATAATCTTGGTATTTGGGGATGCTGCTAATTCTTTTTGGGCTTTTATTTGTTCGTATTGCAATTGTTTATCAGTTAATCCAAGCGAAATAATTCTTTGATAGTCGGCTATACCTTGCGCTTCAACTCTTTTACGTTCTGCTTCTTGCTTTTCTTTTTGAAGAACGAAAGTCATTTTTTGAGCATCTTGTTCCGCATTAATTTTACTTTCAATAGACAATTTAACGGAAGCTGGAAGGTTAATATTTCTGATTAAAAGTTGCTCTAAGACAAGCCCTCTTTTTTTGAAATCTTCTTCTATACTTTTATAAATTCGTTGTTGGAATTCGTTTCTTTTGGTAGAGTACAATGCTACTGCATCGTAATAAACAGCGTTGTCACGAATACGGGTTCTAGTTACGGGACGGACAATTTTATCGATATAATCGACACCAATTTGCTTGTAGATTTTTGGGGATTCAGAAGGAGAAACACGGTATAAAACGGTTAAATCGATAACTACTTCTAAACCGTCGTTTGACAACACTCGGATGGCATCATCGCCTTCTTGCGCTCCTTCACCGTGAATTGCCGACATTGTATAATTTTGAGTTTGTATGTCAAAATCGGTAATATCCAAAAGTGGATTTATTACATGCAAACCGCTTTCTAAAATATCGGGTTGAACGTTTCCGTATAGCGATTGAACACCTACTTTCCCGGCATCAATTTGCTTGAACATAGAAGACATTAATCCAATTACTATTGCTATGACCGCTCCAACTTTGAATGGGCGTGCAAATTTAGAAAGTGATTGGTTATTTGAAAATGATGCTCCTATCAAAAATAAAATAACTCCAATAATTACTGTAAATAGTACCATTTTGTATAAATTTAATTAATTGATTTTAATAGTTGTTGTTTTGTCAACTTGTGAAAGCGAAGATACAAAAATAATGCTGCCGTTGTTAGCCCTGCCAAAAGTCCTATCCAAATACCTACAGCTTCTAATTTTGTATATTTACCTAAGTAGTAAGAGATAGGGAAACCAACCACCCAATAGGCCACAAAGGTAATATACATCGGCACTTTTACATCTTGCAAACCTCGTAAAGCTCCTAAAACAACTACTTGAACTCCATCTGAAATTTGGAAAACAGCAGCTACCAAAAGTAGTTTTGAAGCGATAAAAATCACTTCTTTGTTCTCGATAACTTGCGAAACGTTGTTCATATTTAGAAATAAATGAGGCAAAAAATTATGTAAAACCACGAATAATATCCCAAAAATAGTTTCAACAATAATTGCCAATAAGAATACCGATCTTGCTACAACAATTAATTTTTTATAATCCATTAAGCCTTTTTGATTGCCGACACGAATCGTTGCGGCAACGCTAAGTCCCATTGCGAACATAAAAGTAGTTGTGGCTAGTGTAAGCGCAATTTGATTGGCGGCCTGACTAGTTTTACCAATTGACCCTGAAAGCCAAATTGCGGCGGTAAATAAAGCGACTTCAAATAACATTTGCATTGCCGAAGGAATTCCTAAACTGGCAATTTTTTTGAGCATTGTTATTTTAATTTCTCGGAAACTAAAATTCTTAAAATAAGGATTCAATTGGGCATTATTTTTCATAATATAATGCATGAAAACTACCATCAATATTCTAGAGATTACTGTTCCAAGAGCAGCACCAATAATTCCCAATTTTGGAAAAATCCAAACTCCATAAATCAGCACGTAATTGATAATAATATGGATTATATTGGCCATAAAAATGGCGTACATTGAATATTTAGTTCTTGATAATCCGTCAGCAAATTGCTTGTACCCTTGAAAAATAATTACAGGAATTAGTGAAAATGCAACCCAATCTATATAAGGACTAGCCAAGTCAATTACTTCTTTTGGCTGGTGCATCATGTACATTATTGGCTTAGCCAAAACAATTAAGGTAAAAATAAAAACTCCTAAAATCACACAAGAAAGTAAACCATGATGAAAAACGGAACGTATTTTTTTTTCGTCTTTCTCAGCATCTGCCATAGAAACTAGCGGTGTTATTGCCGTTGAAAAACCTATTCCAAGCGACATTCCTATAAATACAAAACTACCTCCAAGGGAAACTGCGGCCAATTCGGTTGAACCTAGATTTCCTACCATTATGTTATCTACAATTGAAATTAGGGTATGCCCTAACATCCCTAAAATAACGGGATAGGCTAATTTGATATTGTAGGAAAACTCCTTTGTGTATTGCGATATATTCAATTTATTTTATTTTCAGCAAAAGTAATTAGATATTCTCTAATATATATTGCGATTAAGAAAATTAATTGTTAATTCGATACCATTTTAGTTGGAATCTAAGTCGATGAGATTAAAATTTTAAAAGAAATTCAAATTACTTTTCGATTTCTCGCAACGATTCCATTTTTTTATGGGCTAAGAAACCAGCAATATCTTCAAAATGTTCTTTTACTCGTTTATTACCAAATTCGAAAACTTTGGTTGCTAAACCATCGAGAAAATCTCTATCGTGCGAAACTAGAATTAAAGTTCCATCAAAATCACGAAGCGCGTCTTTAATAATGTCTTTCGTTTTGATATCCAAGTGATTCGAAGGCTCATCTAGAATAAGTAGATTTACCGGTTCAAGCAATAATTTTATCATTGCTAAACGCGTTTTTTCGCCACCTGAAAGTACTTTTACTTTTTTAGTAACGTCATCGCCGTGAAACATAAAAGCGCCTAAAATATCTTTGATTTTTGTTCGAACATCTCCCACAGCGATATTATCTATTGTTTCAAATAGGGTTGCATTTTCATCTAATAATGCGGCTTGATTTTGGGCAAAGTAACCTATTTGAGCATTATGGCCAATTTCTAAACTACCACCATTTATTTCAATTTGCTTCATGATGGCTTTAATCATAGTTGATTTACCTTCCCCATTTTTACCTACAAATGCTACTTTTTGTCCGCGTTCAATTACCATATTGGCATTTTCAAAAACCACATGATCACCATAAGATTTTGATAATTCTTTAACGATAACTGGATATTGACCCGAACGAGCGGCTGGCGGGAATTTCAATTTTAAAGCGGATGTATCCACTTCATCCACTTGAACGATTACTAGTTTTTCCAACATTTTTACCCGCGATTGAACGGCATCTGTTTTTGAAAACGTACCTTTAAATCGGTCGATAAAAGTTCTATTATCGGCAATCATTTTTTGTTGCTCATCATAGGCTTTTTGCTGGTGAATTCTTCGGTCTTTTCGTAGCTCTAGGTAATGAGAATATTTGGCTTTATAGTCGTAGATTCTTCCCATGGTAACCTCAATTGTTCTATTAGTGATAGTATCAACAAAAGCTCTATCGTGAGAAATAACCACAACCGCTTTCGCAGAATTTATCAAGAAATCTTCTAACCATTGTATACTTTCAATATCCATGTGATTGGTAGGCTCATCTAATAAAATGAGATCTGGTTTTCTCAATAGGATTTTCGCTAATTCGATTCTCATTCTCCAACCCCCTGAAAATTCAGATGTTTGTCTAGTAAAATCTTCGCGAACGAATCCTAATCCGAATAAGATTTTTTCAACCTCAGCTTCATAATTCACTTCTTCAATAGCGTAAAACTTTTCACTAAGATCTGAAACTCTTTCAATTAGTTTCATATAATCGTCACTTTCATAATCGGTTCGAATCGTTAACTGTTCATTAATAGCGTCGATTTCCGATTTCATAGAAAATATTTCTCCAAAAGCTTTGGAAGCTTCTTCTACAACAGTTGCTCCGTCAGTAGTAAGTAAATGCTGCGGCAAATAGGCGATAACAGCTTCTTTAGGAGCAGAGATATTTCCAGTAGAGGGTTTGCTTTGGCCTGAAATTATCTTTAATAGCGTAGATTTTCCAGCTCCATTTTTACCCATAAGGGCAATTTTATCATTTTCATTTATTGAAAAGGTGACGTCGCTAAAAAGAGTAGTTCCGCCAAACTGAACAGAAATATCATTGACTGTAATCATTTTATATTTTTAGATTTTAAAGGCGCAAAGATAGATTAAATTCAGATATAGTCAATTGAAAAATAGCCGTCAAAATTAAATACTCATTCGAAACTCTTCAATAACAGGGCTTGCTTTTCCAAAATCTACTTCTTGAATAAAAAGTTCCACTGCCAAATCTGAATTGCCGAAACCAGCCAATCTTGCCGATTGAATATTGTCTTTTTTAACTGTTGCAACACCCACAGCTTCGATTTTTTCTTTAAGTGCTAAAGCAAATACTTCGCTTCCTGAAAATATTTTAATTAAACCCATTTTATTTATTAATGTTATTGCGTTTCCAACTTGCTAATACAGTAGATATTGTTTTGATTTGTTTTTCCAACCAGCTTGATTTTCATATTCAACGAAATAGATTTTTAAATCGGCTTGATTTTCATATTT
>Ga0209443_1001326_pt1 | contig 15664 bp, 13 predicted proteins | sample LauGreBMM110DCMD_2_FD_187571 | JGI IMG/M metagenome (GOLD analysis project Ga0209443, IMG submission 187571) | Freshwater lake microbial communities from Lake Michigan, USA - Su13.BD.MM110.DCMD (SPAdes) (version 2) | ecosystem: Environmental > Aquatic > Freshwater > Lake | place: Lake Michigan... | reverse complement strand
GAAAGCATTGGAGGCTACGGTTCAGGTTTTCGAAAACAGACAGCAACGTATTGCGACTTCAAAATTCAACGAATTTATGCTGAAAGTGATTGAGGCTTATCCGCCACCCGCCACTAAAGGGAAATACGTAAAAATTAAATATTGTATGCAGTTGCCGACACCAACGCCACAATTTGTATTTTTTGCCAATATGCCACAATATGTAAAGGAACCTTACAAACGGTACTTAGAAAATAAAATCCGAGAAAACTGGGACTTTTCAGGAGTGCCAATAGATATTTATATTAGAGAAAAATAGTATACAAAAAGAAACAAATACAAAAGATATAACAACCCTTGTAAATACTATATTTACAAGGGTTTTTCTTGTTTTATGTTTTTCTTGTTTTGGTTTGTTATATGTTTGTTTTGTCTATATTTGTACCTTATTTGTACCTCAAAAATTATTTGTAAATGTCAGTAAAAGTAACACTTCGCAAAAAACCTATTTCAGGAAAAAGACATAGTTTGTACCTCGATTTTTATCCAGCGGTTAATAACTCCGAAAATGGAGAGCAAACTCGTAGAGAATTTTTAGGGATGTATATTTATGATAATGCAAGGAATCCACTTGATAAAGTGCATAATACAAATACATTAGACCTTGCTGAACAGATACGACAAAAAAGAGAAGGTGATTTGAATAAGCCCGAAATTTACAATGCGTTGGAACAGGAGCAGCTGAAAAAGAATAAGCGACAAGATGGAAGTTTTAATACTTATTTTAAGAAACTTGCTGAAAAAAGAAATACTTCAAACCGTTTTATTTGGCTAGGAAGTTGTGATTTTCTAAAATTATTCAAAGGAGAATCGTTACGATTTTCGGATATTAATACGGAGTTATGTGATGACTTTAGAGAATATTTGAAAACTACTAAAAGCAAAAAAAGCAATAAGATGCAATTGGCTGTTAATTCTCAAAAAACTTATTATGATAAATTTCGTTCCGCACTAAAGCAAGCATACAAAGACGGCTATCTTTCGGAAAATATAGCAGAGAAAACCAATGCAGTTAAACAAGCCGAGACGCAAAGAAACTACTTGACACTTGACGAACTGAATTTTCTTGCTAAAACGGACTGTAAAAGCTCCGAAATTAAAACACAAGCGTTATTTTCTGCCCTAACTGGGTTAAGACGTTCCGATATTCAAAAACTAATTTGGGAAGAACTTCAACATGTCGAGGGTAGCGGTTATCTAATTCGATTTAAACAAAAGAAAACAGGAGGGTCGGAAACTTTGCCAATAACTGAACAGGCTTTTAGTTTGCTTGGAGAAAGGAAACCGTCTTTTGAGAAGGTTTTTACTTTGATTGAAACAACAAATCAAAGAGAAAACCGATATTTGGCAAAGTGGGTTTTAGATGCTGGAATAACAAAAAAAATTACGTTTCATTGTTTTAGACATACGTTTGCTACCTTGCAGTTATCTAGTGGAACGGATATCTATACTGTTTCAAAGATGTTGGGGCATAAAGATTTGAATACTACGCAGATTTACGCTAAAATAATTGACGAAACTAAAAGGACAGCAGTAAATAGAATTAAACTTGATTTTTAATTAAAAACATTATAAAATGAGAGACAAAATATTTGAAATAAATAAAAAAAACTATTTAGTTCTTGAAAAAGAATATGAATTTTCAGATTTTGAAAGTGAAGATATTCGTGATAATTACTACCCTATAATTAATGTTAATAGTTATGATGATAATTGGATAAAAGATCAATTAAGTCAATGTAAAGCAAAATTCATTAAAGAAAATAAAAGTTTTGATTTAGATATTTTCAAAAGAGATGAGCTAGATGTATTGAAAAATGAATTAGAAGAATACCTTGACAATATAGAAAAAGGAAAGGCAAAAATTTGTTATGAACGCAAAGGAGATTATTTCCATTGGTTTAAATTACCATTAGATACGTTTACCTATACCCTTCTTATTTCAAATAAAAACCAAAATCAGCTTGAAATTTATTTAAAAGCCATTTTAGCGGAAATTTCCATATTCATTGAAAGCGAACAAGCCTTTATTGTTCAACAAATAGAAAACAGCCCTGAACATACAACGGAAACATTAAGCGATTTAATTACACATATAAATGGCATTGAGATAGTGAAAAGCGTAAAAGTTCAGTATAAAAACATTAAAGGTAAACGGCTAAAAATATTATTGTTAGCATTACAAGATTTAAACCTAGTACCAAAAGAAAGGAATGCGCAAAAATTTTACAATTGTTGCAAAAAAGAATTTGAATGGAATATTGCAAGTTATAACGCAATGAATTGTTATAATTTCAATGAATTTATTGACAATGTTGAGTTTACAAGTATGAAACAATACCTGGAAACATTAATTAATAAAAACTAAACCACTTGTATAAACTTGTATTTACTGCTATTCAAGTTTATACAACTGAATATCAATAATTTAAATAAAAATAACGATATACTTTTACAACAGAAAAATATAAAACTGTTGTAAAAATGGAAAATTTAACAGAGAGATTAACTCTTGAAACATTACCGAAAGCCTTCACATTAATTTTAAAAGATGTAAAGGAAATCAAAAGATTATTACTTGCCACAAGTAATGAACAACCAGTTAAAACTGATAGTTGGTTTAACCTCAACGAACTCTGTAATTATCACCCCGACAAGCCAAGCAAGCAGACTGTTTACGGCTGGGTAAATGTTGGAAATATCCCTGTACATAAAGGTGCTAAAAAATTACGATTTCTAAAATCAGAAATTGATAATTGGTTAATGCAAGGCAAGAAGAAAACTTTTGCAGAAACATCTGCCGAAGCAGAATTTTATTTTAAAACTAAAAGAGGATAAGCTATGAAGAAATATAACAATCCCATTGTTGGTAAAAGTGTTGAAGGCGAAAAAAATGGTTCACATATAAATACAATTAAAGCAGTATTTGACTTTGACAAATATAGTATAGGAGTAGAAGACAATATTGACGAGGATGAACGATTAATAGAACAGAGTAACGACTCAAAAGAAAGCATAGGACTTTTTACTGTAAAAGATGGTAATGGCTGGGTTGAACAGGCTAAAACCCGACCTGTTCCAAAAATGCTTTTCGGTGAATTTTGGTTTGAAGGCGAAATATGTATTTTATTTGCCGACACAAATTTAGGAAAGTCAATTTTAGCTGTACAAATTGGTGACAGTATAAGTAAGGGCAAACAGATAAATGGTTTTAAACTTGAAACCCCAAAACAACCTATTTTGTATTTTGATTTTGAACTTTCCGACAAGCAGTTTGAAAACCGTTATTCAATTCAATTTGAAAATCACTATAATTGGGATAAAAACTTTATTCGGGTTGAAATAAATCCTGATGCTATTATACCTAGAAATCAAAGTTTTGAGGATTATCTCGATTATTCGCTAGAATGTAGCATTGTGCAAACAGGAGCCAAAATTTTAATAATTGACAACCTTACTTTTCTTAAAAATGAAACAGAAAAGGCTAAAGATGCTTTGCCTTTAATGAAGTATTTAAAAACTTTAAAAAACAAATATGGGCTTTCTATTTTGACACTAGCACATACTCCAAAAAGGGATTTATCTAAACCAATTACCCGAAATGATTTATCAGGTAGCAAGATGCTTATGAACTTTTGTGATAGTTCTTTCTCAATTGGGGAAAGTAATACAGATAAGAATTTAAGATACCTTAAACAAATCAAACAGCGTAATACAGAGCAAATTTATGATATTGAAAACATTTGTGTTTGTCAAATTGATAAACCAGATAACTTTTTATTGTTTGAGTTTTTAAATTTTGGGAAGGAATGGGAACACCTAAAATTTCATACTGAAACGGATAAAAATATTCAATCAGAAAAGATTATTGAACTAAAGCAGCAAGGGCGAAGTTACCGTAAAATTGGGGCTGAGCTAGGAATTTCTCATTCGTCTGTTAAAAGGATTTTGGATAATAGTGCCAAATAGTAAAACTTGTAACATCTGTAACATCTGTAACTGTATATTACAGGTGTTACAGTTGTTACACTTAATAATAAAATAATATGAGTAAATATAGATACACATTAGAGCAATACAAGGGAATGAGTACTCGATACCGTTGCCCAATTTGTCAGCAAAAAAATAAAACATTTTCGCTATATATTGACTCAGTAACAGGAGAACACATACATAATACCGTTGGCAGATGCGACCGTGAAAGTAGTTGTGGTTACCATTACACACCTAAGCAATATTTTCAGGATAATAAAATTTTATTTGATAAGTCACATACCAATATTTACACTTCAAAACCTTTTAAAAATCAAACAAATTTTACTTCTCATATTTCTATTGAGATATTTAAAGCTAGTCTATGTTCAGCAGCCTTTGAAACGAACCACTTTGTAAAGTTCCTTATTAAAATGTTTGGGGATATTGTTGTTAGTAAATTAATTAGTAATTATTTTATTGCTACCTCAAAGTATTGGAAAGGAGCTACTGTGTTTTGGCAAATTGATGCAAATGGCAAGGTTAGAACGGGTAAAATTATGTTATATAACCCTGCTACAGGTAAAAGAGTAAAGAAACCACATAATTACATCCATTGGGCACATAAAGCTCTTGAACAGCCTTTATTTGAGTTGAAACAATGTTTGTTTGGTGAACATTTAATTATTGATAAAACAAAACCTATAGCCTTGGTTGAAAGTGAGAAAACAGCAATTATTATGAGTGTTTTTAAGCCAGAGTATTCATGGTTAGCAACAGGTAGTAAAAGTGGTTTTAAATATGAATTTTTAGAGCCAATCAAGGAATTTAAAATTGTAGCTTTTCCCGATAAAAGTGAATACAATGACTGGCTTCATAAAGCCACGGAATTAAATGGTTTTGGTTTCAAAATAGCAGTAAATGATTGGCTTGAAAAACAGAATAAATATGAAGCTGGAACTGATTTAGCCGATGTTTATATAAATGAATTAAGCAACGTTAAACAACCAAAAAAGAGATAATCAATTATACTATTACAGAAAAAATAGTTTACGAAATAGAACAACATACACCTAAAATTTGGGAACTGATAAAAACCTTTGATTTAGTAGATTATAATGGTAACGAATTAAGGAAAATAATTTAAACCAAACAAAGGCGAACCATAATTGAACGCATTTGTTATTTTCTTATTATTTTAAAATTATTATATCTTGAATTTAACTAATAAATGCAACTTTTGAGAAACGAGTTGCAAGTGAATTGATTATTTTTTAAGAAAGAGAGAAAAAAAACATTCTTTTCCGCTTAAAAAAAATTATGGCAACAAACCATTGTTGAAAAAATAATGAACTAAGGAATTTTATTAGAGAGAAATAACAGAGAGAAAAAACACATTTGAAATGCTGTCTTGAAAAGTTTTAAGACACTATCCTAATAGACTTTAGAAAATTGTTTTTATTTACATAATGATATATAAGTATGTCGCAATTTTAGGAGCAAATTTTATTTGATATCATTAAATAGAGTATCAACATCAAATTTAAAAATAAAACTAACAGGAACATCTAAAATTTTAGCAATTTTAAACAATTTTGATACATTTAAATCAACTTCTCCACGTTCTATTTTACCATAACCACTTGTGCTCATCCCTAATTCACCAGCAACAAATTCCCGGGAAATATTTTTTAATTCTCTGATGTTTTTTATATTTTTAAATACTTTTTGAGTCATTAAAAAATGTTTTTTTGTATGATAATATTTTACAAACTTAAATCTAATTTGATTTAAAGTTAAGTAAAAAAGTTTTAACTATTCCTTTTTAAGGACAATAAAGTCTTATTTTAATGTTTTTATATAAAAATATTAATTGCGTTAACTTTATCCTCATAAAAAGTTAAGAATAAAAACCTTGATTTTACTTTACGAATGCAATCCAATGGCATTTATAGTAGAACAAGCTGGTGGTAAAGTCTCGGACGGTTTCTCTAGAATTATGAAAATCACGCCAACAGCTTTACACGAGAGGGCACCTTTCTTTTGCGGCAGTTTTAATATGGTGGAGAAAGTAGAAGAATTCATGCAAAAGGTAATATAGAGTGAATGCTTATTAGGGGAATATTTTTGATGGGATCGCCTTGTCATAGATAATCGGTATTGATAATTTAAGACTAGTCAATGTTAGGTGGTTTAGCCGCATGATTCAAATTAAATGTTGACATCAAATAATCTAAATCTTCAAAAAAAAATTAAAAGGAGAACAAAAAAAGTAGCAAACTGTTTGCTTACAACTGATTAATAATTTCACTTATAGTTTCTTTTTTTTAGGATAAGACATGAATTAAAAGCCATCGTAAAATCAAATATGAAGAGTGTCTTAGAATTATCCTATTAAAAAAAAATTCCATGTTTTGAATCAATGGTTTACCATCAATTCAATTGCATATCTGTAGTGATATTTTTTATTTTATCGTTTAAAAGAGCTTCTATTTTTCCAAAATTTTCAACGGTATCCAAGGTAGCATTAACGCTGATATAGAATTTAATTTTTGGTTCGGTGCCACTAGGTCTGGCACAAATTTTAGACCCATCTTCCGTGTAATAAATCAGAACATCCGCTTTAGGGAGATCCATGTTTTTTTCTTCACCGGTCAATATGTTTTTCACTATAGAGGATTTGTAATCTTCCACCATGGTAACGCTTTGTCCATTAATTTCTTTCATAGGATTTTCACGCAGCGAAACCATCATCTGGTTGATTTCGGCCAAACCTTCCATCCCTTTTTTGGTGATTGAAATTAAATGCTCCTTATAAAAACCATATTTTACGTATAGTTTTAGTAGCTCGTTATAGGCGGAGCTTCCCTTGGCTTTAGCTTGTGCCGCAATTTCACAAATCAACAAGCTGGCCGCAACGGCATCTTTGTCCCGAACGGCATCGCCTACCATGTATCCAAAACTTTCTTCCCCTCCACCTATGAATTCCAACTCTGGAAAGTCCTTAATCATTTTAGCAATCCATTTAAAACCGGTGAGACCCAGTTTGCATTCCACTCCATAGGCTGAGGCTAGTTGTATAATCATGGGTGTCGAAACAATAGTGGAGCCCACAAATTGTCTTCCATCAATTTTCCCTACTTTTTTCCACTCTTCCAATAAAAAAGCCGTCATCAAAATCATGGTTTGATTCCCATTCAACAAGATCATTTGACCTTCGTTGTTGCGAACCGCAACGCCTAACCTGTCGCAGTCTGGGTCTGTACCAATAACAATATCCGCATTGGTTGTATCGGCTAAGGCCAAAGCCATAGCTAAAGCTTCCGGTTCCTCGGGGTTGGGTGAATGTACTGTGGGGAAATCACCATCTGGAACGGCTTGTTCGGGGACAATATGAACCTTAGAATAACCCGCCTGAGCCAATGTGTCTGGAATTACCGTTATCGAAGTGCCATGCAAAGACGTGAATACAATCTCCAGATTTTCTTTAGCTTCATTTGGTGTGTCAAAACTAGCATTTGCAATGGATGAAGCTATAAATGCTGCATCTATTTCGGCATTAATATAATGTATTAAATCTTCGTTGGCTTCAAACTTGATTTGGCTGTAATCCAATTTTTCAATCGCATTAATAATAGCATGATCTTCTGGAGGTACGATTTGCCCCCCGTCTTCCCAATATACTTTGTAGCCGTTATACTCTGGCGGGTTGTGTGAAGCCGTAAGTACAATGCCACATTTACAATTTAATTTTTTTACGGCGAATGAAAGTTCAGGGGTAGGTCTCAAACCCGAAAAGAGATACACTTCAATCCCATTGGCCGAAAAAACATCGGCAACCACTTTTGCCAAGGTATTGCTATTGTGCCTACAATCATAGGCAATAACCGCTTTTATGGGCTGGTTTGGAAAGCATTGGTACAAATAATCCGACACTCCTTGGGTGCTTTTGCCAAGAGTATATTTATTGATTCGATTGTTTCCAATTCCCATTACACCGCGCATACCGCCAGTTCCGAATTCTAGGTTTTTGTAAAATCGCTCTTCTAATTCTTTAGGAGACGAAGCCACCATTTCGTTTACAGCCTCTTGCGTTGCCGCATCAAAAACAGGAGTTAACCACTCCTTAGCAAGTTGTAAAAAAATAGGTTTATCTATCATGATGTTATTTTTACAATTAAGATTTATTTGAAAATAGTTTACCTAAAAATGATGTTTTATACCATGGTTTTTTAAAATCATCTTCACCATAACCATAACCATAACCATAATTATAGCCATAGCTAAAATATTTAGTAAAATCAGCATCATTAATAACGATACCTACATTATTAATTTTTTTATCCTCATTTAATTTGAGGATATAATTAATCAGTTTTTTTTCTGTGAATCCCGCACGAACCACAAATAAAGTGGTGTCCGCAAATTTCGATATGATAAGGGTATCAGAAACTAACAAAGTAGGAGCGGTGTCAATTATAATAATATCATACACTTTCTTTAACTCCATCAATAAGGACTCGAAACGAGGGCTAGATAGAAGTAGTGTTGGATTTGGTGGAATATAACCCGTTAGTAAAAAGTCAAAATGAGAATCCTCTTTTTGATTTGATTCTGATTTATTAATCAGGTCTTGCCATTTTTGGCTAGGGTCATGTAAATAATTGCTAAGCCCTTTACTATCTTTCCTATTTTGATTTGAATATTTATGCAATTGGGGATTTCTAAAATCCGCTCCAAGTAATATGGTTTTTTTATTTAAATCAGCGTATGCTTGAGACAAATTATAAGCAACAAATGTTTTTCCTTCTCCTTTTTTAGCACTCGTGACAAATAGTACTTTTCCCTCCTTCTTTTCATTATTTGGGGTGATAAAATTAGTACTGTTGAGTAGGGTTCTAAAAGCTTCATTTTTCATTGAAATTGACACTTTAGAATCAATACTTTTAGGCAATTCAGATAGAATACTAATATTTTTAGTAACGTTTTCTATATCATTGGTATGTTTAATTTTATTGTCAAATAGAAAAATAAAATATAAAACCACAAACGGTATTCCAATTCCTGCAAGTAAAGCAATAAGATACATTATGCTTTTTTTAGGGGAAATGGGATTCAGATCTGCCCGTCCAGCATCAATAATTTTAGCATTGGTTTCTTTCACAGACAAAGAAATAGCTGTTTCTTCTCTTTTTTGAATAAGATACAAATAGATTCCTTCCTTGATTTTTTGTTGTCGGTCTAATATTTTAAACTCCCTTTCCTGGGTTGGAATACTACTAATTTTTCCTTGCAGAAGAATATCTTTTTTTTCTAAATCGGCTCTTTTCACCATCAAACTAGATTTCAATTGCGCTAAACTTTCTTTAATATTCCGATCTAATTCCTCTATTTGTTGGTCTAAATTAGCCAATACATAATTTTTTTGAGTCCCGTCTTTAAGGATTCGATTGCGCTGCAGCACGAGCTGATTGTACTCCACTATTAATGGGTTTGCTTGAGCTGATCCAGTAGTCCTTGGTATAATATCCATCGGCACTAATTCGGACTTCCCTTTATTTTTCATGAAATCAATCATGATGGACAAAACACGCAATTGCGTTTCCGTTTCAATTAAATTATTTTCAAATTCAGAATGTGTTTTTAAGTAAATTTGTGCATCACTAGAAATATCCGTTAAATGGTTTGCTTTCTTGAAATTTTCCGAATTAATTTCGACAGTTCCTAATTCATTCGAAATAATTTTTAAACGCTTTTGTATGAAATTCTGAGTGTTTTCAGAAATCATATTTTTATCTTTTATGGCTTCTTCATTATATATGGCAACCAATTCATTTAGAAAATCTTCTGCTTTTTCAGGTACTGTATTAGTCATACTTAAATTAACAATACTACTGGTTTTGCTCAAAGATTCTACTGTCAATGTTTTAGCATAGGCTGCACCCACACTCTTTACCGGCTCACAATATACCGCATAGATTAAATCTATTGGGTTTAAAGTATCGAAATTGGGTAATTTTTGTATTTTAATTTTAGCCTCTTTAAGTACAATTGGAGTGCCGAAATTAAAAGTACCCATCATTTTTCCTGATAATGTACTCAATTCATAACGGCTAGCCGAAAGGATTTTAACCGTAAAAGATTGAGGGTGCTTATAAAAAACTTCAGAAGCATTTTCGATTGCAAATTCAAAAGGCTGATTGGTTTTATACACTTCCACATCTCTAATATTGCCTAATTTAAAATAAGATTTAGTAAACTTTAATCGGTCCACTGCTTTTTCTGCCAGGGTAATCGAATTTAAAATTTCAATCTCATTGTCCACATTGCTTTTCAAGCCTGTTATCAACCCCAAATCGGCAAAAGCACCTAATTCTGAGTTCAATTCCCCCTTTTTTTCATCACGAACCATAATTTTAGAAACCGCTTTGTATTCTGGATTAACATAACGTAATCTAATAAAAGTGAAACTTAAAGTTATCAATAAACTTACTACAAACCATTTCCAATAATATAAATATTTGGCTAAATTTTGGAATCCGTTTTGTTCTTGTTCGTCTTCGTAAATATCAAATTGATCTTGCATAAAAAATTATTTTTTAAAGAGTAATACCAGAATGGTAACTAAAAGTGAAATTGAGGATAATATTACAGTAGAGTTTGGCCCTACTACCGATGCGTTTATTTTGGTTTTATTTGGATTGACCACAACCACATCGTTTTGTGCTAAATAATAAAAAGGAGAACTCACAAAATCTGATTTTGTAATATCAACTCTTTGGTATTTTTTTTCCCCGTTGATCTCCCTAATAATCAAAATATCGGTACGTTTTCCATAAATAGTCAAATCGCCTGCTTTTCCTAGTGCTTCTAAAAGCGTAATACGTTCGCTATCAATAGAAAAAGTGCCTGGACGGTTTACTTCACCCAAAACCGATATTTTAAAATTTAAAATCCGAAGGTTAATTCCTGGGTTTTTTACATACTCGGAAACTACAGATTCTAATTTTTTATTAGCTTCACTTCGAACCAATCCTCCTAGTTTTATTTTTCCTAAAACGGGGAAATCAATTTCGCCATCGTTGTCTATAAGATACGTTTTTATGCCGTTTTGGTTATTGTAAATTCCATAATCCCCCTGTATTTTTGGTAAATTGAAGGGTATGGTACTTTCCGGATTTTGGGCAGAAACAATAATACTCAACAAATCATCGGGTTGTAAAATAGGTTCGTATTTCAGCGTTATTTCCTCAGAAAGTTTTTCATCCACATTTTGAAGATAGGTGATCTTAGCGCCTGAAGAACAAGAAAATAATGTGGCTAGAAATAAGAGCAGAAATATATATTTTTGGTGTTTAAAAGTCATTAATGGGGATTTTTTAATTTAATATTATTTATTGTTATTCTTTCTGAAGAAGAAGTGTAATGATAGGGCACAATATTTAAAAACAAAGGCAGCAAAAATACTATTTAGGGGATAGATTTCCTAAAAAAGATTTAATTAACTAGAGAATTCTGGGCCTTCCATATCAAAGGTTTTTTTAAACTGTTTATTCAATTTTTCCATGCGCTCCAATTGTTTTTTTTGTACTTTATCTTTTACATAAAACTTGTACAATTCTTTTCCAATAAAAAAGGAAGCAATCGAAACGCCCGAAAGCAATCCTGCAAAGTAGTAGATAATGTTCATAATCAATATATTTAAGGTTTAAAAGGCATTTTCATCCCCTTTCAGGGTAATAATCACAGTCAAAAAACAGATTTTTATATCTTTTATCAAACTCCAATTCAAAACATAATCAATGTCCGCGTTTACACGTCGTTTCATATCGACAACTTCTTTAGTTTCTCCTCGGTATCCCGATATTTGTGCCAAACCAGTTATTCCTGGTTTTACAAAATGACGTACCATAAAATTATGAATCAAATCATTGTAATCCTCGGTGTGCTTCAACATGTGTGGTCGAGGTCCAACTACACTCATATCGCCTAACAGCACATTGAAAAATTGAGGCAATTCATCTAAACTCGTTTTACGAATAAATTTTCCAATAGGAGTTACACGATTATCTTCTTTTTTGGCCTGTTTGCTATCACTTATCGTATTTACGCGCATGCTTCTAAATTTATAACACCAGAAAGCTTGATTTTTTTTCCCGGTTCGTAATTGTTTGAATAATACAGGCCCTTTGCTTTGTTTTTTTATCAGAAAAGCCAAAATTGGAAACAGCCACGAAAGCACTAAAATGATTACCAAAAAGCTGAAAATGATATCAAAAGCTCTTTTTATCAAGCGATTAAAACTTTTTTGAAGGGGTTCATGTCGGGGTTTTAGCACCTGAAAATTATGATAAATACTAGTACTAAATTTTCCTTTTGACAACATTGAAAAATCGGGCACAAATTTTAATCGCATACAATACTTATCTGCCAACTCAAAAAAACGATTCAAATCAGTAATATATTTAGGCTGCACCACCACATACATTTCTTGAATTCCAACTTTCGAAGCATTTTCTATGGCATTCCCTAGGACAAGACCAAATTCTTTTTTGCTTTTATATTTTATTTCTGATTCGGAATTGATGATTCCCAAAAAATTGGAAAAATAAGCACTAGTCTCAATTTGAGTAGCCAATTCAATACTCGTTTTATTAAACCCCCAAATCGCTACGTTAAATGGTTTTGGTATCCATCTTTTCAAATGGGTTAATACATAGGTAATGGCGATACGGGAAAAAAGACAATACACCAATAAAAAACTGGAAGAATAAATATTAGATGCTATTTCTAAATTATAATTTTTTGTTCCATGAAGGAGGTAAATGTAACTTTGCCAAAGAATACCTTGTGCCAAAAAAGTGCGCCATGTGTTGCGATAAAAAGCGCTCAGATTAAAATCGGCATCTAAAGAATACAAGCGAAAATACAATACAGGAAGTAACCAACAGAGCAGTTTCGCGCTTGTTAAATTGTTTAAGAAAAAATAATTCCAAGCTACATCAGATAAAGAAGCATATCTCAAAAAAATAAAAGACGCGCCTATAATGGCCAATAAGTCGGCTAGGATACAAGAAAAAATAAAACTATACTTATGCCTATTTTTCATTTTTTATAAAAATTATTTTGTAAAATTTGACTAATTACAATTAGAAGGTGAACTAAAGAAAGTCTGTTTTATATCAGTTTTTCCATAATAGTCCCAAATAGTTCCAGTTTGTCTAAATTCAGATGGCACTACCTGTCTACTTCTGCGGTATTCAACGTCTCGGTAAATAATTCGAAAGTCATACGTTGTATTCCAAGCCAATAGGCTTGTGGTTAATTTTCCTACTTCAGAGGGAGTAAAAGGCATCCATACCATAGTTCCAGAGACTTTATAATCAATAGGACCTGAATATCTAAATTTACCATTTTTACAAGAAGTCTCTAAATTAAACGACAGCATGGGATTGGGTGAAATTTCGTTATTCGTTATTGTTCCACTCCTAGTACAGGCTGACAAATCTATAGTACTAAAAGGAGTTCCAGTAGCCGAAGCTCCAGCATAAACAGAAACCGTATAATCTAAGTCTGTTGGTAGTTGTTCCAACTCAATTTTATCACCATTAGCAATAGTTACCGTTTTAGTTTGAATTAACTGATTATTCCCTCCTTTTACATTTACCTTTATAAAGGCAGTAATGGCAGTATCCGAATTAGAAACGTAATTTAAACTTGTTGTGGTATCACACATCGGCTGATCAAAAGCCGTCATCCAAGTAGTGAGGTGACTAACCTGAATAATTGTTTTTAAATTACCCGTGTCACCATCTTTTACAACCGAGGCGAAACCCTCCTTTTTCCATACAACACTATTTTCATCTTTACTCCACAGCGGGACTTGATCCCCAACTTTTAAAGTGCTTTTGGTTATAGGATTATAAACATCAGACGATAACTTTATGTCAATAGTGATAGGAGTAGAAAATGACTTGACAGGTATTCCTCCCAAATTGACATTAATATCTACAGCACCTGCTAGTATAAAGGAAGCATCTTCGATGCTGCTAGTAGTAGTTATTATTGAAGCGGATGTTCCCCCGGGAAGGGCACTAATGGATTCTGGTGTTGTAGCACTAAAGTGGGTTATCGTAATATTCAAGTTACCTAGTGTAGTTATGGGCGTATTAGTATCGTCGTTAAAAACCGTATTTGCAGGAAAAGTAGCCGTAGCAACATTTACAGGTATTTGGTTCCCCTCAATTTTAGTCAATACATTTACAACAAAATCCTTTGCAAGAGTTCCACCCACCGTAGGGGTTTGTTCGTTATTTGTAGCAACTCCTTCAGGCAGGCTAGCAACTTTTAGCAGCTCTAAATTAACATACTGTAAACTGTCTATAGATGTAATAGTGATTTGCTTCGTATTGGACACATAATTAGTGGCTTCCGCTTTAATATAAAACCGAAGGGGCTGGCTTTTTGAAATAATAGTAAAGGGTTTAACCGCTAAACTAATAGCGTTATTCACTACTGTTGCACTCCCAGGAGTATCATCCAACGGCTGACCTGAGGTAGTATAAATTAAGCCATTTTCTACGGCATCTCCTGAAAGAGTTAAAATGGGGTTCGCGGGATAAGGATTAGTAGCGTTAGGATTGGCATCTCTAATTTGAACGCTGACCAAATGATCAATTTTAACATTCGTTAATATAGCATTTACCCCTTCAAATGGTTTATCACAGGAGGAGATTAAAAAAAACGTACTAACAATAAGTGTCAAGATACTAAGATGAGTATAATTATTTTTCATGATTTTAAATATTAAGTAGGATTAAATTATTATAAATTAAATTGAACTAGCATCTGAACAAAGGGGCTAAATTGATAACTCGCCAAATTATGTTCCAATCTCACCGCACTTTCTTCGGTGGGTTTTAACATATTAGTGGCAACCATGGTAACATTGGGTTTTCCCTGATAAAGAAAACCTCCATGGATACTAAGATTAATATTTTTAATTAGGTATAATGGCTCATAACCCAAACCCAGAAAAGGCTGCAATTTGTTGGTTTTAATGCTTGTGGCCACAGCACCTATTTCTTCGGGAGTAAACGTTAAGGCTCCCCACACCAAAGGATCTTGAAGAGAAACGTTAAAATTATATTCCGGTTTGTTAATATACCAAGCTCCGCCAATAACTTTTAGAGATTTTAAAAATTTTCCATCTTCACTTCGTCTGATAAATGGAAACCAATCATAGCCTGCTCCAAGTAGTACGGAGCCAATGTCTGTTTTCATATTCATGGGAATGGAACCCCAATTTTGGGCTAAATTAGATCCCGCAGAACGGTAACTTACTTCCACACGAACTCGTTTTCCAGCAGAGACAGAGCGACTTAGTTGAATCCCTAAATCATAAATCACGAGACTTTTAATCATTTTAAAACCTGTAACAGGTCCTATAGACCATTGAGAATCTTTCGCATTTTGAATTGGCTTGAAAGAATCGGATGCTATAGACTGTGCACTAACTAGTTGGAGCAGCAAACACAAGGGTATTGCAAAATAAGTTTTAAGAGAACATTTTTTTTTCATAGGATTTAATTTAAGTATTATAATAAGAATTGATTTTCAGCAGTTGTAACATATTAGGGTAGTAGGGTTGAGT
>Ga0209443_1001324_pt1 | contig 15688 bp, 9 predicted proteins | sample LauGreBMM110DCMD_2_FD_187571 | JGI IMG/M metagenome (GOLD analysis project Ga0209443, IMG submission 187571) | Freshwater lake microbial communities from Lake Michigan, USA - Su13.BD.MM110.DCMD (SPAdes) (version 2) | ecosystem: Environmental > Aquatic > Freshwater > Lake | place: Lake Michigan... | reverse complement strand
TTCCCCACGGCTCCATCCACGGCGTCCCGCGCGGATCAATCGAACATCTTCCCCGGGTTGAGGACCGCGTGCGGGTCGAGCGCGCGGCGGAGTTCGCGCATCACGCGCATCTGTGCGTCGCCCATAAACCGGGGCAGGAAGTTCTTCTTCGCCACACCCACGCCGTGTTCGCCGGTGATGGTGCCGCCCAGCCGGATCGCTTCCTCGAAGATCTCGTGGAACGCCAGTTCCACGCGGTGCATCTCGTCCTTGTCGCGCTCGTTGGTGAGGAAGGTCGGGTGCAGGTTGCCGTCGCCCATGTGCCCGAAGGTCCCGATGCGCAACCGGTGCCTCACGGCGACGCCGGCGATGAAGCGGACCATCGCGGCAAGCTCGCTCCGCGGGACCGTGGCGTCCTCGAGGATGGTCGTGGGCGCGACCCGGGCGAGGGCGCTGAAGGCGCTGCGACGGGCGTTCGCGAGCTGGTCGGCCTCGGCGTCGTCCTTGGCGATGCGGACCTCCAGACAACCGTTCCGGCGGGCGATGGCCTCCATCTGGGCCGCTTCCTCGGCGACCTGTGCCGGATGGCCGTCGGTCTCCATCAGGAGCAGCGCCTCGCAATCGGGCAGACCGATCTTCGCGTAGTCCTCGACGCAGCGGATCGTCGTGCGGTCGAGGAATTCCAGCGTGCAGGGGATGATCCGCGCGGCGATGATGTCGCTGACGGTCTGCGCTGCGGCGTCCATCTCCGGGAAGGTCGCCACCATCGTGCGTTTCGCCGCGGGTTTGGGGATGAGCCTCAGCAGCACCTGGGTGACCACGCCGAGCGTGCCTTCGCTGCCGATGAAGAGGTCCTTGAGCGAATAGCCCGCGACGTCCTTCACGCACTTGTTGCCGGTGGACATCACCTGGCCGTCGGGCAGCACGACCTGGAGGCCCATCACGTAGTTGCGGGTGATGCCGTACTTCAATCCGCGGAGCCCGCCGGAGTTCTCCGCGACGTTGCCCCCGATGGTGGAGATCTTCATGGAGCCCGGATCCGGCGGATAGAACAGCCCGACGGCCGCGGCGGCCTCGGCGATGCGCAAGGTCGTCACGCCCGGCTCGGCGAGCAGGGTGAGGTTCGCGGTGTCGACCTCGAGGATGCGGTCCATGCGCACGGTGCAGAGCACGATGCAATCCGGTGACGGCAGGCAGCCGCCGCTCAGACCGGTGCCGGAACCGCGGGTGACCACGGCCGTGCGGGTGCGCGTGGCGATCTCGAGCACGGCCACGACATCCGCCGCCGACCGGGCGAACACCACGCAACCGGGCATCTGGTGGAGCGCGGCGGTGCCGTCGAAAGAATAGGTGATCAGGTCTTCCGGCGCGGTCAGGACCTGTGGCTCGCCCAAGCGGGCACGGAGTTCGGCGATGGTGGCATCGGACAACGGCATGGGGGCAGCGTGGTGGACGCGAGGCACGAGGGTCAAGGCGCCGGGGGGCGGGCGGACGTGATCGGAAGTGGCGGACACGTCGGCGGATGTGGCGCGGAGTCGTGCTCTGTGCGGCCGGGTTGCCCTCGGCGTCCGGGGAGAAGTCACGGACGGGCGGCAGCCCGTCCCTACCATCGTGGGCAGGGTCCGCGCTGCCGCGCGGCCCCATCTGTTCTGCGTCTCCCGCCCAGAGACCTCCACGGGTCGGAAGTGGCCGCTGACCGCCTCGGGCACGCCTACTGGATTCTTCCCTCACACCACCTCGACTGGCTGCCACTTCCGATCACACCCGGCGCGGCCGGACCCGGAGAGAAGGGCCGCCGCCGTCGATCCGATCGCAGGGCAGGGCGACGCGCCCCGAAGAGCGCCTGCGAATCGCGCTTTTCTCCCCGGCCGGCTTTCCGGCATCTTCCGCGGACGCATGGGCAACTCCTTCGGGCAACTCTTCCGCATCACCACTTGGGGCGAATCCCACGGGGGCGGAGTCGGCGTGGTGGTGGACGGATGCCCGTCGCGGCTCGCGTTGAGCGAGGCCGATATCCAGCCGGACCTCGACCGCCGGCGGCCCGGCCAATCGAGCATCGTCACGCCGCGCAAGGAATCGGACACGGTGAAGATCCTCTCGGGCACGTTCGAGGGGCGCACGCTGGGCACGCCCATCTCGATGATGGTCCGCAACGAGGACCAGCGCAGCGAGGCGTACAGCGAGATGGCGACCAAGTTCCGCCCGTCGCACGCGGACTACACCTACCAGGCGAAGTACGGCATCCGGGCTTGGCCGGGGGGCGGTCGCACCAGCGCCCGCGAGACCATCGGCCGGGTGGCGGCCGGCGCCATCGCCAAGAAACTTCTCCGCGAACGCTGGGGCGTGGAGGTCCTCGCGTGTGTCACCCAGGTGAAGGACATCGCGGTGACCGTCGATCCGGACGCGTTCACCGTCGGGCAGACGGAGGCGAACATCGTCCGTTGTCCGGACGCCGCCGCGGCGGAGCGCATGGTGGCGCTCATCGAAGCGACGCGTTCGGCGGGGGACAGCGTGGGCGGGATCGTCCTCGGCGTCGCCCGCGGCGTGCCGGTCGGCTGGGGCGAGCCGGTCTTCGACCGTTTGGAAGCGGATCTTGCCAAGGCGATGCTGTCGTTGCCGGCGAGCAAGGGCTTCGACATCGGGAGCGGGTTCGGCGGTATCGGCATGACCGGCCGCGAGCACAACGACGCGTTCCGCAACGTGGACGGACGTGTCCGTACCGTCACGAACCGCAGCGGCGGGATCCAGGGGGGCATCAGCAACGGCGAGACCGTCTATTTCCGGGTGGCTTTCAAACCGGTCGCCACGGTCATGCACGAGCAGGACACGGTGGACGTCACCGGTGCCGAGACGACGCTCAAGGGCCGTGGTCGCCACGATCCGTGCGTCTTGCCGCGCGCGGTGCCCATGGTCGAAGCGATGACCGCGCTCGTCCTGGTCGACCACGCACTGCGCCACGAAGCGCGATGGCGCGAGTGACGGACCGATGGAGGTGGCCTCCGTGCGTCCCACCCGCACGCCGACAGGCCCGGAACTGCCGCCCGTCCGCCCAACTTGACATCGCCGGAGCAGCGTGAGGGTCTATTTTTTACGGTGCGTGCGACATAGGCCCTCCTTGGGTAGGATCTCCCCTGAGATGCATCGATTTCAGGGCTGATTTATTGCCTTCCGAGACTTTGTTGGATCAGCGAGCGCTCTTGTCCATGCTCCAGCCGACCCTAAGTAATACCATCCCTGCATGAACAGCTTCTCGATTTCCAAGCGCCTCGCCCTGGGCGCAGCTGCCTTCTTGGCGGTCCTCGCGCCGACCCTCTTGGCCAACATCCAAGAGGACGACCGCGAGATCCGGACCCGCGACCGCCAGACCTACGAGGTCATCGTGGGTGATCATTACACCGGTCGGTCGCCTTACTTCAAGTCGCTCGGGGAGCCTGTTCCCAAGCCGATGGTGGTCGCCCAGGCGGCTCCCGCGGCCAAGCCGGCCGCCGGTCCGTGCATGACGGTCACCGGAGGTCTGGTCCAGCTCGCGAAGACCGCTCCCGCCGAAGCTTCACTCGGTGAGCCTTACACCTACGATCTGAAGGCACTCGCCACGGGCTGCGCCGGCAACGTGGTCGTGACCGACACCATCCCGGCCGGCACGTCGCTCGTCAGCACCTCGCCGCAGGCTTCGGTGTCCGGCGACACGTTGACCTGGAACCTCGGCAACATGGACGCCGGCGAGGCCAAGAACCTCAAGGTGACCGTGAAGCCGGAGAAGGAAGGCACGCTGTTCTCCTGCGCCACGATCAAGGCCGACCCCCGCGTCTGCGCCCAGACCGTCGTCGGCCGCCCGCAGCTGGCGATCGACAAGACCGGACCCGAGGTCGCCCAGCTCGGCGCCGATGTCGCCTACAACATCGTCGTCAAGAACGTCGGCACCGCGGTCGCCAAGAACGTCGTCGTGACCGACAAGGTCCCGGCCGGTCTCGGCGGCGTGAAGGAGATCCCCTTCACCGTCGGCGACCTCGCCCCGGGCGCTTCCAAGACCATCCCGATCAGCCTCAAGGCGGCCGAGCGCGGCAAGCATTGCAACGTCGCCACCGCGACCGCTTCCAACGCCGCCAGCGTGGCCGATGACGCCTGCACCTTGGTCGTCAAGCCCGGCCTCAAGCTGGTGAAGACCGGTCTCGCCGAGCAGTACCTCAACAAGCAGGCGGGCTACAAGATCACCGCCTCCAACATCGGTGACACCGACCTCACCGGCGTGGTCGTGACCGACACCGCTCCTTCCCCGACCAAGATCGTCAGCGCGCCGGGCGGCACCATCGCAGGCAACAACATCACCTGGAACACCGGAAGCCTGAAGGCGGGCGAGTCGAAGACGTATGACGTCGTCCTCACCAGCGTCCAAGCCGGCAAGTGGTGCAACACCGCGGTCGTCAGCACCGCCCAGGGTCTGAAGGAGACCTCGGAGGCCTGCACCCTCTGGAAGGGCCTCTCGGCCGTCCTGCTCGAGGTCGTCGACGATCCCGATCCTCTGCAGGTCGGCGAGTCCACCACCTACACGATCAAGATCAGCAACCAGGGCACGGCCGATCTGACGAACATCAACACCGTCGCCAACTTCCCGAAGGAAGTGACCCCGACCCGCTCGCAGGGCGGCAAGGTCAACGGCAAGACCGTGAACTTCCCGATCGTTCCTCGCCTCGCGCCGAAGCAGGTCATCACCTACACCATCATCGGCAAGGCCGCCGAGGTCGGCGACAGCCGCCTGAAGGTCACGCTGACGGAAGACCAGCTCCTCGCCCCGGTCGTCGAGGAAGAGTCCACCCGTGTCTACTGAGCCTCGCGGCCTGATCGATCCGAGCAAGGCGCCCCCGGCAACGGGGGCTCCTTTTTTGCGCCCGGGCGCGGCGTGGATGCCCGCTTGCCAAGGGCCCGCCCCGACGGTACCTCAACCGCCCTGATGAGACGGACGTTCCGATCTGAGACCTTCCTTCGCTTCGCGATGTTCGTCCTGGTGGCCGTGCTGGTGTGGTCCGTGTGGCCCGCCCGCGCCGCGGATGCCGTCGGCGTCACCCACCCCCCCGCTGCGGCGTCCACGAACCAGGCAGGCCAGCTGGCGCGCGAGCTCGACGATTTCACGAAGAAGCACACGGACTGGCTCTCGTTCGGCATGAACCGGATGGAGCCGTTGCAAGGATCGTACTTCGGACGCCCGTTGTGGCAGTACGTCGCGTCGCTGCTCTACCTCTTCCTGGCTTTCTACGTCTCCAAGACGATCGACTGGCTCATCCAGTCCCGCCTCAAGCAGTGGGCCGAGCGCACGAAGACCGAGTGGGACGACATCGTGGTCGACCTCGTCGACGGTCCGGTCAAGACCATCGCCTTCGTCTTCTTCCTGCACCTCGGGCTGGCCATCTTCGATTGGCCGACGTGGCTCGAGGCCTGGGTCTCGAAGCTCACGGTGATCATCGTGGCGTTCGCCATCATCGTGGTCTTCCTCCGCGGGGTGGACGCGGCCCTCGGCGTCTGGCGGAAGAAGCACCTCTCGGCTCCCGGGGAACGTGCGTTCAACGACCAGTTCCTCCTGCTCATCGGGAAGCTCTTCAAGGCCTTCATCGTCGTGGTCGCGGTGCTCAGCACGCTCGGCCACCTCGGCTTCGACATCAAGGCGGCCCTGGCCTCCGTGTCGGTCGTCGGCCTCGCCATGGGCTTGGCGGCCCAGGACACCGTGGCCAACCTGTTCGGCGCGGTCTCGGTCTTCGTCGACAAGCCGTTCCAGATCGGCGACCGCATCCGGGTCGGCGAGGTCGACGGCGAGGTCGAGGAGATGGGCCTCCGCTCGACCCGTGTCCGCAGCCTCGACGGCTTCCTCATCACGGTCCCGAACAAGACCATCGGCAACACCACCATCGTCAACATCACCCGCCGTCCGACGATCAAGACCGAGATCAACCTGGGCATCACCTACGACACCACCGCCGAGCGGACCCGGCACGCGACGCAGGTGCTCGAGGACATCTTCCGGGCCCATCCGCGCACGGCGGACGTGGTCGTGACCTTCAACAAGTTCCTCGACTCGTCGCTCAACATCCAGGTGTTGCACTGGTGGCAGGGGACCGATGCGATGCTGAACATGACCGACCTCCACGACCTCAACCTCGAGGTGAAGCGCCGTTTCGATGCCGAGCGCATCGAGTTCGCGTTCCCGACGCAGACCGTGCTGCATCGTCCCGTGCCGGGACCATGAGCCCTTCGGAGCGGGGTGTCCTGGAAGCTTGTGCAACAACCCGTTGACAAGCGGCCCTCCACCGGTACGGTCGCGGCTCCATTTTCTACGTCTAGATATGCCGAACACGAAGTCAGCCGAGAAGCGCGTCCGCAGCAATGCCGCCAAGGCCGCGCGCAACAAATCGATCAAGTCCCGTCTCAAGACGCTCGAGAAGAAGTATCTCGTGCTCGTCACGGAAGGTAAGCTCGACGACGCCAAGGTCGCTTACCGCGATGTCGCCTCCGCTTTCGACAAGGCGGCCAAGGTGGGCGTGATCAAGAAGGAGAAGGCCAGCCGCAAGCGCAGCCGCCTCCAGATCCGCCTCAACGGCGCCGCGACATCGGCGACATCGGCGACATCGGCGACATCGGCGAAGTGACGCCGGAAGGCTTCTGAAGCCGAGAACGCGGCGCCCCTCCCGGGGTCGCCGCGTTTTTTCATGCCCCAAAGCGGAGGGACGGCCCTCCGCTGGACCGCGTCATTCGAGCACGCGGACCGTGTAGCCGCCCGACTTGTCGTCGGCTTCGAGCTTGATGAGGTTGCGTTTCTGCGCCTCCAGCAAGAGGTCGTTGAACGAGCTGAAGCCGTAGGCGCGTTCGTTGAAGCCCGGTTTCCGGCGCTTGATCGTCTGCTTGATCATCGAGCCCCAGATGGGCTCGTCGCCCTCGCGCTCCTCGGTGAGGGCCTCCAAGGTCACGATCACCAGTTCGAGCGCGTCGATCAACGGCGGACCCTTCGGCTCGGTCGGTGCCGTGGCCTTGGCAGCGATCGCCGCTGCCGTGGACGCGCTGGCATGGGGCGCGGCGGAAGGCGCCGATGATTGCTGCGACGGGGCCTGCGACGGGGCCTGCGAAGGCGCCGAGGTGCTGCGGTTGCGGGCGCGGGAAGGTTCGCGGCGGACGAGATCGTCGTAGTAGAGGAACTCGTCGCAGTTGTTGATGAAGAGGTCGGACGTGGAATTCTTCACGCCCACGCCGATGACCGTCTTCGCGTTCTCGCGCAGCTTGCTCACCAGCGGGGAGAAATCGGAGTCGCCGCTGATGATGGCGAACGTGTCCACGTGGCCCTTCGTGTAGCAGAGGTCCAAGGCGTCCACGACCATGCGGATGTCGGCGGAGTTCTTGCCCGATTGGCGGACGTGCGGGATCTCGATCAGCTCGAAGGCGGCCTCGTGCAGGCCGCGCTTGAACTCCTTGTAGCGGTCGAAGTCGCAGTAGGCCTTCTTGACCACGATGTGGCCTTTCAGCAGGAGCCGTTCGAGCACCTTCTGGATGTCGAACGCGGGGAAGTGGGCGTCGCGGGCGCCGAGCGCGATGTTCTCGAGGTCGAGGTACACCGCCATCGTCGAATCGGATTCTTTGGGACTCATCTTGTCCGCGAGCGTACCGCCGAAACGTCCGCCGCACAGCGCAAACGCTCGCCGTTCCTCGATGCTTCCGCATCCGTTGCCGGCACCGTCCATCCGGTCCCCGCCTGATTGACAAAAAGCCCGCCAAAGCCGAGACCACGCGCGATGCGATACAAGACCCCGCTGATGCCCGTCCTGCGCTGCCTCTTGGCCTGCGCCGCCGGCGTACAGGTCTTCGCAGCCACCGGTCCCAGCATCGCGCGGGTCTGGGACGAGGAGATCCTCGCGGGCATCCGGATCGATCGTCCGAACCCGCCGGTCCATGCCCGGAACCTGTTCCATCTCTCGGCCGCCATGTACGACGCTTGGGCGGCCTACGATCCGGTGGCGGTCGGCTACCTCTTCCACTCGAAACATCCGGCCGCCGATGTCGCCGCGGCGCGCCGCCAAGCGATCAGTTTCGCGGCGTACCGGATCCTCGCCGAGCGCTACGCGTTGTCCCGCTCCGCGACCAACACGTTGCCCGCGATCCGCGCCCGGATGGTCGCGCTTGGCTACGATATCTCGGACTTCTCCCGCGATCCCGCGACCCCCGCCGGGCTCGGCAACCTCGTGGCGGCGACGGTCTCCGCGTACTTCATCGACGATGGTGCGCGCCAGAGGCAGGCGTACGAGGACCTCGGTCCCGTGGACGGCGGGTACTCGCCGACGAGCCGGCCGATGATCGTCTTCGCCGAGGCATCGCTCGCGTCGACACCGAACAATTGGCAACCGCTCGCCATCACCAACGCGCTCGACCAGCACAACTTCCCGGTCGACATCGTGCAGAAGTTCGCCGGCGCCCAATGGCGCGACGTCCGGCCCTTCGCGTTGGTCCGCGATGATCCGGGCCGGCTCTGGATCGACCCGGGTCTGCCGCCACGTCTCGGGGACACGGGTGACGCGCGGTTCATCGAGAGCGTCATCGAGGTCATCCGTCGCAGCAGCGAGCTGACGCCCGACGACGGCGTCACCGTCGACATCTCGCCCGGGGTCTTCGGCGGGAACAGCCTCGGTGAGAACGACGGGAAAGGTCACATCTCCAATCCTGCCACGGGCGCTCCGTATCTGCCGAACGTCGTGAGGCGCGGCGACTACGGCCGGGTGCTCGCTGAGTTCTGGGCCGACGGCCCGAACTCCGAGACGCCGCCGGGCCATTGGAACACGATCGCCAACGGCGTGGGCGACCATCCGGCCTTCGTGAAACGTTTCGGCGGCACCGGCCCGGTGGTCGAAGATCTCGAATGGGACGTGAAAGTGTACTTCGCCTTGAACGCCGCGGTCCACGACGCGGCCTGCGCGGCGTGGTCGGTCAAGCGGCGGTACGACGGCGGCCGCCCGATCCAAGCGGTCCGTTACATGGGGACGCTCGGCCAATCCAGCGACCGGGACGGACGGTCGTACCACAAGAACGGGCTGCCGCTGATCCCCGGCCTCATCGAGGTGGTGGGCCCCGGGTCGGCGGAACCCGGTCAACGGCACGCCGGCCTCCCGGTCGATGCGGTGGCCCTCTACGCGTGGCCCGGACAACCGTCGGATCCGACGGCGCGGCATAGCGGGGTTCGATGGATCCTGGCGAGGGACTGGCTGCCCTATCAGCGGAAGACTTTCGTGACCCCGGCCTTTCCCGGCTACATCTCCGGGCACAGCACCTTCAGCCGCGCGGCGGCGGAGGTCCTCACGGCGGTCACCGGGTCCGCGTTCTTCCCCGGCGGGCTCGGGACCTATACGGCCCCTGCGGACAAAGGGCTCGGGTTCGAGAAAGGGCCGACCACGGACGTGCAGTTGCAGTGGGGCACGTATCACGACGCGGCGGACCAAGCGGGGGCGTCGCGGATCTGGGGCGGTATCCATCCGTCCGCGGATGATCTGCCGGGACGGCGCATCGGATCCCGGTGCGGTATCGGCGCATGGGACCTGGCGCGCCGATATTTCGATGGGTCGGTGGCGGGGATGCCCGCCCAGGTCGAGATGAGGAGCTTGGGCGACGGCCGCCACGAGGTCCGCGTCCGCACGCTCCGGGGCATGTACCACGCGCTCCGGTCCGCCTCCGATCCAGGCGGACCGTTCTTCGATACCGTGCCGGTTCCGGTGCAGGCCTTGGATTCATCGGCGGTCGTGGTCCGGGCGACCGCGACCCCGGCGACATTTTATCGGGCGGTCCGCACGCTCACACCCTGAACGCTTCTTTCGGCGGTATCGGCATCGGCCCGGACCAGCACCGCGCCCCCGTGGCAGGCGAAGTTGGATCCTCATGTGTGGTCCGGGAGGGCGGCGGTCCCACCCGCGCTCTGAGCCATCCGCGACGATCGCGTCCGGATCTGTCGTGACCTGGGTCCAGGCCTTGCGCCTTCGGGAGCGTCTCGCGTGAAGGAAACGGGGCCAGGGTGGACCCGACGCCCTCATGCCATCCGATCACCGCGACAGGCCTTCCGCTCGCCGTGTGAAAAATCCCCTTCCATCGCCCGCCGGGCTTTCCCAACCTCCGCGCGCTTTATGAGTTCCAAGACGTTGAAGATCGCCGCGCTTGCCGGCGACGGCATCGGCCCCGAGGTGATGAGTGCGGCCATCCAGGTCCTCCGCGCGGTCGAGAAGAAGCACGCCCTCTCCTTCGCCATCACCGAGGCTCCGGTCGGCTGGGCGGGCATCGATGCCGCGGGCCAGGCCCTGCCCGACGCCACGCTCGCGCTTTGCCGCGCTTCCGATGCCATCCTCTTCGGCTCCGTCGGTCTGCCCGACCGTGATCCGACCCTCCCCAAGGAGCAGCGCCCCGAACGCGCCGCGTTGCTGCGTCTGCGCAAAGAATTCGCCCTCTTCGCCAATCTGCGCCCGGTGCAGCTGCCCAAGGCGTTGTCCCACGCCTGCCCGCTCCGCCCGGAACGTCAGGGCGACGGCATCGACCTGCTCGTCGTCCGCGAACTGACCGGCGGCATGTACTTCGGCCAACCGAAGCGCACCGAAGAGGTCGTGGAACCCGGCGCGCCCGGGACCGGGCCGCGCCGATTCCAGCGCGCCATCGACACGATGGTCTACACCACGCCGGAGATCGAGCGGATCGCCCACGTCGCCTTCCGCTCGGCCGGTCTGCGCCGCAAGAAGCTCACCAGCATCGACAAGGCGAACGTGCTCGAGAACGGCATCCTGTGGCGCGAGACCGTCACCCGGATCGGCAAGAGCTATCCCGACGTGGCGCTGGACCACATGTTCGTGGACAACGCGGCGATGCAGCTGCTGCTGCGTCCGACGCAGTTCGACGTGGTGCTCTGCGAGAACATGTTCGGCGACATCCTCAGCGACGAAGCCGCGGCCTTGGCCGGATCGCTCGGCATGCTGCCCAGCGCCAGCTTGGGCGCGACGCAGGACGGCGTGACCTTCGGCCTCTACGAGCCGGCCGGCGGCACCGCGCCCGACATCGCCGGCAAGGACCTCGCCAACCCCATCGCTCAGATCCTGTCCGCGGCGCTCATGCTCCGGCACAGCTTCGGCCTCGAGGACGCCGCGCGATCGATCGAGGCCGCGGTCGGCAAAGCCATCGCGGACGGCCTGCGCACGGGCGACATCTTCAACCCGGCCGAACCGGCCGCGAAGAAGGTCGGTACCCGCGTCATGGCCGACGCCATCACCGCCGCGGTCTGATCCGGGCGCGGTCTCGGATGCGGTCGGAAGTGGCGGCCGCTTATGGCGCAGGTTTGAAACCTGCCGTTTTGTCGAGTTGCACCCGGCAGGGCGCCGGCAAGGCCAGACCGCTGACCTGTCGCAGCGCCTGCGGATCCCAGACCCGCGATACAAGGGTGCAACTCCGCGCCACATCCCCGACGTGTCCGCCATTTCCGGGCGCACACGCAGCCTGCGGGTGCGCTTGCCCAGCCCGGCCGGGGTCACTAACTTCTGGGTGCTTGAAAAGAACCGCCCGCCCCGAGATCCCGCGCAAGACCATCTATCGGCTCTCGGTATATCTGCGCTGTCTCCAGCGGCTCCGGGAGAACCATCTCCAGACGGTCAGCAGCGAGGCGCTCGCCCGGGCCGCGGGCGTGAAGCCGACACAGCTGCGCAAGGACCTCACCTACTTCGGGCAGTTCGGTACCCGCGGTCTCGGCTACGACGTCGACCAGCTCGCGGAGATGATCTCCGATCTGCTGGGCACGAACCGGCTCCAACCGGTCGTGCTCGTCGGTGTCGGCAACCTCGGCACCGCGCTGCTCAGCTACCGCGGTTTCGAGCAGGAAGGTTTCGAGATCGTCGGCGCGTTCGACCAGGACGCCAAACGCCCGCGCGACAAGATGCCGAAGACACCCTTGTACGGCATGGAGCAGCTCGCCGGGATCATCCACGACCGCACGGTGCGCATGGCCATCATCAGTGTGCCGGCCGACGGCGCGCAGAGCGTCGCCAACCAATTGGTCGAGCACGGGATCACCGGCATCCTGAACTTCTCGCCCGCGATGATCTCGGTCCCGGAGCACGTGATGGTCAACAACGTGAACCTCGCCATCGAGCTCGAGAACCTCAGCTATTTCATCCAGGAATGACCCAGGGCCCAAGCACGGGCGCTGCGCTTCGATTTTGGCAGTTCCCCCCGCCAGCGCTCCCCTGTCATCCTGCCCGGCTCCGGAATGGCTGACGTCCGCATCGAAGAACTGAAGGCTCTGTTGCCGCGCTGCATGACGCACGATTGGGTGCGCCTCGGCTCGCGGCTGGTCCGTCTCTTGCGCGACCGCCACCACGCGGAAGCCCATGACGCCGTCGTCGAGCGGTTGCTGGCCCAGGCGAGGCAATCGGCCGGGCTGCGCGAGTCCAGGCGGCTCGGCGTGCCGATGGTCAGCTATCCGCCCGACCTTCCGATCACCGCCCGGAAGGACGACATCGTCGCCGCCATCCGCGCGAACCAGGTCGTCGTCATCGCCGGCGAGACCGGCTCGGGCAAGACGACCCAGATCCCCAAGATGTGCCTCGAGGCCGGGCTCGGCATCGAGGCGAAGATCGGCTGCACCCAGCCGCGCCGCGTCGCTGCGTTGTCCATCTCCCAGCGCATCGCCGAGGAGCTCCAGGTCCGCTGGGGCCGCGAGGTCGGCTGCCAGATCCGCTTCGACGACCGATCCAGCCCGGAGACCTACATCAAGCTGATGACCGACGGCATCCTGCTCGCGGAGACGCAGGGCGACCCGGACCTGTCGGGCTACAACGCGATCATCATCGACGAGGCGCACGAGCGCAGCCTGAACATCGACTTCCTGCTCGGCTACCTGAAGGGCCTGCTCGACCGCCGCGCCGACCTGAAGCTCATCATCACCTCGGCGACCATCGACACCCAGGCCTTCTCGAAGCACTTCGGGGACGCGCCGATCATCGAGGTCTCGGGACGGATGTTCCCGGTCGACGTCCGCTACGCGCCGTTCGGCCGGGACCATGGGCAGGATGGAGAAGAGGCGGAGGACGACGGCGACATCACCTTCATCGACGCCGCGGTCCGGGCGACCGAGCAGATCCTCTACGGCTCGGACGACGGCGACGTGCTGATCTTCATGCCGGGCGAGCGCGACATCCGCGAGACCGGTGACCAGCTGGAAGGCCGGTTCGGGGGCGACGTGGAGGTCGTGCCGCTCTACGGCCGGCTCAGCGCGGGCGACCAGCAGCGGGTCTTCGCGCCGTCCTCGCGCCGCAAGGTCATCATCGCGACGAACATCGCCGAGACCTCGCTCACCATCCCGGGGATCCGCTACGTCATCGATTCCGGGCTCGCGCGCATGAGCCGCTACAACCCGCGCACGCGGACCAAGCGCCTCCCGGTCGAGCCCGTGTCGCAGAGCAGCGCGAACCAGCGCAAGGGCAGGGCCGGTCGCGTGAGCGACGGCGTGTGCATCCGGCTCTATGCGCAGGAAGATTTCGACGCGCGGCCCGCCTTCACCCAACCGGAGATCCAGCGGGCCAACCTCGCCGAGGTCATCCTGCGGATGAAGGCCTTCCGCCTCGGCGACATCGAGACGTTCCCCTTCGTCAACCCGCCCACGCCCGCGGCGATCACCAGCGGCTTCATCCTGCTCCAGGAGCTCGGCGCGCTCGACGAGCACCGCGGGCTCACGCCGTTGGGACAGGACATCGCGCGCCTGCCGATCGATCCGACGCTCGGTCGCATGCTGCTCCAGTCGCAGCAGGAGCACGCGACGCGCGAGCTGTTGATCATCGCCGCCGGTCTCAGCATCCAGGACCCGCGGGAGCGACCGCTCGAGCAGCGCGCCGCCGCCGATGCCGCGCACAAGCGCTTCAGCGACCCGCGCTCGGATTTCCTCGCGCTGCTGAACATCTGGGACGCCGTCCACGACCAGTGGGAATCGCTCCGCACCCAGGGCGCGCGGCGGAAGTTCTGCAAGCAGCACTTCCTCTCCTACCTCCGCATGCGCGAGTGGCAGGACCTCCACGCGCAGCTCAGCGGCGCTCTCGGCGACATCGCCACGGTGAAGCTCAACGAGAGCAACGCGGCGTACGACGCCATCCACCGCTCCATCCTCACGGGATTGCTCGGGCACGTCGCCTGCCGCGAGGAACGCAACTTCTACAAGGCCGCCGGCAACCGCCAGGTCAACGTCTTCCCCGGTTCGGCTCTGTTCGAGCGCGGCGAGAAGCCCGTCAAAGGGCGCGATGCCAAGCCGGCGAAGGAGGCCGGCCCGAAGCCGAAGTCGTCGCAGCCGCCGTGGATCGTGGCCGGCGAGATCGTGGAGACGTCGCAGCTCTTCGCGCGGACCCTCGCCGGGATCGATCCGCTGTGGATCGTCCAGCTCGCGCCGCATTTCTGCCACATCCGGCCGCAGCAGCCGCATTGGAGCGCCAGCGCCGGCCGCGTGCTGGTCGAGGAGGTCATCTCGCTGCACGGGCTGGAGGTGCACCGGCGCAAGGTCGCCTACGGCAACCAGAACCCGAAGGAGGCCACCGCCATCTTCATCCGGTCCGCGTTGGTCGAAGAAGACCTCTTCCCGCGGGCACCGCGCGGACGGGATGACGACGATGACGCCACCGGTCGCGGCGCCACCCGCGTCCTCAACCGGGCCTCCGACTCCCGCGACGACGACGACCCGCGCCTCCCGGCCTTCCTCCTTCACAACCGCGCCATCCGCCAGAAGATCGAGACCTGGCAGACGCGCGTCCGCCGTGCCCGCCTCGGCGACCCGGACCAGGGGCTCTTCGATTTCTACGCCAAGCACATCGAAAACGTCTCGTCGGTCCACGAGCTGAACCGGCTGATGGGCCTGCATCCCGAGCCCGGGTTCCTCTGCGCGACCGAGGCCGACCTCGTGGGCGACGAACCGCTCGACTACGACGCTGATGCGTTCCCGGACGCCGTGCCGGTCGGCGGACAACCGGTGCCGCTCGCCTACGCCTACGCGCCCGGCGAGGAGTGGGACGGCGTCACCATCCAGCTCCCGCCCGAGCTCGTGCGCTCCGCGACGGCGTCGAGCCTGGAATGGTCCGTGCCCGGTCTGCGTTCCGAGCAGGTCGCCGAGCTGGTCCGCTCGCTGCCCGGCGCCCTGCGCCGGGCGCTGCAACCCGTGCCGCCCAAGGTCGCGGAGATCGTCCGCGATTTCCGTCCCGACGGTCCGTCGCTGTTGCAGGAGCTCGGACGCTTCATCCGCGCCCGCTACGGCGTCGAGATCCCGAAGGACGCGTGGAAACCCGAGGCGATGCCGGCCCACCTGCGGCCGCGCTTCGAGATCGTCGGGCACGACAAGAGGTCCATCGCGACCGGACGCGACCTCGACCAGCTCCGCGCCAAGCTCGCGACCGCCGAGGTCAAGACGCCGCCGTCGGCCGGCTCGGATCCCGTGTGGAAGCGCGCCGTGCAGCAATGGGAGCGCCCGGCGCTGACCGGCTGGACCTTCGGCGACCTGCCGGAGCGCATCACGCTCGGCGAGCACGCCGGACTCCCGATCTACGCTTGGCCGGGGCTCCAACTGGAGGACCACACGGTCAGCATCCGGCTCTTCCGAGGCCAGGATCTGGCGCGGCAGACCAGCCTCGCCGGGGTGCAGCGGCTCGTGGAGCTCGCGATCCAGAAGGACCTCGCGTGGGTGCAG
>Ga0209443_1001318_pt1 | contig 15731 bp, 7 predicted proteins | sample LauGreBMM110DCMD_2_FD_187571 | JGI IMG/M metagenome (GOLD analysis project Ga0209443, IMG submission 187571) | Freshwater lake microbial communities from Lake Michigan, USA - Su13.BD.MM110.DCMD (SPAdes) (version 2) | ecosystem: Environmental > Aquatic > Freshwater > Lake | place: Lake Michigan... | reverse complement strand
TAAATATAATATTAAAAATATTTGTAATATTATATAGTATGTCTGCTAGATTAAATATGAATGAAAAACCGTATTATTCATGGAAAGGGTTATCGTTTAATAAAATAATACTTACATCGGCGTATCAAAAAAATAAAAATAATAATACTAGTATTCAAAACTTGTTTAAACCGCATCCATTAAAAATATATCGTAAAGAAATTGGTTCAACTACAATTAAAAGTTGTAATCGGTCATCAATTAGTATAAATGAATTAAACCGTCCAAATGGTTATTTAGTATTGTCTAATACTACATTAAATACTTATACAAATACGGGTACACCGCATAGTTTATATATGAATACACCCAATAATGTATATAATACTGAAAATAAACAGTGCAATATAGAAAATCCAAGTTGCAATACTTCTATAAATACAATGTCTGAATCGGTCAATGCTTTAAAACGGGTTCGTAGTAGTGGAATGGTAAGAAAAAATAATTCAAATCATCAACAATATTATACATCAAACAAACAATATTTAAACAGTCGTAATTTAACATATAAACAAAATCAATATAATTATGTAAGTAATGCGACTTTACCCCCAACCATTAATATTAATAATGACTTAACGAATTGTAAACATCCAAATCCTCCAACATATAAACCAAATAATAAACAATTTTCTCAACAAGGAGCAGTTTCATCAAGTACATTGGTATCACGATTAAAATATGAAACAATCAGTCATGCCGCAAATACATTAGAAAATAACTTTGGAAAAAACACGGCAAACGCATTATCCTACAATAGTTCATTTGTTGGTTATACTTTAAAAGATAAAATAGGATTCCCATTAAAAAATACACCCGTTATAAAATCATTTTCAAATGAAATGACTAAATGTTTAGACACCAAAATACGAGGGTAAAACTCTATTTTGTTAATATAATACACATTTTTTATTTATTTGAGAATATTTAATTAAACTTGTATTTTCTAAATGAATGTTATAATGAGCTAACAGTAATGGATTACATGGTATATTATATTTTATACACCATTTTACACATTTTTGTATATTTATTTTAATAATATTGTCTATTTTTTCGGTTTTATGTTTCATTTCAATTAGGTTTAATGTATAGTGAATATTTTCAAGTTGTTGTTGTCCGAATATAGAATTATATTCTTCCAACTTTGTTAAAAAATATTGAGTTATATCTATTTTGCTATTTAAAAATCTGTAAATGTATGTATTGGCGGATGAATCATTGGATAGCAATGCGTTTTTTAACGCATTATACAAATATGGATAAAACGCATAATTTGATTTATATAAAAAAGATTTACACACTACATATTTTTCAGAGTTAGCGCAACGACTTGTTAGAGGTTTTGTAATATATACCTTTTTATAAAAAGATGATAATATGTAAATAATATCAATTGTAAATGGCATAAAACAATCAAATATTTTTAATACAAAACAACCATTATATTTTTGCATACACAAAGCATAACATACTTGAGCAAATAATAGTTTAACTATATTATATTCTTGAGAATTAAAGTCCACTGAAAAATCAAATCCGCCATCTGCCGTTATAATATCCATCGATGAATTATATTTTTTAACACAATATATAAAATTATTAAGTGATAAAATATTTCCAGTATTATCATGTCCGGTTTCAATATATACGTTTGAGTTTTCATTTAAAAAACGTCCGATGGATTTCCATGTAGGTATTTTGCTATCAATTGAACTGTTTAATATAGTCATTCCAGTATATACATCTTGTTTGTTTTTACGAATATTTAAAACAGCTTCTATAAATCCACCTGGTCCTTCCGCTAAATGGAAGGTTTTAATTGAACCATTTATATTATTTAAATGAAATGTTTGAATTATTTCAATCATTTTATAATATGAACGCGATACCGGTTTATAATTAGATAAATGCATTTTTTTAATCGGTGTTATTGTGTGAATGTATTCATATGGATTCGTATATTTTTTATACACATCCCATTCTATATTATAATTATTTATTTTTTCTTTAATTTCATACAAATATTTAGATAACGAGTTTGAAATGATGGGTGTAGGTTTATTATTGGAAACATCACAAACAATATATTTATAAGTATATATATTGGTATTGGGTAATAAAAAACAAATCATTTAAAAAAGGTGTTACAGATACATTTATTATGTATAATGTTTATATCATTTAAATTGGTATATTGAAATATAATTTTAACATTTATTATAATGGCGGGGGGTTTACCTGTTTTTTAGTTTTATTATTCGTGTTTTTTTTTAATTTTAATGTTTTATATACAACCTCCGTATTTGGAATAATTGGCGATTCTTCTTGATAAGATGGTTTATTCATATATTCGATTTTTTCAATAATTGGGTTGTCATTATTGATTTTTTCAGGTTCTTCTTTTTGGTTTGATAAGTCCACAATCGGAGAATATGTATCAAATATAAACTTGGCGTTTTTTATTTTTTTCCCGTGGGTTTTTTGCGATTTAGCGATTTCTACATTTATTTTATTTTCAATGAGTGTGTTCTTATTTATATTTTTGGTTGCTTTAGCATAATAAATAATATCATCTTCGGGATTGACTTCGTAGTTTGCTTCATCGTTTTCTGTTATGTTTTGTGTTTGTCCCGATTTATTTATAATTTTGGTTATATTTTCAATTGATACATTTCGCGTTTTTTGAAATATAAAATACCGATTCATAAATGATATATTGTGTTCGTTCGGGGTCATATTTAACGCAGTTCCATATTCTTGTAATTTATATGAATTGCGGTCAATCTCTTTTTGCATTGAATAATACAATTCGTTAAATAATCCAGAACTATTTGGAAATCCCAATTTTTCAGCATTTTGCTTTGGTAATAAAACAAATCCATAATTTTCCATAATTCGTGTAAAATACTCAAAATTAACTAAATATTCTGTAAATACTTTATTAATGGTTTCTTGATATACATGAATTGGATATCCTAAACTGGTTTCATCATCTGAAAAACCGGATTGAAAATATTTTTTAGTAATTTCAAATATTTTTCGACCATTTTGAAAATACGGTATGCTTTCCGATTCGTTGATATTTTTTAATAAATCAAACACGGTTTTACCATCATAACAAGTTCCGATAAAATACCCATTTAATTTAGTACATTCTGATACATTACGAACAAACTGGTGAATTGTAGTTATATTTTCAAAGAAATAATGTAAAGCAAACTGACACGAACTAACATTAAAACCTTCTTGAGCTATCCCATATTGTTTATAAACGCCTTCGCCGATTATTTTACGATCTTTTGGACCATTTCCAAAAATGGAGTTTGATATCATTTTATCTTTTTCGGTAAATACTTGAAATGCTTCTCCAGAACGAATATTTAAACTACTATTTCCATTTACAAATAATGCTCTCGGCATATTATGCCCGTATTTTTTACGTTTTACTAAAAATCGCGCACATGCCCCGTCCAAGTGATTATGAATATTATCTTTAGAAATATCAATCCCAAACACAAATGATAAATGTGAGTCAATCCATTTTGATAAATCCCCTGCTTTACCTACCGCAAAATCAATAAGAGTGTTTTTTCTATCTGATACACCCATAATTAACTTTCGTTTTACATACAAATTATGAAAATCGCGTAATGATTGTGTATTGGTTTCTTTAGTAGTTCTATTATAATATACATTTTCATCCACAGATAATTCCGAAAATCCTATACCCGTAGAAATCATATCTTCAGTAATTGGATTATGCAACGACATCCAATTGCTATTTGCTACATGATACGCATTACCAAAGTTTGGAACACCAGACCTATATTCAGTTGTTTTATCATACCGAACGCGCAATGGTATCCATCTCCAACCAACTTCTTTACTTATATCATATCTAAACTCTACAATCATATCATCCTCAAAATATTGTTCTTCTTCGGTCTTCATTACTAGTTCGCTTGAACCATTATTTTTTACCATTATTATATTACAAAGACACGCGTTTGAATCATATGGATTGGTAGGTTGAAATGGTATTGGTTTTAATTTTTTATAATTATCATCATACACGTTTTTATTCGGCAAATTATCTTCAATTATATCTTGAAATGGATTTAAAAACCCATGGGTTTTTTCATTAAATCCACATTTTAATACAATTGTTTTGTATTGTATTACATTTTGAAATCCATGTAAGTTTTGGTTATTTTCAAATATATTATGTAATTCATCATTTCCCTTGGTATCTTTTTTAACACTTACTAAAAAATCAATTGTATTTGATATTTCAGGTTTCCATTTAAACGAATATTCCCACGTAATTTTATGTAATGGTCCGGCTACCCCCGGTTTATCGCTACCAACACCTGGATTAATAGGTGTAAATATAAGTCCATCCGTTTCGTATTCATAAATACCATCTTTAATATCGGATAATATTTTAGAACAACATTGAAAAATAGTAATTTCAGATGAATGTGTATAAAACTCTTTACATTGAATGCGAAAAGCACAAGATGATAATTTAACTGCTTCATTTGCGGATTGAACTACTGATACGTGTTTTGTCATTTTTACCAATTTTTTTAATAATATTAATCTATATTTATTATCCAACTCTTCTTTTGGAGTGTCTTCCGTTTTCATAAATGAAAACTCGCGAACACTTTTTTTATTTATATAATATACATCAAACGCCGCATATAAATTAATGAACTCACCTTTTTTATTAAACTTAATATGTTCTCCATCTAATAAACTATTATGAATTAATTTTTCAGTCGTATGCGTTCCGGTAAATATTACATTCATATTTGTATCAATCATATATACGCGACCATCATTCGTTATATATAATAACTTACGGTCACCATCGGCTTTATCGGTAACCGTATAATCTTTTACTATATTTGGAATATTTGTATCCGAGTTATGAATTAAGTGTTCTTTTTGCAATGTATAAGAGTTGGGTCCTATAAAATGATAAGATGTTATTTGATTATTTTCTTCTGAACTATACTCATCACCATGTATTAATTTCATATATGATTGCAATACACCAGTAGATTCGCTATATGAAATCGGATACTGAGTTCCTTGTAATCCACTCAGAATAATTCGAATGCATTTTTTCATAACAGTTATGATTTTATCAGTAGTATTATAATATGTTCCAGTTCCAACTTTAGAATTATCAATTTCTAATTCAATTTCATAACTTTCAATCGTTTCTTTGTCAAACACACCTGCTTCACGTATTTCGTATTCTGGAATGGGAATACCATTACGCGTTTTTTTAGAACTTTTTACAATACTTACATCCGCAAAAATAGGATATTCTGAATGATAAAAACGAACACGATTAATATGTCGAAACGTTTTTTTTGAATTACTCCACGCATGAATTATATTTTTTACATTCTCTGAAGTATATCTATAGTCATATTCTAATTGATACGATACCCGAAAATTAAAATCGTCGTAATCTATTTTAGATATCATTTTATTTTCTTTATCATACGCTGGCGTTTTTTGCGTAAACTTTAATTTATCAGAGTTTGCTGATAATACAGAAGGCATATCCAATAATTTTTGTAAACTATTTGTAGAACAATATTCTTTAATTAAATCTATACCAACAATTTCAGCGCGAATATTTGAAGATTTTGTATATCCAGTTTTTGGGTCGTTGTATTGAGTAACTATACGCAACATATGTATCCCTTGAACGTTTTCGCAAACAAATCCGGAACTATACAATTGCGCTACCGCATTATCGTAATTAATTTTAGTTATTGGGGGTGTGTTTTTTTTTTGTTTAGGTTTTGTTCCAAATCGTATTTCAATTTCATTTGTTTTTTTATCTTGTCGTCTTAATGGGTTACTTTCTAAATATAAATCAATAACGTGTTCGAGCATTTTTTGATTATTCGGTTGGTTCGATGATGGTGGTTTGTTATTTGGAGACCCTTCATTCGACGTATTTTGTTTATTCATTATACTTGGTTTATTATAAAGTATATATATAAATTATTCTAACTCAATTTTATATAAAGTTATACAATCGTATTTCTTCATTTTTATTTCTAACAAGTTTTAGGTAGTTTTATGATAATTAAACTACTATATTTCTATCGATTTATATTAATTAGTAATAATTTAATAATTAATATAATAAATGTATGATATTATATTATGACAGATATACTTACAAATCCAAATCTTAACAATTACGTTATTCAATTTGAAACAGAAGATATGACTGATGATGCGGTTATGCCAAAATATAAAAGTACAATAGGCCCAGATGAGGAACAATATATTATTTGGTTGTCTAAGTTAGATGATTATACTACTCCAGGAGTTAGTTATTTTAAAAAAATTAAAACTAAAACTACTACTGATAATTCTTTACAAATAACTCAACCAACGGATAATGACACATGTAAAATTCCGAACATTTTACATGATTTTATTATTAAAGCACTAAAATTGTTAGATGAATATAAAACAATTGGATACAAAAATAATCCAGATAACAAATTATTCCAGATAATTACCCCCCCACAAGACAACATTGAAGAAACGCGCGTCGAAACCACAAATATGAATACGAAAAGCAATACAAAAATCGATGATTATACAAAATATTGGGGTCAGGCGGTCGGTGTAGAAAAAAAAACAAATGATACTAATACGAAAATCGGCAATAATGTTTTCTTAATTATGTCCTACAATTCAAAAACCATTAATTTTGGATATACATGGACCAAACATAAACAAATAAAACAATCGCGTATGACAAGTAATATTGAAAATATTATTAATACAAAACTTGATAAAACCTCATATAATAATAGCGTACAAAATATATTTAATAATAAAACTTCGGTTTCATCAAAATATTATATTAGTGATACAAATAATAAAAGTAAAAATAATAATAATAATCACGACGCGTATATTGAAATATATACTACTGAAACAGAAATTATCGATTTAACTTTTAATAAACTCGAATACAATAAATTAAAACAAAAACCACACACATTATTAAAACATGATATTGGAAGCACATTTATAAATATTTTAATATCTATACTTGACAAACCACATGATATTATTGGCAGTAGAGTTAATTCAGCAGCTCAAAAAAATATTATGAATGAAATTATTATTCCAAATCTCAACAAATATATTGACTATATGACCGTTATAAAAGAACATTATTTAAAAGAGACCGATAATAAAAATAAAACATTAACCACATTTATTAATTTTGTTAATATAATGTTAAATTCCTTTAAAAATACATCTCCTAGTAAAACATTTACATCTGAATTAAGTTATGAAAATGCAATTTTATATCTAGTTTGTAAGTATCACAACCAAGATGTATTTAAACAATCTGGTTTTAATCTTACTTTTAACACTATAGATAATACTGGTATTATTTATGATGAAGATAAAGATAAAATTATAATTAATCCAGATATAATGAACCTGACAACAGAAATCAAAACCGTATTAAATGCCACTGACAATGGCGCGCGGGAATATTTTTCAACACCGGAAGTAATCGACCATGGGCATGTATATCCAATCATAAATGAAAACACCAGAATTGAGTTTCCAGAAAATTATAAAGAAATACAATTACCTATTATTGATATAGATAAACCTCACCCCCAACCCGTAGATATATATTTTGTAATACATTCTTATTCAACTACCGATAAACGAGTAGACGACGAATATAAATTGAATTACATTGTATATGTATGGTTTACTATAATGACAATAACAACAACACCACTGGTTGAATCTGATGCAATATGTGTTATTAAATACACGGTTCCATTTAGAAATGCTCCAGATTGCGCCAAGGTGTATGAAGGATTTAACAATATTATAAAGAGTAAATTATCAACAATAACAAACACGATAACTACCGCTATAAATAATAAATCAATTTTAAACAAATATGGCGAAAAAATGAAAAATATTTTGACAAGTATTATGTTAGACCAGTTTTTTAATTCAAAATCATTACAAGACGACCAAAATCAACTTCAAGTTAATCAATTATCTACATTACTACCCATTGATAATTCGATTAAATCATCTGACACACCGACTACATTTATTGGACTATGTACCGATTTAGCAAGTGCTGCTAATGGAATTAATTATTATTTTTCACGAACGTTATCAACAAGAAACAATAATTCGATTGTTGCTTATTATTCTAAATTAAAAAAAAACGCAAAATGTATATGGGCACAATCAGATACAATATACTTTTTTTCACAAAAATCAATTAATATTAATATTGCTACTAGAATATTAGACATCATTATGAAAAAAACAGAAGCACCAAAGAATTTGTCAACTAAAAAAAAGGGTGGGGTATCCAGACTCACACGAAAAAAACAATCGAAACGCTTAAACAACAACCCGTCGATACGCCACCGGACATTAAGATTGCTTAAAGTCAGAACACAATTGTATACATCGCGCAATAAGAGTAATCGCAAAAATCAATTATTACAGAACAGATCTGACAATAATCAAATTACAAATGACAATACAACGGACAATAATCAAATTACAAATGACAATACAACGGACAATTATCAAATTACAAATTACAATACAATGTATGATATATTTTATATGGGTGTTAATAAATCACGTTATTTTGATTTTGATTTATTATTTAAAGAATATAATGGTGGTCATTTTTTATTTGCGATTTATTCAAATCATTTTATAGAAACATTTTTAGATAAATTACAACAATATAAATTAGTAAATGATGACACTCATTATATTATTGCTAATGAATTATTGAGTGATGATACTAACAATTCCAAACCATTTTATTCTAATAATTTGTATGGAGAAGATAGAAGTATTAACGGTCAAATTGAATTATCAGAAAAGTTATTTAAAATATATGAAAATATATGTAATACGAATTCAAACCCTACAAATACAATTAAAACTAAAAGCGACCCCATACATATGAGTGATGACAACGATTCTAATAAAAATCACAAGCGTCCTCATGAAAGTGCTAATCAAGACGAAATTAATAAAATGTTTAAGCGCCCTAATATAAACCAATCATCCATGGTTCTATCGAGTGCGAAGGTTGACATGCGTAAAACACCCGTAGCAGCTGCCGGATATAAAAAATAACTATAATATCACGGAAAAAACTACATTAAATAATATTCATTATTACCATAAACAATAACTGTATATTTTATCATATAGTTCTTGTTTTTTTAATAATACTATTTCAGATTCCTTTTGAAACATATTCAGTTTATTAGCTATATTCACAAGTTCTTTTATTTTATATGTAGAAACTCCTTTTAATGGTTTTTCATAATTTTCTAAACAATACATATTTGTGTATATTTCTGTTATTTTGCCAATACAATCATTTGGTTGAATTGTGTGTAAATCTATACTATATGTTATGTTTTCATTAGAGTATTTGTTTTTATTATGCGATAGTTCATTTTTTTTATAATATATTACAACGATATTTTCATAATTAGTAGTTTCACCCATATCTTTGGCAGGTGAAAAATAAAGATAACTATTTTTACATTGATTTACTATGATAATTATTTTATTATAAAAAACCGACATAGTAATACATGATAAAAATCCAGATTGTTTATTAATTAAACATTCAGACATCATTTCTTGAATTAATATTTTTGAAACTTTATAGTTCGTGTTTTTCCATTTGGACGCATTCGTTTTAATAAACTCAATCATCATTTGTTTTTCTTCTAATTCTTTGTTTCCGTATTTTTGATGTATTAATAAAAAATTATCATATCCATACACAATTATATAAATGCACCAAAATAATTTATTTTCTTGAATAGGCGAAAATTGTTTATTAGATTTTTTCGGCATTTGTTTTATACAATTATTTTCTTGAATTACCGCAATGGTGGGTGGGTTGATTATCGGATTTATTGAAATATTATGCGAATAAGTGGGTAGTATTAATGATTGTTGAGAGTTTTCATTTGATTGTATAATTACATTATAATCTATAAAATTAAAACTTGTTCTAAATATGGGTATATTTTCGAGACATAACATATATTTATTTATACTTTTAAAGTCTTCGTAACTATCAAATTTATTATAATTATAAAAAATTTGATTTAAAAAATTCATATTGGATATATATGTATATAATTATTTCTTTAAATTATTATATAGATATTATTTGATTACACTTATGTAAAGATAATAAAAAATTGTGTGTTTAATTAAATAATAAAAACTCATTTTTTAACAAGTTTTTTTGATTTTCAATATTATTTAACGAATCCTCTTGTTTAGAAATATAATCAATATATTTATATAATTCGTTAATTGTTTCATTTGGTAAAAACGAGAGATTTATAAATATACCACTTTTATTTTCATTAATTTTAATTGATGTGTTCGTTTTTAATATTTTTAAAATCTCAATATGATGTTTTTTAGACATATTTTCAATTTTAGATTTTATAATTTCTAAATTAATTGTTGAAAATAATTGTGCGTCCATTATTAGAATAAATATATGTATTTAAATGATTGTTTTTATATATTTTTTTTATATATTTTTTTATATATTTTTTTATATATTTTTTTACATATTTTTTTACATATTTTTTTACATATTTTTTTACATATTTTTTTACATATTTTTTTACATATTTTTTTACATATTTTTTTACAATAATCAAATAACAATCTTGGTAAATGTACTGCCTAAAGATTGTGAACACTGATTATTTAGGTTCAATTAATTTAGCGATAACACAAATATATGGGTCATTTAATTCATAACGAACACCAATTACACGAATACGTATTTTGGTATTTTCTTTAATACTATTAAAATATTTATCTGCTACATGGTGGTCTCTTGCTATAAACACCGTAATCGGTATTACACCATCATCAGTAATTACTTCGGCGTGTATCCCTGCTTTAGTAATTGTTTTAGTTTCGCAATTTTCAATTTCCATTCCTTCAACCGGATGACAGACCATACAATTAAATACTGTATGAAACTCAACATATTCTAAATTAATATTTCCGGATGAATAACTAATAATATTTACTGATTTTGGACGAATAAACCCCTCTACTATACATTTACCTTCAGTTTTTGATACAATTTTTTGTTCCAAGTTTTGTTTAATATTTCTTCCAATTTCATTAACATGAATATTTATTTTCATACTTAATACAGACGGAATATAAACGCCATATATTTTTCGTTCGGTTGTTGCCCTTTTTTTAGGTTTAAATGTAATTATTTGTGGTGTTGGTTGGTTCATTGTAATAATATAATAGTAAGTATATTTTATATTATTATTTTTATATTTGTTAATTCATCAATTTTTTACATATTACAACATAAACATGTAAATGCGTGTTTTCACAAAATAAAATCACGATAATCTACTCAAATCAAATTGTAAAACTTTTAATTTCGTTGATACTAAATTGCTCGGGGGTTATAAAATATATTTTGTTGTCGCGTTTAATATCTGTGTAATAACGCATTATGATTTCAATAATTACACATAAACTAAACGAAACATAATCATATTCAAGATTGGTTTCAGTATATACTATTTTACCAATGACGGTGTTTAACATTTTAATTACTTCTGATTTTCGGGCACTATCGCATCTAGCTCCAAAATTATTTCGCTTTAGTTCATTATCGCGTAATTTAAAAACCATTTCTTTATTTTTAAATAAAGAAATAAACCCAACAATTTTATTAATATTTTTTTTTTGAATATGGTATTTTTTAAGAATGCCGTCTTTAAATTGATTAAAATCTTCAATATCGGCTTCTATCCATTTTTTTCCATTTTTTTCCAGTTGAATAAACAATTTCCAGTTATTTTCTTTATTTATAATAATTCCTAAATTATTTGTTTCAGAAGAGTTCATTATTTTTTCATCAAAATATTGTTGAATAACTAATTCTAATGAACTTAATGTATGATTTTTGGGTAAAGAATATAAGTATTGTAATACAACCATTTTTTCATCAAATAATAACATATCTAAATTATGATAAACAATATATTTATCAATTTGCTCCCTTGGGATTTGATACAAAATAATTAAATGTTCTATTATTTTACTTGTATGTTTATACCAATCTTTTTCACCACTTGTTAAAACCTGAGTGCTTTGGGTAATTAATAAATTGCTAACAATACCTTGTAATACATATTCATAGTCATTATTATTTAATACAGGTTTAGATGGTTGTGATGTAATACTTTTTTCCAATTGAGAATATACAGATGTATCAGTTGGATTATCTTCTGTTTTAATCTTATCGGGTAATTCTAAATAAATGTTTTTTCGTTTATATTCAACCGGAACGGTTCGTTCTAATAATGACGAGTTCTCATCATTCATTTCAGTAGGTTGAAAAATATACAAATCTCCTTTATTTATTAAATTACCTATGCGTCCATATTTATCTATAATGTATTCATTTTTATTATTAATTAATCTTGTTAATGTATAAAAGATTTGTTCTATAGGGTATTGTTTCACTATATTAATAGCATTAATTAATATAGACCGTTTGTAAAAGTGGTGTTCTCTAAATAAATGCCGTATTCGTTCCATTATTCGATTATGATTTGTTTGAATAAATGTATTATTATATGTATCTAACATAATGTCTTCTTTATTAATAGTAATATCCGGATTACATTTATAAGAACAACTACTCATGTAATCACATATCTCAGTATATGGTTGGTCTCCGATTGTAAATGAAATTAATTCTGTTTTTGGAGAACTTGATAAATGTATTTTAATATGTTGGTTTTCAGCAATTGCGTTTAATTTGTCGGCAGTAAAATTGGTTTGTCCTATATTTAAAACGCAATCGATTGAGATTTCTTTTAATAATCGGGATAATATTCCTATCTGAATTGCCTTTTTTTCGGATAATCTATATAAATATAAATCGGCAGGTTCTTCTTGTGGGTTTGTTATGACAACGTTAGAATTATTATTTGATATATTGTTATCCGCTCCTAGTTCTTGTGTATTCGTTAATAATGTAGAATGTAAATAAAGTTCTACATTTCGTTCTTCAAATTGTAATCCACAATGACTTAAATTACGAACGCCTCTACCTATAATTTGTTCTATACGATTCATATTATACCACGGTTCTAATATATGTATTTGACGAATATTTTTGAAATCTAAACCTTCCGACCCAGATTTGGATATTAAAATTACTTTTACTTTTTGACCGTTTATATTATCTGTATTTGTTGCGTATTTAATGTCTGCCGGATTATTTGGAGATAATCCCTTTTCACCAGTTATCATTATATATTTTGCTGGAGTAAACGTATCCGAATCCTCTCGAAAATCTGAACGTGGTTTCATCGTAATCGAATCAATGGGCTCAATTTTATTTTTAAATAATGATTTATTATATTCATTTGACGAACAATATCTTGAAATACCCATTTCTTCTAACGCCAACGCAAGTGGTATAATTCCACCATCAATATATTGTGAATAGATGAGAACAATGCCCGTTGATTTTCGTATAATATTGCAAATATTTGATATTTTAGAACTGTATTTATAAATATTTTCCTTTTTAAATATAGGCCCATATTTTTTTAATATTTCGGGTTTATATTCAAAATTATATTTAATAGGTGGATTTAATTTTTCATCAAACTTCATAATAGATAACAGTCCCTTTTTACCTACAATAGTTGAAATAATTTCGGGTTCGTTTTCTTTATTTACTATTATATCAATTGGATTTGGATTTTCTATATTTCGGGAATTGATTAAATTATCAAACCGTTCATTGGGATAAACTATATTTAACGCTTCTATAGGTGTTTGTAATATGACATATCCGAACGATTCCATATTTTCAAAAGACGGCATTTCACGTTCTTTTCCGGTTGCGTTATAATTATTAAATGATTTTGTTCGAAGATTTTCTACTATCATATTGTACCCATTATATTGATACTCACCAATATTATTTAAATATAATTGTAAATGTTGGATTGGTTCAGTTATAGGTTTATTATTCATTTGTATACTAGGATATGTATGTTGCAGAAATGTATTTTGTTTAGAGAATATGGTTGGATAAATACGAAATGGAAACAAATACGGGTTTTCACCGCGTACATACGAAATATATCCGGTTAGTTTTCGTTGTAAAAGTTCTCTACCATCTTCCGAACCGGTTATTTTATTATTTTTCAATTTAAAAGAACCTGATTTATCAAATACATCAGATTCTTGTATAACAGACCGTTTATCATTTTGATTCAATAAATTAGTAATCCAAATAATTTCTTTATAAGAATTAAACATTGGAGTAGCAGACATTAATAATAATCTCATATTATCGGTATATTTTGCTAGTTTCATAAGTAATGATGCTATTTTGGTTTTGTTATTATCATCTGATATACGAATATTATGAACTTCATCTATAATAAATAAACGATTATTAAAATAACGCCTTATATTGCGTATTTCAATTTGTTTTTGTTCTTTTTCGGAAAATCCACTATCCGAATTAGTATTAATTTTAGACATTATATGATTTGCTATTTTATTATATCCAATAAATAAATAGTTATTATTAATAATTGTATTAATTAATGTAATTACTTTTTCACGAGAAAGTCCTTTTAAATTAGTAGGGTTAATTTCTTTAATTAAATCGTTTCCAATACACGACTCTATATTCCAAATATTTTCATTGTTTTCATTATTTAAATTATTTATTTTATTTAATTTTCTTTCGTCGAATAATTGTAACCGAAAATTACTTTGAACGTTTGGAGACGCCACCACAATTATTCGTTGTTTAATTCCAATTTGTTTCATGTATGTTCTCATTTCTTCTGCTATACCAATAGCACTACATGTTTTTCCTGTCCCTAACCCATGATATAATAATAAACTATTATATGGTGTTTGAAATGAAAAAAAGTTCTTAACAAATAATTGATGCGATGATAATTCAAACTTAGCATTACATAATATATTCGATTGTTTTCTAATATCATATACTGTTCCATCAAACTTTGTTGTATAAAACTCATTTCGTTTTGCGATTTTTATATTAAAGTTTGGGTCATTTAAATCTGGGTATAAAAAACGATACATTATATCATTTAATCCAGCATTTTTATATTCATCATGGTCTATTTTTTCTTTTTTAAATAAAAATTCGTTTGAAGATGGAGAAAGCTTAAGTAATGATTCGTGTATTTCTTCTTTTTGTATATTGGGTGAGATTGAGTTGGGTGGATTGTCGGTTATACTTGTTTTTGACGGTGGTGATATTTCTTCAGAAGCACTCAGTGGTGATATTTCTTCTGACGCGGTCGGTGGTAGTATTTCTTCTGACGCGGTCGGTGGTGGTATTTCTTCTGACGCGGTCGGTGGTGGTATTTCTTCTGACGCGGTCGGTGGTAGTATTTCTTCTGACGCGGTCGGTGGTAGTATTTCTTCTGACGCGGTCGGTGGTGGTATTTCTTCAGAAGCACTCAGTGGTGATATTTCTTCTGAAGCAGTTGGTGGCGTTATTTCTTCTGAAGCAGTTGGTG
>Ga0209443_1001317_pt1 | contig 15758 bp, 32 predicted proteins | sample LauGreBMM110DCMD_2_FD_187571 | JGI IMG/M metagenome (GOLD analysis project Ga0209443, IMG submission 187571) | Freshwater lake microbial communities from Lake Michigan, USA - Su13.BD.MM110.DCMD (SPAdes) (version 2) | ecosystem: Environmental > Aquatic > Freshwater > Lake | place: Lake Michigan... | reverse complement strand
TAATAGTTCTTATTCTGGAGTCTGCGCCAAGATTATCCGTAAAGAGAATTGAATAATATGAATATCACAATTAAAGCAAAAAATGCAGTGGAATTGGAAGACTTTGTGCCTGTCACAGGTACTTGGAACATTACAGACAAGCAAGATGAAGACTCCATCTATGATGTAGAAGCGAGCATAGTTAATTGGATGGACTCAAGCTATTCTATTGATGTCATGGTTTTCCACGCTGATGGCAGAGAAATTAGTGGAGATTTGCCGTGGGAAGGAACTTTTTTGGTAATTAGGAAGTGATTGGGCTTGACTTTTTCTAAAACTTCGGGTAATCTCTTTGAACGATGACTTTGACACAATTTCAGGCTGCTTTTGCAATCGCCAAGGATTCTGACCGGGATCTCTCCAATGTGGATGACAGCATACTGTTTGGATGTGGTTTATCCTCGTTCAAGCCGGTGCATACGACGTTGGAGGCTGTTGCTAAGTTGATTCGGTGGCAGGCTTACCAATTCAATGGTGAGTGGGATGCTGATGCGTTGAACGAGGTGGCTGTGCTTGGTAAAAAGAATTTCTTGATTTTGGGTTGACTTTTTCTAAAACTGATGGTAAATTGATTACAGATGAAAGCAACAATTGCTTTCACGATAAAAACTAAAAACTAAAAAATAATATGTCTACTGTTACCTCTACTGCTGTTGTTGCCTCTGCTGTTGTTGCCTCTGATGTTGATGTCAAGGCTGTGATCAAGCCTAAGCGTAAGTATACTGCGCGTGGAACCACTGTGGTTGCTCGGCGTGTGACGTTGCTGGATGGCAAGGTGATTGGACGTGGTAAGCCTGCCAAGGCTACCAAGTCTGCTCGTACTGTGGTGTATGTTCCGATGGATCAGGAGTACAATCCGGCGGTGCATGGTCTGGGTGTCAAGTTCACTCCTGGTCTGGTGCAATTCCGCAAGGTGTTCAAGCGTATCAAGATTGATGATCTTGGCAAGGTTTACAACCTTAGTGCGATTGTTGAGACTGTTACCAAGTCTCAGGCGGTTGATGCTCCTACGGTTACTGAGACTGTTAGTGATGCAGTTCTAGCGATTGCTTAATAGTATAATATCACATAGGATTCCATTGGAGCGCAAGTTCCAATGGAATCTTTCATTTATTATATTGATTGAAATTAAAATAAAGATTTCTGAATTAAATCAATTGTTTGAATTTTTAAAAAAACTATTTATCTATAGAAGCAATTGAGTGACAGCGAAATTGCGTACATGACATTGGTTGACTTTTGTAACTTGTTGTGGTATAGTAAGTTAAGTAAGAAATACAAGTTCTGAAGTTAAGATTGAAAATAAAAAAGAATTAGAAATTAGAAAAAAATAAAAAATAAATTATGAAAAGAACAGGTGAACATTTTACAGGTACAATTGATCAATTTCTTAATCATTGTGATAATATGGATCTTGAAGTAGTTCAAACTGAGGTGGATAAACAAAACAGGGATAATTGTATTGAATATATTAAAAAAGAATCAAATTGTTCAGATGAAGAAGCAACTGAATTGTATGATGCTATTTGTCTATCAGAAGTCAAACAAGTTGTTGATAAATTGGTTGCTGATGGTTTGCTTGAGATTAGTGAATATGGTGACGATGGTGAGCCGAAGTTTGTTTTGACAGAATTGGGAAATCAAGTTCATGGTGAACTGAATACTGATACCAAACCAAAAAAGACTGTCAGAAAGAAGAAATAACAATTCTTAAAGATGTAGCAAACCCTCTATTTTTATAGAGGGTTATTTTTTTATGAAACAGAATCAAATAGAAGAATTTTTTGTATGGGATGAAACCAACTTGATCAAACCCCATAACAATTGTGACGATAAAATTAAAAATGATGATTGTAATTCTATAATAAAGAATATCAACAAAGATATTACAGATTCAAAATTAAGAAAAAAAGCTTATGATAAAGCTTGGCGTGAAGCTAACATAGATAAACGGAAAGCTTATTATAAAGCTTGGCGTGAAGCTAATGTAGATAAAAAGAAAGCTAACGATAAAGCTTGGCGTGAAGCTAACCCAGATAAAAAGAAAGTAAAAGCTTATAATAAAGCATATCGTGATGCTAACCGAGATAAAATAAAAGCTTATCGTGCGGCTAACAAAGATAAAATAAAAGCTTATCGTGCGGCTAACCGGGATAAAATAAAAGCTTATAACAATACCCGTACAAAAACAAATATACAATTCAAGCTATCCAAAGCATTGAGAAATAGATTGCGCCACGCATTACAAGGCAATTTTAAAAATGGTAGTGCAGTAAGAGACCTGGGATGCTCTATTGATGAATTGAAGATGCATTTAGAATCTAAATTTCAGTATGGTATGAATTGGGATAATTGGAGTTTTGAAGGTTGGCACATAGACCACATCGTACCACTAGCATCATTTGATTTAACTGATAGAAAGCAATTGTTGCTAGCTTGCCATTACACCAACCTACAACCATTGTGGGCAATTGATAATTTATCTAAAGGTGACCGAACCGAATCCAATTAAAAACAAAAAAGCCAATAGCCTTATACAAGCTATTGGCTTCAAATTGTGTGTTGACTCTATGCAGCAATCAAAACTATTCTATGGTATCAATGTGGAATAACTGAGGTTACTTCAATAGACGCATCACTTGATTACCAGCACCTGCAAAGTTATTGCTGGCATCCAAAGTAGATTTGCTATTTTTATTGTATCGTCCCAGCAGTTTGCCGGTGACAGTGGTGAGTACAATATAATTGGGATCTTCCTTGAGAAGTGCAATGATATTGTTGTTTTTATCTTTGATGTTTTCAGTAGTGTACATAATCTTTTAGAATTAAATCTGTTTCAAATATGCACCTGCAACCTGTGCGTCTGATACCTTGAAGTAGTGTTTGCTACGATCAACAAACCCACCATCATCCAACACCTTGAGTACAGCATGAGGCACCTTGCGATTGGTATTGGTGTGAATACGATCCCTTGCAATACCAAGTCCACGCTCCTTGTTGAAGCGATCACCTGCCTTGACATTGGTGTAGCTCCAACCAATGCGAACCACATCGGCATCCAAAATCTTGCTGGCAACAACAATACCAATTGGATTTCCCTTACGATTACGAACAAACTGAGTTAGATAACTGTCTTTCATATGTTTTATTTTTTATTTTTTATTTTTTATTATTACGGAAAATGGTGTCCCCACCAGGAATTGAACCTGGATCAGCTGCTTAGAAGGCAGCTGCTCTATCCATTTGAGCTATGGGGACGTTATAATTAAATAGCTACTTGATTTTGTAGAGGATGATATTTCAAAGCCTTTTTGGTATATACAGTAATTGCATTGCGATTGCGTTCACATATAAACATTTCACCCATATAGTTGACCAAAATATTATTATAACCCTGATTACTAATCATATCAGTGATCGTTGGTTTGATTAGAGTCTTGTCAGTGATGTCACAAACTTCACTATGTTTTGGTTTGCGTCCATATGTCAAATCCAATGAACTATAACGACGAATTCCAATCATCTTGCAAATAACAGGTGCAGTATCCATGTTTTTATACATTAACCTACAGTGAGAGAAAAGTCAATCTTTTTTTAATTGAGGTCAATCTCAAAACTTAGATCACCATCATTGAACAAATCAATATTTTTAATTTTGACTTCTACCCGACTTTTAATACGATCTTCAATTGTGCCAGTGGCAAATAACAATTTTTGAACAACTGGACTTTTTCCTTCTGCACGATGCGCTCTACCAAGTGACTGCAAAAGATTGATGGCAGACCATGACAAGTTGATAAGAGTATGACGAGGGAATTTACCATTCAAATCATGCAATGAAATTCCTGCATTGCCAGCAGCAATGTTCACAACCATTATCCTCTTTTTATCACTTTGAAAGTCTTCAATATCTTGATTGCGTTGTTTTTCAGATTGGCCACCCACAATACAACCCACCAATCCATTAAACTTACTAAGCTTGGACAAACGGTTTAATATCGCATCCTTGGTATCATTAAAGTTGACAAACACAATTGGACTGATGCCTTCATCAAACATATCCTCCAACCAGTCAACCATCACAGGCACCTTCAACAATTCCGCATGGCGACGAAATCTCATCAAAATTGCAAAATGATGTTCTGAATAAGTTTTGGAGCGTTCATCCAATGCAGCCAACTCCGCTTCCATTTGATTGGCTAGGTCATTGAACTTTTTAGTATTCACGTCACCCAAATCAAAACTATCAGCACTAATCCTATTATCTGGAAAAATAGTACCAAACATATCCCTAGTCATACGACTAGACATCTGCATCACATTTGCAAGTGAATTATGAATGTTCTTCAAACCCATTTGACATTCAGTGAGACTACTATCCCACACCATAGAACCATAATTGTTGTATTTGACACCATTGATCAATGTCCAATTACGAAATTGAGAACCATTGTGCAAATTAGTCGCAAAACCAAATGCCTTCATTTCAGTGACATTGGTAGCAGCAGTGGCACTCAACATCAAAAGATTCATGCCTGCATTTTTAATTGCAGTAATCAATTCACTGTTGAGACTATGCAACCCTTTCGCCTTATGTACCTCATCCACAATCACCAAAGCATTGTCTGGGAAATTTACACTGATACCCTTGGATTCCCACCAATACTTAGACTTGTCATATTCAGCCCGATCATACGTATAGTGGGGGGTATGACCCCTAGTGATTTTTTCATAGTTAATCACCAGATGTGCCTTGATACCAAATTTGCTCAACACAGTCTCCCATGTCTTTTTGACCACCTTGGGACAAATCACCACCACCTGAGCATTGAAATTCTTGGCAATCCACGCAGCCACATATGTTTTGCCACACCCAGTTTGACTAGAATCAAATGCAACACCATTGAGGTGCAGACTGTTCAGTAGTGAAACCGCATGATTCTTCTGTGGTTCCAACAAACCCTCGTAATTCATCATGTAAATACTATATCCGAAGTTTTAGAAAAAGTCAAGCCCTAACCCTATCTGGGGGATCTTTTGTACCCCCCACCCTCAATTTTCGTCAATCTTGGTGGTACGACAAGCGATGATGATGCTCAAAATGGCATTGTGCAGTTTTTCAATGAGTGCCGACAAAACGGCGGTCAGGCCGACTGCAATCACAAATATCATCGCGATGGTAGCAAAATAGTTGCTAATTGATTCCGTCGCAAATTTAAGAAGTTCTACCATACAATTGAGCATAACACCAATGACCATAATGTGTCAAGCACCTTTTGCAACAATCATTGCCTCCAATTTGTCGGTGGCAATCAACCCAGAGATTTGCTTCCAATATCTAGGCATCTTTTTGTGCAGCAGCAACATCTGCTTGACACTCAAGGTACGACCCATATTCACCTGACGAGCGAATGACGACAGAATTTCTGCATCCACACCCGAAAATCCCACACCGTTGGCATCGGTGGTATTACCAACCTGCTGCTCGGAAATTGTCTGAAATTCGTAAATACGAACCAGACCACGAACGGCCCATGCTGGATTGGTTGCCAGCTTCAATTTGACTGCCTCGCACACTTGCTTCTGTGTCATGTAGAAACTATGCCACCCAGATGAAAAAAGTTCAAGACATATGTTGGGTTATTTTTCGTTAACGATAAAGTAATTTGGGGTGGCGGAACTACCTACCCCTTATATCGGTTCGTGGTAAGATAGTAGCAGCTTCATGGCAGAACACAAGAACTTTTTTCTAAAAGTTTTTCTAAAATACCTGTTGACGAACCAGGTTTGGTCCTGTAGTCTAGTGTCTGCAATGAATACCGCATCCAACAGTATCAGCGTCACCGAACGCAAATTCAAGAACCCTGACCGCATCAGCGTCATGCAACTCGCCAGTGACTATGGCTACGACAACACTGATGACTTTGTAGAAACCGAGTGCAGCGACACGGTGGTACCGGCTTGCTGTCGCAATGGCTGCGAGGTAGAAACCGATGGTCGCTGCGAACATGGTTGCCCAAGTCCGCTGCTGGCTCTGGGTTACATCTGAAACTCAACATTCCGAAGATGCACAACACCAAGTAAACCCTTGGTGTTGTTGCGTTTACACAGGCAACCTTCGCAAAATCCGAAGATGTATCCGAAGATGTGCCACAAAAGATTCCAGACTTTTTCTAAAATACCTGTTGACGGATGCGGTTGGTGCCTGTATGCTATTAGCACGATGACACCTTGGCTACACGCTAAAAGCTCGGTTCGCAAGTGGGGTGGTAGTCCATCTGACTACGTTGCACTTCACGATTGGTTTGATGAAACCAAACAATACACGGGTGATTGGACGCATCGTGCGCTTCGCCATCATAGTGCTGGTATTCAATGGGCAGTTGAAAAATTTGGTCATACCATAGTCAACAGTCTGGGTCAACATATTCCTACCAAAATGTTGGCAGAGCAACACGTTGATGAAGATTGTGGATTTATTCCCACACCTGCGGATTACCTGAAACTTTTGATGGTAAATCCTGCACCGTGGATGCTGCGGGTAAAAGTTCGCTCCAGCGATATTGCTGCTTGACTTTTAGAAAAACTTTCGGTACAGTCACTAAACAACTAAACAACAAAACAAAATATGGAATCAATTCAACCGCTGCCCGCTCGTATCGTCGCTAAGGCGAAGCAACTCAAAATTGAAATCATCACGCTCAACTTTTCAGGTGGCTCTGATGAAGGCTATCTGAATGTGGACGTGGATAGTTCGCAGGAGATGGTTGTACCGAATGATTTTCTCAATGAGGTTGAGACGTGGGCATGGGATGCTTACAGTTACGGTGGTGCAGGTGATGGTAATGACTTCGGCGATGACATCACCTATGACCTCAAGGCTGGTACTGCAAGTTGCCAAGATTGGTATACTGCACGGCGTGATGGTGAGACTGTGACTATGCCGCTTGAGGTTGACGACGCTACTGAGTAAATTCAAAAAAAGGTTGTGGGTCAGCCTGAAAAACCCTTGACTTTGGTTAAACTGCTGGTAGATTGTGTTTCGCATCAACAAAGAGTTTCTCTAAAAAATATGAAAACTGTGGATACCGTCAAGATTTCTGATTGTCAGTCCAAGGTTGGCACGCATTGTGTTTCGTGTGGAAAAACCTCACAAGACGATGAAAAATTGATTTGTACGCATTGTCAAGAGCTAAAGTTTTGCGAAGATATGCGAAATGAAGGTTGACATTTGAAAAAACTCTGGTAAATTGATTACGTAAAATTAAAAAATATGAAGATTGATTCTGATGAGATGCAAGCTGAAATGTTGGAACGTGCAGCTGATGCACACTTTCACGAGGAACTGACGCAGTTTGTCAAGACTCTGCCCGTGGAAAGTGCAGATTCAAACCAACGCTATGATGCCAAGCTGGCGTTTATGAATTCAATTCACGGCGAAGTCAAGCAGCAACATCCCAAGTGGCGACCTGAACATACGGAGAGCGACAAGGCAGAAGCAGCGACGATTCCCAAGGGCAAGTATTCAGAAGTTATTTATTCAATTCATCCGCAGCGTTTTTGAATTTGCTGCTTGACTTTCTCTAAAACCTAGGGTAATCTAGTTACAAGTTAAACATCAAACCTTAAAAGACATGAACGACATTCCTACACACTTTGTTTCAAATAATGATAAAGTCGGTAATTGCAACTTTGATTTGGTCAAAAAGCAGAATGATGTGTATTTGTATCATCGCACCAACATGGATGCTACGCATCGCAGCTACGAAGTGTTTCTGAGCAAGTTTGTTGCCAAGGGTACTCCGCTACCCGGTGGTGTCGTGGAAAAGGAGGATCGCATGGCATATCCCGGTGCAAATTCGTTTGGTAAGACTGCGTATGACTGCAAGACGATTAGCCAGGCCGAGGATAGGTTTGACGAATTGCTGGTCAAGAGCAAGGACAAGGCTGACAACAAGGAGTTGAGTTTGCAGACTGGTAAAATTGTTAGGGGTCGCAAAGCCAATCCCAACAAGGTGGTGGTTGTGAAAAACATTGGTGGCAAGCGTGGACGCAAGCGTATGGATGTTAATTTCCAGTTGCCTGACAGTGGTGGTACATTTACCATGAAGCAGCTTGTGGCGTCATCTGGTTTGAATCAACCACTGTTGTATGTTCGGATTCAGGAATTGATTCGCAGCAACAAGGTGATTGTGTCTGGTTCGTTCCGAGAGGAAGGTGCGCGAGGCAAATCGCAAGTGGTGTACACGGTGGTTGCATAGTATTAGTGGGACGCTTTGGGTCAGCACAAAAAGCCCTATTCTTTTATAAAATATATGATAATCTACACTGTAACAGTTGACGATGCCGGTACAACTAGTTGGTGGCTTGACGGCAAGCGGCATCGTGTTGATGGACCTGCCTACATGGGTGAGGATGGCACCCTTGAATGGTGGATTGATGGTAAGCGTCATCGCACAGATGGACCTGCGTGTGAATATGCTGATGGCACCAAGCTTTGGTATCTGGACGGCAAGCGACATCGTGTTAATGGACCTGCCATTGAATATGCTTATGGCGGCAAGCATTGGTTTCTTGACGGCAAAGAATTGACCGAATCACAATGGATTGAAGCTGTCAAGCCTAAAGTTGCTAGTTGTGTCGGAAAGATGGTTGAAGTTGACGGCGTGAAATACAAGCTAGTTGCTGCTTGACTTTCTCTGAAACTCTGGTATTTTCTTTTCTGTAATGAAATTCATCAATCTCACTCCGCACGACATCACCGTCATCTCGGACTGGCCCAACCGCACTACGTTTACCAAAAGCGGCACCATCGCTCGGGTAACGCAGAACACGACGGTCGTTCAGGTGGTTGACGGCATCAACATCAGCACCGCCTCGTTTGGACCTGTGGTTGGACTACCGGGCTGGATAAAGGACACACTGTACATCGTCAGCGCAATGGTCAAGAGTGCCAGTGCTGGCCGCAGTGATTTGGTGAGTCCCGGTGAACTGGTTAGGGACGATAGCGGCAACGTCATCGGCTGCAAGGGATTCTTTTGCTGAAATACCGGTTGACTTGGTGGCGTGGTGTCTGTATAGTATTTGCGTTATGGAAATCACGATGGAAGAGAAAATTGTCGCACAGGCCGAGGAGGCGAGGGCATTGGCAGTGCGCCAGATGGACAAAATCTGGAACTTGGCTGAAGCACAAGTTGTGGCGGGCGGTTGGTCTGCCTACCACGATGGCTTTTGGGAAGCCGTAGAGGCTCATGCTGGCGAGCCGTACCAAGCGGCAGCGGCGAAGGTGCGGGCTTGCTACACCGAGGAGGTCAAGAGGCTTCTTCCAAGCGTGCGGGTGGCTCGGAAAGCACGGGAGCAGATTGCCGCGACGGCTCGTCACGGCGTCGGATACGATAACGATTCCGGCTCTGGATACGGAGCTAATACAAACGACTAATCACGTAAGGGAATCCTTTAAGGGATTCTTTTGCTGAAATACCGGTTGACTTGGTGGCGTGGTGTCTGTATAGTATTTACTCAATGAAATACAAATTGTTTGTGGTTGCTGGTACTGCGGTGATGGAGATTGCTGCTAGCAACGAGTTCAATGACTTCAATACTCTTATTGAACAACTTGACCTGTTTGGTAATGAGTGGGACGTTACTGATTATGGTGAGACGGTGTTGAGTTCGGATCAGTGGCCGCTGTGAAGTAATAACAACATTAGTAATAACAACAATATGAAAAAAGTCATTGTTCGTTGGTCTGCCGTTTACGAAACCGTCATTGAAGTCCCCGAGGACGCCACTGAGGAACAAAATGAGGATATGTCCGGCGACATCAAAATTGACGTGCCGGGTTCTGAATATCAATCCGATACGTGGCAAGTGGAGAGAATTTCCAGTCCAGAAGAAAAGTGGTAATTGAGGCTTGACTTGTTCTAAAACACTGATATTCTCTACATCGTAATGAACATCAACATCAGCTTTGACACCAACAACGCCAGCTTTGACACCAACTTCCTCATGGAAGTGACCCGAGCGACCCGCAGCATCAAGGAAGCTCTACTTGACAGCGAGAACACCACCACCGTTCGCCGTCCGCTCAATGACATCAACGGCAATCGCATCGGTGTTATCAGCATCAGCCACGATGTGCCGCTGGCTCAACTCTAAAAGTCAAAAAACCTTGGGGTCAGGTACAAAAGCCCCTTGACTTTCTCTAAACTGCTGGTATTATCTACATCGTAATGAAAAACATCTATGTCGTAAGTTGGCCCAACGGAACCATTAGCATTTTGACTGCTAACAACAAATCTGAACTTATTTATCGTTTGGATCATGAGGGTGACGCCTTTTACGAGGGCGTCAAAATTGAGCGAGTCAAGACTGATAAAGAAGGAGACTTCTATCTCGCCACCGAAATCACGGAGAATAAATCCATTGTAATTGAGGACGCCTACGAAGGTCGCGACGAGGACGGTTACTGCGAAAAATTGATTCCGGTCAAATTAAAAAAGTAGTTGACTTTCTGTAAAACTGCTGGTAGAGTCTAGACCGTAACAAACATACATTATGCAATCTATTACTGATAGTTACAACATTGGTGACCGAGTTAGTGTGGAAGTCTGGCCCAGCGATGTTTTCAACGAAGATTTTGATGGAATTGTGGTTGATATTTCAGAAAATGTATTGACGGTGCGAGATCAAGATAATGATGTGTGGGATGTTGAATATGAACAGGTTTGTAAAATTGATTGACATTTAGAATATGGGAAAATCGTACAAGGGCAATAGTGAGTTTGGTCGTAAATTCAAAGACCAGCGTAAAAGTAAAAACAAAGATTGCGGTGGTAAAAATAATCGTCGCACCAAGCAATCTGATGACCAATTTATGAAGTCAGATCAATTTGAGTCTTGACTTTTTCTAAACCTCGGTGTATATTCACACCATGAAGATGAACTTTTCTACGGCTGATATTGCGAAGGGTGTGCGTAAAGATTGGGGAAGTATGTGTCCAATCACCAAGCGCATCAACAGCAAAAAGGTGTATGTGCGTAAGAACAAGTGGAACAACTCATACTGCGACTAAAATATGAAAACTATACGTGTTGTGCTGGAAATTACTTATGATGACAATCACAATAAATCGCCTGTTGATTGGAACTGGCACAGTCTTCTGGAACTGAGTCTGGATGAGCAAGTGAAGCTGATACCGTCTCACAAGGTGATTGAGGACTACGAGCCAACAAATTAAAAAAAGGTGTTGACTTGGGTCGTTGCCGCCTGTATGCTATTAGCACGATGAAATTGCTTACCAGTCCACTCTCCTCCAAACTCAACGCTGCTGGTTACGCTGGCACAGTGCCTATTTGCAAGTTGTTTACTCCGTGGGGCGCGAATACGTGGCTGCTTACGGGTGAGGAAGATGGTATTTTGTATGGTTACGCAGACCTTGGGATGGGTTGTGTAGAGTGGGGTGGTATTGAGACGGTGGAGGCTTTGGAAGCTATTCGTGGTCCATTTGGCATGAAGATTGAGCGTGACCTGCATTGGAAGCTGACGCCGGGCATGAACTATGCCGCGCAGAAAAATCTGGCACTTGCCTGAGATTGTGATTGACTTTTTAGAAAAACTCTGCGATACTATTTGAACGATGATAATCTACACTGTAAAAGTTCACGGCGACGACAAGTTTTGGTATCTACACGGCAAGCTACATCGCATTGATGGACCTGCGTGTGAAGATGCAAATGGCAGCAAAGAATGGTATCTGGACGGCAAGCTTCATCGCACCGACGGACCTGCCATTGAAGGTTCCGATGGAAGCAAGCATTGGTTTCTTGACGACAAGCGTCATCGCACCGACGGACCTGCCATTGAAGGTTCCGATGGAAGCAAGCATTGGTTTCTTGACGGCAAGGAATTGACACACTCACAGTGGAAGCTGGCAGTCAAGCCCAAAGTTGCCAGTTGTGTTGGTAAGATTGTGGAAGTTGACGGTGTGAAATATCGGTTGATTGCTGCTTGACTTTTAGAAAAACTGGGGTAAGATATTTACAGTTGATTGACGGCGTAAGCAATCCAGTTCTTGCTTGCAGACTGGAGATGTGAGAAATAGAGTTCAGTGAAATATCTGATAAATACTTACACGTCAATCAACTACAGCTAACCAAGAGAGTGCCAGTCGTTAGAACCGAGCATGGGGTGACGTGGTGATGCGGCTTGGGAAACAGGGTCCGAGACTTGCTGTACAAACAATGAAAACCGGCACAATTTATTGGTTGATAGTCTCCCCAGCAGAACATTTGGGAGTGTGAAGCGGTTGAAGAAACATTAGAAATCTGTCCGGCTCACTATCAATCAGTTTTGTTCTTTTTGATTGACGGCATAACAATGTAGCCATCCGGTTTCAATCCGGAAAAGCAAGAAATAGAGGGCAACCTGTTCCGACTCGTTGATAAATACTTGCAAGTCAATCAATTCAATTTTAACCAAGCAATAGAGATAGCTACTTGACAACAAATCAAACAATATGATAACAGCGTTGCTGGCGCCTGTAAAATAGTAGATGCAAACGGAAACATTATTGTTTGATTTTTTGATTGGTGAATGGTTAGCGCAACTGTAAAAGGAAACGCTTCGGTACAAATCCGACGTTTGGGCTACGATAATGTCCACCAATTTTTTGTGGCCACAAAGCTGCAAGTGCTTGGTAATCAAGCACCTGATTTTTGAAAAAAGCTGTTGACTTGTGTCGGTACAGCCTGTATGCTATTAGCACGATGAAAACATACATTGTGTATCTACTGGGCAAGGAAGTCGGATACATCAAGGCTCGCAATCATAATCAAGCCGAAGAACTGGCTTGGAAGAAGTTCAAGGGTGGACCTATGACCATCAGTGTAGCCTACACCGAATTGTGAAAAAATCTGTTGACTTTTTGTAAAACCCCTGCGATACTGTTTACTCAATGAAAATTATCTATACCACCAGCGAAGCCATCCGTGAACTCGCCACTGCAATCAAGCAGGATGAATACTTCGGAACTGATGTCACGGTTGAAATTGTGCCTGACCGGGCCGAAGTTCATAGTCTTGAGGCATATGCGAAAATGGTCGGCAAGTTCAGCACCAGTCGTCACCAACATCACAAGCTTGACGCCATCAGGTATCTCCGAGAACTGTTGCCCATTGGACTCGCCGATGGCAAATACGTCGTTGAAGCTGCATCCGAAGATGTTCTCAGATACTACACCGTCAAAAAGACGTTGGACGGCTTCGCAATTCACAAAGGTCTGTAAGATGTAAGTTGTGGGGTTAGCTAGAAAATCCTTGACTTTTTGTAAAACTCTGATAGGATGTTTCCACAATGAAATACACCTACAAAATAGACCACCGCAATGCAGGAACCATTATGGAGTATTGGACCCTCAAAGTGTTTTGTCTAGGCCAACTAGTCAAAGTCCACACCAGCAAAAACTATTCATATATCTGCCGCCTTAGTCACTGACACCAGAAAATAAAACCGATTCTGGCTTGACTACCTCCAAATTTCAGTCATACTCTCTGCGTCATGAATAACCTCCTCATCAACCAAGCACTCACCAAGTTCAAAAACGCCAAGCGGATCGCCGTTGAGAACTTCACTATGGGCTACAATCATCTCAGCATGGAAGCTAGCATGAACCTGGAAGCAGATACCGCCTGCTACAAGTGGAACAGCCACACCGTCAACGCCATTCGCTACGTGCTGAATCACAAACACTCATACAAGACTCTGGCAGACTAAGATAGTAAAAAGGTTGTGGGTAATCCTGAAAAACCCTTGACTTTCTCTAAAACTCCGATAGGATATGTCCAAGATGAATACAGAACGACGGTTCCACGTAGAACAAGACAGGTCCTATTCCGGTGAATGGATAAACGAGAAAACCAAGTGGGCTAACACCAAAGTCAATTTGATTCCAATGTGGACTGTTTATGAACAAGTTGGAATTCCATCTTACGAAACGCCAGTTTTTCACGGAACCAAGTTGAGTTGCTTAGATTGGATTAAACAACAAAGCATTTAAGTAAAATCAAGAAATAACATAAAAAAGTAGTTGACTTTCTCTAAAACTTCTGATAATCTGTATCTCACATGAAAACTAAATTCTTCAATTCTGCTGCTCCAAAGAACAACCAAGACGCCTTCACCAAGATTCTCGCTTGGCTTACACGCACAGATGCTTCAATGTGCGTAGCCGGTGATGGAATCCGTGGCTGTATGTATCGGTCGGACGATGGTAACAATGCTTGTGCAATTGGAACATTGATGCCAACCAAACTTGCTCGGGCCATTGATAAAGCAGGCGGAATCAGCAATATCATTACGGTATTGGAGACTCGCCCAGCTGCCAAAAAGTGGTTTGCAAAGTGTGATGCAGAATTTCTAATGGAGATGCAACAGTTTCACGACGACAATAGGTTTAGTGAGTCAAAGAAAAACTGTCTAGGCAGACTTGAATACGTTGCAGATAATTACAAATTGAAAATTCCCAAAGACATTACGGCATTTTTCAGCAAGTAATTTTTAGGTGCTTAAAAAAGGTTGTGGGTAATCCTGAAAAACCCTTGACTTGTTCTAAAACCTAGGGTAATCTATTGACCACATGAAAACTCGTTGTCCCAAAGTAAAAACTTGGTTAGTGACGGTAGAAATCGGGCCGCAAAGCATCACGAAATTTGAGGTTGATGCACCAACCAAGAAACTGGCGTTGCTCAATTTTCGGTTTGACTATAAGAAATTTTCGGGATTCAACTTCTGCAACGTCTTGAAGATTGGTCTCAGAAAGTAGTTGACTTTTTGTAAAAACGCTGGTAATCTATTGACCACATGAAAATTGAAGACGCAATTAAGTTGGCTCCCGGCGATGAAGTTTACTGGAACGATCCCGATGATGGTATTTGTAGTCGGTATTACTACATTTCTGAAATTGACATCGTGGATGGCGTAATAAAGATTACCACCAAAGAAGGAAACTATTTGGAGTGCTTTGCATGGGAATTGAGTTAGTGCTTGACTTGTTCTAAAACCTAGGGTAATCTGTCTGAGTAATGAAAACCGCATCAGTCAAAATCAAACGCGACATCAATCAAGGACAATACGCCTTCTCAGGTGCAACCCTTGCTGATCGTCACTCAGACGCACCTGCCGGTTACTACACCAACGCAGATACTAGCTACACTGGTATCGTGCTACGAGATACCCGTGGCAACTGCACCTACTTTGACCGCACACACGGTCAAGTCTACGCATTTGAAGGTAACATCTGGCAAAATAACACATTTATCCGTCAATCAACCATGAGCAGAATTTCAGTCAAACTGATTGATTGAACCACCACACTGTAACAATCATATATGACTCTTACTGAACGATACAGCAACGACACTATGGTTCGCAATTACACTCGTATTTATGATGCTGGTCATAGTTGGTTGGAAGTGCCAATCCGAGATGTGCGTGACGCAGGTGTGTACAACAAAATCACACAATACAGTCCTATCAAGGGCGGCAAGATGTACCTAGAGGAAGATTGTGACTTGTACACCTTGTACAAGGCTATGATGGACAAAAACTACACGGTGAACATTACGGACGTTCATGTAGATGACTTTGATGCTTATCTTGAGACTCTGTAATACACCTCGGCAATCTCTAAATTTAGAAAACCTTGGGGTCAGGTAAAAAG
>Ga0209443_1001315_pt1 | contig 15795 bp, 13 predicted proteins | sample LauGreBMM110DCMD_2_FD_187571 | JGI IMG/M metagenome (GOLD analysis project Ga0209443, IMG submission 187571) | Freshwater lake microbial communities from Lake Michigan, USA - Su13.BD.MM110.DCMD (SPAdes) (version 2) | ecosystem: Environmental > Aquatic > Freshwater > Lake | place: Lake Michigan... | reverse complement strand
GCCATAGACGCAAACCTTACTGGGTACAATTGCCTCATACGACCCTGCAGGCGCCTGTAGCTCAGTCGGATAGAGCAACCGCCTTCTAAGCGGTAGGTCGCAGGTTCGATTCCTGCCAGGCGCACATTTAGGTGATAACGGCTCAACTTTTTCCTGCTTTAAAACAAAAATAGAACGGCCGGCACATTAAATGTGCCGGCTGTTCTACTACCCTAAAGGATAATTCTAAATTTATTAGCCGATTTTTCCAGTTACGTAAGCCTCGGTGCGCTCATCATCAGGATTGCTGAAAATCTTCTTTGTATCGTTGAATTCAACTAATCGACCTGTTCGTAAATCTGACTCTGGATTTACCTCTGTGACGAAGAATCCGGTGTATGAGCTAACTCGGCCAGCTTGCTGCATGTTGTGAGTAACAATCACAATTGTGTAATCCTTCTTAAGCTCCATCATCAAATCTTCAATTCGAAGCGTTGCAATCGGATCAAGAGCAGAACAAGGCTCATCCATCAAGATAACTTCTGGTTCAACCGCGATGGAGCGGGCAATGCAGAGACGCTGCTGCTGCCCACCCGAAAGACCTAGCGCGGAATCATTTAAACGATCCTTAACCTCGTCCCAGAGCGCCGCTGAGCGGAGGGACTTCTCGACGATAATGTCTAACTCAGACTTCTTTGGGCGACCATTTACCTTCGGACCAAAAGCAACGTTTTCGTAAATGCTCTTTGGAAATGGATTTGGCTTTTGGAAAACCATGCCGATACGGCGTCGAACTTCTACTGCACTTGCTTTTGCGTCATAGAGGTTTGCGTCGTGATAAAGAACTTCACCATGAACCTTGGCCCCTGGGATTAAATCATTGGTTCGATTCAGTGAACGAAGGAGAGTCGACTTGCCACACCCTGAAGGTCCAATGAAGGCTGTAATGTCACGTGAAGGGATCTGCATATTTACATCACTTACTGCGACGAAATTTCCATATGAGACAGAAACATCTGTGAGGGTAAATACAGGGTCAATAAACTGCATAGTTTTTTTCTGAACCGCTGCATTAGTCATTGTTTGATCCATTCTCTCTTTAACATCTGACGGAGGGTTTGCTATTTGAGTATCGATTCTCGACATTTAAACATTTCGCTTTCTTAAGGTTCGGTCACGAAGAAGAATCGCAGAAAGGTTCATGGCAAACAAGATAGCCAAGAGAATTAAACTTCCTGCTGAGGCTAGTACCTGGAACTCTTCTCGTGAGTCAGATGCATATTTAAAGATGGCAAGTGGCAAAATGGTGAAGCCACTGTCTAATCCAGTTGGATTAAAGGTTACAAATGAGAGCGCTCCTAGCAATAGCAGTGGTGCTGACTCACCGATAGCTCTCGATACGGCAAGGATTGTTCCAGTAGCTGTTCCTGGAATCGCGTATGGCAAAACCAGTCGGTAAACAGCTTGCCAGGGGGTAGCTCCGAGAGCCAGCGCACCTTCTTTAAATGAAGGAGGTACTGCGCGAATAGACTCACGGGTAATAATAATAATTACTGGGAGAATCAACATTGCGATTACCATCGCCGCAGAGCCAACTGTAAATCCCCAGCTAAATGGACCGCGGGCAATAAAAGCCAAACCAATTAAACCGAAAACAACCGCTGGAACTCCAGCAAGATTTTGAATATTTAACTCCACAAGTTTTTGCAATTTGCTCTTTTTATTTGAAAAAGACTCAAGATATAAGGCAGTGAGGGCTCCAATTGGGAGCGCTATCAGAGTCGCTACACCAACAACCCAGATGCTTCCCGTTATCGAAGATTGAAAACCAGCTGAATCAATATCATAAGAAGGAAAATTCTTAATCAAATCCCATGACAGCAACCAGCCGGCATTTCTCCAAAGTCTATAAACAATCACAAAGATAAATCCCAAAGCGAAAGTGACACTGAGCAATAAAAAGAAACGAAAAATTCCATCTATAAATATTCTTCGGGCTGAAAGACGGGACTCTAGAGATACTTTATTTGTATTGCTCATTCATATGCCTCCCTAAAGCGGGCAATAAATCGATTGCCTAAAATATTGAAAATCAAGGTTGTAAAGAAGAGAAGCGATCCAACTAAAAAGATTGTGTTGTACGCATTTGAGCCGACTTCCGCATCACCGATTCCAGCAAAACCGATAAAGGATGCCATGGTCTGCATTGGATCCCCAGGGTTGGCGGTTAATTTTGGATAACTTCCGGCTACCATCAATGCGATTGTGGTTTCACCAAAGGCTCGAGCGAAGGCAAGAATCAATGCTGCTACGACACCAGACAAACCGGCAGTAAAAACAATTTTTACGGCGACTTCACGTTTAGTAGCACCTAACGCGTATGCAGCTTCACGCATTGCACGAGGAACGGAAGAAAGTGCGTCATCTGCAACCGAAGCAACAATTGGAATAATCAGAATTCCAGTCATGATTCCCGCACCTATACCTGTGTACGCAAGTGGATCGCCAATTGGCCAATACTTTTCAATAAGTTCCGGGTTTAAAATGTAAAGTCCGAAGAGTCCCAAAACTACTGTTGGAATTCCTGCCAAAATCTCCAAGATCGGCTTGACGATTCTTCGTACATTAAATGTCGCGTAATCACTTAAAAATATTGCAGCGGCCAAACCAAAAGGAACTCCGATCAGCATGCCAATTACGACGATCATGGTTGTTCCAGTAATCAGCGGAACTATTCCAAACTGTGGTGGTGTAAAAAGTGGCGCCCATACTGTTCCAAATAACTGGGTCGTGATTTCCGATAGAAGCTTAAAGGTGGTTGGCAAAAGGGAAACAACAATGCCAACTGTTACAAAGACAGAAACTAACGTTGCCGCCACCATTACGGCAATCATGGCCTTTTGATACCCCATCCTTCGACGAAGGTGGGCAGAAGGAGCTAGAGAAACCTGTTGTGTATTTACACCGGTCCCTAACGTCATCTTCTGCCCACCTTTGCCATTGGAATTGATTGAGCTCTAGCGAATTAACCCTTGAGTTTTGCTAGCTCTTTCAGATCATCTTGCAGCTTCTTGGTCTGAGGCTCTGTTAGAGCCAGGAACTTAGCCTTTGCAGCGAGGTTCTTTAGATCTGCTTCATAGAACTCGAGGAAAGGGATCACTGCAGGGTTGTTCTTCACTGCGTCATTCTTGACGTAGACGAATAGTGGACGAGCCAGCGGAACATAGGTTCCATTAAGCACGTTCTCTAGGTTTGGCTCTGCACAACCCTTACCACCATCAATTTTCACAGACTTATTGATGTCAGTATTTTGCAAGTAGTATGAAAGGCCGTAGTAACCCATCGCTCCAGTGCTTCGCTTCACACCGTTAACAGTTACGTTATCGTCTTCTGTTGGTGTGTAATCAACACGAGAGCGCTTTGCTGGCTTTCCGTTAATTGATTCGGTGAAGTATTCAAATGTTCCTGAGTCTGTTCCTGCACCAAATAGTGGCATCTTTACTCGTGGGAAATCTTTACGTACTTGGTTCCAGTGTGTCACCTTGCTACCTGGCTCCCAAATCTTCTTTAGCTCTGCAGTTGTAAGGCATTGCGCCCATGAGTTAGTTGGATTTACTACAACTGTTAGTGCATCTGTTGCAACACGAAGTTCGGTGAACGCGATACCAGCATCTGCGCACTGCTTACGCTGTGTTTCGCTATATGCCGATGATGCGTTTGCAATATCGAGCTCGCCCTTGCAGAATCGAGTCTGACCGCCACCAGTACCTGAGATACCAACGGTAATCTGTGTCTTTGAAACTTTCTGGAAAGCTTCTGCCGCTACACCTGTAAGAGGCGCAACAGTACTTGATCCATCAATCTTAATTGTGCCAGAAACATCTGCATACTTCTTAACATCAAGAGTCGATGTAGAAGTGGTGCTACCAGCGCCTTGCATGTTGCCAGTTTTTCTCCACTTTAATCCGCCACCAGAAATTGAACACTTTAATTCAATTTTTTGGGCATCGTATGCAATTGCATTTCGTGATTTACAAGCTCCGAAATTTACAACCGGAGTTTCCTTTGTTGACGCGAATGATGGCGCTATAACTAAAGACACTGCCATCACAATCGTGCTGATAATTGCGATTTGCGAGTTACGCTTCATGAAAAACCTTTCAAAATTACTAGGGGACGACGTTTGCCGTGGGCATACCAAAACACCCGCTGGTTAACGGTTTAGCCGTTATTGGTGAACAAAGGATTAACAATTGCCGTCATAACGAGGGTAGGCTGGGCCATATGGCCGACGAGCAACCAAATCTGATCTGGATCGACTGTGAAATGACCGGTCTTGACCTAGAGAAGGATGTCCTGGTCGAGATCGCAGTCCTAGTCACTGACTCTGAGCTGAATATCATCGGAGAAGGTATTGATTTAGTCATCAATGCAACGCAAAGCCAGCTCGATGCCATGGGAGATTTTGTTCGTCAGATGCATACCGCCTCCGGGCTAATTACCCAGATCCCCAGTGGCGCCTCCATCGAAGCTGCCCAAGAGCAGATACTTACTTATCTGCAATCAGCTGGATGCGAAGCAGGCAAATCACCACTGGCCGGAAACTCAGTCTCGGTAGACCGCAACTTCATCGCTCGTGACATGCTGGCACTCAATGAATATCTGCATTACCGCACCATCGATGTCTCATCGATTAAGGAACTTGCACGCCGCTGGTATCCGAAGACCTACTTTGCCGCCCCAGCCAAGACCGGCAATCACCGCGCACTGGGAGATATCAGAGACTCCATTGCTGAATTGGCGTATTACCGTCAGAGCGTATTTATCCAAAGCGAGCCGGGGCAGGTAAAGTAGACTTTGCACAGCACATGGTGGGCGTAGCTCAGCTGGTAGAGCACTCGGTTGTGGTCCGAGATGTCGCGGGTTCGAGCCCCGTCGTTCACCCCAAGTTCTTAACTACCTACTAAATAACTTACTAAGCACAGGGAGTCGGTTCTTATGATCTTCGACGTTGTTGTGGAGATTCCAGCGGGTTCGCGTAATAAGTATGAAATCAATCATGAGACTGGTGAAGTTCGCCTGGACCGCATGCTCTTCACCGCAACTCGTTTCCCGCACGACTACGGCTTTGTGAAGAACACGCTTTCTAATGATGGCGATCCACTTGATGCGCTGATCATGCTTGATGAGCCAACTTTTCCTGGCTGCGTTGTTTCCTGCCGCGTTATTGGAATGTTTCGCATGACCGATGAAAAAGGTGGCGATGACAAGTTGCTCTGTGTCGCAGCTGGCGATATCCGCAAGAACAACTTAAATGATCTCGGCGATGTGCCAATTTATGAACTCGATGAAATCAAGCACTTCTTTGAGGTCTATAAAACGCTAGAGCCAGGTAAGGAAGTCCACGGTGGCGATTGGGTTGGCCATGATGCAGCAGAGGCAGAAATTCGAGCGTCCTACCAACGTTATAAGGAGACACATTAACAATGCAGGCGATCAATAGCGGTGACACAGCTTGGGTGCTAGCAAGTGCGGCACTCGTTCTCTTTATGACTCCAGGTTTGGCAGTCTTTTATGGTGGCATGGTTCGAGCAAAATCAGCGCTGAATATGATGATGATGTCATTTGCCGCAATTGGTGTCACAACCATCATCTGGGTGCTCTATGGATACTCACTTGCCTTCGGTAAGTCTCAAGGTGGCTTCATTGGAAACCTGGACCACATCGGTCTTGCTTCCACGATCGACCAGGTAACTGGCGCTGAGGGTCACCAGATTCCAGTACTTGCCTTCGCCATGTTTCAACTTACCTTTGCCATTATTACCGTGGCTCTCCTTTCTGGCGCCATTGCCGACCGCGCCAAATACGGTTCCTGGGTTCTCTTCGTTGGTGTTTGGATCACTCTGGTCTATCTACCCGTTGCACATTGGGCATTTGCCGCCCAGAACGGTGAGGGCGGATGGATTATCGATAAGTTAAAGGCGCTTGATTTTGCCGGCGGAACAGTTGTTGAAATTAACTCAGGAGCCGCAGCTCTGGCACTGGCACTAGTTCTCGGAAAGCGCGAAGGATTCAAGCGCGATCCGATGCGACCACACAATATGCCGCTCGTTCTTCTTGGCGCCGGCATGCTCTGGTTTGGATGGTTTGGATTTAACGCCGGCTCAGCACTTTCTGCTGGTTCCCTTGCTGCAACTGCAATGATCAACACTCAAATTTGCACAGCTGCTGCTGCCATGACCTGGATTGCCTATGAGAAAAAGCGCGATGGCAAAGCAACAACTCTCGGTGTGGCATCGGGTGCTATCGCTGGCGCTGTCGCAATCACACCAGCGTGTGGTTACCTCAATCCCCTGGGCGCACTGCTTCTGGGTCTGATTGCCGGTGTTGTATCGTCCTGGGCAGTTTCACGTAAATATAAATTTGGTTACGACGATTCACTCGATGTGGTCGGTGTTCATGGCGTTGGTGGAATTCTCGGAATGCTTGCTATCGGTCTAATTGCCACAGTGACTGCAAATGAAGCTGGCGCAAATGGGCTCTTTAATGGCGGCGGAACCACGCAGCTGACTCGGCAAGTGATTGCAATCGTTGCAGTCGCTGCCTTCTCCTTCACAGCCACCTGGCTGATCGCCACCGTGATTCAAAAGACGATCGGCTTCCGTGTTTATCGAGACGATGAACTCAACGGCCTTGATACAACATTCCATGCTGAATCTGCCTATGACATCACCGGAAATTCAAACCGTTACTAGTATTAGATAACTGAGAAAAGAGACCAGCATGAAGCTCATCACCGCAATCGTTAAGCCGGCAAAGGTCGATGACATCAAGGTTGCTCTGCAAGCAGCCGGTATTGCTGGCATGACAGTCTCAGAAACTCGTGGCTTTGGACGCCAAAAGGGGCACACCGAGATCTATCGCGGCGCCGAATACACCGTTGATTTCATTCCGAAGGTGCGCATTGAAGTACTCGTTGAAGATGGCGAACTAAATTCAATTATTGACACCATCGTGAGCACTGCAAGCACCGGTTCCATTGGTGATGGCAAGCTATGGGTTACCAACGTGGAACAAGTTATCCGCATTCGCACCGGCGAGCGCGGCGGCGACGCGCTTTAAGCGTTTGTATGACGCAGTCACTTAAGACCCAGAGTTGGGCAACGCCGGCTTCACAAGAGCTCATTAATCGAATTGCATCCCAAGTTGATGGAAAAATTGCGTCCGATGTTCAGTCGTGGATTGAAGAGTTAGCGCAAGAGAATCATCGCCTGCACGATATTGAAGGTATTAACCTCAATCCCGCCACAAATATTCTCAATCCCCGAGCAGAGAAGTTACTTGCATCCGGGATGAGCTCTCGCGCATCGCTTGGCCATCCAGGTGATAAATATGAAACCGGACTTGGCGCCATCGAGCAGATTGAAATCATTACCCAAGAGCTAGCTTGTGAAGTATTTGGCTCCACCTATGCAGAATTCCGGGTTCCATCCGGTGCGATTGCAAACCTCTATGCATTTATGGCCAATGCCGAACCAGGGGATACCATCATCGCTCCCCCACCAACAATTGGTGGACATGTGACTCACCATAAAGATGGATCTGCAGGTCTCTATCGCCTCAACACAATCTCGGCACCGGTCGATGAATCTGGCTACACCATCGATATCGATGCTTTGCGAAAAATGGCCCACGAAGTAAAGCCGACGATGATCACTGTGGGTGGATCTCTCAACCTCTTCCACCACCCGATTGCAGATGTGCGTGCAATCGCTGATGAAGTCGGCGCCAAGGTACTTTTTGATGCAGCACACCTCTGCGGAATGATTGCTGGAAAAGTCTGGCCGCAACCACTTGTTGAAGGCGCGCACTTGATGACTTTCTCAACATATAAGTCACTCGGTGGACCAGCTGGTGGATTGATTGTCACCAACGATGATGCCATCGCACAGAAGCTTGATGCCATCGCATATCCAGGACTGACCGCTAACTTCGATGCCGCAAAAACTGCAGCCCTTGGTGTGACTCTTCAAGATTGGAAGGCAGTTGGCCCTGAGTACGCGCAGATGATGGTCAAGACATCAAAGGCGCTGGCACAAAACTTGCAGAACCGCGGCGTCAATATTTATGCCGCAGATCAGGGCTTCACTATGTCTCACCAATTTGCGATTCTGGCAGCTCCATATGGTGGCGGACAAACTGCTGCCAAGCGCATGGGCGATGCGGGTTTGCTCGCTTGCGGAATCGGTTTACCGATTGCACCTGTCGACGGAGATCTCAACGGTCTTCGTATCGGCACACCTGAAATCGTGCGCCTTGGTATGAAGGTCGAGCATATGGATCAGCTCAGCGATTTCATTGCACAATCTCTCGATTCATCAGTTGCGCCCGGTGGAATTAAACAAGAAGTGACGCAATGGCGCAAGCAATTTAGCGGTGTGCACTACACCGTAGATCTTCCTAACTAAAAGTTAACTTCTTGTGTTGGGCACTGCGCCAATATTGCCTGCATCGCAGCTTTTTCAGGAGCAACAACCCATAACGAATACTTAGCTTTAACAGCAATCTGCTGCGCCACATAAGCACATCTAAAACTCTTCATTGGTGGGACCCACGTTGCCGCATCGCCATCGCTTTTCTGCAGATTGAGTCTGCCCTTGACCGCAAAGAGATTAAGTGGGTCATTAGCAAGGGCAGTTCTCTGGGCGATGCTTAACTTAAATGCACCTGTCTGCCAGGAATTAGATAGCGCCACCACATGATCAATCTGCACCTCCATACTGCTCACATCACCGCGCACAAAGTTGATTGTCTCCCCCGAATATCTATCGATGAGAGTTCCAGATAACACCACGCAATTGCGCGTTTTAGCCTTGTAGACAATCGAAGTCATATCTCGTTTCAAGATATCGTTTCGCGTATCGCATCCATTGCGATCAACATCGGCCCAGCGCTGCCCGAATGCATCTCGGGAATATCCAGTCTTTGGAGCTCTTCCCTTTACTGGCAGAGTCTCCAGAACTGCCAGCGCAACCCCTGGCGCACTCTCTGCGCCGCTAGCAGGCGGTATGGAAATTGCCACAACCCCAGCAGAAATCAATAGCGCTATCTGTATTTCCCAGCGAGACATTTGACTATCTTCGCCCCTGTTAGGTGGTTAGACAAGGCGCGCCTCGCTGGTAGGGTCGGCTCTGCATTTAAGTGTTTACGCACTTAAATGGGTTGTTAGCTCAGTTGGTAGAGCAAGGCACTCTTAATGCCTGGGTCGGGGGTTCGAGTCCCTCACAACCCACTTATGCCTTTAATTGGCGGGATATTCGCCGATAGTCGGCGGTATATCCGCATTAACTAAAAAAGATCTACGCCCATTGTGGGTGTAAATCCTGACAATCAGTTCGCATCTTGAACCATTAACTAACAATGGGTGCCGTCCGTGCCTTTGAAATCGTGGTACTCCTTGCATTCAGGATCCTTACCGTTGAGAATTAATCGCCCCTACCCAAATTCGTCCCTGGATTCTAGAGGTTATTTTTTGATCGTAATCTTGACCGTCTTTTTCACGCCACCAACAGTGATCGTCATCGTATAGACACCTGGCTTCTTAAAACTTAGGATCGGTGAGCTATAAGACTTGCCTTTAGCCACAGTAGTAGTCGGCAGAGTAATTATTTTACCCGATGGATCTTTAATCGTGCTTTTCACCACAACTGCCTTCGAACCAACGGGCGGGATTGTGATCTTGATAGCTCGACCTACAGTTGTAAAGGTCTGCGCGTTAGACGAAGAAGTAGTAAATGTATTTGAGTTCTTAGTCGAAGTCGTTACAGCAAAGTAGTCACTCTTTTTAGCTGCAGCGGCTTTGTCGGCTGCGGCTTTGTCTGAAATGACTTTGTCGGCGATAACTTCATCCGCTGCGGCTTTATCCGTAATGACTTTATTGGCTGCAATTTTCGCTACCGCCGCTGCCACTGCTGCAGCGGACACTGCCGCCGCTGCCACTGCTGCAGCGGCTTTGTCTGAAATGACTTTGTCGGCAATAATTTTATCCGCTGCGGCTTTGTCTGAAATGACTTTGTCGGCAATAATTTTCGCGGCCGCCGCTGCTGCGCTGCCTGCTGCGCTGCCTGCTGCAGCTGGGGCGGATTTGATTACGGAGCTGGAGGGTGTAGATCTAGCTCCGTTCCCAACAATATTCGTTGCCAGAACTTTAACTGTATAAGTTCCATCTGCAACACCTGAAAAAGTTGTGCTCAAACCAGCAACTGCAGAGCTAGTTACATCGTTGCCAGAGTTGTCAATTAAATATGCCGTGTACCCGCCAATAGTAGAGCCAATACCTCCTGTGTTGGTGGGTGCAGACCAACCTACGCTGACGGTTGATCCCGAAATTGATGCGGTAACTGCCGTTGGTGCACCAGGCACTGTAGCAACCAGGGCCGATGCAAAACTGACTCCGGCTGCATCACCAAGTGAGTTACTTGACTTAATCGTAAAGGTGTAGGAAGTTCCGTCTCTCAATCCATTAATGACCTTTGTAGTTGAGGTATAGGTTGCCGTTTCTGCCACGAAACCCTCATTGCCCGTGATTTTGAAGGCACCAGGGGGTAAACCACCGAGATTTGTGGGCGCAGTCCAAGTTAAGGTGATCTGACCAGCAGCAGTTGCAATTGCGCTGACCGCGGTTGCATCACCCGGAATTGATTGGGCCGCAAATTTTGCCTCTGAAGATGCTAGCGAATCTTCGCCTAGAATGTTTTTGGCTTTGACTGTAAAGCTATAACTTGTGTCTCCAGTTAACCCTTCAAAAACATAGGCTGTCGTTGACTCCCCAACTATGACGAATGCAGATACACCTGCAACTGCAGGTAAAACAGTCGCGATGTAGCTGATTGCTCCTGCAACAGCTGTCCATGTCAAGTTTATCTTTGCTGCGTTGACTGCTGCGTTGGCAGGTGAAGCATTAGTTGCCACGACATTCGTTGGTGCTGCCGTAGCTGTTGCATGTGCAACTATTGGCATTGCTGTAGCTGTGGCGACAACTAGGGCGATGAAAACTCTCGATAATTTTCTCATTATGGTGCGTTTGCCACTGTAAGTGTCCCCAAAGCTTTAGCATTAGAGACAAAAACAAATGGGTCCACCGTAGTTACAGCTACAAGAGGAGTGGCACCAGTCACGTTGTATGGAAGAATCTTAATAACCCAGGTTAAGGCGCTGTTAAGGTTTAAGGCAAAGGTTCCAGTAGCCGATGTTGTCGTTGAGACTACTGTGGTAACAGTTGGTGAATCGGTGGCGTAAACCGTGGCATTAACAACGGGAGTGCCACCTGTAGCTCTAGTTACTGTGCCTGTGACATTTCCAGCCGATAAGGTCAAGGTGAAGGTATTTGCAGAAATTGCACCCGATACACCCTCACAAAGTGCATCTGAAACCTTTGAAACAACCGGTGTTGCCGAGGCATCAGTATTGATGTAGCACGATGTCACTGTACCAAAACCTGCACCAGTCTTATTTGGATATGCCGTGATCTTGTAGCGCTTGCTCGCAGATAAAGTCAGAGCAACTTTTCCGAGTTGATTTAAACCATATCCACCTTGCCAGCCAACGGAGGCATTGGTTGTGGCGTTCACCTCTTCAACACCAATCCAACCCCATATTGTTGGTGTGGCTGCTGGAACGTTGACGGTGATGAAGGTGTTTGGTGAATTCAATGCCAAGCCACCTCCTGCTTCGATGGCGGCTAATACCTGGCTGTTGTAAGTCTTTTGTGAAAGACCTACCGCACCATTCCATGGTGGATAAATTTCAACTCTAAAGCGTGTTGAAGCATCGGCCCTGACTCCAGAATCTATATCGAATTTCACATCGCCATTAGCATCACTATTGGCACCAATCCATCCAATTGCAGTGGCTGTCTCATTTCCACTCACATTGAGCCAGACCCAGGCGCCAGCAACGGCTGTATTGCTTTCCCACGTCGCACCAGCTGGTGGGTTCACATTAGGAGTCCTGATGTGGATAGTTGTATTAGGTACACCAAAAACTACATTACCGAGCGCAAAAGTTTGGTTGGGAAGATTAACCTTAAAATCTCCAATACCACCATCATTGGCAGCAGAGGATGTTTTACAGACCGCTTTGTTATCACCAGATTGGCAACGCCAACCAACAACGGTTGAAGTGCCCCATGGCGGATCTACATAGACGTTAACTGTTGTTGTATCTGGCATAGCGCCATTGATTCTAATAATTTCCGCGCGGTCAATGTTTAGACCAATGGTTCCATCACTACCTGAAATTTCATCGGTGTACCAATTGCCAACTTGCAAACCAACGCGTGCGAAGGCAACTGCTGCACCAGCTGAATCCTTGAGCGTCATTGTTAAGTTAGGAGTTCGTAGTGCCAATTTCAATGTGTTGGTTGTAGGAACACAGGTATTGGCTGCTGCAACCGTAGTGACTACTCCACCCGCGACAGTAATTGCGCACAATGCCGAATTTGAAAGGTCCGAACGATTCCAAGGCTTGAGAGCCTGCAGATCGTAGATGCCATCGGCCAGTGAAATACCAAAATTGCCATTGGATTTAGAGTTATCTACTTTTTCCCAGAGCAACTCTCCTGTTGCATGGTCAATAGGCATAACATAACTATCAGCTTGAGGTGTTGTCCCATTAGAGCCAACAACTATTCCACTTACTGACGGCGCTGAAAGAGCAAGTGCGTACGGAGCAATCGCTGTGTTAGTAGCGGTAATCGTGGTGCCGCTTAATTTCACAGTGACCGCGTTTGCTGTACTTACCGTCACGTCGTACATGGTTCTTGACGAAGATAGCAAGCTATTCCACGTTGGGCCAACCGTCATGGTGTAGGCAAGGTCCGCTCCGGCAGTTGGCTTTGGAATATTAAGTGAGAATAATCCTAACGAGTCGGTGTTTTCGAATGAGAGTGGAGCGCCATAATCGCCGACCGCCCGTAATTCGATATTTCCATAGGAAACAACTGCACCAGGGGTGCCGGCTACCGTTGGTTGTCTTAAAACTCCGAAGAGATTAGGCGAATCAAGTGCTATATCGGCAGTGAAGACACCTGCATTTGCGGCAGCATTGTCCTCAACTTCTGCTTTTGTAAATGTTTTCGATGTGGCTGCGTAGGTCTGACTAACAGTGGTATTACCAACTTGAACCGAAACCGTTGATGTCTCTGTGAGATCAGCATCTGTCCAACCGGCGTAGCCATTTTGATCCGTGCGTTGCCAACCTATCCAGTTATTTCCATGGAAAAGTTGAGCCCAAGCATTTGCTACTACAGTACCGCCGGCTTTAACTACGACAGTAAAATTCGGATATGCAAAAGCTAATTGGATTCCAGTTTTAGTTGCCCCTGCTGCCGGGAAGAGACCAAACGCTCCAACCGCCTCAATTTCAGTCTTATCATCAAATCGCCTCTCGGGCCATTGAGTAGGAGATCCTTCCGTCGTTAGATATTGTACCCAAGCCCCTACGTCATATGTGGTCACATTACTCGGTGCTCCTAAAGCCCATTGACCTAAACTGTCGGAATAAGAACAAGACCGATAGGACTGAACACTATCGGTGATGCAAATATGCGCCCACTCCATCAGCGTTCCCGCTGGGCTCTTAATTGTTCCCGTCCAACGTGGAGCTTTCAGCGTTAAATTAAATGTTGTCGGGGTGCGTGAAGTTGCCGCATCTCCTGAAAGTGTGATCCCACCATTACCATCTACCGTGACTGTCGGGTACATATCAGAGTCAGTATTTAAAATGTCTTGATCTGGCGTTTTTGCAATGATTGCGTAAGTTCCCGTCTGTAATGCCATCGCCCAGGCACCGTTTGTAGCCGAAAGAACAATGTCATCCCACATAACTTCACCGGTTGCTAGGTTGTAAGCTACAACTGGTACATTAGCACGTGGTGTAACTCCACCCACTGCATAGGTGATTCCTGAGAGAGTGCCAGTACCCGCATTTGCGATAGGCATAACGAAACTTAAAGATATTGAAATAAGTAAAATAGGAGCTAAACGCTTTAAGTTCATAAACTCAATCTAGACCTGTAGCAATAAAATCTTCTCGCAAGTAAATGACTATTTAATAAATGCGGCTTCCTGTAAGGTTAATGTAAGGTGAATTCAAGCTATATGTGACCTATGAAGGATATGTAATTCGAGTCCCTCACAACCCACTTATGCCTTTAATTGGCGGAGTATTCGCCGATAGTCGGCGGTATATCCGCATGAACTAAAAAAGATCTACGCCCATTGTGGGTGTAGATCCTGACTCAGTTCACTTTGCTTGTTCTAAACTCCATTCAATATATGGTTTAACCTCGTTAAGATAATCCTCGACAGATAGTCCAAAAACTGTTTGGAATGCCACTTTACTTGCAGCAACCCGCGGCAAATCACTAGTTAAGTCTTTTGTGCTTAACCTATTAATCGCTACAGGCCAAAAACTTAACGTTCTCTCAAGACCATACTTGGCTAACATATACTCATACATCACAGCACCTATCGGATAGGCATCACCCATATAATCTTCATTAAATTTTTCCCATCCCAACTTCCAAGTCCCATTATTTGTAAGTATATTTCCCCGCTTATCTTCACCATAACTTGTCCAGATACCATCGGCACTTAAGAGGTAGCCCATATATGTAGCCGAGCCTTCTACCATCCATATTGGACCTGTCACTTTAGGAACTTTTACTGCTTCCTTGGAATCTAACTTGTGACTGGTGTAAATCCATTGAATTGCATGGAAAGTTTCATGGATAAGAAGGTCCCGTTCCAAATATTTTGTATCGCAATTCGACGTGGCAACCATGCCCACTCCAGTACCTAAAACGGAGAAGCCTAAGCCTGCGCCTCTATAATTTGTATAGTCAGCTGGATATTTTGCATCAAGAATTAACCCACCCTCGGGTGTGGTTTCACACTTACTTGAGACTTGATACATTGTTGAAAACATTAATACGTCCGAAGCTTTTTTAAAAACTTCTTGACAAGCCCACTCTTTATTGCTCCCCAAAATATAGATATGTGCCTTACTATTTTTTGGAATCAGTGGTGAGAAATACTTCTTCATGATTTCAATCTGCTCAGAATAAAATTTGCGCTTGAGTTCAGTTGTTGTGGGATCCCAGTATTTTACGAATGGATCATGCACGCTCCCTTTTTGATTTAGAATCGTATTCTTTGCAAGGGTTCCAATGAGAGGATAATCAGCGCTCTTAATTGGGGCAATGCTCTGAAATGGTGCAGTTTTCTTTTTAACTGGAGTTGGTGCAGCTTTCTTTTTAACTGGAGTTGGTGCAGCTATTTTTTTAACTGGAGGGTCACAAGGCCTAGTTGTTGATACATCGTTTAGCATCAACATTAACCGCTTCCCCACAACTTTATCTTTTTTACCCGGACCCTGAGCTTCAAGAATCTCGACTTCCTTACATATATAGCTCCTACCTGAATCAACAGATGAAACACCTGCCTTAGAACAAGCGTCTCCTTCTTTAACTTCAGCATTAACAGGTGTTACAGAGATGGATAGGAAAAGAGAAAGTATTGATAAGAATGCAATTTGTCTTTTATTCATCATATTAACTTCGTGGAATTCCTAGAACTGGGCGTACCTCTTCAAACATTGTATAAAAATCAGTTAATTCAACCCCAGTTGCAGTTTTAAATGCATCAGCAAATTTTTTCTTCTTACCTAGATTCTTATAAACTTCCATAAATTTCTCCATACCAACATTAGCTACTAAGAACTCAGTTGCAATCGCGCCAATTCCGTATGGATCGA
>Ga0209443_1001314_pt1 | contig 15798 bp, 13 predicted proteins | sample LauGreBMM110DCMD_2_FD_187571 | JGI IMG/M metagenome (GOLD analysis project Ga0209443, IMG submission 187571) | Freshwater lake microbial communities from Lake Michigan, USA - Su13.BD.MM110.DCMD (SPAdes) (version 2) | ecosystem: Environmental > Aquatic > Freshwater > Lake | place: Lake Michigan... | reverse complement strand
ATAGCCAAATTAATTCCGGCTTTAATTCCGGCGAAATGGAGTTTGGCACGATTTCTAAAAGATGCTGAAGCCGATATTAAAAAAGTGCTTCGACCTGAAGATTTTGAAAAAATTAAAGATTTAATTGTAATTTCCAAGGACGATGATTTACTTGGCGAAACCATTCAACAAGCGCAAATATTAGAAGGGAATTTAAGAAATACTGGTATTCACGCTTGCGGTGTGATTATTACGCCAAGCGATATTACCAATTTTGTGCCGGTTGCACTAGCGAAAGATTCGGAGTTGTATGTTACGCAATTTGATAACTCTGTTGTGGAAAGCGCAGGTTTATTAAAAATGGATTTCTTAGGATTGAAAACCCTAACATTGATAAAAGACACCGTAAAATTGGTGAAATACAGATCAGGAATTGTTTTGGATCCTGATACTTTTCCAATTGATGATTTGAAAACGTATGAGCTTTTTCAACGTGGCGAAACAGTTGGTATTTTTCAATATGAATCTGCTGGAATGCAGAAATATATGAAGGAATTGAAGCCAACAGTTTTTGGAGATTTAATTGCAATGAATGCCTTATATCGTCCAGGACCAATTGCTTATATTCCGAGTTTTATTAAAAGGAAAAATGGTGAAGAAGCCATTGTTTATGATATTGATGCCTGCGAAGAATTACTTAAAGAGACTTATGGAATTACCGTTTATCAAGAACAAGTAATGCTTTTATCTCAAAAATTGGCTGACTTTTCAAAAGGTGATGCCGATGTTTTGCGTAAAGCAATGGGGAAAAAACAGAAAGATGTCTTGGACAAAATGAAGCCAAAATTCATAAGTCAAGCAGCGGCAAAAGGTCACGCAGAAGATAAATTAGAGAAAATTTGGAAAGATTGGGAAGCATTTGCAGAATACGCATTTAACAAATCGCATTCTACCTGTTATGCTTGGATTGCGTATCAAACCGCCTATTTGAAAGCAAATTACCCAGCCGAATATATGGCAGCAGTTTTGTCTAATAATATGAGCGATATTAAGCAAGTTTCCTTTTTTATGGAAGAATGCAAGCGCATGGGATTACAAGTTTTAGGCCCTGATGTGAATGAGTCATTTTATAAATTTACTGTTAATGAAAACTATGCCGTTCGTTTTGGAATTGGGGCTGTAAAAGGCGTTGGAATGGCAGCCGTTCAAACCATTGTAGATAACAGAAAAGAGGGTAAATACAAATCAATTTTTGATTTAACAAAGCGAATTGATTTGCGTTCTGCAAATAAAAAAGCGTTAGAAAACCTAATATTAGCGGGTGGTTTTGATTCGTTTCGAGGAGTTACAAGAGCGCAATATTTTCACGATGATGGCGATGGAATTACATTTTACGAAAAAGCAATTCGCTATGGCGTGAAATTTCAGGAGAATGAAAATTCATCGCAAGTGAGTTTGTTTGGTGAATCGAGTGATGTTCAAATTGCAGAACCCGTTGTTCCGCCTTGTGAAGATTGGTCAACAATGGAAAAATTAGCCAAAGAAAAAGAAGTCGTTGGGATTTATCTTTCGGGACATCCACTTGACGATTTTAAAAACGAAATGAAATATTTTTGTAATTCGAAAATGGAGACTTTAAAAGATTTGGTTCCACACGTGAATAAAAATTTAAGTTTTGGGGGAATAATTACCAATGTACAACATCGTGTTGCCAAGAATGGAAAAGGTTGGGCGACTTTTGTTTTAGAGGGTTATGATGAAAATTTTGAATTTAAAATCTTTGGCGAAGAATATATGAAAAGCCGACATTATCTAATTCCGAATAGTTTTACGTATATGAAAGTATTGGTGAAAGAAGGTTGGCCGGATAAAGAAACAGGCAAAAAAAGCGAACCAAGATTACAGTTTATGGACTTTAAAATCCTGCAAGATGTTTTGGGTATATTTGCAAAAAAATTGGTAATTCATTTGAATATTAATGATTTGCACGCCGATTTTATTCATCGGTTGAGTACTGTTTTTCAAGAAAATAAAGGAGACAATACGGTAACTTTTGAAGTGTTGGAATTAGAAAAAATAAAGCGTCAAGTTGAGGTTATTCCACAAATCGTGGCTGCTTTAGATGATAGTGTTGATGATGAACTTTTTGACGAAGAAAATCCTCAAGAGACTGAAATTGAATTGGTAACAGAAATTGAGGAGATAAAAGTAATTACGAAATTGGAAATGCCAAGCAGGAAATTGAAAATTAAAATCTCAAACGAGTTGTTATTCGAGTTGGAGAAAATGCAAGTGAACTTCAAATTGAATTAATTCCACAAAACCCCTAGCCCTGATGGAAGCGGCATCCCACGCTTTTTTGCGTGGATATAGCGTACAGCAGGAAAAAGCTTCAAATAAGAAATGACAATACCTTCATAATCAAAACTAATTTCAGAATTGTGTTGGAATGGTTTTAAATTATTAAATTTGCATCAGAAAATTAATTAATAAATAGAAAATATGGCATTAGCAATAACAGATGCTACTTTTGACGAGGTAGTTTTGAAATCAGATAAACCGGTAATGGTAGATTTTTGGGCAGCATGGTGTGGACCTTGTAGAATGGTTGGACCAATCATTGACGAAATAGGAGAAGAATTTGCTGGAAAAGCAGTAGTTGGAAAAGTAGACGTAGATGCAAATCAAGAATTTGCTGCTAAATATGGTGTAAGAAATATCCCAACAGTTTTAGTATTTCACAACGGAGAAGTTGTAGGACGTCAAGTAGGTGTTGCGCCAAAGCAAACGTATGCTGACAGTTTGAATGCTTTATTGTAAAAAGCAGAATTCAAATAGAATTTAATTAAAGGTTTGGCGAAAGTCAAGCCTTTTCTATTTAAACTGAATTTATTTCAGTTGCTATATTTTCAATCTTTTAATTTTTAAATCGTTTAATCTTTTAATACATTTGGAATATGAAGATAGAATCACAAATAGAGAAAATCTCGAGCTTTCAGCATCTGGAATTGTTGGCAAATCAGGTTGTGGAAGGTTTCATTTCGGGTATGCACAAAAGTCCGTTTCATGGATTTTCTGCTGAATTTGCAGAGCATAAAGTCTATAATATTGGGGAAAGTACGAAGCACATCGACTGGAAATTATTTGCAAAAACCGACCGACTTTATACCAAAAGATACGAAGAAGAAACCAATTTGCGGTGTCATTTAATTATTGACAATTCGTCTTCAATGCATTATCCAATGTTAAAAGACAACCAATTATTCTATGAAAATAAGATTGGTTTTTCAGTTTTAGCAGCAGCGGTTTTGATGAATTTATTAAAGAAACAGCGCGATGCTGTTGGGTTGAGTGTCTATTCTGATGAGTATGAATATTATGCTCCCGAAAAAGGAAGCGATCGACACCACCGAATGATTTTGAACAAATTGGAATCCTTATTAGAAAATCAAAAAAGTACAAAAAATACCGATACAGTTGCATTTTTACATCAAATTGCCGAAAAAATTCACCGCCGATCCATGATTATTTTGTTTACCGATATGTTTCAATCTGGAAACGAAGAAGCTTTGTTTTCAGCTTTGCAGCATTTAAAACATAACAAACACAAAGTGGTTTTGTTTCATGTAATTGACAAAAAAACAGAATTAGATTTTGATTTTGATACCGCACCAAGAAAATTCATAGATATAGAATCTGGCGATGAGATTACTATTTTTGCTGATTCTGTAAAAGAAGAATATGAGAATCAAGTTTCAAATTATTTCAAAAAGGTAGCGTTAACTTGTGCTCAAAACAAAATAAAGTATGTTCAAGTGTCTGCTGGTGCCGATTTCGAAAAAATACTAACCACATACCTTGTTGAAAAACAAACCTTTGGGTAATGTCGTTTACTATTATTGAATTTTTTTCAAAAAACACTTGCAGTAGTAGAAATAGATTGTATCTTTGCCCTCGCAAACAAAGTAATCTTAACTTCACAAAACAAAGTTAAGTGAAACAATAAAGCGCTGGTTTGGTAGTTCAGTTGGTTAGAATACATGCCTGTCACGCATGGGGTCGCGGGTTCGAGTCCCGTCCAGACCGCTTAAATTTGGGAAAGTCATACTGAAAAGTGTGACTTTTTTGCCCAAAAAAGGTTTTTAAAATTGTTGTGTTGTTTTGCTACGACTTTGTAACTCGTAGCAGGTTTAGTAGTTAGACCAATGAAAAGCTTTCTCGTTTAATAACGAGATGGCTTTTTTGATTTATACCTAAAAAATATGTTTTATATTTATATATTATTCTCAAAATCTAGCAATATTTATTATAAAGGGTTTACAGAGAATTTAAAAAAAAGAGTAGAAAATCATCTTGCTGGACGAAGTAAATATACTTCAACCAAAAATGATTGGGTACTAGTTTATTCTAAAGAATTCGAAATTAAAAAAGAAGCGTTAATAGAAGAGAAAAGATTAAAAAAACTCAACAGAGTTTCCCTTGAGAAATTAATTTACAATTAATTATTGCCGGTTTAGTAGTCTCGTCTTTTTGGACGAGATGAAAAGCTTTCTCGTTTTATAACGAGATGGCTTTTTTGATTTAAACTCCTTTCTCTTCTCACAAAATCCCACTATTATGTGATTAATAAAATTTTAAACTCCCAAAACTTGCAATTTCAAACGCAATTCCCTTACTTTGCATCGTTCTTAAACGTACTGACTGTTATCACGAAAGCCCGAGGGATTAGACCCGTTGAAAGCTTAGCAACCCTTTATTCCTAAAGAAGGTGCTACATTCTATTCCGATTTATCGGAAACAGATAACCCGAGAATATCTCTCCCTTTCCATAACATTTTTTATTTTTTTGAACCGAATTTTTCGGCATTCTAATAATTCGTATTCCTGTTTTTCGTTGCAATCTGCTCTAAAAAGAGCAGGATTTCCACTACAACCGGGGCTAAAAATGTATTCGTTTGAACTTTTGGAATTATTAATAAAAAAAAAACTAATCACCATAAATAGCGTGATTTATAAGTAATAAAATATGTCAAATATTTCAAAACACTCAGATTCAACGCCCCCTTCGGGGGTTTGGAGGGCTCTAAAAAAACGAATTCTCATTCTCGACGGAGCAATGGGGACCATGTTACAACGCTATAATTTCTCTGAAGAAGATTTCCGAGGCGAACGATTCAAAGATTTCCCACATTCTTTAAAAGGAAATAACGACTTATTATCGCTTACACAACCAAAAGCCATTCGAGACATTCACGCACAATATTTTGAAGCAGGAGCCGATATCGTAGAAACCAACACATTTTCCGGAACTACAATCGGAATGGCAGATTATCATCTCGAAGATATTGTTTATGAACTCAACTTCGAGTCTGCAAAAATTGCCCGTGAAGTTGCCGATGAATTTACAGCAAAAAATCCTGAAAAACCTCGTTTTGTAGCAGGTTCAATAGGGCCAACAAACCGAACCGCAAGCATGTCGCCCGATGTAAACGACCCAGGTTTCAGAGCCGTAACTTTCGACGATTTACGCATTGCCTACAAACAACAAGTAGAAGCCTTACTTGACGGTGGCGTAGATTTACTTTTAGTGGAAACCATTTTCGATACTCTAAATGCAAAAGCGGCACTTTTTGCCATCGAAGAAGTCAAAGACGAACGCAAAATAGATACTCCAATTATGGTTTCAGGAACGATCACTGACGCTTCAGGAAGAACACTTTCGGGACAAACCGTCGAAGCTTTCTTGATTTCAATTTCACATATTCCATTGTTGAGCGTTGGTTTCAATTGTGCCTTGGGAGCACAACAACTGAAACCGTATTTGAAACAATTGGCACACAATACGTCTTTCAATATTTCGGCACATCCTAATGCGGGTTTGCCCAATGCTTTCGGACAATATGACGAAACGCCCAAAGAAATGCAAGCACAAATCAAGGAATATTTAGACGAAAATTTAATCAATATTATTGGTGGTTGTTGCGGAACAAATCCGGAGCATATTAAATTAATTGCGGAAGTCGCGAAGGATTATAAACCGAGAATAGTTGTCGGTTGATAGTTGATGGTTGTTGGGAAATCCATCCAATAAAATTAATTTATCAATTTATAAAAATCAACAATAAATATGGAATATAATAAACTTGAAGTTTGGATCGAAGCAAGAAAATTGACAAATTTAATTTATGATTTATCAAAAGTTTTTCCAAAAGAAGAAATTTACGGATTGACAAATCAAATGAGAAGATGTACTGTTTCAATTCCTTCAAATATTGCGGAAGGTTGCGGAAGACAAACTGCAAAAGACACAATTAATTTTTTGCATATATCAAAAGGTTCATTATATGAATTAGAAACACAATGTTATGTAGCTCTTGACCAAAAATATATTGACGAGAATAATTTTAATATTGTTTTTAACCAGATGCAATCTTGTAAAAAACTATTAAATGGATTTATAAATTATTATAAAAAGTTGTTATGATTATAGATACGGCCAACAACCAACAACCAACAACCAACAACTTCTTAAAGTTATCAGGTCTTGAACCGTTAATCATTACTCCAGAAACCAACTTCGTAAATGTTGGTGAAAGGACAAACGTTACTGGTTCACGAAAATTTCTTCGATTAATTAAAGAAGAAAAATACGCCGAAGCGCTTGCTGTGGCTCGAGACCAAGTAGAAGGTGGCGCACAAATCATCGATATTAATATGGATGAAGGAATGCTTGATGGCGTTTATGCAATGACCACTTTCCTAAATTTAATTGCCTCCGAACCCGATATTTCTCGTGTTCCTTTGATGATCGACAGTTCCAAATGGGAAATTATCGAAGCTGGTTTGAAAGTCGCTCAAGGAAAAAGTGTAGTGAATTCAATTTCCCTAAAAGAAGGGGAAGAACAATTTATTCATCACGCCAAATTAGTAAAACGATACGGAGCGGCTGTAATCATTATGGCATTTGATGAAAAAGGACAAGCCGATAATTACGAACGACGAATCGAAATTTGCAAACGCTCGTACGATATTTTAGTAGATGTAGTTGGTTTTCCAGCTCAAGATATTATTTTCGATCCCAATATTTTCCCTGTGGCTACAGGAATGGACGAACATAAATTAAACGCATTAGATTTCTTTCGAGCCACAAAATGGATTAAAGAAAATCTTCCACACGCCCACGTAAGCGGAGGTGTGAGTAACGTTTCGTTCTCTTTTAGAGGAAATGATACGGTGCGTGAAGCAATGCATTCTGCTTTCTTGTATCACGCCATCAAAAACGGAATGACAATGGGAATTGTAAATCCAGAGATGTTATCTATATATGATGAAATCCCAAAAGATTTATTAGAACACGTTGAAGATGTTTTATTAAACAGAAGAGACGATGCCACCGAACGATTACTGGATTTTGCCGAAGATTTCAAAGGAATTGCTTCCCACCCTTCGGGGGGGATAAAGGGGGGGCTTGAATGGCGCTCCGGAACTATTCAAGAGCGATTAACACATTCTTTGGTAAGAGGAATTGATGAATTCATCGAAATAGATGTTGAAGAAGCCCGATTAGCCGCAACCAAACCAATCGAAGTTATCGAAATTAATTTGATGTCTGGAATGAATGTGGTTGGTGATTTATTTGGAAGTGGAAAAATGTTTTTGCCACAAGTGGTTAAATCGGCACGAGTTATGAAAAAAGCCGTGGCGTACTTACTTCCTTACATCGAAGCTAGCAAGCAAGTTGGCGACAAACAAGGGGCAGGTAAAATTTTGATGGCAACGGTAAAAGGTGATGTTCACGATATTGGAAAAAATATTGTTTCCGTAGTTTTGGCTTGTAATAACTATGAAATCGTTGATTTAGGCGTAATGGTCGCACCCGAAAAAATTATTGCAGCTGCAATTGAACACAATGTCGATGTTATTGGCTTAAGCGGATTAATCACGCCTTCATTAGACGAAATGGTTTATTTGGCTAAAGAATTAGAAAGGTTAAATATTAAAATTCCAATAATGATTGGTGGTGCAACTACTTCTCGTGCGCATACGGCAGTGAAAATTGCGCCACAATATAATAGCACTGTAGTTCATGTGAATGATGCCTCGAGAGCGGTAACTGTAGCGGGAAATTTATTGAATTCCGAAACAAAATTAAAATACACGACTGATATTCGATTAGAATATGACGAATTACGGGAGGGATATTTGAATCGAAGTCGCGACAAAAATTTCTTAACAATTGAACAGGCACGTGCCAATAAATTAAAATTAGATTGGGATAATTTTACGCCTGTAAAACCAAATTTTATAGGTTCAAAAACCATAGAAGTTGATTTAGAGGATTTAGTTCCGTATATCGATTGGACTCCATTTTTTAGAACTTGGGAATTGTTTGGAAAATATCCTGCAATTTTAACAGATGAAGTGGTTGGCGAACAAGCAACTTCAGTTTTTGAAGATGCTCAAGAAATGCTTGACCAAATTTTGTTGGAAAAAAGAATAGCCGCCAAAGGAATTTACGGTATTTTCCCAGCGAATACAATAAATGACGACGACATTCAGATTCAACCAACAACCAACAACCAACAACCGATAACTTTTCTAACTTTAAGACAGCAATCTCAAAAAACAGCAGGCGCACCAAATATCGCTTTAGCCGATTTTATTGCACCTAAAGACAGTGGGAAAACGGATTATATGGGTGCATTTTGTGTAACCACTGGTTTTGGTGTTGATGAATGGGCAACGGAATTCGAGAAGAATTTAGACGACTATAATTCGATTATGGTGAAAGCTTTGGCAGACCGTTTTGCGGAAGCATTCGCCGAATATTTACATGAAAAAGTTCGTAAAGAAATTTGGGGTTATGCAGCCGATGAGATTTTAACCACCGAAGAATTAATTGGCGAAAGCTACAAGGGAATTCGTCCAGCGCCTGGTTATCCAGCGTGTCCGGACCATTTAGAAAAACCAACCATTTGGAAGTTATTAAATGTAGAACAAGAAATTGGAGTAAAATTAACCGAAAGTATGGCAATGTGGCCTGCATCATCAGTGTCAGGATATTATTTTGGAAACCCAGAAAGCAAGTATTTTGGGCTTGGGAAAATAAAAGAAGACCAAGTAATTGATTACGCAAAACGCAGAAGCGTTCCAACGGAAATTGCCGCAAAATGGTTGAATCCAAATATAGCAGATTAAAAAATGTTTAAAGTTTAAAGTTTAAAGTTTCCCGAGAGAACCTTAAACTTTAAGCATTAAACCTTAAACAAAAAAATAATATGAAAGTAACACAGCATATCGAAGACGCAAAAGGAAATACCTTATTCTCTTTTGAAATTATCCCACCACAAAAGGGGAAAAGCATACAAGAATTATACGACAATATTGATCCATTAATGGAGTTCAAACCGCCTTTTATTGATGTAACAACTTCTCGTGAGGAGTTTGTTTATATCGATAAAGGAAATGGATTATTGGATAAAAAACTAACAAGAATGCGTCCAGGGACATTGGGTATTTGCGCGTCCATAAAGCATAAATACAATGTAGATACCATCCCACACGTGCTTTGCGGTGGTTTTACTAAGGAAGAAACGGAATATTTATTGGTAGATTGTCATTATTTAGGAATTGATAATGTGATGGCTTTACGAGGTGATGCTATGAAAGATGAAAAATATTTTATTCCAAAAAATGGCGGAAATGATTACGCAATTGATTTGGTTAAACAAATAAAACTCCTAAATGATGGTAAATATTTACACGACTTATTAGATGTAGATAATAAATCAGATTTTTGTATTGGAGTTGCGGGTTATCCCGAGAAACATTTGGAATCGCCTTCGTTGCAATCGGATTTAAGAAGACTTAAGGAAAAAGTAGAAGCCGGGGCAGATTATGTAGTTACTCAGATGTTTTTCGATAATTCAAAATACTTCGAGTTTGTTGAAAAGGCAAGAGCAATGGGAATTACAGTTCCTATTATTCCTGGGATTAAACCAATTGCTGTAAAAAAACACATGCAACTTTTACCACAGGTTTTCCGAGTAGATTTACCCGAAGATTTGATTAACGCCATCGAAAAATGTAAATCATCTGACGAAGTTAAAATTGTTGGTATTGAATGGGCAATACAGCAATCTCTAGAATTAAAACAAGCGGGAGTCCCTGTTTTGCACTATTATTCTATGGGAAAATCTGAAAATATTAGGCAAATTTCAAAGGCAATATTCTAAAAAAAAGAATATATTTGCGTTCCAATATTTTCCAAATGAGAGCTATTATTATAGGAATTTCACTGTTGTTATTTGGTTTTAGTTCTGCGCAAGAAATCAAAGAATCTAATGCTTTTGAAGCAGATTTTTTTACTGGAAACATTTTTAAACACTCACCAGATTTATCTCATTTGGTGACTGGTCATCCTGAAGGAGTTCTTTTAAGTTTTTCTAAAAAAACACATGGAAATAACGAATGGGAATCGGCTTATAACTTCCCAGATTATGGTGTTTATTTCTTATATCAAGATTTCAAAAATGAATTTTTAGGACATAATTATGCCATTGGATTGCATTATAATTTCTATTTCCTAAACAGAAATTTGGTCTTGAAAGTAGCAGAAGGAATCGCATTGGCTTCAAATCCGCATGATAATATTACCAATAGTAAAAACGGGGCTTTTGGTTCAAAATTTATTGGAAATGTTAATTTTGGGTTGAATTATAAAAAAGAAAACATCATCGATAAATTAGGATTGCAAGCAGGTTTTCTTTTTACCCATTTCTCAAATGCTCGAATGAAATCACCAAATAGCGGAATTAATACCTTTAATATTAATCTTGGTTTAAATTATAATTTTGATAAAATTGCAAATAAACCTATTGATACAACTTCATTTAGTAGAAAATTTAAACAGCCAATTAAATACACTTTTGTGCTTCGTACAGGATTTAATGAAAGCACAATTGTTGGAAGTGGAACACACCCTTTTTATCATATTGGATTTTTTGCCGACAAAAGATTGAATCGTAAAAGCGCCATTCAATTTGGAACTGAATTATTTTTGACGAGATCCAATATAGATTTCATAAAATACCAATCCGTAGCCTATCCAAATTTAAATATAGATCCAAATACGGATTACAAGCGAGTTGGTGTTTTTGTTGGGCATGAATTGTTCATAAATCGAATTTCTTTAGAGGTGCAACTTGGATATTATGTTTACCAACCATTTAAAAATGATATTGCAATTTATGATAGGTTGGGAATGAAATATTATATTAGCAATAAAATATTTACAGGAATTTCCATCAAAACACATGGATTTTTAGCCGAAGCGATGGAGTTTGTAATGGGTTTAAGATTGTAAAATTATAGAGATGAAAAAAAGCATATTCTTAATTGGTTTGTTATTATTATTTATTGGATGTTCAAATCTAGAAGAATGTATAGAAGCAACGGGTTCAATAATTACCAAGGTATTTACAGTTGTAGATTTTGATAGAATCATTGTGTATCAAGGGATAAGTTTATTGGTAACAGAAGGACCGGTTTATAAAGTTGAGGTTCATACGGGTGAAAATTTAATGCCGAATATTCAAGCAACCGTTACTGATGGGCTACTTACATTAAAAGACAATACTACTTGTAATTGGGTTCGTGATTATGGGAATACGGTAGTTTATGTTACGGCGCCAAATCTTACAGAATTGCACTCTAAAACGGAAAGATTAATTGCCTCCAATGGGGTTTTAACCTACCCAATTTTGAGATTGATTTCTATGGATTTATACGACGGTGCAGGAACGGGAGATTTTAATATTCAAGTCAATAATTCTCAAACGGTCATCGAAAATAATAATGTTTCGAGATACTATATTTCAGGGCAAACTGATAATCTTTTAGTTAATTTTTATGATGGGAACGGACGATTTACTGGGGATAATTTGAACGCTAAAAAAATTGTAGTTTTCCACAGAGGATCAAATGATATGATTGTAAAACCTACAGAAAGTATCACTGGAAAAATGGTTAGTACTGGAAATGTAATTCTAAAAAACAATCCGCCAATAGTTGATGTACAGCAGTTATACCATGGACGAGTAATTTATAATTAGAATTATTCTTTGGTAATTTCTCTGAAAATGGTCTCTAAATTCTTATTTTTTTGATTCAGTTGTAACGTTTTTAATCCATTTTCATGGGCAAAATCAAAAACCGTTGGTCGCATGTCTTTATCAGATAGAAAAGTCAATTCCCATAACATATCATGCGTGTTTTTATAGGATTTCAAATGGGGCATTTTTGCAATTGACTCTTCCTCAATTTTAAAATCAAATTCTACTTCAATAACTTGTTCTTTATCGGCAGAAATCAATTTGTCTAATTTTTTATCGGTTACAATTTTACCATTATTGATGATAATTACACGGTCACAAATGGCCTCAACCTCTTGCATAATATGGGTAGAAAGGAAAACAGTTTTGTCTTTACCGACATTTTTAATCACATTTCTAATTTCAACCAATTGATTTGGATCCAATCCTGTGGTAGGTTCATCCAAAATTAAAACGTCTGGATTGTGCAGTAAAGCATTCGCCAAACCCACACGTTGACGATACCCTTTTGATAATTGTACAATTTTTTTGTGACTTTCTGATGCTAAACCAGTCAATTCTATAACATCGTTAATTCTTGATTTCGCAACCTTATATACATCAGCATTAAAAGCCAAATATTCCCGAACATACAAGTCCAAATACAACGGATTATGTTCCGGCAAATAACCTACTGATAACTGAACCGCTTTTTGATTTGAATTTACATCAAAACTATTCACAGTTGCTGAACCTTCATCAGCATTGATGTACGTTGTTAGTATTTTCATTAAAGTTGATTTCCCAGCGCCATTTGGCCCTAAAAAACCGACGATTTCTCCTTTTTTTACAGAGAAAGAAACAGCATCCAACGCTTTTTGGGTGCCATAACTTTTGGAAATATTTACAACTTCAATTGACATGATATTTGATTTTGAACAAAAGTAGGCAGAAAATTTTTGTTTTTACTATAATGTAGATTGCAAAATTGGCAGCGCATTTAAATAGTATTTAAATATCTTCAAAATGCAAACAAAACCTTAAATTTATTTAACTAAGAACAATCGATTAATTTGAATAAATATGATTTTAAGGTCTGTTTTACTCTAATTTGATAAAATAGTATAGTTCAAATTAAGAAATTCCTTTTAATTTAAAAAATCTAAATTTTTATAGTGTTTAAACAAATTTTATACATAGCTTTGCTAAATAATCATAGACTTAATGAACAACAATTTCAATTTTACACCTTCTTATTATTTCTTCTTTAGTAGAAGTAAGGATTGTGCTGTGGTTATTTGAAACAAATAAAAAACAAATAAAGCTATACAATCCTGATGAAAATCAGGATTTTTTTTTGACTATATGATACAAAAAGTTGCAATACAAGGAATAAAAGGCTCTTTTCACCACCAAGTGGCATTGGAATACTACCATCAAGATATTGATGTTGATGAATGTATGTCATTTGAAGAATTAGTTGATAGTTTGTTGTCTGGGAAATCAAATCAAGCGGTTATGGCTATTGAAAATTCAATTGCGGGTTCAATAATTCCTAACTATGCGTTGATTGACAAGAATAATTTACATGTTATTGGGGAATATTATATGGATATTCATCAAAATTTTATGGCGTTGAAAGGACAAAAAGTAGAGGATATTTTAGAAGTTCATTCGCATCCTATGGCATTATTACAATGCATGGAATTTCTAAAAAAACTTCCGAATATTAAAGTAGTTGAGGATAAAGATACCGCCGAAACTGCCAGAAGAATTCATCAAAATCAATTGAAGGGAATAGCAGCAATTGCTAGTAAAACAGCCTCAAATATGTATGATTTAGAAATTTTGGCACCAGAAATTCAAACGATTAATAACAATATGACTCGTTTTGTTATTCTAAATAAAGAGAATTCATTTGTTCCAAAACAGGAAATTAATAAAGCATCTTTGAAGTTTGAATTGGACCACAAACGAGGAAGTTTAGCGGCAGTTTTGAACGTAATGAGCGATTGTAAATTGAGTTTAACAAAAATTCAGTCGTTGCCAAAAATTGAAACACCTTGGAAATATTCCTTTTTTGTGGATGTAACTTTTGATGATTATGACGATTATTCCAAAGCAAAATCTTTATTGGAAATTATGGCGGAATATTTTAAAGTTTTAGGGGAATATAAAAACACAAAACCAATCCCCCTAGCCTCCTAAGGGGGAATTAGTAGAGCAGCAAATAGTTATATTTTAGAATAAATAACAATAAATAAATTGGAAAATTTAAAAAACATCACGATTTCTTCTTCGGATCCCTCTCCTTCGGGGAGGGCTGGGCTGGGGCTTGCAAAACGTATCGCCATAGTTGAAGAATATTATTTCTCATCAAAATTGAGGGAAGTTCGCCAACTCATTTCCGAAGGCAAACCGATTATTAATATGGGAATTGGAAGTCCTGATATGGCGCCTTCTAAAAGTGTTATTGAAGCAATTCAAAATGCCGTTACCGATGAAAATGCGCATCAATATCAGAGTTATCAAGGACTTCCAGAATTGAGAAATGGAATGGCTGATTTTTATAAAAATAACTTCCAAGTTCAATTGAATTCTAATTCTGAGATTTTACCTTTAATGGGTTCAAAAGAGGGAATTATGCACATTTCATTGGCTTTTTTGAATGAAGGCGATGCCGTTTTAATTCCAAATCCTGGTTATCCAACCTATACTTCTGTAACAAAATTAGTAGGTGCAACGCCTGTTTTTTACGATTTAATTGAAAATAATAACTGGGAACCTGATTTTAAAAAATTGGAACAACAGGATTTGTCCAAAGTAAAAATCATGTGGGTTGGTTATCCGCACATGCCCACGGGCGCAACCGGAAGTTTGAGTTTGTTTGAAAAAACAGTGGCTTTCGCCAAAAAACATCAGATTTTAGTAATAAATGATAATCCATATAGTTTTGTGTTAAATGGAAATCCAATTTCAATTTTACAAGTTAACGGCGCAAAAGAAGTGGCTTTAGAATTGAATTCGCTATCAAAAACGTATAATATGGCAGGTTGGCGAGTGGGAATGGTTTCTGGAAAATCGGAATTTATTGATGCCGTTCTAAAAGTGAAAAGCAACATGGACAGCGGTATGTTTTATGGCATTCAAAAAGGAGCAATCGAAGCGCTGAAATTAGATAAATCTTGGTTTGAAGCACAAAATTTAATTTATCAAAAACGAAGAAATCTAACATTTGAATTGGCAAAAAAATTAGGTTGTACGTATGATGAAAATGCGGTTGGGTTATTTGTTTGGGCAAAATTACCACTGGAAATTAACTCTGCGGAGGATTTTGTAGATAAAATATTATATGAAAAAGATATTTTTATTACGCCCGGAACCATTTTCGGAAGTAATGGAGAAGGTTATATTCGATTTTCACTTTGCGTGAAAGAAGAAAAAATACGAGAGGCAATTTTGAGATTTTAGAAATGAGTTGTGTTAAATCTAATTATAAAAAATGAATGTATATATAATAGGTGTCGGATTAATTGGTGGTTCTATGGCGTTGGACATAAAATCAAACTATGATAATGTGACCGTTTTTGGAATTGACACCAATGAAAATTATTTAGATGCCGCTCTGAATTTGAATATTATCAATAAAAAAGCGTCAATTCCTGATTTGGCTGAAGCCGATTTTGTGATTCTTGCCGTACCAGTTGATATCGCTTTAGAAATTTTG
>Ga0209443_1001312_pt1 | contig 15799 bp, 14 predicted proteins | sample LauGreBMM110DCMD_2_FD_187571 | JGI IMG/M metagenome (GOLD analysis project Ga0209443, IMG submission 187571) | Freshwater lake microbial communities from Lake Michigan, USA - Su13.BD.MM110.DCMD (SPAdes) (version 2) | ecosystem: Environmental > Aquatic > Freshwater > Lake | place: Lake Michigan... | reverse complement strand
CGCGTTAGCTTGTCGACTTTTTCCCGCTCCCCGCTAAACTTGAACTCAAATCGGAGCACCATGCGAACCCGCAGCGCCACGAAGTCCACGATCCTGTCCCCTAAGGACGCGACTACGTGCACGACGGTTGAGTATTTGTGCGCCGCAGTAGAGCAGCTGGAAGAGGCCGTCAACGGTGCGAGCGACTCTCGCAGCTGGCAAGCCGTCGGCTCGCTCAAGCTACGAGCCTTGCAGGCTCGGGAGGCCCTCGACATCGCACGCGCGAAGGAGTCCGCGCCGGACGAGGGCATGAGCGACGTCCAGCTGGTCGGCATCATCACGCAGGCAATCGCGCAGCTCCCGCCGTCGCTCCTCGACCAGGTGGAAGACGCCGTCGATATGAAGCGCCGCGGCCCCCGCCTTGTGCAGGTTTCGTGACCGGTGGCTTAGCGAACCTCGCGAAGGCGGTCGACCAGCTCCAAAAGCGGACGGTCGCGGACCCTCTCGCCTACTGGACCCCGACCGCGCCGCAGCTCCAGTTCCTGAGTGACCCGTCTCACATGCGCCTCGCGCGTGCCGGGAACCAGGTGGGCAAAACGACGATGGGCCTCGTGGACTGCATCTATCGGTGTCTGGGAGGCCACCCCTACCAACCGGTTCGGCCTGCGCCGATTGAAGCGTGGGTCATCGTCGAGAGTTGGGAAAGCTCGCTCTCGGTTCAGTCGAAGCTATGGGCGTTGCTCCCCAAGGGGGACCTCGCCGAAGACACCGTCTACATCGTGGGCAAGGGCTTCCGGGGCCGTCACCCGCTGGTGAGGTTCAAGAACGGAAGCATTATTCGGGTTCGCACCTCGAACCAAGGGTCACTCGCGCTTGCCGGCTCAACCATCGATTTCTGTATGCTGGACGAGCCCCCGCCGGAAGAGATCTACAACGAGGTCGTCCCGCGCGTGCTCCGCAACCACGGGCGGATCGTCTTCACCTTGACCCCGGTGGGAGCTCCGCTTGGGTGGCTTCGGAAGCTTGTGGACGACGGGCGCGTGAAGGACTTTTGCTTCCCTCTCACCGTCGAAAACACGACGCCGATTGGCTCGCGTCCGCTGATGTCTGCCGAGCAGATCGAGTCGTTCAGCGAGGCCATCCTCCCGCAGCAGCGGGCGCAGCGGGTGTTCGGCGATTGGGAGAGCCTGTGGACGGAGGGCCGGGTCTTCCGGATGTTCGATCCGGCCAGACACGTGAAGCCGGAAGTCCCGACGGGCGAGGCGATGATCGGGATCGGCATCGACCACGGGACCGAGGCCGGCGCTCAGGTCGGGCTTTTGGTAGCGATGGTGCGCGACGGTGGCGAGGGGCAACCTCGCGTGTGGGTGCTGGACCAGGTGCAGACCGACGGGCAGACCACGCCCGACCAAGACGCTCGGATGCTCTTGGACATGCTCAAGCGCGCCGGCCTGATGTGGGAGTCGGTTGACCTGTGGGTCGGTGACCGACGGGTCTATGGCCGGCGCAACGGCTCGCTGAAGTCGAACGCCATGCTGATGTCTGCGATGGAGCGGGCGCTTCGCCTGCCGACGGGTGCGCTGCCCTTCCGGATACGGACGGCGCACAAGCCCGCCGGCTCTGTCTTCGAGGGCATCCGGGTCCTCAGCGCGGCGATGTTGCGCGGGGACTTCTTCGTCCATCCCCGGTGCAAGCGTCTCGCGGACGACCTGCAACGGTGGGACGGTCGCGAGGCGTCCGAGCACAAGCACTCGATCGACGCCCTTCGCTACACGCTGGAACTCGTGACCCGTCGGATGCACACGCCCACCGTCGTTCGGCTAGGTTAGCCGTGCCCTAGGGGACTACTATGTACGCCTTCTCCCGTATGCCCGCGCCTCCTGCCCCAGCCAACCCCGAAGAAGCCGCGCGGTGGAACCACACGCGCCACCGTCGATCGCTGATGGAGGGCACGTGGCAGCTTCTTCTCGAGGACCGCTTGCAGCAGCAGCTCGGGAGCACGCGACGTCAAGCCTGGGGGGTGCCCGACCTCAGCGCGAACCCCTTCCGGGTCATCTCTCACGAGCTATCGACCCTTTACGACGCCCCACCGGATGTGCACCACAACGCCGCCGAGGATGCGGCGACGCGGAACGGCGGGACGTCGTCGGCTGACGCGCTTGTCGGCGGCGAGGGCCTTATTGCGAAGTCAGGCGTGTGGTCGCAGATGCCCCGTGTGCAGGCGATGGCGATCGCGCTCCGTGAGATGTGGATGCGGATCGACGTCACGGACGGGCGCCTGACGTACCGGCCTGTGTCGCCCGATATGATCGTGGCTGAGGCCGACCCGCAGCGCCCGACGATACCGCTGGCCATCGCGGAGATCCGTCTCCGCAGCCTGCACGGTGAGGCCGTCTGGTGCTGGGATGTGCTCGACATCCGCGACCCTGCCTTCCCTCGCTACGAGGTCCGCAAAGCCACCGATGGCGCCGGCTTCGGGGAGGACGTGACCGTGCACGTGCTCGGCATGAATGACGAGAAGCGCAACCAGGCCGACCCGGAATGGTCGGGCGCGAACTACCCGTACCGTCGAACCAGTAACGACGCGCCTGTGCTCCCTGGCGTGCTCTACCACGCAAGCAACTACGGGGACCGGCTGTTTGACCCGTTCTACGGGATCGAGCTCTTCGAGGGCAGCTTGTCGCTCTCCGTGTTCTACTCCTTCCTCGCTCACTGTCTGCGAGACGCGTCGTTCCCTCAGCGGTACGCCATCGGCGTTCGCGTCGCGGGCACTGAGATGACGGACGGGCTGACGCGCGGCGTGCGTGTCGAAGTGGTCACCGATCCGACGACGATCCTGATGCTGGATGCGGCAAGCGAGTCGCAACCGACGGTAGGGCAGTTCCAAGCCGGCGCGGACGTCGCCACTCTGGAGACGACGATTGCTTCCATCGCCCACCGGCTCGCCACGGACGCCGGCTTGTCGCAGACCGACATTCAGCGAACCAGCGGCAGCGCAAAAAGCGGGTATGCGATTAGTCTTTCTAACGAAGGTAAAAGGCAGGCCCAACGCCGATACGTGGTGCAGATGCGGGCGGCTGATGAAGAGCTGGTCGCCAAGTCGGCGATCCTGTTCAACCGCGCGACGGGGTCCGCGTACCCCGAGGGCGGCTATTCGGTCCTGTATCGCGAGGTCCCGCTCTCGCCGGAAGAGCTGGACGCGCGCCGGAAGCACGCTCTCGAGATGCTCGCCGCTGGCCTCATGGACAAGGTCGAGGCGCTTCGAATGTTCGGCAACCTGAGCGAAGCCGACGCCGTCGCCAAGCTGGCGAAGCTCACACCGATAGAGGCGACGACGACCACCGGAGCGGCAACCATGACGAGCGCGGAGCAGACGCCGTCGCCCGAGCCCGTGGTAACCGACGACGGTCACGCCCGCGCGATGGACGACGCAGTGGAGGAGCTGGACGCCGCGACGTCCGCACTCCAGGCGCTCGCCTCTACGACGCGCGACGTCGCCTCTCGCGACATCCTGCGGGCCGTTCTGGAAAGCCTCGCCGAAGCCAAGGGCTATCTGACGGGTGAGGAAGTCGAGGCCGTTACCGAGCTGGCTGGCGAGGAAGAGGACGTCGTGGAGGACGAGGTCGTCTATGCCCTTCCTGAGTGACCGGCAGCGGAGCTATCTAGAGCGCGAGCACCCCGAGGTGTACGCGCGGTTCGTGCGCGACGAGGGCCGCACAGGTAACGAGCTGCGTGCGCCTGCTGCCGTGGCAGCCAACGCCAGGCGCGGCCTCGCCCTGCGTGAGCAGTACGGACGCGGCGGGACCATCGTGGGCGCGACACGCGCGAACCAGCTCGCTAAGCGCGAGGTCCTGAGCATCGAAACGATCAAGCGCATGGTCGCGTACTTCGAGCGTCACGCAGTCGACCTAGAGGCTCCCGCCGCGAAGCGGGGGCACCCTGACTACCCGAGCGCAGGCCGCATCGCGTGGGACCTGTGGGGCGGCGACGCCGGCAGAGCCTACGCCAAACGTCAACTCGCCATCTGGGACCGTGTCCAGGCGGCCAACTAGGAGCAACCATGAGTCAGGACATCGAAGCGCAGAACGGCGCGGAAGCCCGCATCCGTCAACTCGTCGAACAGGTCAAGGCCCTGCAAGGTCGCGTCGCGGAGCTCGAGCCCGCTGCTGCGGAAGTCGGCAGCTACCGCACGCAGCTCGAAGAACTGAAGGGCAGCACGAAGGCCGAGCGCGAGGCGCTGCGCCTAGAGCGTGAAATCTACGCGTCGGGCATTACCGAGGAAGAGGGCATCGAGTACGTTCAGCACGCCTACTCGAAGTTGGCAGCGGACGCACGCCCGCCCATCGGCGAGTGGCTGGCTAACCGCGAGGCGCTGCCCCGTGCGGTGCGCGCGTACATGCCCGAAGCCGGGACCGCCGCGCCTGCCGCAGTTGCTCCCGAGACGTCGCGTATGCGTCTGCCGGCATCCAGCGCGACCACGCTTCCCAACCCGGCGGCAGCGCCTAGCGTGTTCTCGATGGAGAGCATCAGCAAGATGACCGCCGCTGAACTACGGGCCAACATGGCGGCGATTACGTCCACGCGGTAGGGTGACGGTGAGGGGAATACCCTCACGCGCTCGTGGCAAGCTCACGTAAAAAGCGAAAGGCGCGGCAAACCATCGAACCCCTCGGGAGGCCACCATGGCCAATATCGATTTTGCCGCACTCAGCGGCAACGCACGCCTCAGCGCCGTCCTTCACCGCATGATCGAGCTCAAGCTGGCCGACCGTGCGGAATTGTACAAGGCTCCGCAGTTCATCAACTTCGGCAGCCTCAACGGTACCGGCTCCAGCGCCCTCCAGGTGCCCGTTGTCGGCCTCGCCGGCACGGACCTCATGGCGGCGGTGGGCGACGGATCGAGCGTGTCGAACACCTCGATCACGTCCAGCGCGGCGACCATCACGATCGCTCGGCAAGCCTTGAGGTACGACATCACGGACCTGGCGTCGCTCACCGATCCTCTCGCGGCGGGCGCGGGCGTTGGCGTCGAAGGCCTCGCGAACTCGATGGCTATTGCCTTCGGGATGCGCCTCACCCAGATGATCACCGCGCTCAGCTCGGGCCTCTCTCAGAGCGTCGGCTCGACCACGGTAGCGCTCACTGTCGCGACGTTCTTCGACGCGATCTACAAGCTCCAGCTTCAGAGCAACGACGGCGAGTTCGCGGCGGTCTTGGCGCCCCAGCAGATCAACCACCTGATCAACTCGCTTCGCAGCGAGACCGGCCCTGGTCAGTACGTGGCCGCGACGCAGGACCAGATCGCCGCGAAGGGTCAAGGGTTCAGGGGTATGCTCTTCGGCGTTTCTCTGTACACGTCGTCGACTGTGCCTACCGCGAACGCCGGAGCCGACCGCCTCGGCATGATGACCGCCACGGGCGCCATCGGCTACGCGACCGGCAGCCCTGCCCCCATCCAGGGCGCCGGCGCGATCATCCTTCCCGCCGGCTCGCAGGTCGTCGTGGAACTGGAACGCGACGCAGCCTCGGGACTCACCAAGGTGATCGGCAACTCCTTCGCCGGGGTGGCCGAGATCCAAGACCTCAAGGCCGTCGGCATCCTGTCCAAGCTGGCTCCGTAGTCGGCTAGCCGCCTGACGGTGGCACTAGGGCGTCGGGGTGCTTACCTGTACCTCGGCGCCCTTTCTGCGTCCGGAGTACAACCATGAGCGCAACCTTTCAGACTTCGGCCAGCGGGCCTAGCATTCAAGGCAGGGCGGCAGAGCGCCCCGGTTCCATGCGCGAGCAACTGCCGACGCTCGCCTCGCCGCCGTTCTGGTACATGCATCATCCCGCGCGCTGGCAGCTCGTGGAGGGCGAGTGGCTCCCGCAGCTAAGCGAGATGCGCTCGGACCCCGGCGTCAACCGTGTCGACAAGGACGGGAACACCGACCAGGCGGAACTCGCCTACCGTCGCAAGGGCTGGACGATCATCCCGTGGGACGTCGAACCGGGCGGCTACTGCGTCGCCTTCGAGGGGCATCGCGGCCCTGTGCACATGTCGAAGTGGGAGAAGCCGAGCGTGTTTGCGGGGCAGCTGACGATCAAGTCGGACGGCGCGGGCTACTGGGCGTTCTGCCGTCGCCTCTTGGCTGACGGCATCATCGCGCGCCCTGACGAGCGGTTCATTGACCTCATCATCGCGGACCACGCCCGGAAGGTCGACGACCTCCGTGGACGGGCCGTCACCCAGCCGGCGGTAGCGACCTCGCTGAACATCGAAGAGGAACGCCTCGCCGTAATGCTCGCCGCGAAGGAACGCCTGGTGAACCCGGCGGCACCAAAGGCGAAGAAGTGAGCGAGCAGGCGAAGCACCGTGAGGCGATGGAGCGCATGACTAGCCAGCTCGTGCGTTCGGGCGTATCGGAGCAGCGAGCTCGCGAGGAAGCGCGCAAACGTGCGGTTGAGGCAGACCGGCAGGAACGCGATAAGCGGTGACTTAGGCAGGGGGGCACATGACGATCTCGGAGACGCTCTACACCGCGAGGTTCCGCGCACCGGACACCATCGCGCGGGGCAAGAACCAGACGATTGAGTGCCCGACCTTTCGCCTCGGTGTGATCGCCACGCCGACGAGCGGGACGGTGTCGGTCTTTAAGGCAGACCAGACCGCTATCGTTAGCGCCGCCGTGGTGACCATCGCGCCGGCTAGCTACGCCACCTTCACGATCCTCGCTGGCGTGACGACGTCTCTCCAGCTCGAGGAGGGCTACCTTATCGAGTGGACGCTCGTCATGCCTGACGGGCTCCCGCACACCTTCCGGCAGGATGCTGCGCTGGTGCGCCGCGAGCTCTCCCCCGTCGTCACGGACGCGGACCTTATCCGTCGGCACTCGGACCTGCCCCAGCTACTCGCGACGGGCGCGACGACCTTTCAGGACTACCTCGACGAGGCCTGGGCCACTATTATGCTGAGGGTCATCGCAAACGGTCGCAGACCCTATCTGGTGATCTCGCCGTCGGCCTTCCGCGACGTTCACCTTCTCCTGACGCTGCACTTCATCTTCCTCGACTTCCAGACCAGCGCCGGCGACGGCTCACGCTGGCAGGCCCTCGCGGACTACTACCGTGCGGCCTACACCGAGGCCTACGGGCAGCTCAGCTTCGTCTACGATGAGAGCGACACGAACAAGGTCGACCCGACGCACCGTAAGAGCGGGTCGTCTCAGGTCTGGCTGAACGGTCGCGGCGGCGGTAACTTCCTCGGGCTGCGAGGCTACTGATGGCGTCGAAGACCGTACGCCAGCTGCGCGAGGACGTGACCACGCGCATCGCCACGCTCGCCACGTGGAAGGAGTCGCGCGTCGCTCCCGACAACTTCGGGCGAGACGCAGACCTAAGCTCGGGCGTGTGGTTTGTCGTGCACGTGTCTGAGACGCAGGACCTCCGGGCCTACCGGGGCAAGCCTGCCGAGGGCCTGCTAGTGGAGTCGAACCTCCTCGTGCGCTACTCCTGGCGGCTGGCGCCTAAGTCGATGGCCGATAGCTACGACGGCGCGCTGGACGGCGAGCAGGCGGTGATAAACAAGCTCATGGTCTACGACGCTACGTGGCCAAGCTCCTATAAGTTCCAGTTTGTCCGCGTTACCCGCGAGACAAACGACGTCGGCGAATGGGTCGTCGGCGCCGTCGAGTTCCGGGTCGTGCACACTCTTCCACTCCAGTGAGGTAGCCAATGGCCGCATCCACCGTCATCAAGAACTTTCGAGACGCAACCGTCCTCTTCGCAGACGGAACCACCCCGACGCCCCTGTCGGTCACGCTCTCCCTCGAGTCGGGCGACTTCTCGCTCACCGGCCTCAACCAGGGCAACACCGAGGCGACTACCTACCTCGATCGCGGCGAACTCGGGTCCGTCCGTTTGACGTCGCGCTCGTTCCCGTCCTTCAGTGTGTCGTGCCATATGGCAGACCTGAGTGACGCAACTGACAAACTCATTTTCGACGCGATTAACAAGACCGGCGCCTTTTCCGCAGCTCTGAGCACGATCACGGGCTCGGATGTGTACGGGCTCAAAATCACTGTCACAATCGAAGGAACCAACTTTGGCGATGTGGCTGACCACACCATTGTCATGAATGGGTGCCACTGCACAATCGATTTCTCGGAAGGAGATCCAAACTCGTTCTCCATTTCGGGAATCGTGTACGGCACCATCGTCACGACCTGAGACGCCTGCGTGCGAGCTAGGCGCTCCCCGTGCTACGGTGCGGGGGGCGCTTTCGCGTCTCAACCAGGAGTAAACCATGACGACCGTACAACTCGGGACGCACACCGTCTCCCTCAAGGCCCCACCCTCCTTCCTCGTGCGGCGCGAGATCACGCTAGCCGTCGGCTCGAACGCTATTCGTGGACTGTGCGCCGCGCTGGGCGTGTGCTGGGGCGGAAAGCCGCTCAAAGCAAAGTACACCTTCCAGCCACTGCCCTACGGTGGCGAGGTGTTCGACGAGCTGATGGCGCTGGGCATTCCCGAGGCCGATATCTACGCTGCCGCAAGCAAGGCGCTAGAGCTCTGCGTGGACGTCCCCACTGAGGAAGCCGTCGCGCGTGCCGCGAGTTTTACGGGACCGCAGACGGGGGACTCGACTCCGTAGCCCTGGAGATCGGGCTGACGTACTGCGGTGACCCGCAGGCGTTCTACGGGTGGACTGTTGAGACGCAAGAGCGCGTGCTCGGGTGGTGGCGCGCGAAGCACACGCCTCCGAGCAAGCCGAAGCGCGGGACACCGAAGCCGCGCCCGCAGGATACGGGGGACCCGTCGGCGAAAGCCTTCTGGGGGATCTAGGTGGCTAGCAGCTCGGCGACAGTGACCCTTGGTCCCGAGCTGCAACGCGCGGTGGACCAGCTCGTGCGCGACGTTGCCGGAGACGTCATACAGATCGTCGAGGAGATCGCGAACGACCTAGCCTCGGGGGCGCGGCGCGACTGGTATAAGAACGTGCGCCGGAAGTCGGGCGAGTCGGGCGACAGTAACGACTACCGGATGGAGCTCCGCGGTGCGTCTGTCCGTGGCATCGTCTACAACGGCGCAACGCGCAACCTGCCTCGCCGGCAAAAGTTTAACGGCGCGCCTGGCACGACGACAAAGGTGAACCAGCCGACGGAATACGGCTACTTCGTGCGCCGGCCGGGGCCGTTCTCGCGCATCTTCAAGGGCCTAAACGACGCCGAATACTCGCAGGTCATGTCGTACTGGCAGGCGAACGGGACGCTTCCCGCTGGCTACATCGCCCGCGCCATGGTCGACACGAAGGGACGCAAGCGCCCTATCGGCATCTCTAAGGAAGGCGACAACCCGCTCCAAGCCGACGGAAAAAACGTGTGGAAGGCGCTGGTGATCGACCGGAAGCAGGCGGCGATTGACGCACGCCTCGACGACTTGGATAAAGCCATCCAGCGCAGCGCCGACCGCTTCGAGAAGTAAGGAGCCACCTATGCCTACCGCAGAACTGACTATCGCCGCCGACCTCGCCGGCCTCCGTAAGCAGCTTGAGTCCATCCCTGGCATGACGGCTGAGCAAGCGCGGAACATGGCGCGCGAGCTGAACAAGTCCTTTAAGGCTGCGGAGAAGGCCGCGGCGGCGGCAGGAAAGGCGACGAAATCGAGCATGGAGCAGGCCGAGAAGGCTACCCGAAGTGCTGCCGACGCAGGGAAGGAACTAGGAAATAGGTTTGGAGACGCCGGGAGCGGCGCTGGGAAGCTCTCAGGCGCCCTCGATATGCTGGCGCCGGGGTTGGGCAGCATCGGGCAGGGCATCGCGGACCTAGCGGACGTGGGCGAGGTCGCCGCGGGCACGCTGGGGGGGCTGGCAGCGCCGGCGCTTGTTGCCCTTGCCGCCGCCGCTGCGGTCGCGGTGCCGGTCATCATGCACCTTGAAGCGGTGCAAGCCGCGGAGGCCGAAGCCGCGCGCGTGATGGGGACGGCGAACGCGTACGCCCGCAGCGAGCTCGAGTTGCAACGTGCCGCGGCGCTTGACCTAGCCGTCGCGACGGGCGCTATGACCGAAGCCCAACGCACCGAAAGCGACATCCGGGCTCAGGGCGCCGCACGCCTCGGGACGTACCTGGAGACGCTGACCGAGACGACGCAGGAAACTCTACTCGCCGAGAACAAGGTACGCGCCATTGCGAACACGCTGGGCGACCTCGCGACGGCGGGTCTGTCCGTCGTGGGACCGCTCCTGCTAGTCGCAGAGGCGCTGGGCGCGCAGGTCCCTACTGTCTCTGACCTTATGTCCAAGCTTACCGACTACATGGGCCTAACGGGCAAGGTGGCGAAGGCTGAGAAGACCGCCGCCGCCGCGCACACCGTAGCTACTGAGGCAGCGAAGAAGACGCGAGACGCGCAGGTCGGCGCCGCTAAGTCAAAGGTTACGCACGTCGCCGCGTCAAAGACGCTGACCACCGCGCTCAAAGTGGAAGCCGTCCAGATGGATGCGCTAGTCGCGGCGGAAGGGGCGATAGAGCAAGCCCGCGTCTCGGAACTTACGGAGTCTAAGAAGCTGACGGAGCAGCTGGCTAAGCTTCAGAACGAGCGCATCGAGCTCGCGGCGGCGGGCCAGCTCACGGGTACGGATACAAGCAAGTACGCGGCCGCGGAGATCGCCCTTGCGCAGCAAGTTACGGACGCGCGCATCGAGGAAGAGCTCCGCGCCGTCACGGCTATCGAGGCGTACGAGGCTGGTCTGGCGTCTCAGCGAGCCGAAGCCGCCGTAGTGCAGGCCGAGGCCGACAAAGCCGCGACCGCGGCCAAGATTGAAGCGCTCGCGGCAGTCGCGGACGTGATTGCGCAGTACACCCAGTATCAGCTTGACCAGGAGGTCGACGCCTACGAGCAAGCGCAGGCCGACCGTGACGCGCTCGGAAAGAACGCGACGCAGGCTGAAAAGGAGATGGCTAACAAGCGCGTCGCGGCTACTCGTGATGCCGCCCGTAAAGCGTTCCTAATCGACAAGGCCGCGAAGATGGCAAGTGCCGCCGCCGCAACCGCGCTTGCCGTCGTCCAGGCGCTCGCCTCCGCACCGCCTCCGTACAACTTCATTGCGGCGGGGGTGGTCGGGGCCGCGGGCCTAATCCAGCAAGCCGTGATCTCGTCGCAGAACCCTAGCTTCCACGCCGGCGGTTTTGTGGGCGGGGGCATGGCGCCTGACGAACAACAGGCGACCGTACGCCGAGGCGAGGCCGTGCTGAATCCAGCGGGCCGCCGGGCGATGGGCGACGACGCAATCCGAGCGGCGAACGGCGGCGTGGGCGGTGGGCAGACCATCGTGGTGCAGCAGGTCTACCGGCATCGGGTCTTCGACTCGTTCGTTCGCGACAACCTCCGCACACGCGGCCCTCTCTCGCAGGCGTTAGGCTCCGGCAGCCGCGCCGGCCAGGCAAGGAGCTAGGACACATGGGAACCGCATACACTCCCGACGCCCTCCGTGGCATCTTCATCCGGGACCCCAGGATTACGCCAAGCAAGACCGGCGCAGGGTCTAGCTACACGCAGGCGGTCCCCCAGCCGGGCGTGCCTGAGCCTGTGGCAGCGTCCATGCTTACGCTCTCAACCAGCGGCGAGCAGATCAACGGGACGACGGTGGAGGTTCAGACGACGCGAGCCGGCGGCGCCGTGACTACGGAGGACATCCGTGCGGGTGGGTTCGCCTGGAGAGAGAGCGGTGGGGCGTGGCAGGGGAAGGACGGCCCTCTCGGCTACGCTGGCTTCGGCACCGTCCACACTTGGGCAAGCGGCGGCGGCGCGGAGCTCTACAGTCTGCCGCATGTGATCTACACGGACGCAGGTACGCGCCTCGTGACAACTCGAAAGTCAAACCTCGCAGCCACGCTACAGACCCTGCGCGTGCATCGCCTGACGCAAGCGGGCGCGATGACAAGCGTGGATCTAGAGACGACTTCCGGCACGGCCCAGGCGTTGCACTCGTGTCTCGTGGCGCTGCCAGATTCGCGCCTCCTGCTGCTGGCCTACTACGACGACCTCCCGAGCGACGGCGCGCAGGTCCGCGCGTACCTCAGCGTCGACGACGGCGTGTCGTGGGCACTCCAGGCGAGCGCGTGCCTTCCGGCCTACGTGGACACCACTACGGTGACCGCTAAACGGCTGCGTGCTTGCTACTACGGGGGACAGGTCCTCATGATTCTGGCTGTGCGCGTGCCGGCGGCCCCTACCCCCGACACGCTCTGGCAATACGCGAGCATCGACGACGGGGTGTCCTTTGCTTTGGTTGAGGCCGTACCGGGCACGAGCGGGACGAGCACCCACACCGGCGGCGCTCACGACATCGTAGCGATCCCTGACGTCGGCTTCGGTGTAGTCTACTGCGGTTCCTCCAGGACGAACTACGGCGCAAACTCCGCGACGCTGGCTAAACGCCTCGGAAGCGCCTACTCGCGGTGGTCAGACGTCGACCCTGTCGCGGTGGGCATTCTTTACCCGGCTACCCTACTCAGCGCCGGAAATCAGCTAAGCGACGACACCGAGCTATGCGCGAGCGTTGATGACGATGGGCAGATCTACGCGTTCGCTGTGGTTTCAACCAATCAGAAAGTGCGACCCGCGCGAAGCTCGGACGGGCTTACGTGGTCCGTTCTTGGGCAGGACGGCGCTATTGCGTGGTATGTCGCTCTCGCATACGCCACCGAGCGCCCGTCCTCACTGACCTGTGCATGGTACGCGGGCGCGCTCCATCTGGTGCACTCGGTAGACAGTACGACGATCTACGACCAGCAGCTCGCAGACACTGTGCTAGCTGGCTTCACCGCCGCAACCTTGCCGATGCTGCCTGCGGTGCAGGACGGTACTGACTACTCGGCAGGCTCGTATATGACATGGGAACCGTACTGGGAGCCCGACGTGCTCGGCTGGACGGTGACAACGGTGGGAGGACCTTCGACGACCCTTACGGGTGGGGCCATGCAGATCAGCGCGGGAGTAGCCGAAGTGCGTAGATACACGCACACGCACGCCGCGCCGACTAACGGAACGCACACGGTCCAATGTCTGTGGGAAGTGGATACCGATAGCGGCAACGCGACCGAGACGACCCTAACGGCGCACTCCTCAACCTCGTCTTACCGTCTGCGAGTGCGTGTCACGACGACGACCGTCGTGGTCTTTGACGACGTCTCAGGCGCGACGCTCTTTAGCTACGCCAGGACGGCGGGACAGTTTGTCCACATTCGCGCCTTCGCAAGCAACCAGGGCGCGACGGGCCGGTGCACGGTCTGGGTGGACGAGCTGGACGGACCTAGCGCCATCACGCGCGGCTACGTCCGCATCGTCGACACGACCTTAACGGACGGCGGCGCTACTGCCGCGGCGCAGTCGGTGAGGTTCGGGCAGTCGGGCATTGGCGTGTCCAACTGGCGATACGTCGCATGGCAGAAGTCGGCGTCTATGTCCTCGCCTCACCAGCTCGTCATCCCGCAGGACCTCAACGGCGTCGACTTCTCGACGCGACCGCTGACGCTTTCTCAGGGCCTTAAGCTTCGCGCCGTCGGTGGGCCTGCGGTGCTCGGGGATGCTTGGAACATCGCGGCTCGGTACGGTCACGGTATCGACGCGCTCGACTCGCCTTCGCCGTCGGTGCGCTGGCGTAGCGTGGACAGTCTGAGCGCTCAGGTGATGGTGTGGGAGACGGACACGACGGTGGCGAGCGTGTCGCCCGCGATGGGAAGCATGGGCGCGCTCTACATCGGCGGCGCGAACTTCCGCACCGCGACGCTAGAAGGGCGAAACGCCGCCGGTGCCTACGTCGCAATCGGCACGTGGGACGCGTCGTCGGGGCAAACGGCCCTGGCGTGGAACCGTCGCGCGAACGTGGTCTACCCGAGCATCGTAAACCCCTCGTCAGGCGTCTACTTCTACCCGCACGCGATGATGAACTCCGGACGGTTCACCTTTGACGCGGCGACGGGGCCGGTGCGGACCATCCAGTATCAGACCGAAGGGGCGTGGACGGCGCAAGACACGAAGAAGGCGCGCCTCGCCGTCTATGGGGATGTCTCCGCCGTCGGCGCATCTGGGACCACGGGCGCGCTGATGTCCCCAGGCGGTTTGCTGGTGTGGAATAACGACCCGCAGTATTCGGCGTATCGCCTGACAATCCCGACGCAGCCTGTCGCGGAGACGCACTACGAGATGGGCGTTTGCCTTATCGGACACCTCGCGGTGTTCGGGCGACGCTACTCGTGGGGCCGCGCGTTGCAGACGCAGCCGAACACGGACCTTCTCACCGGGTCTAGCGGTCGCCGCACGGCGCGAGTAGCGGGGCCGTCCCGGCGGTCGGTAGAGTTCGGGTGGTCGGATGCCTCGGATCAGAGCGAGCTGGGCCTCAACATGACGACGACGCAGCCCGACTACGTCGTCGGGGTAAGCTCGGGAGGAATGCCAACCCCTGTCGCCGCGGCGAAAGACGGCCCGGGCCTTATCCGGGGCATCGTCGACCACTTGAACGGTAGCGCGGAGCCGGTGGTTTACGTCGCCTACCTGCCGCGCGTCGCGCTGAACACGGCGCAGATGGTGGTACACGACGACCTGCACCTTTACGGGCGCATCGTCTCGGACGTCTCGATTGAGACGGTACAGGGGCGCGAGTGGGATGGCACCGGCAACACGGGCGAGATGGTGCGAACGTCTAGCATTCGGCTTGAGGAGGAACTGTGACCGACCGATGGACGCCCGCGCAACTATCCGGAACTATCCGCTGGGTCCTAAGTCTTGAGTACGCCGGGGGCACGTGGTACCTAGGGCAAGAGTCGATCACCATCGATGACGGCACAGGCGGCACGATCGTCATCTCGGACGGCCTGCTAGACCTCGCCGATATGACCGAGACGCTGGACCTGTGGAGCACGGACTCCCCCAGGCGCAGCGTGCCCGTAGAGTTTGACCTAGGCGTGGATGTCGCCGTTCTCATCGAGCAAGGGCACGACCTCGCCGGCTGCGTGGCCGAGCTGGCGCAGCTGGCCGACGGGGACGACTGGTCTGCCCGTCGCCCGTTCGTGTCGGGGCGTCTCCAAGAGCCGCAGTACGGGGCGGACGGCGAGGGCGTGCGGGCGTCTATCGAGCAGGACGTGCTCTCGTCCGACGAAACAATCGTCGCAACCTACCGCGCCGACGACATCCTAGACGCCCTCGTGGCAAGCGGGGTCTATACCGCCTACTACACCGGCCCAGGCGCGGGCCTCGGGGAGCTAAGCGTCACCCGGCCTGCGGCTATTGTGATCGGTACGCCGGGCGGCGGCACCGTCCCTGGCTCTCGCGCAAAGCGTGTCGTCTATGTGCAGCACGTCACCACTGGCGTCATCTCGCTCGTCTTTTTGATCGCAGGGCACGCAGTCGCGGCCACTTCGGTGACGCTGACGAACTCAGAGGACAACTCTAGTGACGTGGCGCCGGTGCTGAACCTGAGCGTCAACGGTACGCAGGTCGCGCTCGGCATGTACCCCACCGCGCTAGCTACGCTGAACTACCTGGGGATCATCTCAACCACGTGGGACTCCGGCGGCGGCCTAATCGACGAAACAGGCGGCGAGATGGAAACGGCGGGCGACTTCATCGCCTACCTAGTGCGCCTCACCGAGCAGCAGGTCGACCACGGGCGCGTCAACGCCGCGCGCCAAGCCCTCCGCGCCTTCAAGGTCGGCACCTACATAGACGAGTCGATCACCGTCGCCGAGTACATCCGCGAGGCCATGCTGGATATCGTCCCCGTGTCTATGGCCATCGGGCCTCGCGGCGTCTACCCGTACGTGTGGCGCTACGACGCGACTTCCGC
>Ga0209443_1001311_pt1 | contig 15801 bp, 14 predicted proteins | sample LauGreBMM110DCMD_2_FD_187571 | JGI IMG/M metagenome (GOLD analysis project Ga0209443, IMG submission 187571) | Freshwater lake microbial communities from Lake Michigan, USA - Su13.BD.MM110.DCMD (SPAdes) (version 2) | ecosystem: Environmental > Aquatic > Freshwater > Lake | place: Lake Michigan... | reverse complement strand
TTTCGTTTTTTGACCGCCAATCCCGGCAAGCCGTGATCTGACTCCCGCGCTGGCTTGCGCGACTGAAAACTGCTGACTGAAAACTTGCAGCACTACTCCGCGCCATCCCTACCTATTTGGGGAGGGGCGCGTTGCGCGGAGCTTAAACCAAATCGTTAAAAAGGTAGGGACGCCGCGCCGCCGGTGTCCCAAACATCAGGCGCAACGCGCCGACTCTGAGATACAAAGGCGCCTTCGGCGCGAGAGACGGACGGCGACGACGCGCCACCACTACCTATTTGGGAGAAAGGTGACGCCTGCCTTCGCGCTGCGTGAGTACGACTTGCCAAGCCAGAGTGTAGGATGAGGGGCAGTCCCGACTATCGACATCTTTTATCGAATGGGTATTTTATTTTCACACTCGTTCTCGGCCCGCGTTTCCCGAAGGTCAATATGTCTGAAGGTTGCCACTTTGGCGGGGATTTGGGGCGGTGTCATCATTTTCACTCAGTGCAGATGTTGATCAAATCTGGTCATTTCACTTATCCCGATTTGATGGGATTCGCGAAGGTTGATGTTAGAGGCATGAGTATTAGAGTTGCACTTGGTGTGCCGCGTCGGACGTATTGCAGCCTGAACGTGCCTTTTTGGAATCCCAAAATTTAACAGAGGTGATTTCTGTTTGACATGGCGGATCATTTTTTTTGATAAACATTACCGCTTTGCCTCGATCAATAATACGAACCTTTGGATTTGCCATGCTGTTTTGCGCGATGTTCGCCATCGCTGGCGGGCACCTTATCGTTCTTCAGTCGGTCGCTTGGACGAAAATGCTCATCGAGTATTCCCAAAAATCCGGCCTCGTCGATGGTGTCGCAATGACCTTTAACGGTTCGGCTCCGTGTAAACTTTGTAAAGCAGTGGATGCCGGACAGCGTGACCAGTCGAAAATCCCCCAGTCTTTCAAAACGGATAAAAAAATCGAAGGCTTGGCTGTCGATTTGGCTTTTGTTGTGAAAACGCCAGTTCCTCAAGATTTCAGTTACCCTCATCCGTCTGATGAGACGCCTTCGTCTCGCAGTCAGGAACCACCGCAACCGGTTCCCATTTTAGCCCTCGGCTAATTTTTCCCTGAAATCCTGAGTCTAGGATTCGATGTCGTTGCCCGCCATTGCGGGAATTTCGACTTTTTTTATCTGGCATTAAACCAACTGGGATTTGCCTGTCGCCTTTAAATTCCAAAAACACCTATATGCTTTACAGAAAATTACTTACAAATATATTAACTCTAGCTTCCTGCGTTACGGTAGGTCTAGCGCAATCCACACCCACCCCGACACCGACGCCTGAGCCGTCTGCACCTCCGGTGCTCCCTGAAACGGTCGTTACAGCTGAGCGGGAATCTCTGACCAGCCCATCAATAGAAACGCTCCGTGAACGGAATGCTCAAATTCCTGGCGGTGTTCAGGTGATTGATGCCGAAACCTACAAAAAAGGCCGGGCCACCACGCTCAAGGATTCGCTGGATTACGCATCGGGTGTTTTTATCCAGTCACGTTTTGGTGCTGAGGAATCTCGTCTTTCGATGCGTGGATCGGGCATCCAACGCACCTTCCACGGTCGTGGACTCAAGCTCCTGCAAGACGGCATTCCACTCAACCTTGCTGACGGCGGATTTGATTTCCAAGCTGTGGAACCTCTTTCTGCCAATGGGGTAGAGGTTTTTCGAGGGGCGAATGCCTTGGAGTATGGATCAACGACCCTTGGTGGGGCTATCAATTTCCTGTCTCACACGGGGTACGATGCGCCGCGATTTTCAGGAATGTTCGAGTATGGAAGTTATGAAAGCTACCGTTCTCAAGTCGCTGCGGGCGATGTGGTCGGGCCGTTCGACTATTACGCCAGCCTCTCGCTTTTTTCGCTAAATGGGTATCGCGAACACAGTAAACAAGCCAATCAGCGGCTTTTCTCGAATATCGGGTATCAAATCAATCCTGATCTCGAAACCCGCTTCTACTTCACCTATGTCGTCACTGACTCGGAATTGCCAGGGAACATAAGCAAGGCCCAGTTGGAGGCGGATCCGACAAACGCCGCGCGAAGTGGAGTTCCAATTTTTGATTATATTAATAGCGAATGGAAAAGGGATTTTAATATTCTGCGTATTGCCAATAAGACGACTTGGAAAGACGGCGATCATAGGCTTTCCCTCTCAACATTTTGGTCACGCAAGGATCTGCATCATCCTATTTTGTTTGTCATTGATCAGTTCACAAATGATTTTGGGGCGGGTGTTCGCTACGATTTCTTAGGCGACGTCGCTGGTCACAAAAATCGGTTGACCCTCGGCTTTAATCCAGCGTGGGGTTTTACGAATGACGATCGTTACGACAATGTATCGGGCAAATCTGGCACCCATCGGGCTCAGCAGAGGGATTATGCAACCAATCTGGATTTGTATGCTGAAAATCAATTTTGGATTACCGAAAAGGCGGCTATCTCGCTAGGAAGTCAGGTCAGCTATGCCCAGCGCACAATAGATAACGCAGCAGTTGGAACCAATGAGGCTTACAAAAATGAGCAAGATTGGTGGGGACTCAGTCCTAAACTTGGTTTTCTGCTTGAGCCAACCAAGAACACACAGGTTTTTGCGAACGTCAGCCGCAGCTTTGAGCCTCCATCATTTGGGGAATTGGTTGGGTCAAACCTCTCGGGATTTCCGAATTTCACTCTCACGGACACACCTCCCAAGGAACTCGAGGCCCAAACTGCGACCACTGTCGAAATCGGGACTCGCGGTCGCAGTAAATATGCGACTTGGGATTTGGCTTATTACTACTCATGGCTGGAAAACGAGCTGATGGAGTATGAAGTGGCGCCGGGAGTTGGCTCGACCGTCAATGCTGGTAAAACGACGCATCAAGGCATCGAGTTGGGTGCTTCCTACGATATCTTTCACGATATATTTAAAAAGGAATCGCCAGTGAATCTAGGCACATGGGATGAGGGGACTTATTCCTCCAGGCCCAGCTTTGACCGAGTCACACTTCGTGCGAATTACCTATGGAATCATTTTCGCTACAATGGTGATTCCACATACGGTGATCGCGCCCTTCCCGGTATTCCCGAGCATTATATCCGTGCCGAACTCGTTTATGAGCATCCCTGCGGATTTTATTTTGGACCAAATATCGAATACGTTCCTGCAGGTTATGCGGTCGATTCGATGAACACGCTTTTCACGGATAGCTATGCGCTTTTCGGTGCTAAAATGGGTTGGCGTTCAGCTCGTGGATTCTCGGCATATGTGGAAGTCAAAAACTTGGCGGATATCAACTATGCTGCAACAACTGGGGTGATCGCTAATGCTGGTGGGGCAGATGCGGCGCAATTCAGCCCCGGCGATGGCCGCGCCTTTTATGTCGGATTTGAATACCGCTGGTAAAATATGAAAACATCCACTATTCGCCGCATTCACCGTTGGCTCGGGCTGATCTTCAGCTTGAGCATACTGGCTTCGTCCTTAAGCGGAGTGGTTCATACGCTCATGGCTCATAAACAACCGCCTCCTCCAGCGGTTAAGCCGAGCGGACATTTTCTCGATCCCTCTGCGATCCACATCGGAGCCGCTGAATCCATGGTAAAGCTTGGGGCGGATTTTGGACAAGTGGGCGCCATCAATCTGCGAATGATTGGTGGAGAACCATGGTATCAAATTTATGGCTCCGCACCTGTTCCCGCCTATGTCAACGCGGTGAACGGACGGCTCGACCCCTCACGAGATGAAAAATACGGTGAGGAAATCGCCGAAGGATTCCTCGGCGGGGCACAGGTGCAAAAAACCGATTATTTGACGTCTTTCAATAACGAATACGTGAACATCTTTCGTGTGCTGCCGGTCTATCGCTTCGATAGCAGTGATGGGGAGGGGACACGGGTTTATGTGAGCACCACGACGGGAAGCGTGACTCGATTCACGAATGACAAGATGCAGTTTGAGGCGAATCTGTTCATGAATTTTCACAAGTTTGCATTCATTCCAAACAGGATGGTGCGTGATATCACGATGGTCACCGTCACAGGCGGAGCCTCGCTCGTCGCCCTCGCCGGAGTTTTTCTCTTTTTCTACACCCGCCGCCGTTAGACCCCATTACCATGATTGAAATATTCCATAAAGGCGGTCCCATTATGTGGCCGTTACTCGCCGTTTCCGTTGTAGTTATCACCGTCGTTATTGAGCGATTTTTCTTCATCCTCATTGAGAGAAAAAACCGAGATGAAAGGGTCGTGGGGGAAATCCTCGCCGAAATCGAAAAGGGTCATCTGGATCAAGCTTGCCGCGTTGGCGAGGCGTCGAAAGATTTTGTAGCGAGAGCCGTCACCTACGCGCTCACTCATCGTGAGAAATCCTTCAGCGATGCGATGCTGCGTGCTGCCAATTGGGAACTCAAGCGATTCCATCGTGGACTCATGATTCTGGATACGGCGATCACTTTGGCTCCATTGCTGGGTTTGCTGGGCACTGTCACCGGAATGATTAGCAGTTTCGATATGCTGGGCGGATCGGAACTCGGTGCGCCCTCAGCCATCACTGGCGGCATCGCCGAGGCGCTCATCGCGACCGCTTACGGTCTGGGTATCGCCATCACTGGCCTGTTGCCATTTAATTATCTGAATTCTCGGGAAGAAGAAGCTCGCCTCGAAATGCAGGATGCGGCGAGTCATATTGAGATTCACCTCAAATCCTAATTCGCCATGAATATTCCGAGGTTTCGTGAAAAGCGCCGCGCCCGCATTGAGATAGTTCCTCTCATTGATATCATCTTTTTTTTGATGGCAACCTTTGTGATGGTATCCCTATCCATGGTGAAGCACCAAGGGATCCCAGTCGTAGTTCCACGTGCATCCACAGGTCAGCCTCAGGAAAACAAAGATCATACCATGGTGACCATTTCCGAGACGGGGCAAATGTATTTGAATAAGGTTGAGCTCTCGCAGGAGGACCTTTTTGCTCAGGTTCGCATTCTCAAAGAGGCGAATCCGGATTTGCGAATTTTGATCAATGGAGACGAGAATGCTCGACTTGGGTTAGCCATCGGGGTGCTTGATGAAACCCGCAAACTTGGCATCACTAAAGTCGCCTTTGCCACAACGCCGATTCCCAAGCGCTGATTTGATGGCCTTCCCTTCTCGCGTGTTCCTTTCCAAAAAAACGATCCGTTTTGTTATTTGTTCGGGTCTTGCCATCGCTTTGCACTCATGGTTCCTCTTCGGGTGGAAACTTTCTCCTAAAATGATTCGCGTTTTTGATGGCGATGAGGGGAGTGTCGAGGTCTCGCTGGTCGAGTCGCCTCTGGAATCTCAAGAAACTAGGGAAACCCCGCATCCGCTGTTCGAGTCAGAAGCATATGTAAAACAATCACAATCGATCCCGCTAGAGAACGTTGACGAAGTGCCTGTCATTGAGTTGCCTGCTCCAGAGCCAATCCCGCAACAAATAGTGGAGCCAACTCCTGTGCCTCGCCCACTCAGTAAACCCAGATCGGTCGCTGCCCGTCCTTCAAAGCCCGCCTTGTCACAAAAAACGGTAAACATGTCATCGGGCGTTGCTCATTCTGACTCCAGCACATCTGGGAAATCGGGTTCCAAAAAAATCGGGAATCCTGCATTCATCACGAAACCATCCGCTTCATATCCGGCGGAGTCACGGAAATCCGGGGAGGAGGGGAGTGTGACGTTACGAATTACGGTAGATAGCAGTGGTCGTCCGAGCGACGTTGCCGTGTTCATGAGCAGTGGATTTCCTCGACTGGATCGTGCTGCTGTCGAGGGTGGATGGCGGTGCCGGATCAGGAATGCCGAGAGTGGCGCTCAGTTCGATGCCCCTATGCGGTTTGACTTACGTTACTGACGACAAAAATGAAGTTACAAAAATTGAAACACAGGGCATTGCGGATTGACAATCGATCGGCGCCTACATAAATAAGCGACTACACATGAAGATAGCGGTTACCAAAGAAGCCCTCCTCGAAGGATTACAACGAATTCAAAACGTCGTTAGCACTCGCCCGACGCTACCTGTCCTCACCAATGTCCTCTTAGAGGCTGATGAATCCGGTGTTCAACTCACAACGACCGATCTCGAGGTCGGAATCCGTTGTCGCATCGATGCCCGTGTGGAAAAGCCCGGTGCCACTACGCTTCCAGCACGCAAGTTGGTTTCGATCATTCGCGAGTTGCCCACATCTGAAATCACGATCGAAGTCGATAGCAAAAACATTTCATCCATTCGCTGCGGATCGAGCTTCTTCAAGATCTACGGCCTCCCGCGCGAGGAATTCCCTGCATTTCCCGTCTTCACTGAGCCAAAATCTCTCACACTCAAGCAAAGTGAACTTAAGGATGGATTGCGTAAGACATCCTACGCGATTTCTAACGACGAGGCTCGTTACGTCCTCAATGGAATTCTTTTTTCCCTCCAAGAAAACAAGCTCACCCTCGTCGCTACCGATGGCCGTCGCCTCGCTCTTTTCGAGGCCGAATTGGAGTTCCCTAAAAGTCACGAACGGGATTTTATTCTCCCAACGAAAGCCGTCACCGAGCTTCAACGCTTGCTGAGTGATGATTCCTCCATTGTCATTTCGACTTCGAATAACCTCGTTTCATTTGAACTCAACGGGTGCCAACTCGTTTCAAAAATCGTCGAAGGCAGCTATCCGAACTATCGCCAAGTGATCCCAGGCGAGGCCACAGAACGTGTCACCCTCGAGCGTGAGGCACTCTACAATTGTGTTCGCCGCGTGGCCCTCCTGAGCAACGATAAGACGAGTTCGCTTCGACTCACGCTTTCCAAAAACAATCTTGACATCACGGCAAACACCCCTGAGGTCGGCGAAGCTAAGGAATCGATGTCCATCCCGTATCATGGAAAAGACATGTCCATCGCTTTCAATCCTGAGTTCCTCATGGATCCGCTTCGCAACTTGCCCAACGACGAAATCTATCTCGAGCTGATCGATGAGATGAGCCCTGGAGTTATTAAAATCCAGTCTCCGTTCCTCTATGTGATCATGCCGATGCGCGTTTCGACATGATCCCGAATTCCACACTCTGGGGAATCGACTTAGGCGGAACAAAAGTGGAGGGGGTTATAATAGATCCCCAAAATCCCATTGCACCTAGCCATCGCCTTCGCCGTGATACGGGTGCAGTTCATGGCTACGAGCACATCTTAAGCCAAATTGTTGGCGTCATTCGCGATTTGGAATCGGCCTCGGGGTTATCCCATCCTGCCCGCATCGGCATTGGAACGCCCGGGGTTGTTGATCCTTTCACGGGATCCCTGAAAAATTCCAATACGACTTGCCTCAACGGTCGTCCCCTCCGCGACGATCTGGCATCCGCTTTGAATTGCGGTTTCGTGATGGCGAATGATGCAAACTGTTTTGCCCTTGCCGAGGCTATTTGTGGTGCGGGCCGAAATGCGGAAGTTGTTCTTGGGATCATTCTCGGGACGGGAGTCGGAAGTGGGATCGTCATCAACGGCCAAGTTCTCAACGGTCACCATGGCATCGCTGGAGAGTGGGGGCACAACCCCCTTTGTGGAGAAACGAGGTTGTGTTATTGCGGTGGGAAAGGCTGCATCGAATCGGTCATCGCTGGTCCTTCTTTAGAGCGCTACTACCACGAAAATGGTGGTGAAAAAGTGCGGTTGCCGGAGATCGTTTCCCGCTCACACTCTGGTGAGGTGCTGGCCTCTCAAACACTGGAATTGTTGCGCGCGAAGTTTGCTGAGGCCATCGCTGCGGTCATGAATATCCTAGACCCAGATGTGATTGTCGTTGGGGGTGGGGTCGGCAATATCCCCTTACTCTACGAAGAAGCCACACGTGCATTGATCCTTCGGCATCTGTATAATCATGAAATGACCACGCGTATTGTTCCTCCGCAACTGGGTGACAGTGCAGGTGTTTTTGGGGCAGCTTTGCTCACGGCGTGATTTTCATTTTTGTCCCACGTGTAGCCTCAAAACTATGTGTGGGCTTTTCATTCTTAGTTTGGGACGCTAAACCATCTTCCATGGCGTTTGTTCCCTTCCTCATCACCAATAATCCCGAATGAAAGTCACGAAGCGTGGCGAATATGCATTGAGGGCCTTGATCGCTCTGGCCATGGCCCGAGAAGCTGGGCGGGACCTTCTGACCCTTAAGGAAATTGTGACCAGAGAAAGTATTCCACTGCCATTTCTGGAGCAGATTTTCTTGCAACTCCGAGAAGCAGGAATCGTGGATGGCAAGCGTGGCAAACATGGCGGCTACTTCCTTGCTAAGCCCCCGTCGAATATCTCGATGGGGGAAGTTGTCCGACTGGTCGATGGACCGCTTGCACCCATCGCCTGCGTGAGCCACACCGCCTATGTCAAATGCAGTTGTCCGGATGAGGAACATTGCGGGTTGCGTCTGCTCATGCTCGACGTTCGCAATGCCATAGCTGACATCTTGGACAGATACAGCCTAGCTCAAGTCGTCGAGGTGACGCTCGATAAGCTTCTTCAGGACGGGATTCCCGTTCCGTTTGCATCGCCCTCTCCAATCGCTTCAACAGCCGTCGACTTCGAAATCTAAAAATCCCTTTTTGTTAGAAAATTGAATCCTAGGGGTGCAGCGCGGCCGCCATGCGATTCTTGCGCCGGACATAACAAGCCGTATTCGCGATGAGCGGAGGTGGGAGGCGCGCGGTGAAGTTGACTTAAAAAGACGATTTATACCAAAAATCAGCATGCTTTTCGATTTTAGGAGAGGGGCACAGTGCGTCTCTCCGATCCGTAGGCTCTACGAGCGGGAGGCACCGCCTATGTGCTTTGGCGTGCTTCTTGGTTGCGCTGGGCAGGTGCGAGAAAGTGGCCCAGTCTCAACACGCCCCAGACGGCCATGCCCCCTTCTTTTTGGGTTCAAAGTCTAATTTCAAAGTGACACTGGTTTGCTAGATTGCTTTCGGAACCCACCGCGCTTTTGGGCTCCAGTATCTTCGAACAGGGTAGACTGTCATCTATCACGGTAGGTTGCCCTTGATGGTCGCAATTTTCATCCATAGTGGGAATTTCGGTTTCAGTCGCTTTTTGAGTAAAAAAAAATGCACCCGCTCTGGGGATTCATCTGACTTTTGCTTATCCGGCGATCTTGCATGTCTTCATCGGAATCTCGACCATGCGGCATAGCGGTGTAATCGAATGCAGAGGAAACTTTTGATTTTTTCGTCACAATATTCACTGTGAGGCTAAAATATTAGTGAATCTTTATTTTCACGTTGTTAGTTCCGCTGTGTATATCACCCGAAATCCAGACCCCCTCCCGAATGAAAACCTCAAGAACCTTAACTATCTCCCCTTCGCCAAAATTGGACGGCTCATTTTGGTTTAACCAGTGACAACGGCCAACCCACCTTCACCAAACGTGCCCAAGCTTTCGACATACGTTCTTCTCTTCTCTGGTCATACAGGTATATTTTTATTTCTTTGATCCCATCTTCGCCTGCGATTTGTTTCAAGTCCCAAGCCATAAATAATCGCTCCCGACAAGCGTCACAATCCAACCCTCAGCATCCTCTTTTGAAAATAAACAAACGAAATACAACCGGATTCACTCTTGTCGAGTTGCTTGTGGTTATCGCGGTGCTCGTCTTGCTTGCAGCCCTCGCATTACCAGCACTTTTACAGAGTCGTGAAGCGTCCAATCAAACCAAATGTCTTTCGAACATGCGTCAATGGGCTGCTGCCTACTTGGTAATGGTCAACGAGAATAACGGTGTGCTGGTCGCTGCAAGCGGAGGCGGGATGACTTGTTATGGCGCGCTGAACCCAGATTATCTTCCGACCAAAAAAAACCCTACCTCTGATGATTATCTGCCATTGTCTTGCCCGACTGCCGTTGCAGGATTAAGGAAGCTCGGATATACTTATAAGGTTACCCGTGCGAACTATGGGTTCAATGCTTACATTGGAGACACCAGCGCCACAGCTGGTTCCGTGGCCATGCGGATGGCAAATTTGACCTCACCTTCGGCGACAATCCTAGTTGGCGACGTCGTTATTCAGACTCCTCAAAATGATGGGTTTAATTCAGGCATTGCGACAGGAAGCATAAAGGCATGGCATAGAAGTAAATTTGCCATCTGCTACTTCGATGGCCACGCCGCTCTTGTAGATCAAGCCTTCGTTACTTCTATGAAGTCAACGAGGGGAACTGCGGGTTCTGCTGGGTCCATTTTCTGGAAGGGCCTCTAATCCGGTCGAGAATTCTGTTGTCCAACCAAGCCTAATCAAGTGGCGCGCGATCCGGATGCCGTCCTCTAAAATCTCTGTTTTTTTCGTCATAATTCGATTCCAATAGCTGAAGTAAACGAAAGTTAAAAATATATGAATCCCACCCTGTCTTGTTCCCTCAAGAAATCCTCCCTGAAATCCCATGCCATCCTTTTTGCCGGCCTGCTGCTCGCCCAATTTGCCGGTGCGGCTGAACCAGCGTGGCCGGACATCCAAGTTGATGTGAAGGCTTCCCAGCCGGTCGCGACGACCCAAAGCCTGAAGGAGGAGGCAAATGGTTTCCAGCGTTTGGCAATCACGCTTTCCAACAAAGGCAAGGAGCCGCTGACGATTGAAAAAATCACTGTTCGTATTCCGGTGGCTGAAAAGCTGACGGGCGATCAGGAGATAGTATTTGGTGGAAGTTGCATGGGACGCACTCCCATGCTTCGGCAGACCCTCGGCGCCCCATCGGCCAAGAGTTCTAGCCACATGTATGAGATTCTGAGAATGGCAGACGGAAAATATCTTTTTGCAGGCTCGCTTTCCTGGCGCATTTTCCTGCCAAACTTCACCATGAAGGATGGCGCGATGGTTATCTGGTCTGATGGCGATGGCAAACAACTCAAACCGGGCGACACGATTTCCTATGAACAAATTGTGCTCAAGCGCGCTGACAACTGGCTCGATACGCTCAATCAATTCGGCACTGCGATCGCTGCGGAGAACGGCATCACCAAACTGAAGCCAGTCGATTATAAAGGTTGGGCGACGTGGGACTACTACGGCCGGGTCTTCTCGGACAAGGATGTCTATGGCAACATGGACGCGCTGAACAAGCTCGCTCCCGATTCCAACAAGGTGCAGATCGATGGCGGATGGTGGACTGAGCGTGGCGATTACAAAAGCGTCCGCCCGGATCTACCCGGCGGCATGAAAGCAATCCTCGCGCGGATTATCGCCGAAGGAAAGACTCCCGGCCTCCACTTCGATGGCTTTCGCGGCGATGCCAAATCGGAAATCTACAAAGCACACCCCGAATATTTCCTGCATGATCAGGATGGCAAACCGATCATTGCCGTGGATAAATTTTCGGACAAGACGATGGAATACACCTACTTTGACTACTCGCATCCTGGTGCCAGGGCGCACATCGCCGATTGCATCCGGAACATGAAGGAGAACTGGGGCGTCACCTATTTTAAAGTGGATTTCATGCGTTACGGCTTGAAGAACGATCTCTTGGCCAAGGTTAAGGGCGTGAAAAGTATCAAAGCCTACGATCCTTCCCTCACCAGTGTGGAACGCTTTCGCCTTGGGTTGCAAGCCATGCGCGAGGCCATAGGGCCCGACGGTTATTTCCTCGGCTGTTCAGCGGTTTTCGGTCCCTGCATCGGATTCGTTGACGGGATGCGCACTGGCGGCGATATCATGCCGAGATACACTGCCTTCCCGGAGCGTTGCCTGTCGAACCTGAGCAACTTCTATCTCAGCGGCAAAGTTTTCAACGGCGACGCCGATTACCTCGTTTTCCGCGAGGCTGCCGACGAGGATGCGACAGTCTCTAAGGAAAAAGTCAAACACGGCGGTAGCATGACGATGAACGAAGCACAAACGTGGGCGGATTTCAACAAGATCTACGGCACCTGCCGCCTGAACAGTGACAATCTGATGACGCTGCGTCCGGAACGTCAAGCGATGGTGAAGGAAGTGTTCGCGTATCCGGCAATGGATGAGACTGTTCCACTCGATTACTGGAAACATGGCACGGACAAGAATGACGGCTTCGAACTCGCGATTGCCCGGAAAGGCACGGATGTTTATCTCGGCGTCTTCAACTGGGGCGATACCGCGAAGGAATACGCCTTGACAGCTTTCGGAAAGGCCGACCCCGTTAAATTAGACGGCCGTCATTCCGTGGTTCTGAAATACGATGGCAAAGACACGTTTGCTCAACTCTGTGAGAAGCTGAAATCCAAATGAATTACACTACTTTAATATCAAATCCGGGGCGAACCCGGAATCGGTGCTCTTTATCGGGCGCATTGGCGGTTGCGCTGGCATGTTCCAGCTTGAGCTTCAGTCTGGCTTTTGCCCAGTCTGCTCCGGTTGAGGGCGCGGCGGCAAAACCCCGCTTCCTCTATGAGCAGGAGCCTCTGGTCATGACGGCTGATGCCTTGCGAGATGCCAACGGAAATTTTACGCTGGATAAGCTGCCGATGCCCGAGCCCAAGTGCAAAGTGTCACTAAAGGGCGATGTCACTCCGCTCACCGAGCGCATGTGGAAGATCGCGCTGGACGACGTGGAACGCAACGAGGTGAGCCATGAGTCCGGGACAATCTATTTTGGTGCTGGCACGCGGTATGGGGACCGGGTTTATACGCGTGATATTTCCATCGCTGGCGTGCTGGGCGTGAATCGTCTTTACCCGACCGAGATGTTGTCATCGCTCAAGCTCACGCGCGAGATCCGCAAGGGATTGGGATACAAGGTTTCCGCTCCGCATGTGGTCAAAGAGATCAACGTCCCTTGGGAAGTGATCGCCGAAGACGACAAGGATGTGATGGCTAAGTACAAAACCAACTCCTACACCCGGGCCACGGATGATGTGGTCTGGCTTTGGGCAGCGGACGATCTCTTTACGATCCATCCGGAACTTGCCGATTGGAAGTGGATGCATGATGATGGCGAACATTTTTTCAAAGTGTTCTATGAGCCGTGGTTCGACTCGAGCGACGGCCTTTTCCGCGGTCAGCCGCTCTTCCATGACATCACGAACTCTGCCTATCCCAAAGGCATGACCAAAGCTGATTGCGTGCTTCTTAAGTCGCTCTCCACGAACTGCCTTTACTACCGCGGGCTGCTCGCCATGGCCAACGCCTCTGAAAAGGCTGGCCAACCAGCCACGGAAAAACAGCAGTGGCTGGATCGCGCTGCCGCGCTCAAGTCCGCCATCGTCAAGGTCTTCACCAAACCCGACGGGACGCTGGCTTATTACAAAGACCGAAATGGGGAAATCATGCCCAACCGCGAAATCCTGGGAACCGCCTTTGCGGGCATATTCGGGATTGTAGAAGGCGATGCGGCCAAGGCGGCGTTCGCAGATTATCCCATGACAGACAAAGGCATTCCGCTCTTTTCGCCGTATATTCCCGGCAATTCCGGGCCGCACAACATGGCCAGTTGGCCGTTCTGCGACACCTTCTTCCTGTGGGGGAAGGCGATGGTTGATGGCGGTGACTACACCGCACAAAATGCGGCACTACTCGGACGCTCGCTGGGAACCGCATTCGTACCGGCGAAATCCAAGGCGGATAATGAGGAGGAGTGGGGCGCTGGCTTCGGTTCCTTCCATGAAAAAATCCCGTTGCCGGCAGGCTTGATTGACGGTTCCGGTCATCAACTCTGGTCCGCTGCTGCCTACCTCAATGTCTGTATTCGTGCCGGACTTGCGAAATAGTCGAATGCCGAAAAATATTAGAAACTAACCTACTTATATTTTGTTTAAAGAATCATGAAAAACACATCTCCATTACCCGCTGGTTTCGCCAGAAAACTCAGCCTGATCACGTTGCTCGGGATCGCTTTCTTGTCGCCTGTTCAGGCTGCGCCGCAGCCCAGTGCATTTGGCGTGTGGGATCGGGGTGGAGCCAAGGATATCAAAGAATATCCCTACGTCCGAGGAACCTCGGCTGATGCTCCTTGGAATGAAGTGGAGAAACAGCCTGGGGTCTATGACTGGAGCGTGATGGATGCGGCGGTCGAGAGAGCTTACAAGGACAAAATCTCGCTCTACTTCTCCTTTGAAGCCGGCCCGAAAACGCCCGATTGGGTTTATGAAAAAGGCGTGCCAAAGGTCATGACAGAGGACGTTGGGCACCAATTCCCTTACTATCCCTACTACCTGTCGCCGGAATACAAGACGTATTACCACCGCTTTCTCACGGAGATCGCCAAGCACATCAGCAGCTACCCCAAGGAAAAGCGGGAGCACATTTCCTTTATTCAGGTCAAAAATGGATGCACGGGAGATGAGTGTGCTTACAAGGGTGAACCCATTGATAAAAAATATGCTTTGCCCGTAAAGAGCCCAGAGTGGAGAGCCTTCCGACTCGAGACCTTCGCCCTGCATGACAAACTCTTCGGTGTGAAGTCCGGCCTGAATATCAGCCTGCTTTTGAACAACGTGGTGCCCGAGACCGAGGACGGGAAGAGTGACTTTATCGAAGAGTGGAACTGGGCCATGACCAATCTCAAGGACGGTTTCGGTATCAAGAATGGAGCGCTCTCCCGCGGACATCATCTGAGTGGAGAACGCCCGGCGGTTAACACATTCATTCCCTACCTCGTTGATCCTAAAGGATTCACCCTTTTCCGGCGCTCGGAGATGGACCAGACTTGGACGAGACCGTGGTATCAGCTCAATGTCCCGCTCAACTTCTACTGGGGCGCGATCAATGCCCTGAACTCGGGCCAGAGCGTGTGGGACGTCACCACGAGCGCCATGGAGGCGAGCAAGGAGCAGGGCTTTGATTATTCCTTCTACTTCTTCAACAAATATGCCGGCCAGATTTATCCGGCGACCGCCACTGATGCCTTCTGCGCCTTGCACAAAGGGCTGGATGTGGCCGATATCAAGGCGTATCCAGAGGCGGAATTTGGGGCGGCCACGCGCGATAACATGGAGCGGTTCGAGAAAATCACTGCCGTCTATGCCAAATACGGTGCCGCCAACGAGGATAAAAATGCCCTCCTGATGGGTCAGGTGAAGCAACGCGGCAATCAAGCAGGATTTAACGACGCTGGCTGGCAAATCTGGCCGGACAACTACTCCCGCCTGCTCACCCAGATCGAGCCCGATGAAACATCCATCCCGCTGTGGCGCATCGGTGGGCCCATCACCCCGACGTCTCCCATCTATTCGCGGTTTGGGCGTGGCTTTGAGCACGCCTCCGGCAAGGACGCGATGTATTTTAAACTGCATGACGGCTTCTCCGCCGACACCAAGCCCAAAGTCATGTCGGTGACGGTTGTCTGGTATGACGGAGTGGAAGGTTCCACTTGGAATCTGAATTACGACGCGGGTGCCGCGACCATGAAGACGGCACTGTCCGTCACCGGCAAAGGCGACAAAAAATGGCACCACGAGGCCGTCACCCTGCCAGACGCGGTCTTCCGCCATGGCGGAACCAAGGGATCTGACCTGGCGCTGGTGAATACGGACGACAAGGACGACATCTTCAGCCTGGTCGAAGTTCACCGTGGCGAAGCAGAAGTTCCAGCTCTTCGTCCACCGACCGAAGTGCGTGCTTTCCCGGGTTCGGGCAAGGGCACCAAATACGGCCCGGATGGAAAGAAAGACGGAAAGAAGGGCGATAAGGGCGGTAAGGGTGAAAAGGGCGATAAGGGCGATAAGGGCGATAAGGGCGATAAGGGCGATAAGGGCGATAAGGGCGATAAGGGCGATAAGGGCGATAAAGCCGACAAAGAAAAAAAAGGCGATAAGGAAAAGAAGCACAAA
>Ga0209443_1001310_pt1 | contig 15801 bp, 9 predicted proteins | sample LauGreBMM110DCMD_2_FD_187571 | JGI IMG/M metagenome (GOLD analysis project Ga0209443, IMG submission 187571) | Freshwater lake microbial communities from Lake Michigan, USA - Su13.BD.MM110.DCMD (SPAdes) (version 2) | ecosystem: Environmental > Aquatic > Freshwater > Lake | place: Lake Michigan... | reverse complement strand
AATTTACGATTGTTCTAGTCCGTACGGACAGGAATCGAACTATTGAAATACGGTGAAACACCATGAATTGCATTAAAGGAATTACGGGGTAAGTGCCTTTAATAAATCTTCCATGTCGTAATAATGAAAATTATGTTGTTTATCGTTCATCATAAAAATAGTTCCCCGAGAATTCATAAATAAAGGCAATTCAGCAAAATCAATACCATCTGTTTCTGTTGCCGTTACCTTAATTTTACCCAAATATTCCCGTGTTTTTCGGTCAAATAAATTAAGCGATTGCCTTTGTTGATCGGAAACCCAAATTAATCCATTTTTATAATTTTCGATGGGAGGACTTAGTGCGATTCCCTCGATATCTCTTTTAAATTTTCCCAGTCCAATAGTGCCCTTATCATTGGAATCTAGTAGGGTAGAAACATATCTAAGGCTATAATTTTCATCGCTGTATAAAATTCGGTTATAAAGGGTATCTACTGCTAAAGATTCAATTTCTTTGATTCCACTGAATTCTCCGATTAGTCGTACCAATTTAATTTTAGGCATATTAGATTTTGGGTAGGGGAAATACGCATAATGAGCGATATAACCGATTTTAGGTCCATTTTTTCTACTCACATAAATGTTGATACTATCGATTCGATCCCGTTTATCAATTGCAATACCCATTGGGGATTTAAAATCTATATTTTCCGTGGTATCGAAGTCAAAGAGTTTAAAAGAATCGATTTTATTGAACTGGTAATGGTTAAACGATGCAACAATCAAATTTTGTGTAGTTCTTTCTGTTATAAATATATAGCTCGGGATGTTAGACGACTTTGATTGCCAAATATCTACATTGTTAGGTTTTTTTAATAATATTGGCTTTATGGAATCGATTAGTTTTCCATTCAAATTAAATGCATATAACCCACCATTTTCATTTTTATCATTGATAAATACAATGCTTGATGGCTTGTCTGTTTTGTTTACCCATATAGCAACATCATCTGGATCATTCGGTAGAGATTCTGTTTTAATTATGGGTTTTACAGTGGCACAACTACAGATGGTAATAGCTGTGATAAAATATAGAATTGAATTTTTCATTATTTAAGAGTTACCATTGGTGTCTGATACCGAACCGGAACCACCAGCTGTAGTATTCTTTCTGTTTTAGTAAGTCAGGAGATCCAAGATACATAGTTAAAGGGGTATTGGTAAGGTTATTCGCCTGAAGAAACATATTCCAGCCTTGTTTAAAACGGTAGTCTGCTGTTAGATCGATTCGGGTTGCAGCTCCGTAATAGGTATCAAATGTGTTTTCTTGTCCGAGTTCATTAAGAAAATCGTCGTGATAATTTAAAATTGCTTGGATAAAAAGTTTTTTAGAATCATAGAACAAACCTAAGTTAACAGAATGTTTAGCTTGGCCGGGTAGTGTAAGTTTTTCCTGATTGTTGTTTGTGTAAACAAATCCATTACCACTGCTACCGTAAATAAACACTTCATCTAATTTTTCCACGGTTACCCTTTCGTTAATAAAGGCTTCAGAGGCAGTGTATGTATAGTTTGAATAAATACCTAAGTTTCGCCATATACCCGGTAGGAAATGGAATTTATTATTGTACGTGATTTCAGCGCCATAAACATGAGCAAAAAGTCCGTTCTGTGCCATGGTAACTTCTTTTAGTCCGGCTGTGCTGAAGTTGGAGTCGAGATGCACGAATCGTTTATACAGAAAAACGAATTGATCGATATATTTGTAAAAAATACCACCTTGTAATAATCCTTTTTGTGGCATATAATGTTCAAAAAGTAAATCGAAATTTAGCGCATCAGGGAATCTCAGATTCGGATTTCCAAATTTAATTTCATCACCGAGTCCACCTTCTTGTTCCTTTTTATAAGGTAATATATCTTCAAAATTGGGTCTTGAATAGGTTTTTGTAAAGGCAAAACGTAAGTTGGTTTGTCGGTTCAAAGTATATTTCAAATGCATCATGGGTAGCAATTTGAAGTAATTCCTCGATGAATTCAGTTTTTCTAAGGTATCAAAGAATCGTCCTTTATAGGTTTTGAAGAAATAACCATTATAATCAACGTCAGTAAATTCTGATCTTAAACCTAGTTGAACAGACCAATTTCTTTTTTGGTGTTTGAACATAAGGTAACCTGCATAGATATCTTCTGTGGCAGAATAGTCGCTAGAATACAATTCATCTTTGGTATCTGATTCGTTGAGTTTGAAGTTTTGGTAATAGAATTTGAAAAATTCACTCGATTTTTCTACGGATGGTGAATTTCCCATATCATAACCGCGATTCAATAAGTTGGTTACAGTTAAATCATCCCCCACGGTAGCCAAACTCAGTTTGGGACCAATTTGTGTGTAAATCTGTCTTGTGCCAGGGGCAAATTGACTCCAATAAACATCATATGAGTAGCCATTTACATCGCGACTTTTGGTTTTATGTCGCCATTTTGCCCCAGTTTTGAAGTAAGTTTCTTCATTACGTTTCTCGTTTTTATTCAAATAGTGAGTTACATTGAACTTTATTACTCGATTATTTGAAGTTGTTACCGAATTACTGGTCTGAAGTCCGTCGAATTTATAAAGTTGATAATCCAAACTATAACTAGAATCTCTGGAGGAGGCAAATTTGAATTTGGGCCAATTAGGTTCTGAACGATCTATAGAAAATGAAAGGTTAGGACTGGTAAAGCCGATTTCAAATTGATTGGGTACATCTTCTGTAGCGTGAGATAGAGCTATGCCGTAATCGATTTTCCATCTTTCCCAATTATGTTTTCCATCTAAATTGATGGTGTTAATTTCTTGAGTTTTGGTTCGATTTCTGAGATCCCGCAATAGAGTTGCTTCCCTTGTTTTGGTTGGATTAATAATAGTGCCACCACCAAATTCATAAACCAATCGGTGGCGTTGTTCATCATCGGTAAAAGAGTTGAACATGGCGCGAATTGAAATTTCCGAATTTTCACGAATATAATAGGTATAGGATGCATTTAAGCCGGTTCGATCTCTCTGAATTTCGTAGTATCGTAATTCGATATCATTATATACAGGTTGAAAAACGTTATCTTGTTGGGTAGGACGTTTGGTATAGTTAAACTCCATATTGTGGGATCCTTGGATATTTTGGTAGCGATTGGCGCCAAATACAAATCCGTGATTTCCTATTCTTTGGGAGAAAGAGAACATTCCCATAAAGTTATTACGGTTATTTCTGATGTTATTATATCCACCGTTTACCGCAATGGAAATTTTCGGCGTGGTTTCTTTGGCTGTTTTGGTAACGACATTTACTGTTCCTCCAATTCCATCTCCATCCATATCCGCGGTGAGTGCTTTGGTAACTTCAATTCTTTCAATCTGATCGGCTGCTATAACATCTAAGCCAACGAAGCGGACATCGCCTTCTGGCGAAGGAATTTGTTCCCCATTAATACTAAAATTCGTCAATTGAGGGGGTGTGCCTCTAAGTTGTACGAATCTGCCTTCTCCATGGTCTCGTTGAAGTGTAATTCCAGAAATTCTTTGAATGGCTTCTGCAGCGTTTATATCTGGAAACAGTTTAATTTGTTGACTTGAGATTACATTCAGAATATTATCGGCATTCTTCATGTATTCCAGGGCTTTTTGTTGTTCTTCAAATCGTCCTAAAATAGTAACTGATTTCATCCTTCCCGTATCATTTTGCGCATTTAGTTTGATGGGAAAGTATAAAATAGAGATTGTCATTAATAAAGAAGTGACCAGATTTTGGCCTCTTTTCACCATTTTGGTGGTAATCATTTTGGTAAATTTATTGGATAATGATTTTTTGTGAGGATGTAAATCCATTTTTAGTTGCTTCCACAGTGTAGAAACCTGCTGGTAAATGATGTACATCAAATGAAGTGTTGGAAGAAGCAAATTCCGATACAACTACGCCCGTGTAATTGTAAATCTTTACGGTTGTGTTTTCATCCATTTGACGGGTAATTGAAAAAGAAGCATCCATTGGATTGGGATAAACGTGGAATCCAACTTCTTTATGGCCTTCCGTTTTATTTTTAGCTGCGGTATAATAAACCACCAATTTAGGCACGCGCTCAGGATGGTTTTTGCCATCGCCACCGTCTTCGGGGTCTTCTTCATTCTCAAATGACATTACATCTCTCGCGTTATCTTTAGCAGAAGCTCCTTGGTCCTTACCTGAAATCATGATGGCTAGGGAATTACCACTTTTCCAACCTTGACGGTCTACAATTTCTTGAATTACAGCGGTAATATCTGGAGTTCTAAATTTCTTCCATATTGGCCAAAATTCGGTTACTTCCCATTTGTAACTGGCTTGAGTCTTTGGACGTGTCAAAAACAACTCTTCCATGCTAAAGGTTTTTGCATCATCGGAAGCCTCTCCAAAAATGGTATTCATGGCTGTATCTTTTTCCTCTTCATGCGAAAAAAATATGATGTAGGCAGAATCAATTTTAGCTCCTTTCGGGATAGTAACCCCTGTAAAACGGAATCCTGTTGCCACAATGTTAAAGTCATCGCCTTCCCAACCCATGTCTAAATCATCGTCAAACAATTTATCCATTACATTATTTTGCTGTTCCGCATCGTCAGAGGATTCATCTACTCCGTCAGTCGTACCTGTTTTCTTAATTTGTACTTCAAATTTAGTCGATTGGGCTTGGGCAGCTGAATATAAACCAATTAGTGCCAAGATTAGTATAGGTCTTTTCATGCCACAAGTTTTCGATTTGAATGTTGTAATAAAATCAATTGTGTGTTATTATTTATTTCTGTATTGTTATTTTATAGTAATTTAATTGTTTTCGGCTAGGTTGAATTGTATTTAATAAAAAAGCCCCAAATTATTGGGGCTTTTTTATTAAATGTTAATTACCTAAAAAAAACTCGTTGTGGTTATGTTGAAAAACCACCTCAAGAGGTTAGTATTTCACAATTTTTACGGTCTGCTTCTCGTTTCCTTTGGTTACAACAACATAATAAACACCCTGACTGAAGTCGGATAAGTTTACCTGTTGTTCTTGATTGGATTGACAATTGAGGTTAACCAATACTTTGCCTGTATAATCCAATACAGAAACCTGGGCATCTGATGCTATTTTAATATTGAATATTCCAGATGTTGGGTTTGGATTTATAGTAATTCCAGCTTTTTCAATTAATTGGTCAGTCTTTGACGTCTGAATGATTACGGATGCAACCTTTTCAGGGCTCTGACAAAATACATTTTGATTTTCGATTACCTTAACTGATCCATCTGTAGTTGCCCATTTTACAGAGATAGATTTTGTTCCATTCCCAGATAGCAAATTACCATTGGTCACTGTCCATTTGTAAGGATTCACAGTTGGATTGCTAATCATATAATTTTGCGTTGAGTTAGGTAATACACTTGTTGGACCGGAAATTACGGGGGTAACCAAAGTCTGTGGTTTGAACATTTCTTTTCTTGCAACTACCAATGCGTGGCTTTTGTTAAAGAATACAGAATTACCTGCTACATCTTTTTGTTGTAAGCTAAGGGCATTAGGTTCTTGAATTGAAATGAACATGTATTTGTAGTCAGGAGTGAAAGTCATTCCTGTTGGTTCAGAACCAATGGGTGAAATCATGAATAGTTCTACTTTTGGATTGGCCGGTGTATGGTCAGGACGCAACATCCAAACGTGGTTCCTACCTCCATCTTGTAATACCCACAAATTACCTTTATCATCGAAAGTTAGGTTATCTGCACCGGTACCCCAAGGTTCAGAAACCAGTCCATCACCATAATTTACCACGTAAGACTCTCCACCAGCAAATGTGCTAAAATCAGATACAGTTGTGCCATTGTCTTTAAATTTATAAACCCTACCTACACCTTTTGCAGTAAAAAATAACTCACCGCTAGTTGGGCTAACCTCAATATCCTCAACACCATTGAATTTGGTGCCACCCAAACTTGCGGCCGCTATTTTTACATCATTACGTTCGCTTTTGGTTGTGTTCGGTACTTGCACCCAAGTGCCCTTTGTAGTTGTTGGGTCTCCGCTTGCATTTAGAGGAGCTTCAAGTACAAGAACATATAATTTACCAGAAGACAAATCTGTTTTCTTATCAGCCACAAATTTATAAACGTTACCATCCGATGCATCTTCACCTTGATAAACTGTAACGCTGTCTTGTAGGAATGCAACATTTTCGTGACTCATTCTTCCCATAGCCCATAACTTTTCGGGTACACCATTACCGTATTGTTTTACTTTACGTGTCACTGGGTCGATTTCAATATTCCATCCAATATCGATGTACCCATCCAAATTCACATCTCCTGAAGTCGGGCGATTTTCTTCACAAGTAACCACCGTTCCCCATGGTGAAATGCCTCCAGAACAGTTACTTCTAGTACTTACCAATGCGCCTGAAAAATCCACAGGATTGATAGAGTCAACTTGCCACAAACCGGTTTTACAATTGTATTGTGTATTTAATATTGAAACTCCGCCTAAGGAAAGTTCATGGTTTATTGCTACATAGCCTTTCTTCGAGTTTCCTTTGTCAGCTACATACGCTGTGAAATCAAAATTACTTGGAACTGTTCCTGAACCCGAATATGCATCGCCTGTTTTTAATATTGCTTGAAATCTATGTGAAGTCGGTATTGTTAAAGTATCGACTTGTAAAGTTGGTACTACCGACGTATAACAAGCAATGTGATCAGTTGAGTTATTACAACCCATGGAGGTGGGATTGGGCTTGAATTTAGCATTATTCAAAGTCAGATCAAACAGAGCGTCTGTGGCAAGACTATCGCTTTGGTGAAGTTCCACTGCGATAATATTTTTACCACTCGTTAAAACACTTTTAGGTAGTCTATAATACCAGTAAACTCTATCTAAAGGTGACTCAACCGACTTGGTCGCTTTTGATTTGTATGTTATTGACCCTGTGCCTAAGTTCTTGCGTACAACTTCTTTTTCATTGACATAAACTACCGCTCCATCATCACACATTAATTGCAATTCTATAGTGTCGGTAACCAAAGACAAATCGACAACATTGAAAGCTTTTCTGAAATAATGCGTGATGGTCTTATTGTTAGCAGCGCCGGATAAGATAGTGGTAGAGGTGCTGGTGGGATGCCCATAACCAAGAGGTGATGACCCAAAATTCCATAAACTATCCTTCAGGTATACCTTGTCTTTCCAAGTAGTTGATAAATCAAAACCACTGTCTTGGTATAACCACTCCGATTTTGTTGCGATAGGATAGTCGGTTGTTTTTGGTTTTGGTATAACAGTTGTTGAACCCGAGAAATACTCTAAAAAGAGCAAGGGAGCTTTCGGAGCATCACCATCAAAAGACTCTACTTCTCTAGTTCCTGATCCAACAATGCTTACAGCGAAACTGTTGCCTGATTTCCAACCTGGACGGCTTGTTATTTTGTTAATTAACGCAGCGATATTCGGGGTCCTTTGGTCTGCGGTAGCAGAGCCTACGGTGCTCCAAGTAGAGCCTCCTACGGTCCAACGAATTGAATCTGTAGTATATTTCCTTGTCGAAATGTTGTAAGTCTTGGTTGCATCATAAGCCAATGCAGAGTCGGTATCTTCAGCTTTGATTGTTAATACACAAGGGTCGGTATTTTTGGAAATGGCATCAACTGCAAATTGTATGTATGCATTTTTTACTTTAGTGCCCTGAGGAATATTGATTTTATTAAACTTAATACCAACCATTTGAGGGTCATTTCCTTTGTCCTCACCACCCAACTCTAGGTCACTGCTTCCTGCGTCCAAAGAACCCACTGTATTTGCTTGAGTTTGACCAGCTTTAGCGGGTAGACGTTCTTCTTGGTCGTCTTCAGCGGCGGCAACCCGAATATTCAATGACTTCACGGGTAAATATTCTAGTACCAATAAAGGCGCTTTCGGGGCATCCCCATCAAATGATTCAACTTCTCGTGTACCCGTACCTTGCATAAATAAACACAAAGGATTTCCTGTCTTCCATCCTTGACGATCAATGATACTCTGAATTATCTTGGAAATATCGGACGTACGCTGATCTTGTGTGGCTGCGCCAATTGTTCCCCAACTACTGCCTGTAACTGACCATGTAGCTGAGTCTATCGTTTTGTTTCGCGCACTTATATTTTTACTAATACTTGAAACAAAAGTAGAAGCACTATCAGTGTTTTCTCCGTGAATAATTACCTTACACGGATCATTGTTTTTAGAAATTGCATCTACGGTAAATTGGATATATGCTTTTGTTACTAAAGACCCTTTGGGGATATTGATACCAGTAAATCGCATACCCACCATTTGAGGGTCATTTCCAGATGCCTCTGTACCAAACTCCAAATCACTGCTCCCAGCATCTAAACCTCCCACAGTCTTTGATTGGGTTTGTCCACTCTTGGCAGCAATCCATTCCTCCATATCATCATCAGCCAAAGAAATTCTCTTCATAATGGTTTGTGGAGCAACAAAATTGATGACCAACAATGGGGCACCCGGTGCATCACCATCGTATGATTCAACCTCGCGTGTACCTGAACCATAGAGGAATAGCGCAATAGAGTTGTTCGATTTCCAACCGTTGCGATTAATAATGTTCTGAATCAATCTGGAAATATCAGTTGTTCGCTGTTCTGGGGTAGCTGCACCAACAGTTTTCCATGAATTTCCAGATACTGACCATGTGATGGAATCCAATAATTTGGATCTTTTCGTCAAGTCAAAATTGTTCGATGAGAATGTCTCTGCGCTATCTGTATCTTGAACTTTAATGTGTACAATACATGGATCATTATTTTTGTTTATCGCATCGACCTTGAATTGAATGTAGGCACCGGTGATTAACGAACCCTTGGGTATGTTGATGTTATTGAATCTCAATCCAACCATTTGGGGGTCATTTCCAGAACTCTCTGTACCAAATTCCAAATCGGAACTGCCCACATCCATACCTCCAACAGTTTTGGACTGAGTTTGACTACCTGATGCCTTCAGGAATTCTTCATAATCGTCATTGGCGGAATTAATTCTGACGGAGATTGTTGATTGAGCGAGGAGCGATTGTAAGGAAATACAGATCGTCAACAAAGCAAATATTTTTTTCATCACCCGCAAATTTTTACTAAGTGTATTAACTTGGTGGTATCCAAATATTTTTTAATTATTAAGAAGACCATTTTTTTGAGTTTTCTCTATCGAGTCAAAAATGAGCCCGTTGAAAATGTTGGTATATATCGAAAACAGCCAGATCGTATCCGGCTGTTGATTAATTACGTAAGTGTAATTGTATGTGGTCTATACAGTACTTAGCGACGAAAGGCGTTAGTCGTTCGCCATTCTGTGATGTCCCAAGCTGGCATCCATATCGGTTTAAAGTACACGCTCTAAATTATCATCGAATGAAGTGTATATTGCTTAAAAAATGAAGCAAATATTATTAATGGCGACGATGTTGCTAATGTCCGGATTTACTCGTGCACAAACAATACAATCGAGTAATTATGCCACAACTGGTTATATCAAGCCCGACGGCACGATTCAAAACAGCAGTTATGCTACGGTTGGCCACATTAAACAAAATGGCACAATTCAAAATAGTAACTACTCTACAATTGGATATATAAAAAGTGACGGGACGATTCAAAATAGCAATTATTCAACTGTTGGATATGTGAAAAGTGATGGAACAGTCCAAAATAGTAATTATGCCACTATTGGTCATATCAAAGACGACGGAACCGTTCAAAACAGCAATTATGCTACCATTGGTTACGCAAAGGGAATTGACAAAGAATGGGCAGCGGTTGCATTTTTCTTTTTCCGTTTTAATTGACGTAGTCCATTGAATTTTTGACCTATTCCAAGATGATTGGGACTGCACGACGGTTAGAATCGGAAAATTTCAAGTAATACACTCCCCTGGGTAAATCACTCACATCAATTCTTTCTGTGTTTTCAATGATTTGTCCGTGTCTCACAGATTGGCCAAATGCGTTGCATAAGTTGTATTCTTCATTTGCAGAAAGTTTGGTGCTTTCGACGAGGAGTTTATTATTCGCGGGATTTGGATATACCTTGGTTATTACTTGTTCATCGAAATAATGATTGGAGGCATTTGGATTATTGATCATTGGGTACAGGAAGGATGCAATTTCTTTCACCGCCCTTTTAAATTGAGTTCCTTTGTTACCCAAACCAGGCCAACCATGGCCCCCACTGGATAAGATCATTGTGTCAAATGTTACTTTGCTCGCCTCCAACGCCGCCACCATTTTCCCCGGGCCACATAGTTCAACCACAAGCGGATTATTTAAGCCCGGGCCACAATCATAAGGCACAGTCGCATCGTCCTTTGAATGACCTAGCCAAACTGGAACATCACCTGCAGAAATAAAGTTTAATTGGTGTACCGCACCAGCCATGCTGTATATGGCTTTGATGGGGTTGCTATGCCCGTTATTGCCTGCATCCCCTTCAAGGGTTTTAATGCTATTTTTTAAAAGATCTTTTAAATTAGCATCTAACTCTGTTTCACTTTTAACCCAGGCAGTATGGAGGGCAGCGACGGCACCTGCAGAATAACCACCTACAAAAAAAGCAGTCGTATCAACGCGATATTGGTTTGTGTTTTTGGCATCTTTTACAAAAAATCGCAAAGCGGCTTTCAAGTCGGCCATCGATTGAAGAACGGTGGTGAGTTGCACTTTTTTATCGGTTAAAAATAAGATTGGATTTGCCAAGCGATAGTTTAAAGACACAGCAACGTATCCTTTTTTTGCGAATTCGGTGCAGAAATCAATACAGTCTTGGCTGGATTTATCCCCCGCATAAAAAGCCCCACCATGATTGAAAAAAATGACAGGCCTTTTTAATAATACATCACCCTTGGGGTAATAAATATCCAATTTATGATAATTGTCTGTGAATACATCTGAATAATTTAATGATGTTTTCTCGACCGACGCAAATACGGAATCAATAAATCGTGTGTTTTGTGATTTGATTTCAGCGCATGATAAAAACAAAGTAATTATCGATAGTAGTACTTTTTTCATCTTGTAAACTTAGTAAGTTATTGGATAAAAACAAGGAATAGGGTTTGAATTGGGGGCTGCTGATTCTCTGGGCATTCCATTGAAGGGGTTTGGTTAGTTGCCGATGTTCTAATTAAATGTGCAAATAGTGGGGTGAGTTGCGGTAATCCTTAAAAATCAATCAGTTAAGTTGCGATAAACCGTTTTTAATGTGGGAATAAATTGAGTTGCTTTGGTTAATGAAAAAAATAACACTATTTATATTTTCTCTATTGCTTTCTTTTTCTTCTGTCTCAGCACAACAAATAGAATGTGGAACTATGGCAAATCTTGAATACTTAAAAGGCCAAGATCCACAACTAGAAAAAAATATGATAAGAAATGAGCAAGCTTTACAAAACTGGATTAAAACTCATGCTGCCATTCAATCTGGGAAGGGTACAATCATAACTATTCCCGTTGTTGTTCACGTAGTTTATTCCAATCCATCGGAGAATATAAGTGCTGCACAGGTTTTATCACAAATAGATATATTAAATAAGGATTATAGAAAATCAAATGCAGATACTTCAGCTATTCCGTCGGTCTTTGCAGCAGTTGCAGCAGATTGTGAAATTGAGTTTTGCCTGGCAACAAAAGATCCAAATGGAAATAGCACATCTGGCATTACTAGAACTTCAACCAAACAAACTAGTTTTTCTCCCGGAACTTTTAATGGGGTAAGTTGGTCAAATGATGGAGTGAAGTATACATCATCCGGGGGTGTTGATGCCTGGAATACCTCTAAGTATTTAAATATTTGGGTTTGTGATTTAGGTAATCTTCGCGGTTATGCCCAATTACCTGGCGGTCCGTCTAGTTCTGATGGTGTAGTTGTTGATTATACAAGGTTTGGCAATATCGGCACAGCCGCTTGGGCCTCTTTTACAATTAGAACCACAACACATGAAATAGGACATTGGTTAAACTTGAGTCATATTTGGGGCGACAACATTAAAGAAACTTCAAATTGCGGTAATGATTATTGTGATGATACTCCAACTGAGTCATCATCAACTTATGGAACGCCAACATTTCCTTATAATACTTACAGCGCTTGTAATTCGGGGGCTAATGGTGAAATGTTTATGAATTACATGGATTATACAGATTGCAGAAGCATGTTTACACAAGATCAAAAGACAAGAATGAGAGCGTGTATAGATACTTTTAGATCTGGCTTACTCAACTATACATGTCAGGCGGGAGTTGTTTATGGTTGTAAAGATCCTTCAGCATGTAACTATTCTGCGTCAGCTACTGTTAATGTTGATTGCGATTATACTTCATGTGCGGGTTGTATGGACTCAGCAGCGTATACTTACAATTCTTTAGCTACTATAAGTGATACAGCTTCATGTTTGTATTGTGATGTTTCAGCTTCAGCAATAGTTGTTGATGCAAGTAGTGCAAGTGCATTCGATGGTTCTGTTGATTTATCAGTGAAGGGTTGGAATTGTACTACACCTACTAGTTTAGCTTCAAACTTTGGAACATCTACTGGTTCCACTGGAATAATGTTCAACATGATAAACACTTCTGGGAATCCATTAACTATTACAGGAATTTCTCAAGGTAGTTATGGCTCTTACTTTGGTGCAGCTAGTAGTTACGAAATTTATTATTATCCTGGTTCATATGTTCCTAAGATAGGCAATGCAGATGGTTGGATTGCAGTTGCATCTAATGCAAGAGCTACAGTCCCATCGGGAGGAACTCTAACGGTTCCTGTATATAGTGGTGCAATTCCAATGAAAGCAGTGATAATTCCAGCGGGTGCGACATATGGTTTTTATTTAGGTCTTAATGGAAAACTAACATATACAATTGCTACTGGAACAAGTGGTGTCACTCCTTGGGGAAGTAATGCGGCACTCACTATTACAGTTGGACATGGTGGTGATTTTCCTGAGCCAATTAATAATCGAAGAGCCCCCCTAATTCAGGTTCATTACGGAACCAATACTTCCACGCTCAAATATAAATGGTCTAATGGTGCAACAACTGAAGACCTTACGGGAGTTGCTAATGGAACTTATGCTGTAACAGTTACTGATTGTAATGGTTGTACCGCCTCTAAAACCGTTAACGTAGGCGTGAATTTAGGGTTAAGCGATATGACTTTCGACGCTATTGCCATACATCCGAATCCAGCAAAAAGCCAGATTACGGTAAAAGCAGCAGCAATATTAATAGGTTCAGATTATATCATTTATGACTTATTAGGTAAAATAATACTTAAGGGCAAATTGAATTCAGAAAACACAATGATTGAATTAGGTAGTTTAACGGCAGGCGTTTATATGTTTAGTGTAGGAGACAAATTGAAACAATCATTTAAAGTGATAAAAGAATAAATAAAATATTTTTCAATAAATCTAAAATCATGAAAACAAAAAACATACTTTTCAAAGCCATTGCAATTTTGTTATTATTCCCATACACACAAAGTGTAAAAGCACAAACTGGTTATTATTCTCCGTCACTTGTCAACTTCGATGTTGCAATGAAGAATCTTTTAAAAAATTATGATATTCCTGGAGGACAATTAGCCATTACTTATAAAGGCCGATTGGTATACAGCCGAGGGTTTGGTTTGGTTGATAAAACGGCAAAAACTTCTGTATGTCCTGATAATATTTTTAGAATAGCAAGTTTGTCCAAGCAAATCACAGCTATCACTATCATGCATCTTTACGAGCAAGGCAGAATAGGTTTAAATGATACTATTTTTGGTACAAATGGAATATTAAATGATTCAATCTATCGAACTATATTGGACAAGAAGGTTTATAGCATTACCGTGAAGCATTTACTTTCTCATCAGAGCGGAATGACTAGTTCAAGTTTTTATCTAAAGAGTCAAATGCTTAATTTCACTCCGGGAACAAATGCTTTGTATTCTAATGTAGGTTATGTCTTTCTTGGAAGAGTAATTGAAAAAATAACCAAGCAGGATTATGAGACTTATGTGCGAGATACCATATTAGCTCCCTTGGGTATCGCTGATATGCGCTCTGGGAAAAGTCAATTAAATAATAAGTTACCTAAGGAAGTTAATTATCACGATGATCCGACTGCGCCTCTTGTTCCTTCAATTTTTGATTCTACTGTATTGGTGCCAAGACAATACGGTGGAACATTTAGCATGGAATATAGCAAAGCATGTGGAGGATGGGTTGCATCGGCTCAAGATTTATGCAAATTGATGTGTGCTGTAGATAAATTTAGCACAAGACCAGACATTCTTTTATCAGCAACCATAAATACGATGGTTAAGCCTATTCATTCTTTTTTGGGTAATCCTTATGCGCTTGGATGGTTTATTAATACAACTTCTAATAATTGGTGGCATGATGGTTTACTCACAGGCACCATGGCCTATCAAGCCAGACGTAATACTGAAATAAACTATGCTGTTTTAGTGAATTCTAGTTATAGTAGTGGTCAATATACTGCACTCAGTAGCCTCGTTGGTAATATTATACCACTAATTACAAGTTGGCCTGATATTGATTTGTTTGATTCAACAATGATTTGCTCCCCAACAAATTCTGTGAATAATATTTCCCAAAATCCATCCTTATTTACTGTTTATCCAAATCCTTCCAACGGCAAATTTACGGTTAAGTTTGATGGACTTCAACGGGCGAATTGCAAATTAGAAATCTCTAATTTAATTGGGAAAGAAATTCATAATGCATTTTTCAACTTGCAAACAAATACACTAGATATTGACCTATCTAATTTTCCTAAAGGACTTTATTTTGTGAAGGTTTATGACGGAACGAATAACGATACGCAAAAAATAATTATTGAATAACGAATTACTAGATGAATTTATAAGTCCGTAATGCGTTTATTGAGCGATGGTATACGGAATCCAAATTTCATTCGTTTTGTTAAGGTATTAATTTTTGATAAAAGTAGGTTCCACTTCACAGCTGTGGACTGGAAGGTGATCCAATTAGTTATTTACAGTGGTATGTGCAGGAATCGAACTTGTTTTGATCATATTAGGGCGATAGCATTTGGATCGTATTGTTTCTTCATTTCCGAGATTTTATATCATAATTTAATCAAACAAAATGAATTTTAACGAGAAGACCGCTAATTGCAGAGGTAATTGTGATTGCAGATATTGTCGTAGTAGTTACAGTTGCAGTGGAACCTCGTGGAAAAAACGCTGACCACAAACACTATTCGTCGCTGTAAACTGACTCATCTCCGTCGGAACTAATCATCTCCAAAAATACCCAATGTTACTATTGTTTAACTCCTTAGTCCGCATCATTAATTTGTCTCTTGAGGGGGTCAATTTCAGTCCGACGAAGAGGGTTTGGTTGTCCGATTAATCCAGTTAAGCAATGTTCAATTACCTCTACTCTTAATGAGGAGGGATGCAAAACTGTGCTAGGCGAAAAGTTGCCTGGAACTATTGAAAAGGTTTCTTGTGAACCTTATGAGTATTTGGTTGCTGACACAGGTGAAGTGATTGAATTGGCTCATCGTTGGGCTTATGTACCTACCGAGGTTAAACAAGATCGTCTGTCTCAAGTAACTATTCCCGATTTTAATTCGGTAGAGGCTTTAATGGCCTGAATGAATCGGCTTGATTGAGTGTAACGGCTAACTGGGGACAATTTGTCCCTAGGTAGGAATACAATTCTGCGTCACGTTTGCGCATCTTTTTAAGATAGTC
>Ga0209443_1001309_pt1 | contig 15813 bp, 10 predicted proteins | sample LauGreBMM110DCMD_2_FD_187571 | JGI IMG/M metagenome (GOLD analysis project Ga0209443, IMG submission 187571) | Freshwater lake microbial communities from Lake Michigan, USA - Su13.BD.MM110.DCMD (SPAdes) (version 2) | ecosystem: Environmental > Aquatic > Freshwater > Lake | place: Lake Michigan... | reverse complement strand
ATTCACTTTGCAAGGAGATGGACATGCGTTATGATAAGCTGAAGGATGCGGGTTGTCGAAATATAAAGGAATACAATCAGAAGTTTATCAATCGCCGGTTGAACCCTAATGAGCATGATTTTATGCCATACATTGTTTTGGTGATCGATGAGCTTGCGGATTTAATGTTGACCGCTGGGAAAGAAGTGGAACATCCGATTGCCCGATTGGCACAGTTGGCCCGCGCGATAGGTATTCACTTAGTGGTTGCCACGCAGCGTCCATCTGTTAATGTAATTACAGGTACGATTAAGGCAAACTTCCCGGCGCGATTATCATTTAAAGTTATGTCAAAAATCGACTCTAGAACGATCTTAGATGCTAGTGGTGCGGACCAATTAGTGGGAATGGGTGATATGCTTTTATCGATGGGTTCTGAGGTTATACGCTTGCAATGTGCTTTTGTGGATACTCCAGAGGTGGAAGAGATTTGCGAGTTTATTGGGAACCAACAAGGTTACGCGTCTGCTTATTTGTTGCCTGAGCCTGATTCGGAGGAAATGGGTGGCCAAGATCGGGGGGACTTTGATCCAGCAAATCGAGATTCGTTTTTTGAGGAGGCGGCACGTTTAGTGGTGATGCACCAACAAGGTAGTACGTCTTTAATTCAACGAAAATTGAAATTGGGCTATAACCGGGCGGGTCGCTTGATTGACCAATTAGAATCAGTGGGTATCGTCGGTTCTTTTGGAGGATCTAAGGCGAGAGAGGTATTAGTGAAGTCTGAAACTGAATTAGAAGAAATATTAAAAAATCTCTAAAATGGGTATGAAAAAATTGCTTTGCATTTCTGTTTGTTTATTTATTTCGCTGGGTACTTTTGGCCAATCTTCAAAGGCATTATCGATTGTTGACGGCATGCAAAAAATGTATAAATCTTTAGCTTCTTTTTCAGCTAACTTTTCTTATCAGACAGATGGAAGTGGTGTGATGTCGGGATCGATTACCGTGAGGGGGACTAAATTCAGGTTAAAAACAGCAGGCCAAGAAATTTTCAATAACGGGAAAGAAGTGTCTACTTATATTAAAGAAATTAATGAAGTGAATATTTCGGGTTTTGACCCTGAAGAAGGTGATTTGAATCCAGCTAAGATTTATTCGTTTGATAAAAAGCAGTATAAGATTAATTTGATATCTGAGGCTGCTGGTGTTTCAACGTTGGAATTAGCGCCAACGGCTAAGTCGGTACAGATTCAGAAAATTAGTTTAAAGATTGAAACCTCAAGCTTTAAAGTGAAGGAGTGGACGATTGTCAATAAAGCAGGAAAGAAACAGAATTTTAAGATCACAAAATTCAATCCAAAGGCCGGGGTGGATGATGCCTACTTTACATTTAACAAGAAATCATTTCCTGGTGTTTCGGTCAATGACCTAAGGTAATTTTATTGCGGATTAAGAAACCGTTTCTAGAATCAGTTGGCGCATAATCTCCAATCCATCCGTATTATTTAAATCGGGATCAGCGGCTCTTTCAGGATGCGGCATAAGACCAAATACGTTTCTTTGCTCATTGCATATTCCAGCGATGTTAAGCAAACTACCATTCGGATTTGCTGCCTCATTGACGTTCCCATTTTCGTCACAATAATAGAACAGGATTTGATCGTTGGCCTGTAAACTTGCTAACGTTTTTTCGTCTGTAAAGTACCTGCCTTCCGCGTGCGCGATGGGTATTTTAAACGCTTTGTTTAGATCAAGTTCTTGGGTCAACAAGGAATTGTTAGTCGCTGTTTTTAGGAAAATATTTTTTGATATAAATTTTTGCGAGCTGTTTCTAAGGAGAACACCTGGAAGCAAATGTGCTTCAACCAATACTTGAAATCCATTACAGATACCCATAAGATATCCTCCGTTTTTGGCATGTGCTATGACATGGTCCATGATGGGGGAGAAGCGAGCAATGGCGCCCGAACGTAGATAGTCCCCATATGAAAATCCACCAGGGATAATGATGAAATCACAGCCTTGTAAATCTGTTTCTTTGTGCCAAAGTTTGATGGCCTCGTGGCCTAAACTTTCAATAACTCCTACTGTGTCATCATCGCAATTAGAACCAGGAAATACTACAACGCCAAATTTCATATTTTTTATTTCAGATTATCTTCAAAAATACGGCTTTTTGTTAAATTTTTAAACAAACAAAAGCGCATTTATTTTTCTCAAATTGCTTAGGGTAATTTTTTAACCTAAAAAAAGCTGCATGGGTTACATGCAGCTTTTTTATTTATTTTATTAATCGACTAATAGCGATAATGCTCGGGCTTGAATGGCCCGTTAGCCGAAACGCCAATATAATCTGCCTGCTCTTTTTCTAATACCTCTAGTTTAGCGCCAATGTGAGCTAAATGCAAGAAAGCTACTTTCTCATCTAAATGTTTAGGTAGGATGTAAACCTTATTTTCATAATTAGCTGAATTAGCCCAAAGTTCTAACTGAGCCAATGTTTGATTACAGAATGAATTTGACATAACAAAAGATGGGTGACCCATCGCGCAGCCAAGGTTAACTAAACGTCCTTCTGCTAACACGATTACATTTTTACCATCGATGGTATACATGTCAACTTGTGGCTTGATTTGATCTTTCGTTTCGCCATAGTTACTGTTTAACCATTCCATGTCAATTTCATTGTCGAAATGACCAATGTTACAAACGATCGCTTTGTCCTTCATCAATTTAAAGTGACGATCACGAATGATTTTCACATTACCTGTGGCAGTAACAAAAATGTTAGCTCTAGTGGCAGCTTCATCCATTGGAACCACTTCGAAACCATCCATGGCAGCTTGAAGCGCACAAATCGGATCGATTTCAGTGACTAAAACTCGGCAACCAGCACCTCTTAAAGATTCAGCTGAACCTTTTCCTACATCACCATAACCTGCTACTACGGCTACTTTTCCGGCCAACATCAAATCTGTCGCGCGACGAATAGCGTCTACTAAAGACTCTTTGCAACCATATTTATTATCAAACTTTGATTTAGTGACCGAGTCGTTCACGTTGATCGCTGGCAAAAACAATGTGCCATTCTTCATACGCTCATATAAACGATGAACTCCGGTGGTAGTTTCTTCAGAAAGGCCCTTAATTTCTTTAATCAATTCAGGATATTCATCAAAAACCATATTGGTTAAATCACCACCATCATCTAAAATCATATTGAGTGGTTGCTTATCTTCTCCAAAAAATAGAGTTTGCTCGATACACCAATTGAATTCTTCTTCGTTCATACCTTTCCAAGCATAAACGGGAATACCTGCCGCAGCAATGGCTGCAGCTGCATGGTCTTGTGTAGAGAAAATGTTACATGATGACCAGGTAACTTCTGCACCTAACGCGGTTAATGTCTCAATTAAAACGGCTGTTTGAATCGTCATGTGCAAACATCCTGCGATGCGAGCTCCCTTTAAAGGTTGGGCTTTTCCGAATTCTGTTCTCAATGCCATTAGGCCAGGCATTTCTGCTTCTGCTAATTGAATTTCTTTGCGACCCCAATCGGCCAATGCAATATCTTTGACTTTGAATGGTACATAAGTACCTGCTGCTAATGCCATATTTTTTATGCTTGTTATCTTAATAAAGTGCAAATTTAAACTTTTTTTTCTTCAGACGCAAAATCTAAATGAACTCCTATTTAACGGTCAACTATTTTTTAATATTTGACTCGAATTCCTCTTTTTATTTAGCCAAAAAAGGAAGAACAGTTTCTAATTGTATTCCTCTAGAACCTTTGATTAGTATAAATGAATTATTAATGGGGTTATCTTGAAGCCAATTATGCAATCCGAACTTATCTGGGAAATAAAATGCCTGGGGTAAATGAATGAGTGAGTGTTGCATTTGTTCACCCACTAACAATATTTTTTCAAATGAGAAGGATGAAATTAATTTGCCTAAATCGGCATGTTCCTTCATAGATTCATCGCCTAATTCAAACATATCACCTAAGATTAAAACTTTCGGGTCATTTAGGGTTCCAGCAAAATGGCTGATGGCCACATGCATCGAGGTGGGATTGGCATTATATGCATCCATCAAAACCTGATTACTTCCTGATTTGATGAATTGAGATCGGTGGTTGGAAGGCAGGTAATTGGCAATTCCTTGATTGCATGCCGTATCAGTTAAATTAAAATGCTTTCCTATGGCGATGGCCATTTGAATATTTTCAAAATTATAAACTCCTGGTAACTGGGTGGTTATTTTTTCTCCTGATGTATTTTGGTAAATGATGGTGGGTGTTGATGCGACCAATTGAATAGGCATGTCTTGATTGGCCAAAATCGTATGATGGAATACTCTTTCAGCATACATTTCGTGAACCACATTCTTAATTTCTGGCAAAAATACGGTGGAAGAATTTTGAGCTAAAAAGTCAAACAATTCGCCTTTCCCTTTTTTTACCCCCTCGATTCCTCCAAAACCCTCTAAATGCGCTTTGCCAATATTGGTAATCAAGCCGTGAGTAGGTTGTGCAATATCCACTAATTCTTTAATGTCACCTTGTTTATTGGCCCCCATTTCGATCACAGCAATTTCGTCATTGGGCTTGATGGATAGAATGGAAAGTGGAACTCCTATGTGGTTATTTAAATTACCGGCAGTTGCAAAGCATTGGTATTTCTGAGATAAAACAGAAAAAATAAGTTCTTTGGTGGTGGTTTTTCCATTCGAGCCCGTAAGCCCAATGATGGGAATGGTTAAGGTTTTTCGATACTGGAGGGCTAGATCTTGCAAAGCTTTTAAGCCATCTGGTACCAAAAACGTTTTTTCGCCTAAATCAAATTCGGGATCATCAATGACCGCGCAGGATGCTCCTTTTTCTAAGGCTTCTTTGGCAAGTATATTGGCGTTGAAATTAGGCCCTTTTAATGCAAAAAAGAGATTTCCTTTTTCTATTTTTCGGGTATCGGTCGATATCCCAGAGGAGGATAAAAATTTGTCTAAAAGCAATGAATTAGTAACCTTCATTTTATATTTAATGCTCCAATTTGCATATTGCGTTTACAAATATCGAATGAAAAATTTAGTATTCCTTTTTTTAATGGTTTTTAGTGCTCAAATTTTAGGTCAAAGCCTTCAATTTAAGTTTAATCAGGATATTATTGTCTCGAATGGCAAAGGGATATTTAAAAATGCGTGGGCTGGGGGATTAAATGCAGTGCAATTTGCTCAGATCGATTTAAATGGGGATGGATTCGAAGATGTGTTGGCATTTGACCGAACAAATCAAAAGGTATTTACCTATATAAATAAATCTGTTTTAGGCGGGGCTATTGCGTTAGCCTATGATCCCATCTTTGAAAAATATTTCCCTTCTGTTGAAAATTGGATCATTCTATGTGATTATGATGGGGATAAAAGGAAGGATCTTTTTACGTCAACTTCAGCCGGTGTGAAGGTATATCGAAATATATCAGTCGGATCCAATATCAAGTTCGAGGTGGTTTCAGAGGCACTGTTTAGCGAAGGATTTTCGAGTAAAATAAACTTGTATGTGGCGGCATCCGATATACCGGCCATCGGGGATTTAGATGGGGATGGAGATATCGATATCTTATCTTTTGAACCAGCCGGACATTACCTGGAATTTCACAAAAACATGTCGGTCGAGAAAACGGGCAAAATGGGATTGCAATTCCAAAAAGTAGGTGATTGTTGGGGTAATTTCATTCACAACGACTGCCGCGATATTTTATTTGGGGTTCCTTGTAATGCTTCAGGAAACTCATCCATCGCGACAAATAGTATATTATCGCCTAATCAAACGATGCACACGGGCAACAGCTTAAGCTTGTTGGATTTAAATAAGGATGGAATTAAGGACTTATTGTTTGGTCATGTGACTTGCCAAAACCTTGTTTATTTGCAAAATTTTGGGAGTCTTAATCAGGCTAATTTTTTGAAAGCGGATTTTGATTATCCGAATAAAAACCCTGTTTCGGTTCCTTCGTTTGCGGCGGCTTTTCCTTTGGATTTAAATGGGGATGGGCAAATGGAATTATTGACTTCTACGAATGCTGCTGATCATGGTGGGTATATTCAGGATTTCCAAAATTCAGTTTCCTTGTTTCAATTTGAAAAAGGTGATTGGGTATTGAAGTCAAAAAATTTCTTGCAATCTGAAATGATTGACGTGGGAGAGGGTGCATCTTGTGTTTGGTGGGATGGCGATCAAGATGGAGATTTAGATTTGTATGTTGGGAATTCGGGAATTCGGGGGCCAACTGGCGTCCGTGCGTCTATATTTTATTATGAAAATGTAGGTACTTATTTAAAGCCTGAATTGATTTTCAAAACGGATGATTTTGGCGGTCTTTCTAAACTGATTCAAGGAACGGATATTCAGTTGACTTTAGGGGATCTTGTTTCTTCTGGTCGGCGCCAATTAATTATATCGATTCAAACGTTTTTAGGTCTAGAAGTAAGGTATTGTACTTCAAATACTTCTGAAATCAAACAATATAAGCTTGCTGGATTTTCTTCCGGCGATCGGCCTGTATTTATGGATTGGAATCAAGATGCTAAGTTGGATTTGTTGGTTTTAGAAAAAAGTGGACGAATTCGGAGTTATGACGAGACTTTTTTGAAAGTGATAAATGCTGATTGGGGTGGTTTTTCAAAAAACTTAGATTGGGTCTTACAATCATTTGCTTTGGCGGATGCTGACTTAGATGGTCGATTGGATTTTATCGGAATGGATAACTTAGGCCGATTACATGTGGGAATATTAGACCCTAAGACATCATTCATTCAATGGCAACCCGACGCCAATTTAGAGTCCTTTAATTTTGGTCAAAAGGCAAAGGTATCTGCATCTGATTGGAATCAAGATGGTTTAATGGATATAAGTGTAGGTTTAGCTACGGGGGGCGTCCAGTTATTGCAAAATAAATTCAAGTCTGAATTATCTACCAATATTGAAAATTCTTCGCTTCAGATATGGCCAAACCCCGGTAAGGAATATGTTCAAATCATGGCGAATGAAAATGGTACGTATGAGCTGATTGATATTATGGGCAAAAAACTAATCGCTAATGTTCAAATGGAGAAGCTTTATCCTGCCAGGTTGGACATATCTCAAATTCCAAGAGGTGTCTATTTTATAAAATTCACTTCCTTGAAAAACCAAATAAGCTTAAAAAAGTTGGTGCTCGATTAGAAAAATTTGGGGACTCCTAAAATAATTTGCCGGAGACTAACGATGATAATCACCATGCCGACCAAAATCATCATGGATTTCACGGGAAGTTTATTAGCTAGTCTAGCCGCTATGGGTGCTGCGACAACGCCGCCCAGAATTAGGCCAATGATCACTTGCCAATAGCCTAAACCAATGACCGTGAAAAAGGTGATGGAAGAGGCGAGTGAGACAAAAAACTCGGTTAAATTAACGCTGCCAATCGTATATTTTGGATGTCTACCTGATGCGATTAGGGTAGATGAAACGATAGGTCCCCATCCGCCACCACCGATTGAGTCAAGGTAACCCCCAAAAAGTGCAAGGACACCCACACGTTTGAGCTGGCGCTTTTCCATTCTTTTAATCAATGCTTTTCGAATGATGATGACACCTAAAAATAAGGTGTATATGGACACGATAGGCTTTATCATCGAGGAATACTCTTCTAAACTTGATAATACATAAGCTCCTAAAATGGCACCTATGATACCTGGAATAACTAATGTTTTAAATAATTTGGAATTAACGTTACCAAATTTAAGATGCATATACCCTGAAACGCCTGAGGTAAATACTTCGGAGGCATGAACAGAGGCAGATGCTGCTGCAGGCGTTATGCCGACAGACAATAAAAAGGTAGTTGCGGTAACCCCATAGGCCATGCCAAGTGCACCATCGATCATTTGGGCAATAAATCCACCGGCGATATAGTATAGAATTTCAGAGTCGACTGAATTGAAAATAGCGATTAAATTTTCTGTTGTGAGGTAGCTAAATAGGAGATGGCCAACGATCATTAGGCCTAATGCATTACTTAAATGGATGATTATTTCAGTAACACTTCTTTCTCTTTTCCATATAATTTGTAAGGCCTTGTAAAGGCTTGGAAACTTTCTGTTAAAATTACTTGGCTCACTGGGTAAAGACATAATCAAATTTTATTCTCTACAAAGCTAATAGACTTTACTTAATCTACCAATAAAGTAGAGTAAATATTTTTTAACAAAAAAGACTTAATTTGCGAGTTCTTTACATGATTATATAAATTTTATGCGTTCAGAGTATCAGTTTCGTGAGATTGAGAAGCAATGGCAATCTTTTTGGGAAAAAAATGAAACATTCAAATCTCAAATAAATATAAACAAACCCAAGTATTTTGTACTTGACATGTTTCCGTATCCATCGGGTGCTGGATTGCATGTAGGGCATCCGCTGGGTTATATCGCGTCCGATATTATATCGCGTTATAAAAGGCTAATGGGATTTGAGGTTTTGCATCCCATGGGTTTTGATTCTTTTGGTTTGCCGGCAGAACAATATGCGATTCAGACGGGTCAACACCCTGCTGTGACGACTGAAAATAATATTGCCAAATATATCGAGCAATTGAAAAACATGGGTTTTTCTTTTGATTGGTCGCGTGAAGTGAGGACTTCTGATGCTTCCTATTACAAGTGGACTCAGTGGATTTTCATGAAGTTATTTAATTCATGGTATAATCAGGAAACAGACAAGGCAGAGTCGATTGACACCTTGATTGAGATTTTACACAAAAAGGGTTCTGTGAATCTACGGGCTGTTTGTGATGAGGAGTTATCTAGAATAACAGCTGACGAGTGGAATTCCTATTCTGAAGAAGAAAAATATAAATATACACTCGGCTTTCGACTAGCTTATTTAGATGATTCGGTGGTTAATTGGTGTCCTGCCATGGGCACTGTTTTAGCAAATGATGAGGTTAAAGATGGTTTTTCTGAGCGCGGTGGCTATCCTGTTGAGCAGAAAAAAATGCGCCAATGGTCCATGAGAATCACCGCTTATGCAGATCGATTATTGACGGGTTTAGATGAGGTTGATTGGTCAGATTCCATTAAGGAGCAACAAAGGAATTGGATTGGAAAGTCAATAGGTGCTGAGGTTACCTTTGACATTGAAAATGTTGATGACAAAAAAATCAAAGTCTTTACCACTAGGGTTGATACAATTTATGGGGTATCTTTTATGGTGTTAGCCCCTGAGCATGAATGGGTTGACTCATTGACAACTCCAGAACAAAAATCAGCTGTAGCTGAATATGTAAAATGGACTCAGTCAAGGTCGGAGTTGGATCGTGTTTCTGAGGTTAAGCAAATTTCAGGTGTATTTACGGGAACCTATGTGATTAATCCGGTTAATAATGAGCGCGTACCATTGTATTTAGCCGATTATGTGTTGGCCGGATATGGAACGGGAGCTGTTATGGGGGTGCCTTCTGGGGACCAACGAGATTGGAATTTTGCTACTCATTTTGATTTGCCTATTATTTCCATATTAGATGCCCAAAAAGGAATCGAAAAACAGGCTGATGCGACTAAAGAGGGACATTACATTAATTCAGGTATTATCAACGGCTTATCTTATAAAGAAGCCACAAACACGTTAATCCCTTGGTTGGAGCAGCGAGGTATTGGGAAGGGAAAGATTCAATATCGAATGCGAAATGCTGTTTTTTCTCGCCAACGATATTGGGGGGAACCGGTTCCGGTTTATTTTAAACCAACGACCCAAGGAGAATTGTTGCCATATTTGATCGATGAATCTGAATTGCCATTAGAGTTGCCCAAAATAGATAAATATTTACCTACCGAAACTGGAGAACCACCTTTAGGGCGTGCATCTGGTGAGTGGAAATATAAAAACCAATATGATTACGAATGGTCTACGATGCCTGGTTGGGCTGGTTCTTCTTGGTACTGGTACCGCTATATGGATGCTCAAAACAAGGAAGAATTTGCTTCAAAAGAAGCTGTAGATTATTGGAAGGCAGTTGATTTATACATTGGAGGTTCTGAACATGCGACAGGGCACTTACTTTACAGCCGCTTTTGGAATAAATTCTTGAAGGATTTAGGATTGGTGAATGAAGAAGAGTTTGCTAAAAAATTGATCAATCAAGGAATGATCCAAGGTAGATCCAATTTTGTCTATCGATTAAAGGATTCTGAAAAGGTCACTTTTGTTTCATTTGGGTTAAAGGATAAATATCAAGCCGCTGCTTTACATGTGGATGTAAACATTGTCGAGAATGATATTTTAGATTTGGACGCATTTAAAAAGTCCAGAAATGACGTGCCTGACGATGCGGAATTTATCTTGGAAGGAGGTAAATATATATGCGGTTGGGAAGTTGAAAAAATGTCTAAATCCAAATATAATGTAGTTAATCCAGATGATTTAATTACAAAATATGGTGCTGACACTTTACGGGTTTATGAAATGTTTTTAGGCCCACTAGAGCAATTTAAACCTTGGAATACGAACTCAATTTCAGGATCACATAATTTTTTGCGGAAGGTTTGGCGATTGTTTTTTGACGAAAATACACAAGTAAAAAAGGTGTTAGATGAAACGGCTTCTGCCGATGAACTTCGTGTGCTTCATACCGCAATTAGAAAAGTGAAAGATGATCTAGATCGATTCTCTTTTAATACAGTAGTTTCAACGCTAATGATTTGTGTGAATGATTTAGGCCAACTAAAATGCCATAAAAAATCTGTTTTGAGGGAGTTGCTGATTTTATTATCTCCTTATGCTCCACATATTGCAGAGGAATTATGGGTGGCAATTGGTGAATTACCAGGCCAAATATCATATGCTAAATTCCCGGAATTTAATCCTTCATATTTAAATGAAGATTCATTTAAATACCCGATTTCTTTTAATGGAAAAGTAAAATTAACGCTAGATTTCTCTAGCTCTGCTTCTCCAAAAGAAATAGAAACTGGAGTTTTAACGAACGAGCAGGTGATTAAAATTTTAGCAGGCGTTTCTCCTTCTAAGGTAATTGTCGTTCCCAAGCGAATCGTTAATATCGTATTAGGAAAATAGTATTAAACTAAATTATTTGGCTAAAAGCATCTCCAATGCTTTCAAAAAAGTAATTATGAAAGCTAATAGGCCGATACTCCATTTCATGGATTTATGTATGGCCATTTGAATTTCTAATCTGAGCTCCATTTTAAATTCATTAAACTGTGCAATTAATGAATCGATTTTGGCATCTAAGCGAGATTCCAATGCGTCAAATCTGGTTTCTAATACTTCGAATTTATTTTCTAACCCTGTAAACTTAGTTTCGAGTTGCTTGAAATCAGTCTTTAAACTAGCGACATCAGCAACCACTTCATCCAATCGGAGGTCTAAATGATTAATGTGATTAAACTGAGATTTTAATAATAGGGTGTTTACATCTTCTCCGCTTAGGCCTTCGCCTCGACTGAATCGCACCTCAATTTCTGTTAATTTTGGTTGGATCATTTCCAGCAGCATATCTTCAATCTTAGATTTATGATTCATTAGTTTTATGGGTTAGGTATTTTAGATTTTATTCTTCGCAAGGTATAGAGATTGCATTAATTTGCAACCTAATTTGAAACAAACAAACTGATTTTTTTAAAATTCTAATTGTGAGCTAATAATCGGGATGAGGGGTAAGGCAAATCGATAGGATAGGCCCTTTATATTTGAATCATAGCGTTCCTCAATGATGTTATTGGTATTAAATATGTTTTGTAGATCCATCCTAAAAGACCACGTATGATTCAATTTATTAATGCGATAGGCCAATGAAAAGTCGTATCGTTCGAAATTTGGATATTGAGATTCAAATGCTTTTGTTGGCACAGTAACCGTTGTATTCCTTTTGATAGACTCTGCTAAATTGATGGGTGTATATCGGTTCCCACCTCTTAGCAGATATCTTACGTTGACCGAAAGTGACTTTTGTTTCGCTAATGTAAAGTCTTTGCCCACCAAAATATTTCCCGCAAATAGGTTGTTAAATTGAGTATTTCGCCACACTAAATCCTTATTTTGAAACTTAGAGTCAAAGAGTGAAGCGGTAACTAAATAGTAAAAATTATCAGCTAAAAATCTTTCCAATGTCAATTCTATCCCCTTATTAGTTCCCTTTCCCGTATTTTCAAGCACTTGGCCGGGGATGCCCGATGTATAATTGACCAATGAAAATAATCCTTTCTTTGTCGTGTCTATAGGTACTTGATTTATGTTTTGGATGTAAGCCTCAACTTTCAATCGAGTATTTTCACCAATTCTTTGGTCATAAGAAACCACTTGGTGCAGTGCCTGCGATGGCGCAATATTTTTATTAGGCTGCACAAAACTTCCATTGGGCAAATATCTTTTAAAAAGATACGTGGATATAGGCTCAATGCGTGAATGCCAACCAATCCCTACACCAAATCTACCTCCCGAATGATTGTCGATCGAAATGGCCATTCGAGGCTCGATGGCCTTAGATTGATTCAGTTCAAATTGGTATGCATGAAGCCCAAAAGTAGTTTGAAAAGCCGGTGTCCACTTTTTTATAATCTGCCCAAACTGTTGGACGTAAAACGTGGAATTAGATTCATTTAAGTAATTGACTATTTTTTTACCATCCCAACGATCATCTTTGAGCTCAAAAGATAATTGGCTTATATTCATTCCGAATTTTGCCGTTAAGCTGGCATTCCATTTATATACATAGGTAGCATTCAACCGTATATTGGGGTAACGATATAGTTGATCTCTGGTGGTTTTCCATGCATTCGAAATGATTTCAATTTTGCTTACGTTTGCCGATTCAGTTGTTAAGGCCAAGACAGTGGAAAGATGACCTTTTTTGAAGGGTAATTTATAGGATAAGCCAAATGCCCCCATGGCACTATTTGAGTAATCCTTGGTCGTCGATTTCTCATCTTCCGTATCATTCGCTCCCGCTAACCCCCAAAACGTAAGAAGCCCAGCTTTTTTCAGAGGAATATCGATCGTGTAATTTAAATCTCGATAAGCAGGTTTAAAGTTCCCGGAATTAATGTTAATTAATCCCGATTTTAATAGCAACTCTAACGTTGAATATCTAGCACCAGCCCGATAGGAGCCGCCATTTTTGCCAATTGGCCCTTCGGAGGCCAAATCAATTCCGACCACCGATAATTGCGCCATCCATTCTCTCTTTTCATTGTTCCCTCTTCTGAATCGTAGGTCAAAAACACCGGAGGAGGCATTTCCATATTCCGCAGGGAAAGCACCCGACATAAAATCTGAGTTGGCCAAGCTAGTCGAATTAATCATCGATATGATTCCACTGGTGGATCCTTGTCCATCTCCAAAATGATTTGGATTAGGGATTTCGATCCCTTCCATCCTCCACAATAATCCTTTTGGGGAATTCCCACGAATGATAATCTCATTGTTTTGATCCGATCCTGCATTTGTTACCCCAGCAAAGTTTAAGGCCATGCGAGCCGGATCCTGAAATCCTCCAGCATATCTATTGGCTTCCGTGACTGAAAATTGGCGCGTACTAACCATGGCCATTTCATTTTTTGCTCGGTCTTTTGCTCGCTCGGAAACTACGACTACTTCACGTAAAAATTGGGGTGCTTCTTCTAACTCAACAGGTAAATTGATTTCTTTTCCACTTCGAAGCTCTAAATTGGGAATACTTAATGGCGCATAACCTAACCTCGAAAATGAAATACTATATCGGCCTAATGGAATCTTATGAAAATAAAATCGACCAAGGCTATCACTGAAACTAACATGATTACCAGGAACTAATTTGACGGTCACATTAGATAGAAGTTCTAATGTTTGCTTATCTGCAATCTTTCCTCGAATGGTTTGCTCAAGATTTTGAGCTTTACCCATATGAAAAATACTCAAACAAAAAACGAGGATGATTGTGGTACGAATCATGTTGAATCGATTTTTGATTCGAAGATTTAAAAATGAATGACTTATCTTTTTTTATAACCTTTGATTTCTTGTAGCAAATTTCTGAGCTCTTTCACTTTTTCTTGATTCGTTTCAAAAACGTCATTTGCTTCTTTGGGGTCACTCTTTAAATTATATAATTGGCCATTTACTCCCTCTTTCACCTGTTCGATTTTTTGTGGTTCTGTAAACCCTCCAGATCCGAGTCCTTCAATTAACTTCCAATCTCCTTTTCGAACCGTAAAATATCCGATTGACGATGAGACAATAATTCCAGGTTGGCCTTTTACCTCTTGTGCTTGGCCTTTTAGAATTGGCATAATGCTGTAGGTGTCTTCTGAAGTGGCTTTAATGCCTGTCAAATCACTACACGTGGCTAATAAATTTGCCAGACTGGTGGTAGCATTTGATATTGTGTTTGCTTTTACCTGAGCGGGCCAACGGACGAAAAAGGGAATTCGATGTCCTCCCTCATAAGCATCGCCTTTCATTCCTCTAAATTCACCTGCCGATGTATGATTAAATCTTTCAATGAAATCAGAACGCCAATATGGACCATTGTCACTGGCAAATATGACGATCGTATTTTTATCGATCCCTGACTTTTCCAATTGTTTCAAAATCGCACCTACGGACGCATCTACTTGTTGGACAAAATCGCCATATTCTCCCGCCCCAGATTTACCGACATACTCAGGATTTGGCATCCATGGCGTATGTGGCGCGGCTAATGGAAGGTATAAAAAGAAAGGTTTTTCTCCTTTTTGGTTTTCAATAAATTGGTTTGCTTTGTCAATAAATCGAGGTAATACTTGATGAAAATCAAAAGAAGGAGACATTTTTCCTTCTCGCCAAAAGGGTCCTGAATACCCTTTTTCCATTTTATTTCCTGCGGTATAGGCCGTGGGAAGCTCTTCCACTTGTTGGTTTTCTACATACAAATAAGGGGGCATATCCAGTGATGCTGGTAAGATATACGAATAATCAAATCCAGCTGATTTGGGCCCGGCCGTTGCCGGTTTAGTAAAATCAATGATCTCTGGATTTAATTCAGTCTTTATGCCTAGCTCTTTCTCATTTAATAACGCTTCATTTCCAGATTTTAAAGTCCAGTCTAGCCCCAAATGCCATTTGCCAATCACCCCTGTGGAATATCCCGCTTGTGAAAGTAATTTCGCAACGGTTTGTTGGTCAGTGTCGATCAAAGAACGACTGTATCCTCTTAATACGCCAACGGGCAATTTACTTCTAAACGGATATCGCCCGGTTATAATGGCATATCTAGTGGGCGTGCAAACGCCAGAAGCTGAATGCGCATCCGTAAATCGCATACCTTGAAGGGCAATTTGATCGATATTAGGTGTCTTGATTTTCCCTTTGGGATTATTGATTGAAACATCGCCGTAGCCTAAATCGTCCGCTAAAATATAAATGATATTAGGTAATTTCTCTTTCTTGCTTTGACCCAATAAACCAGATTGTATGGTCAATATACAAATGATTATTAGCGATATTTTCTTCATAACATTACAATGATTGGATCCAATTTTTAATTAAATCTACGCCTTCTTTATGAGATAATCTACGTCCTAATTCAGGCATCATGATTCCCGGATCCAATGAATGCATGCGATAGGCTAAAATACTTTCTTCTGGCTTGCCTGGCATGATGTCATAAGATAAATTTCCAGACCCTCTTCCAGCAGCGACAGGAGTTTTCATAAAGCCGTAGCTAGTTTTATTTGAATTATTCCAATGTAGAAATAAGCCTGAGGATTGCGCCGGACCTACTGGATTATGGCAATGGGCACAATTGATATCTAAATAAG
>Ga0209443_1001306_pt1 | contig 15829 bp, 15 predicted proteins | sample LauGreBMM110DCMD_2_FD_187571 | JGI IMG/M metagenome (GOLD analysis project Ga0209443, IMG submission 187571) | Freshwater lake microbial communities from Lake Michigan, USA - Su13.BD.MM110.DCMD (SPAdes) (version 2) | ecosystem: Environmental > Aquatic > Freshwater > Lake | place: Lake Michigan... | reverse complement strand
TCCACATTGTGAACCTTGCTTCAGCATACCAATACACCATGACGACCAACACTGGTTGGACGATTACTGGTGGTGGAAACATGGTTGTGTTTGACTCAACTTCAGCAACATTTCTTGGTGTTGTTACATCAACCACGACATGCCAGTTGTACCGCTTGAACTCAGGCGGCGCAGTAGCGTAAGTAATCTGATTCGGAGGGGTGGAGGCCACACTCCACCCTTCCAAATCTATTTAGTTTTAGGAGAATAAAATGCCTTACAATTACCCTCAGTTAGATAGTCATGCAAGTGCAACTCCAAAGTCTGGGACTGTTACAGCACCAGGTTTGTATGGTCAAAGTTCAGTTCCAGTTAAGCAAGATAAGAATTACAAAGTTCGTCCAAACTCAGACAAGGTAGGCAAGTAATTATGGCTATGAAGAAATCAATTGAATACCCAAAGGGTGCTTCTGAGAAGGCTAAGAAGGCTCAGAGTAACCGTATGACTGCTCAGGCAAAATCGGCTATTATGAAGAAGTCTAAAGCTACTGATTCTGCACGCCGTGCAACAAAAGCTAGCAGTGAAAGAATGACTGGTCAAGCAAAATCAATGGCAGCAAAAAAGGTTAAAGCTCAATCTGCTTATTCTGCTCGTATGACTAAGCCAGTGATGGATAAGAAGAAATCAGACAATGCCAAGAGCCTTGCTCGACGTAGGAATCCTATTGCTGACTACAAGACAAACACAGTCAGGGGTGACGACAAGCCTTCTATCGGAAAGCTTTTTGGACAGTTGTTAACTCCTGGTGGTGTTTCTCGTGGTGTTTACGATGACCTACGCGAAGTTAGTAATTACAGTTATAAATACAAGGGCAAGGGTTCGAAACCTAAAAAGAAGTAGGTAACAATTCTGCCTATTGGTATGAACCAATCGGCGAAACTTGCTCATACTTTATACGGGGAGCCAACTACTAAGCACTCCCGTCTTGCCCATGCAGAAGGCGCACGCCTTGCTGCTCCATCAGGCCCTTATATTGGGCGTAACCGTTGCACTGCAAACGATGATACATGTGAGGGTCCAAAAGCCCGTGGGACAGATTTTTGCTACGGACATTTGAGAAATAAGGGTGAGGCTTAATGGCAATAACGCTTACGACATTGCGTTCGCAGGTGCGGGATATGGCCGACCTTGATGAAACCGATTTGTCTAATACGCTTATTGACCAGTTTGCTCGGGAGGGGTTCCAACGCATTTATGCGTTAGAACGCCGTTGGCCGATACTGCAAGAAACGTATACGTTTAATACTGTTGCTAATCAGCGTGAGTACACAATATCTACAATTGGGGATATTCGAGAAATCATTTCTGTTGTGGACACATCGACTCAGGGTGCAAGACTTACCTTGATTGATTACAATCAGGCCGAGGAGACTTGGTTGGGTAACTTGGATGTTCCTAGCCGACCATATTTTTATAGTTTTTGGGACAAAAAGTTACAATTGTGGGCTAAGCCAGACATCGTGTATCCAATGACTGTGCGAGCATTTCGTAATCCTGTTTATACCTGGCTAACGGACATTACCGAGAACATTGACCTTGATGAATTCTTTCATGCAATCCTTCCGTATTTTGTTCTTGCTCGTGTTTATCAGCGTCAAGAGGATGCTCAGTTGGCTGCGATGTATCTTGGCACCTTTGAAGAAGGTGTGGCTATTGCTAAGCGAGACTTGATGAAAGCTTCTAGTGCACAGCCAGTTATTATGTCTGGTGGAAGACAGTATCCAACGATGAAGCGTTGGCTACAGACTCTTGGTAGGACTTTGTAGTGTCACAGATTGTCATTGAACGATACGACGATTTTACTGGTGGTCTGAACCTTCGGGCAGACCAATTTCAGTTGTCCAAGAACGAGTCTCCCGACATGTTGAATGTCGAGATTGACCCTCGTGGTGGTTTGTTTAGTCGTGGAGCATTTAGGGAGATTAACACTACTGGTGTGTCTGGTACTTGGGCTCCGAAGCGTCTTACATGGTTCAAGGGTTCTTCACAGTATTTGATGTTGACTACCGCAACATCTGTTTATCAGGGTACTGGAACAGATTTTACTCGTTTGGATTTTGGTTCTGGTACACCTATTGTTTCTGCAAGCACAAGTGGTTCATCGCTTGCCCAGTGGGGCAAGACGATGTACATTACGACTGGACAAGCCGGCGTTGCAACATATGAGTGGGAAGTTGCTAATACTTATGCAACTGCTTTGACCGCAAGTGGACCAACATGGCAGGCTTATGCAAGTCCTGTTGGTGGACACTTTCCCAAAGCAGAACACACTATTCAGCACACAAACAAAATGTTTGTTGCACACACAAAAGAAAATGGTGTTGTTTATCCCAATCGTCTGCGTTGGTCTCACGAAGGTTTGCCTGAAGATTGGCTTGAAGCAGATTATATTGATTTCAACGGTGGTGGAGATGGCATAACAGGTCTTGCTGTTGTTGCCGGACACTTGGTTGTGTTTAAGCCACAGGCTATTTATGTTTTGTTTGGGTATGACTCGACTGACCACAATGTTGTTGAGTTGTCGTCTAATCTTGGTGTGGATTTACCAACTCATATTGCATCGTCTGAACAGGGTGTGTATTTCTATGTTGGGTTTAAGGGATTGTTTTATTACAACGGAAACACGGTTGTTGACTTGTTTCAGAACCTCAAGGCTGTGTATCCACTTGGATACATTAACAGCAACTACAGCAGCAAGATAAGTGTGTCTTATGTTAACCGCAGGGTGTGGCTTGCCGTTCCTTACTCAACTGGTGTCGCTGCTACCGAAGTAACTACTGATTTGGTTTATGACCCAAGCATTGGTCAGGGTGGTTCTTGGAATAGGTTGTCTTCTGCAGATGGATTTGGTCTTGTTGGTGGAGCAGATTTTAAGACAACTGCTGGTGTGAGTGTACCTGTGCTTGCACATCCAACACTCCCAAGAGTGTTGGAGGTGGAAGTGTTTTCATCTGAGACGGATTTTATTAGTCAGGTAGAAGTAAATTTTGCAACCTACTACCGCACAGGTTGGGTTGACGGAAACAACTATTCGATGAAGAAGATGTTCCGTAGACCAGATTTTGTTCTCAAGCAGGTAGACACGCAACGTACATTGAATGTTAAAGTGTTTCACAATTTTGAAGAAGCGGTTGGTAACGAACGCAAGAGCATTGATATTGTTCTTCCTGCTTCTGCTAGTGGTGGACAGTGGGGAACAATGCTTTGGGGAAGTGGTACTTGGGGTGTTATTGCTCAAGGTGCAGAGGTTCGTCGTGGTTCTAATCTTGGGTTGGCACGATGTGTGCAACTTTTGTTTACTGGTCCAACTGGTGGCGAGTGGGGCATTGACAGTATTGCCTATAAATATAATAATCGAAAGGTCACTGGATAATGGCTCTAACTATTCCGAATACATTTGTTGACGCAACCATTGCCGAAGCCTCTGAGGCTAACGGCAACTTTACTGCTGTCAAAAACTTTGTTGATGCATTACAAGCAGGTACAAACTTTACTGCTGGCGCAATCCAAACTGCTGCTATTGCTGATGGTGCAATTACTTCTATTAAGTTGGCTAGTCCTGTTAGTGGTGACAGTGACCAGATTGTTTTGGGGACATCGATATTCTCATGATGGAACCACTGTCAATTCCTGTTGTAACAACGTTGAAGTCTACTGATGCTATTGCTATCCGTCAGATTGTGTCTTCGTTGATTCAGGCTATTGAGTCTTTGCGTAGAGATGTTGAAATGATGAAGGCTTCAGTTGCACAGCAACAGAAGCCACAATTTGAGAAGTATGGAGCAAAACGCTAATGGCTTATGACCCAACCGTTTACGATGCTCGTCGCCGTAATGCGCAGAACGCATATGGCGAGAATGAGGCAATGCAGTTATACTCTCGTTTTCTTTCACAGAATGCTTTTAATCGTGGCAAGAGAGATTTGACTCAGAGTTATAATGATGCAACTCCTAAGTTGTTTGCTTCGTTTGGTCGCAGTGGACGCAATACGGCAAATGTGAAGAGTGGTGCTACTGGTGTTGGTGCTAACAGATTGGCTCAAAGTCGTATTGATGCTTTGGGTCAATTGCAAGGTAATTACGACCAGCAAAATTATTTGGCTGACAAACAGAGTTTTGACAGTCTTGGTAACTACAAGAATTTGCTTGCTGATATTGAGAGCGAGAAGACACGTGCTCAGTCTGAGGATGCTGCAATCATTATGAATAGAAGGGCTGGTTTGATATGAGCGAAGATTTGGTTGGAGAAGATAATTTTGGCGGTATTGACTGGAGTCAGCTTCCTGTTGTTAATTCTGGTGGTTCTGGTTCTGGTACTGCTTCTGCTAATGCCAATGCGAATACGAACAAAAAGACTCTTGCATGGCAGATTTGGAAAGATGCCGAAGACCGTAAAATTGCTGCCGAGGCACTTGCCAAGGCTAGGGGCGATGAAGCCAATCTAAAAACAAATACTAGTAATTATTACACGGGTGGTACTTGGAAAGATTCTTTTGGTGGAGAACGTACTGCAGCTAACACTGCAGCTAATACTGCTACTGGTTCTATTGATGCTAATCTTGCTAGTCAGTTGGGTGACATTTCTGGTGCCTATGGCGATGCCACTGGCACGACTACTAATGCTTACAACGATTTGATTAATTACCTTACACAGAATCCGAACAATCCTTATGCTGGCAAGAGTGTTTCTTCTGGACAAGTTGGCAACGATATGTCACAGTTGATGCAGGCTTACGGTTTGGATACGAATCCTACACAACAATATGTTGGTGCAACTAATGCTGCTAATAATTCAACTGCGCAGCAGTTTAATAATTTGTTGCAGGTTCTTTCTGGCATGTCTACTTCCTCTGATGCTTCTCGTATGACAGAGGCTAGGTCTGGTAGTGCTAACGCTTTGTCACAGCTTGCAAGTATGAATGCTTCTAATGTGACTGGTGCGAAGGGAGCTGCGACTGCAGCCAAGAACAAGATTACGCAAGATTTGTTGGCTCAGTTGTCAGGTATTGACTCTGACCAATCACAAGAAGATGAACGGCTTAAGCAGTTGTTGATTACTTTGGGTGTTGACCCTAATGCTGCCAAGCCACAATCTTTTGGATTGAGTCCAGACATTCTTGCAGATTTGCAAGCGAGTTTGGCTGGGTTGGGTTCCTTTGGTTCAGGGTTTGTAGGAGTACGATAATGGCTGAGAAACCTACACCTACTGGTCCATCTGCCCAACAGTTGGCATTGATTAAGAAGTACTTGAGTAATGCTGGTTGGACTGAAAAAGAACTTGAGGAACTTTTTGCTCCTGAGACTGGTACACCTCGTCCTTCGATGACTGAGGCCGAGGCTAATAGACTTGGTAATCAGTACATGCCTAACGTAGTTTCCGCGATTTCTGGTGAGCCTGGATTGATTTCTACTCTTGCACAGGCTGCTACTGAAGGTGTGGGGTTGTATGACCCACAGGTTTCTACGATAATTGATGAATATATATCCAAGGGTCAGGGATTGAATCCTTCTGTGAAAGATGCAGAAGGATACAGGAAAATCTTTGAAGGTTTTGTTGGTGATTACAACAAGTATCGTGACGCATTCACTGAGCTTGAACAGAAGTATGCGCCGATTGAATCTACGAAGGGTCTTCCATCTAGGGATGAACGTTATTCTTTGATTGCACCTGATGGCACGTTGGATAAAGATGCTGTTGATTATTTTTTTCCTAGTATGAACAAGAACCTTGCAGATTATTCTGCGAAGAATCCTCTTCGGTCTCGTCCAGATTCTGAAGTAATGCGTACCGTTTCTGTTACACCTACGGCTGCGAAATCTAATATTAACGCAGCAACATTGATTAAGACTTTGCAGGACAGTTTGGAAGCTGGTCCTTCTGGTGATGGAACTTACATAGTTAATGGTGTTCCTGTGAATGGTTTCCAAGTTAAAGATTTGTTGGTTTCGTTGCGAAAAGGAACTAAGGCATTACCTGAGATTAAGGGACGTGCTACTACGAACATTGCTGATGAAGTTGGTTTTGCTGAACAGAACTTGGAATTTGTTAAGAACCAATATGGACCTACTGGTGTTACTCCGAATGAGAAAATATATCAGGGTGCAGTTGACCGATTGGCGGCTGCGATGGTTCCGGGGCAACAGCCAAAGTTGGCTGAAGGTTATGGTAAGTCAGTTGCGGATGTTACTGACGCCAATAATCTTGCAGCATTGTCTATTCTTTCCAAGGTTGCTTCTCCTCTTTCTAAGTCATTTTTATCTGCTGATTCAAGTGTTCCAGCAGGGTCAACAACTCAAAAGAGATTGACGCAGACCGGTGGTCAGGGGCAGTCTAATATTAATCCTACTTTTCAATGGCAGAATGCTCTTGCTATTTTAGAGGCCAAGAAGCGACTTGAAGCTTCTGGCCGCACTCCTTTTTATGATGCTTTGTTCAACATGGCTCGGTCTGGTGCGTCGAATTTACAAGGTAAGTAATGGCTATTTATCCTATCGGGGATGACCGTAATCCATTAACGCAAGCGGCTCGCTTGCGTAATGCTACTGTTGCTCAATCAAATACTCCTTTTGACCCGAATCGTTCTTTGACTTCTGCAAAGAAAGAGTTGCAACAAAGTGTAGATATTGGCAAGACTTTTAACCCCGAACTCTCATCAAAGCTTGAGAGTATTGCTGCAGGTGAAAAGCCCGCTGGTGGACCACTCGGTTCTGTTTTGAACAGTCGTGCTTTCAAGGCAATTTTGTCTCCCTTGCAGGTTATTGATACTCCACGTCGTGCCATTATTTCTGGTCTTCGTGAAGTGATGGACGCTTTTGATACAGACCCGAATACGACTGCGTCGTTTTCGGATTTTACTAAACAGACGAAAGATGTGCATTACGGTTTTGGTACAGCGTTTCCGATGAAGGGTTGGTTGGGCCGTGTAGTTGGTTTTGTTGGTGATGTGGCATTGGACCCTTTGACTTACGCTACTTTGGGTTCTACTGTTGCTGCTAAATCTGTTGTCAAGGGTACCTTGACATCAGCGGGCAAGGAGTTAACTACTCGTGCAGCTTTGGGTGGCGTTAAGAACGTTGCTGGTCGTGAGGGTCGCAAGGCTCTTGCAGACCTTACTCGTTCTAGGCTTGAGGCTGCTTTGGTGCGTGGTGAGGCTGGTATTAGTCGTAAGTATATTGATGACCTTTATCAGCAGGTCACTTCTGTTGGAAAGCGTGCACTTCCTAAAGAGTTGGCTCTTGAGATGGGTATCAAGGGTCCTGGAGTTTATTATTTTGGTTCTCGTGTGCGTGTTCCGTTTACTGGAGTGTTTGGCAAGTCTCTTGAGTATGGGCTCGTTAGGACTCGACTTAGTTTTGTTAATACTCGTCTTGGTGAGTTTATTCAGAAGTATGTAACACCGACTGGTACTGGTTCGGTTAAGGGCATGTCTCCTGATGATATTAGGAATCTTCGTGCTGACCTTGCGGCTGGTCGTATTGCTCCAGAGAAGGCAAGTAATGTCGGGCACCTTCTGTCTGCAGAAGATGCCCGACGTGTTGGTAATGCTAGGTATCTTGATGACGCAGAAACTGGAGTAATGAACAAGGTTATCAATGACCCAGACTTTGAAAGTATTCGTTATCGTCTTGGTGAGTTGATTGAGAAGCCGGATGCTGCTGTCTTGGCTTCTCTGAGTGTTGGACAGCGTAGGGCTTTGGACGCCACCAAAGCATGGTTGGTTTCAACGGTTGATGAGGTTGAAGCATTTAAGCGTCTTGCTGACCCAAACTTTGAGATGAACCGTGTTGTTGAATACTTTCCTCGCATGGCAAGCGATGAAGCTTTAAAGCTTCATGACGAGATTGGTGATGCTGGTTTTAGCAAGTTGATTGGTGATGTTGATTTGACTGACCCTATTAGTCATGGTTCTGATGTGGGTTCTACTGCTGGTTCGTTTAGGTCTCGTGGAATTATTGCTGGTGATGTTTGGTTTGGTCATACTCTTACTGAAGCGGATTTGACTTCTCGTCGATTGAACTATCTTGCTCGTAATGCGAAGAATGGTAATTCAATTAAGTTTGATTTTTTTGACACCGATGGTCAGAAAATACTTTCTAAGTATGTTCGACAGGCTGCTGAAGAAGTTGGCTCTGCCAACATGCACGAATACTTGGTCAAGAATGCTCCTGACTTGATGCGTCAACTTAACCAGACTATGAAGCCTGATGGTAAGTTTGTTCAGGACGTTTTGGTTAGGAACCCACAGAAGACCATTGATGTTGCGTTTAAGTCTTTGCAGGATTCTACACGTATTGGACAGAATGCTTTGAATTCTATCCGCAATCCGGGTAGTGACATTTTGGCATTTCGCGCGAACACAAGTGATTTGCTGGACACTCTTATTGCTGGCAAGCTTGACCCTGTTGATTTTGATGCGCTTGTTGTGAGTTTTAATGCTGCTGTTGCGGAGTTGGACGATGCAACTCTTCGTGCCAATAGTTTGTTTGACGAACTTAATGGTTTGGTTGAGAACGTTCAGGGCAAGTCAAATCTTGCTTTAGTGAATGAACGTCGTCTTGCTTTGCAAGCAGAGTACAACGAGATTTTGCCAGAGTTTAAGACGTTGCAGAAGTTGCATGCAAACAAGTCTGCAAGTCAGAAGCACCTTGCTTCTGCGATTAAGAGTCTTGAGACTTATGTAGATAACTCTGAGCGTTTTATGCGTGACTTGCAGGCTCTTGAGGCTGTTCATAACACTCTTCCTACTGTGCGAACCGTGAAGCCCATTGCTGGTTCTAGGGTTGCACAAGCTGGAGAGGCTTACGATGAGATGTATGGCGCTCTTCCTTATACCGAGCAGCGTCTTGCTCGTCAGGCTGCGTTGAAAGAATTGGAGTCTGCTCCAATTGTTCCTGACAGATATGCTGCGTTGTCACAGTTTTACAAATCTGGTGACGTTAAGTTGCTTACTGGTTATAGCCAGGATGTCAAAGACATGGCTTTTATTGTTCGTCGATGGGACAAGATGGAGTCAATGGTTGAAGGTGTTGCCCGTGAGAAAGAGCGTTCTCTTTTAATTCAGGAGATTAATTCCAAGGCTAAGTCTGGACGTAAGTCATTTCAGCAACCTCGCAACATTAAACAAAGTGCTGCTGGTCCCTATATTCCTCGTGGTGTCAAAATGCAAAATGACACATTTCGCACTAGACCGATTAGCCCTGAATGGCGACTACCTGATGCTTTGGTTGAGATGCGTAGGCAGTTGAGTCCTGAGTTTCAAGAGCTTGCTGTTCTTCAACAGACATTTGTTAAGCAGGACCAAGTTTTTCTTGCACGTGCTCGCAATGAATATCTTGATACCGTCGAGAGGGTTTCACACTTTGGTATTATTCCTGGCGACGATTTTGTGGATGACTTGTTGCGACGTAATGTTGATGTTTTAGTTCAGGACAGTAGGGCGGTTGTTGCTCAAGCCAATGCTGTTCTTGATGCGAGTCTTGTTGACAACAGCATAACTTCTGCCGAGATTGCTCGGCAACTCGGCATCCGTAACGCACATCAGAAGCGTATTGAGGATTTGTTGGACCCTAAGTATGGTCGCACAAAGACACGACCTGGTGATTTGGGACCTGGTCAGTGGGTTGAGGATGTGGACGCTATTGCCGAACAGTCATTCCGCAAGGCTGAAGAACTTCGTGTTTCTCAGAAGGCAATTCCTTCTACGGTTGTTGTGCGAGACGAAGCCTACATGCTTCGTCAGAAGCAGTTGAGAGCAGAGAATCCAGTTCAGGCTCGTCGTTATGACGAGCATATTTCTTGGGCGAAGACACAGGTAAAAAGAGTTGGAAATATTTTGTCTGATTTGCGCAATCAACGTGTTGTTGAGATGCGGGCATACGACAAGTCTGCAAGGGTTGCTGAGGTGTTGCGCAAGAAGCTTGTGAACATTCGCAAGCAAACTTATAGTTCTAGTCTTCTTGGCAAGAGTCTTAATGATTTGAGAACTGATTTGCGTCTTAATGGTGTTTCCGATTTGTTTTGGGATGAGTTGGTAGATAAGCATCCTGGACTTATGCATCATTTTGACCACATTAGTGAACTGACAAGAGAGGCTGAGTTTGCACGTTTGAAGGGTCTATCTTCTTCTAATACAAATATTACTGAGGGTGAATACAACACTCTTATGTCTTTTTTGAACAACAAGGCTTATGTTGAAGATTTACAGAATGGCACTTGGCCTGTTTGGAATGACAATATTTCTTACTTTGATATTCACACAGCCATGGTCGATGTTGTGTTCCGTGAACTTGGTCGTTCTGCTGACACGATTGTAAATGAAACGACCACTCTTGGTGGGCGTTTTGCTCATCTTGAAACTGAGATTGGTCGTCGTACTGCTGAAGAAATGAAGTATTCTAAGATTGCATCTGGCGAATTGACGTTTGAAGAGTTTCTTGGTGTTGACATTGTTTCACCTGCCGGCATGGGCTCCAAACTTCCTCAAGGTATTGAAGGCATTCCTGCTGTTCGTAATGCACGTTTGAGACTTGATGATTTAGAGAATAGCGATTTTTATCCGATTGCGAAAGGTGCAGAGAATCGTGTTAACGCTCTTTACGAGCTTTCGACAATTCATGGATACGCAGTTGATTGGCAGATTCCGGGTACGCAGGCCCCAATGATTGGTAGTAGACCAATTGGTTTTACCGAGGATTCTTGGTCTGAGTTGATGCGTGGAGACGCAATGAACTTTGGTATGGGCGATGATGTTGGCGTGATTGTGGATTATGCTATGACGCCACAAGTTCTTGCTGTGACTTTTCCTGAACTTGATTCTGTGTTGATGGCTTCTAGCAATGTCACCGAGGGTGACGCACTTGCTCGGCTTGTGCAATACATTTCTGCAAATCAGCCAGTGCAGGTTGCTACTGAAAGGGTTGCGGTCATTAGGGAAGGTCTTGTTAAGAATTGGACTAAGTCTTATGGTGCAAAGTTATTGGACGATGTTAACAAACAGAAGTCCATTATTAACAGAGAAGCTTTGCTTGCACAAGAAGCAGACCCACAGCGTTTGATTGACAGAGGTATTAGTTTGAGTGAGGCTGCTGCTCGTTCTCGTCTTGCTCAGTCACGTTCTGCTGTTGGGTGGACTGTTGCAGAGTCTGATGATTTGCTTCGCACTACCGACAACTGGGTGACTGCAGCCGACAAGTTGAATGCCATTGTTGAGGGTGACACTACCAAGTATTTCAAATCTGTTGATGTTGGGGATTTGGGCAAGGACGCTGGCAGGACTGTTAACGAACTTGATGATGTTGCATTTGGTGAAGACCTTGGCGTCATTGATGTCAACCCAGTTCTTGAAGATACCGCAGTTGGCCGTAATTCTGTTTCCAGGCGTACATCTTTGCAACAGGATGCTCGCAACACTCCAAGGCTTGGTGTTGATGCCGAGCAGGTTGGTGTTCAGGTTAAGACTTTGGCTGAGGATATTGCATCGGTGCTTGATGCACCGATTGGGACGAAGACAGTTGCTCGCCTTGAGACAGAGATACAAGTTCTTGAGAAGTTGCGTGTTGCTAAGCGTCCTGCAAGTGGACCTTTGTTTAAACTCAATCTTAGGAATGAGATTAAGTTGCGTAAGGAACAGATTAAGTTTCTTACTTCTAGCGATGCAGAGTTTGCTGCCGCTAAAGCGGTTGATGGCCAACCGCTTGCTCCCTCTAAGCCTCCTGTGCGTGGTCAGGGTATTGCGGAAAAGAAAGAGGCTACGCCTTATCGTACAGACCGTGTTGATGAAGCAGCACAGCGAGAAGAAGTTGGGGTAAGGAATTACGACGAAGGTGCTATTGCTGAAAACCCTTTTACTGATTCTGGTGATTTGGCGAGCGATGCTTTTGCCGATATTGATACCAAGGCAACTATGCGTACAGACATGGAGATTTATCTAGCCAGTCTTTCTCCTAGTTCTCGTGCAGCTGCACGAGCGAGAGGCACTATTCCTCCTCCTAGTAATCGCAAGTTTGTACCTGGTCAGCCAGTTCCGTTTCGTCCTACGACTATTGAGCAGATGGTTATTCCACCTATCTCACCTGAGATTGCTGCTGCTAGAGCACTGTCAACCGAAGCACAACGTACGGTAACGATTCAAGAGAAGCTTGTTTCTTTGTTAGACCAAGACCAAGAACTTGGTAAGCAAGTGGCAGACATTATCCTTGCGGATAATGCTGACATAGTCCGGGCACAGATTCCTGATGCGTTGGACAGAGTGGAAGCAGCGAAGAGAGTTGTTACAAATCTTGAAGCCCAGTTTGATGCTGTGTCTGTTGGAAAAAACGCCACCGAAGCACAGGTTGAGGTGGTGCGTAACAGGCTGGTTGAGATTCGAGATTTACTTGACCGTGTAGATAAGACAGCAAAGACTGTGCCACGTCTTGGTGTACCACTTCCACAGATGCGGAAAGTCATGGTGAATGGTGCTCTTGAACAGGGAAGTCCGTATGCATTGTTCCATGCTGAAGCACAACGTGTGCTTGCAGACGGTGCTGACCTGCTTGATGTGTTATCTGGTACCACAGTTTCTGGCCCGATGAGGGATGTGTTACTTGCTTCTGTTCATGCGAATGCCGAGTTTGTTGCTGCTGCTGCAGCGATGAATACTGCTGACCTTGATGCGGGCATTCTAAAGAATGCCCTCATGAGCATGCAAAAGACTGGTCGTTTACAGGCTGACGGAAGAGTTGTTGATGCGGTGACTGGTGAGATTATTGAATCTGGTATGACACCTGCCAACGTAATTATTACAAGGAATCTTGAAGAGGGTTGGGGTGCTTTGCACAACTCGTATCCAGGATTGCAAGGTTCACCAGAGTTGTTGGAGTTGTGGGAGAACATTGTTCGCATCAATGACCCTCAACAGTTTGGTCAGGTTGGTAAGTGGATTAGTGAGTACACAAAGTTTTTTAAGGCTTACGCTGTTCTTACACCTGGCTTCCACATTCGAAATGCTTTGGCTAACTCTTTTGTGCCGTTCTGGGCTGGAGCAAAGTTTGAGAACATGAGAACTGGTCTTAAGTATTATGTTGCTTGGGACAAGGCAAAGGTTACTGGTGTGAAATGGGAAGACTTTTTGAAGACTGTTCCTGTTGAGTACCGTTCTGCTTTGCAGATAGGACGTGACTCGTTGTTTGGTTCTGGTGGAGGTATTTACTCTGAAACTTTCCGTGAACAACGTGGTGCCAGTCGTTTGTACAACAACTGGTTGACAAACAAATCTGCCAAGCTTGGACAGATTTCAGATAACCATGCTCGATTTGTTCTTGGCTTTGATGGTGGCATGCAAGGCATGGATACTGCTATGTCAACTGCACGTGTGCGTAGGTTTTACTTTGATTACGAAGACATTTCGCAGCTTGACAAAGATATGAAGAAGATTATTCCGTTTTGGATTTTTACCAAGAACAATATTATTACTCAGTCCGTCAACATGTGGACCAGCCCGCAGCCTTATTTGAAGTACGAATCTTTTAAGCGAAATTTCCGTGACACGCCACCTGATAATTCGGACTTGAATTATGTAACTCGTGGTGGTGGTTGGAAGTTGCCGTTTGGTGGGGGTGAATGGTACATTGCACCCGATTTGGGATTTAACCGTGTTCGTTCAGACCTTACTGACATGTTGCAGGTTGGTGGTCTTCTTGAAAAGACCAACCCTATTATTAAGACTTTGGGCGAACAAGTAGTGGGCAAGAGCACTAAGGGTCGTGAGTTTGGTACCGACATTCCTGTTGATAACACTGGAATTATGGGTGTACTCCAACCGATTTTACAGAAAATTGGTTTAGGAGGTACGACTGCAGAAGGGACTACTGGAATTAATGACAGGTTCCTTGCAGCTCTTACACAGCAGTTGCCTACTTTGAATTATGCAGAGCGTTTGTTTCCGTCAAAGACTCAGCAGATGCCGGATGTGAGATTGAATGCTGCTCTTGGTTTTGTTGGTTTGCCGATTAAACGTCAAGGTGGTTCGGGTCAGGTTTCTAGTGTTACACAATTACAAACTCTTATAGAAGAGTTGTTAAAACAGAAAGCAGGATAATAATGAAACGGCATTATACGGGCAACAAAGATGGCGCAGCCAAAGGCTTGCGCCCAGGTATGAAAGTGTTTATTGAAGAAGTAATCAAACTTGGTAATGGTGCTTTTTGGAACAACGGCGATTTTGGTGTTCGCAATATGCGTGGCAAGGAATCTTTGAGTGTTCATGCAACAGGCAGGGCTGTGGATTTTTCTTACCGCAACATGGGTAAGGGCAAAGGCGTCCCCAACGGACGCCGAGAGGCTGTGGCAATGTGTAAGTTGTTGGTGGAGAATGCAGACCTGTTGGGTCTAGAAGCATTGTTTGATTATTTTCCAGCACCGCACGGACGCGCATGGATGTGCGATAGAGATGCTTGGTTGAAGTACAAGACTCACACACTTTCTGGCACCCCTAAGGGCGACTGGCTTCATGCGGAAATTTCTCCAGAGATGGCTGAGAATCCGTTATACGTGCGTGAAGCTTTTGTTCAGATTCGTGCGAAGTTAGTTCATCCGGTGGTAGAAGAATCGAAGCCTGCTTCAGAATAGTTTGACTGATAACCATTCCATTGGGAATGTGTGTTGGCATACCAACTGTTTTTAGGTTGGGCACTTCATCTGGGAAGTAGGAAGTCACAAGCGTGACGTGTCCTTCTAAACAGTTGGGCCAAAGCCACCCGACTGTTACGACGGTACGTCTGTATGGCTTGTAGTCTTTTGTTTCTGTCCAGCCGTTTTCTCCATCGAAGGCGTCTAGCCAGTGAAGGCTGACTAAGTCCCAGTTACATTTAATTGGTTTCATCTTGTCCATCATATGGGTTGATGTTTTCATCTTCTAGATACATTTCCAGGGCTGACACTAGACCATTGATGAAGTATGCGATGGCTCCAAAGCCATCTTCATCTCCGTTTCTTGTGAGTTCCCATGCTTTGCATAGTTCTATGGCTGATTGATTAGATGCGCTAATCATTAGATTGACACCATTGTTCATGTTGTTAATCATGGCATCCCCGTTTTTGTTCATCGCATCTATTTGACTGCGAGGGATGATGTCATGAATCCAGTTGTGGTCGTTCGACATACTTCTTCTTTCGTTTTGGGTTGCTGATGTAAAGACATCCTTGAGGGAGTCCGTTTTCGAGTATTCCTTGACCAACGAGTGTTTCGCCAAAGAACTTTTTAAGTATTTGCGCCACTTCATGTACGTCAATTTCATTATCAAATCCCACCGTAATCTGTCGTCTCATCATTGTTTCTTAATCTTTCTAGCACCGTGGGGTCCTGTAGCATAATTTTTCTGAGGCTATCCATTGCGGAGTTTCTTAATCTCCAAGCATGAGTTTTAGTTACCCCCAATCTTTCACCTAGTTCTTCTAATGAAATCATTTCTGTATTTACTGCGTCAATAATAAATCGTTCTTGTTCATTGAGTTGGTCAATACAATTGGCTACAGCTTCACGGAAGGGCTGTAGTTCTTCTACCGACTCTCTGATGTCTTCACCCGGGGCAGCCTGCATCAACGCCTCGGTGGGCGTTTCTGGTCTCCTGGGACCACGGATAGTTACTTCGTGGTATGGAGTAAGAGGGACTTCTTTATTGCTCGGCACCTGGCATATCGTAGATTGGATTGGTCATCATATTCATTACTTCTTCTGGTAGCAGGAGAAACCCCTTGGTTGGATTGTTGGACATTGGGGCAAACGTCTTTAGACGTTTGTCGGATAATGTC
>Ga0209443_1001302_pt1 | contig 15843 bp, 18 predicted proteins | sample LauGreBMM110DCMD_2_FD_187571 | JGI IMG/M metagenome (GOLD analysis project Ga0209443, IMG submission 187571) | Freshwater lake microbial communities from Lake Michigan, USA - Su13.BD.MM110.DCMD (SPAdes) (version 2) | ecosystem: Environmental > Aquatic > Freshwater > Lake | place: Lake Michigan... | reverse complement strand
TATGTGAAGGATAAAGATGCATGGGAAAAGGAGAACACTGAAAACGTGAAAATAAAGAATGCCATAAAGGGAGTTGAGAATAAAAATATAAAACAACTGCCTCAATGGAGAGAAGAGAACCCGAGCTCACAAGATACAGAAACCAAGAAACACATGGATTACCAGAATATATTGCTAGAAGCGATGGGTGGTTCAACCTCTGAAAATGACGATAAAAAACACGACAAAATAGTAAAGAATATTGCAAAGGAGGTTCTCATTGACAAGTAAAAAGTTTAATTGCTTTTTCTCTCGTTGTATCTTACCAAAGAGTCAAATCAATTAGATACTCTTGATAAGATACCAAAATATTTCAATTGTATGAGGTCATGAAAAAATACAAATTTAGTTAATTATAGTTACAAATGTAGAGTGGTTATTTTATATTAATATTTCGTTGCTGATTTCTCTCTTTTCTTCCTGGATAAGATGTATATATTTGTCCAAAGATGGACTGGGAGTAAAATCTGGCAGTTCATTGGGCTGTTCAAATGTGGTCATGTGGAATCGGAAGACATGGACCTGCTTGAGTTGCCCGATGCGATGACACCGGGCAATGGCTTGTTCCTCAACGGCGGGGTTCCAGTTGGGACTGACAAAATATACCTCGGAATAGTCGGCTTGCAAGTTGAGGCCCTCACACCCAGTCTGAATTTGCAAGACAAGTATTTCGTGATTGGCTTGCAAGGTTTTACTGCGAGTATTGGGGCGAGTTCTGCCGTCAAATGATGCGACGTTTTCAACCCCATTTTGGCGTAGCCTAGAAATAATGGTGTCAATTTCTTCGCGGAAGTGGCAAAAGACTAATTTCCCATTTCCATTTCCATGTCTTGAGAGAAGAGTCTTTAAAACCGCGTCCATCTTGCTGGAGCAACTCAAGGCAAATTCGTGGTTGTGGTCACGAGGGATCAATTGATTTTCCACGAGGCCCGCCATTTTGTCCCGGAGCATGCATGGTAGTATGCAAGTTTGGCGAGCCTGCATGTAGAGGCGAAGTCTATCCACGGTGGAGGCGTAAAGTATCGCCTTGTGAATATCTTCGGACAAGACCCGCTCGGATTCGGTTTTCCACGGGACATTTTTGCACCCGAGTGTAAGTTCAGGCATTGAAATGCCGACCTGCTTCTTGGTCCTCCTCAAGACGTGATTTGCGAAAACTTCCGGCAGATTTTCGGGGGCAGTGCAGTAACTGACGGGTAACCCAATGACGGAGCACAAGTTGAAGAAATCGCGGCGCTTATTCTGAACGGGTGTGCCAGATATGAGCCACTTGATGGGTGAGACCAACAATTTGGCGCCCCAGTAACGGCTATTTTTGTTGCGCATGTGGTGCGCCTCGTCAAACAGGACGCGACTCCATTGGACCTTGTGCAATAAGCATTTGGGGTCAAGTTCCACGTTTTTGGCAGCAACGGCGATGGTGGCATAGCTGGTGAGAACAATGGGAGCGCTGTTGAGGTGTTCTAGAGTGATTGTTTTTTTTGCGGGGCCGTAGAACACGAGCGGTTTATGACCAGTGGTGCGAAATATTTCTAGTGACCATTGCTGAATGAGCACGTTGGGAAGAACGATGAGCGTTCTAGGCATGAAATTTGCGATGAGGACACCAATCATGGTAATGGTTTTCCCGAGGCCCATTTCATCGGCAATCAATCCGCCGCGATACTTGATATCGGAACGAGTCTCATTGTGGAGCGCCCACTGGACTCCGTCAAACTGGTGCTGGTTGTGATCAATGCCTGATTTTTTTAAAAACCAACGGAACTTATCCATTGGAACGGTTTCCATTTTAAATTATATTTGAAAATTAGATGTTAATGTTGAAGGTGGGTTATAAGTTTTGGAAAAAAAAGAATCAATTTTTTATTCGGTGCGCTATTTTAATTTTTTTTATTTAAATTATTTTAATTTATTTTTATTTATAGTAAAATAATTTCCTCAGTAACTTGCACGACAACCCTCCGAGGCCGCGCACGGCGTGTTACTTGTTCTTGAAGAATTGTCTGGCGTCTAAGCTCGCGGTCAAGCCGCCTGTGGGAGTTATTTGCGGCTCTCATAATATTTTCAATAGTGCGCATATAACTGGCGATGCGGTCGGGTGCATTTTGAATTTGAAATTGAAGGTTCTCAACCAACTGATTTTGTTGTATAAGCTGTCTGCGAATTTTCGCCAATGAAATTTTTTCAAATGGAACATCTGGAGGTTTGGGTCGCGACAAATATAAGCGACACATGGGGCATTTGATGCACGCGTTCTCTTGGGCCAAAGATTGCAGGTGTGATATGCAGTCTCCACAAAATGCGTGATTGCAACTGGTCATAATTTTATTTTCAGGAATATTTATGGCATTTAAACATACGGGGCAGTCAAAATCGGGAGCCTCGGGCGAAATCTTATATGATCCTCTCGGACCCCGTTGCCGTTCCTGAACCGGCGCAGGTGGAACTAGAGGATATGGCAACGGACCTCCTGCAATAACTCCTGCAATAAATGGTAGAGGTGGTAATACAGCTGGTGCTAGCATGGTTATATTTGTTTATATAAAATAAATATTCAATAAAATCGTTCAATTTTTTTTAATGCTGTGAATATTTTTACCTATATGCAAAAAAAAATTGAAAACATTACGTTTGAAATACTTATAGACACCAAACCCCAAACCGAATCAAGTTTTCAAAACCAATCACCAAGAGAATGTCGCGCAACAATCGTAATGTCAAGTCGGTCGTCAATGCCGCACGCAAGCCTTGCTGCAAGGTGTGCAAGGATGCAGGCAAGACCGAGTCAGAGTTCAGCAGTCACTGGCCCAGGGACACCGAAGGCAAGACCATCTGCCCCACGCTGTTGGCGCAAGATTGCCGCTATTGTGGAAAGGCTGGACACACCGTCAAGTATTGCCACAAGCTGGAGAAGGACAATGCCGCAAGGGAAAAGGCGAGCAAGTCTGTCCAGCCCAATCCCGTGCCCAAGCCCGCGCCAAGCAATGCCGCCAAGGCCGGTGGATTTGCTGTCCTGATGGACTCGGACTCAGACTCGGACGACTCGCCTCGCAGCCCCAAGCGGACCCAAAAAAAGGCACCGGCCCCGATGAAGGAGGAGTATCCCGCGCTCGGAGGCACATGGACCAGGCTTCCCGCAATCGCGCCGGTTGCTAGCGTGTCTTTTGCCGCCATGGCCTGCAAACCCAAGGAAATCGCCATCGCCGAGAAGCAAATTCGCGACGAGGAGCGCCTGGGGCGAGCCATCAAGGAGGGATTTGTTGCTCTGAAGCGCGAATCCGCCCCCTTGAGCGAGCGCGAGAAGGCAAAGATCAAGCACACAAACGAGTGCTTTAGGGGGCTCAATGGCAAGAGCTGGGCTGACATGGAAGACAGTGACGACGAGGACGAGGACGATGACATGGCGAGGGTTGAGCGCTTTATGGACCGAGACCGCGAGGATGACTATGCTGGGGAAACTGGCTGGTAAGTAATTTTAACTATATGCTGTATTTACCCCCTATCTATTTTGTAAAAATAAAAAAAATAAAAAAAAAATAAAAAAAAACAAATCCCACATAGTCTATCGGTTAGGATGCGCCCCTTTCAAGGGCGAGGGCCGGGTTCGATTCCCGGTGTGGGAAACCGAGTTGTCAGAACTCTTTAAAAACTGACAAATACCCGGTTAGCTCAGTTGGTAGAGCGCTAGCCTTTTAAGCTAGTGGTCGTGGGTTCAAGCCCCACATCGGGTGAAAAAAAATGCACAGACTGCCACCGAGTCTTCCCGTGCATTTTTTTACATGCATCTAAAAAAAATGCGCGAGCAAAATAAAAATTGAAATGCTTTTGTGGGTTTATTTTGTGGTATCAAACCAACCAACTGTGGCAATCATGTCGTCTCTACCAAGCACCCTATGGGGTGCTATTAACCGCGCAAAACTTGACCTCCGCAAGTATCACCTGGAGGAAAACCCGAAGAAAAAGGAGCAGCTGAAGCAGAAGGCAATTCTGGCCTCAGAGAATGCAGACAGAGTTGTTGGGCCGGGCCCCCACCGCTTCATGTCTTCTAGACACGGCTGGCGAAACGAGGTCCTTTACCTAAACAGCTACGAGGAGGATCCAAGCGTGGGCCGATACTGGCAGGACAGTAAGATCCAGTGGAGTCTGGAGTCCATTCCCGAGTGGGCTGAAAACAAGGACCTTAAAGTGCAAGAGCCCACTCTTGGAGCCAAGATCGTTGTTGGTGGCAAGGAGCTCTCAGTCGCAGTTAGGCCGCCTCATCAGGACCGTTAAAAAATAAAAATAAAAATGAAAAGATACTTTGGACTTCCACCAAGTCCTCCAAGTTTTTTTCGTTATTTTGCATTTTTATTTGGCTGCATATATGCAGTATTTTTTGTCACTCATTTCTCGTTTTGTCACTCATTTCTGGCTTTCTATTGGGCCATATATTGGCAGCATATATGGGGTCAATTTTTGCAGCCTTTTTCACAAAATGTCGCCTGCCATGAAACGGGGTTAAAACGGGGCAAAATGGTGGCTGTGGGCACAGTGCATCGTGAAAACAAATTACTATAATCGTGGCGGCCCATTCATACAGAATTGTATTGGGATGTTTTTCACGGTTCAATTCAACATAATTAAGACACTTTTTCTCCCCCAACAGCATTATATTTAATAATATATATATATAACTTATATATAATGGTTATAATAATCAACCCACAGCCACCTTGTCCGCCACCACCAAACCCACATGCATACGACCCAGAAGCAGGCGACCCAGTAATACCCAATCCACAGCCACCTTGTCCACCACCAAACCCAGATGCAGGTGACCCGGTAATACCATGCCCAGATCCTTGTCCGCCACCAGTTAACCCAAATGTAATCGTAACACCCCGTCCTTGGCCACCTTTACCACCAATAAAAATAAACGCCGAAGATATAACAACGGCAACCAATATTATAAATGGCGAAACTGATATATTAAACGCAAAAATCCAAGGGGCAATGGACATGGCAAGAGCTACAAATAGTGGAAGAAAAAGGACCCCGTCGGGCGCAGTTTATGCAGTTGCAGCTAAATCAAAAGCAATAATATCAACTTCTATTTCAGAGTTTAATACAAATGTAGAAGTTGCAAAATCAGTCTTGCAAAGAGGGTTAGAAGCTTAATAACGTATATTTAATTTTAGAGCACAAAATATTTATATTACTTTTTCTCTCTTCAATCACTCTACCAGATATGAAAACATATCACACCACTGGTCAAATGACATTACAAATCAACCCTCGAATCAAAAAATTTATTTTATAGATGTATAATATAATGACATCTATAAATTTTCCACTTAGATATATACCCAAAAACTTGACAAAAAAAGATAAACAAAAGCAGTTAAATATGCTAATAAATTCTAAAAAGCTTTACAAGAAAAACAAATATTACACACGAAAAAATATACCATCTTTTAAAAATAAAAAATCAGATCACATATCAAATGCTCGTAGAATATATAACATCAAAAATATTACACCAAATAAAGAATTAGCATTAAAAACTGGTTGTGAATTATCAGCATTAAAACAAATTGTGAAAAAAGGTGAAGGAGCATATTATTCATCTGGTTCAAGACCAAATCAAACCGCACAATCATGGGGTTTAGCGCGATTAGCAAGTTCAATAACTTCTGGAAAAGCAGCAGCAGTTGATTATGACATAATTAAAAATGGGTGCAATCATAAAAAAAAAGCATTTATTTTGGCAAATATGTCAAGAAAAAAATATAAATTTGGGCATTCAAAAACACAAAAATACAAAAAATAAAAATGCCCCAGAGAAAAAAATTGAAAAACTTTTAAGCCCAAGCATAAGTATCAAACCTTAAAATAATGTCGGACGAACCCAAGACTCGCAGAGAAAAAAAAGGAAGAGACAAGCAATCATCCGAATCAATTTATTCTGCAAGGCATGTGAGAGAACGAGAGCGCCTTCTGGAAAAAAAACCAAAACCCGTTGTAACTGAAAACCCGGCTGCAACAGAGAAAAAAAAATTGAAAAACTTTTAAGCTAAGAATAAATATTAAACAAAACACATCAATTTCTTTAATGTAAAATGAGCTTGGCAGAAAAAATACGTATAGCAGAAAAAATGCGCGTTTATTACTGCAACGATATGAATATTTCCATTGAATTCGCGCGAGACTGCGTTGAACAGCTTAACTCGTTGGAATTTGCAAACAATGCCGGATTTGTAGATGATTCGGGTAGAGAATGGACTCTTTCCAAATGCTACTGGTCAAACAACGATATTGAAATTCGCATAAAATGTAGAAAGATATACGATCAAAAATACAAAAAATTTGTAACAAAACAAGCCCGCATCTACCCATTAAATCAGCGACTACACGGAAACATGGATGATGGGCACCTGGTAAATCTGGATAACTGGTGCATAAATGTAAATACCCGGCTTTTATAGATGGTTTAAAAAAAAAATATAAAAAAATATAAAAAAATAAAATATGTATTTATTGTATTTTTTAATCAGAATGAAAAATATGTGATTTCAAAAAAAAATTGAAAACTTTTCCAATTACTTTCCAATTAGTAAATAACTAATCAAGTGTCGCAATAAGCAATCAAGTAAGCAATAGAAAATGTCGTGCAACAATGTCTCGTGTCGTGGATGCGCGCCCTATTTCCAGCCAAACCAAATGGCTCACATGGAACCGGGAGGATGTATGTATGTAGATGACGAGGAATTTGCGCCTCGCAGATTGGAGGACGAGTTCCAAGAAGGCGAGTTCCCAGATTCGGACTCGGACTCGGATGCAGAGCCAGAACCAGAAATCAAAAAAGAAGAGCCTGCCAAGGAGCCCTTGTTTGAGGCCCCCATCCCTCTCGGCGAGTGCCCCATCTGCTACGAGGACCTCAAGATGATTGATTTCACGATCACCAAGTGCGGACACACGTTCCACTCATCTTGTTTGTTCAAAGCAATGGAGCAAAACTTGGACTGCCCCATGTGCAGATGCCAGCTGCTCGTGGTCCAAGAGGATGATGAGGACGAAGAAGAGGGGGGTTCAGATGACGATGAAGAAGAGGGTTCAGATGACGAAGACGAAGAGGAAGAGGAAGAACCCAAGGTCACCCTGGAACAACTGGCCGAGAAGCTCCAGCACATGGGCTACACTCCGCTAGATTTCCTCACGCTGTTCATGGGCGATCTTCTTAAGAGACAAGACGCGGCGCGCCAGACGGACGAGTTCATTACGGAATTGAATGACAAGATTGACGACATCATGGAAGGCAAGATCACTCTTTCACACCGCGATCAGCGCTCATATGCGCAAGTTGTTCGGCCTGTTAGTGCTGGTGCAGGTGCAGGTGCCGAAAAGCACGCGCGAAGCATCCATTTTGAGGAGCCCGTGCTCATTGAACAAAAGTAAATACCCATAAATCAAAAAAAATAAATAAAAAATAAATAAAAAACAAATAAAAAATTAGTGTGTAATCTAGCATTTTGACTTTTAATCTTGACCTTATTTTGTAATATGTTAAAAAAAAACTTTTTTTTTCTTGAATAATATTATTCTGGTGGAATCAGTAGAAATAGCACTTGATGACATAGAAACCCTGCTAAGCCTTGCGGAATGCATAAAAGCCCATCCATCTCTCTCGCCCATCCTTTTTTGCGAACAAGCAAAAGAGCAATCCCAAAATCTCCCCCCACAGATCAAATCTATTATAACATCATTTGCAACTGCAGGTTCTAATAGAGGATTCTTGCTAATCAGGACTCCGCCATTAGACGAGACAACAACACCCAAAACACCATCAGGTAATCAACATAAAATTGGCGAAACAACAATCCTAGCCAAAATTCAAGCTATATTAATTAGTGCAATAAGTGATATGATATCTTATGAAGCGGAAGGATATGGAAACTTATTTCAAGACATAGTGCCAATAAAAGCGATGGAAACAGCCCAAACAAGTTTGGGAAGTAATACAGAATTGGAGATACACACGGAACAAGCATTTTCATCTCTAAAACCAGATATATTAAGTTTGGCGTGTCTAAGGGGCGACATAAATGCATTTACTCATATTTTTTCCATAAAAACGATATTAGAACACATGACACCAGAGGAACAAACTTTTCTAAGAGAACCTTTATGGAAAATAGGAGTAGATCTCTCATTTAAATTAAATAACAATGAGTTTATAGATGGAGACATCCGCGGCCCAATGCCAATAATAAGTGGCCCAACAAATGATCCAACTCTAGTTTTTGACCAAGATTTAATGTCGGGAACAACAACAGAAGCAACAAACATGATAAAAAAAATCGTAGATATTTATTATCAAAAAAAACTCCGACATAATTTACAGCCGGGTGAAATACTGCTGATAGATAACAGAAGAGCGGTTCATGGACGGTCGGCTTTCAAGCCAAAATATAATGGAGAAGACAGATTCCTGATCCGATGTTTTTCAACCTTTGATCTTACACAAAGTGAATATGCGAGAGAAAATAATAGCAGAAAAATATTAGCAATATATAGCTAATTAGTATTATGATTATGCTTAATAAGACGTAATAACGGCAGCTGTATGCATGCCTCTTTTTCCACTAATAAAGTATTGCAATAATGAAAACCATTTAGATTGTTCAACAAAGAGTTCCCAATTAGATGAGATCAATATAATCCATCCAAATACAAATAACAAAACGCGTGTTTCTCTATTAATAGCGGGCCTGACATCAACAACTGGGTTAAATAAATATAAGCACAATATTGCCATGGAGACGATAAAGATAAATTCAAAACGTTCCTTATAATAATGAAGTTTATTTGATAGTTCAGTGTCCCCTTTATTCTCCCTGACAAGTATAAAATGCCATACTCCGAACAAAACGAATAATATTTTATTCAAAAAAATATAAGCGATGAAATAATCATATGAATTCATTCTATAAAGTATCAGTATAAAAAATAAAAAAAAAATATATACAAAACACAAAACAATGAGTTTTCCGCAAACACCATTGAATGATGCTTTTAATTTTACATCAACAATAAAACCAAACCAAACGCGCGCATCATATACACAAATATGTATATATTGCAGCAACCCAACTTCAACCGCATTATTAGCGGATGGTTCATTTAGACAATGCTTAAAATGCAAAAAAAATTTCATGTCGCAAATAATAAATCAACAAAATTCCATGAATAAAAACCCAAACCCAAATCAATTATCGCAACCAGTATCATATCAAACTCCAACATTCCAAACAATGCGGCCGATTTATATGCCACCGCCTTCTAAAAAATAAATAACAAAAATAAATAAATACTCTAACAATCTAATAATCTAATTACTATATATATATGCAGCCACCGTGTAGTATTTCATGCGCATTAGCACTAGTGTTCATAATATCAATGATCTATATGAACAATGCGACACAAAAGAGTCAAACCTTGCAAATATATCAAGAGCAGTTGCCGACGAATCTAAAAAACTTATATGCGAAGCTAACAAATGAGCGCCTCCGGATTTATTATTATGGTTATATTCTGGGGTTCATTCTTTCTCTCATTGTCATACTTTATAATTATCAAAAAACAAAGGGGAAGATGACAACAACAACGATAGTTTGCTTGACAGTGACAATCAGTTTCATAACAAATTATTTTTATTATATGTTATCGCCAAAGTCGGATTACATGTTGAATCACATAAATTCGCCGGACCAGACGAAAGCGTGGCTAGCGATGTATAAACACATGCAATATTATTTTCATGCAGGGCTAGTCCTGGGGATAATAGCAGTAGCTTTTTTAGCGATAGCTTTCAGATGCTAAGCCCCCAAAATATATATTGTAAAAAACAACTTAAAGAGAAGACGCCCTATTATAGTGTGAAGGGCCCCGAAAGCCCCTTGGTATCCTACAGCAACTCCTCTTTATTTTAAAAGCGAGATACCAGCAACTAAAAAGTGTGAAGCAAATGAGGCTTCACACATTTAATTTCACCACAATGAAATTCAAAAAAAATCCGATATAGTCTAATGGTCAGGATGGAGGGTTTTCACCCCTTAGGTCGGGGTTCAATTCCCCGTATCGGAATTTAGCTCTTGTAGCTCAGTTGGTTAGAGCATCAGTCTTATGAGCTGAGGGTCTGCGGTTCAAGTCCGCACTAGAGCATTATATCTTCATACAGCAACCCTCTCAAACTTTTAAATTATGCTTAAAAGGCAAAAAGAAGATAGCAACCAACCCCCCCCCAAACAATTTCAGCACGTGTGGCCGAGTGGTTTAAGGCGACGGACTTAAGACCCGTTATCTATGATGCGTGGGTTCGAACCCCACCGCGTGCAACCAGTTTTTGTTTATTTTTGAAAAAATAAAACATGAAGATTCTAGCAAACGGGCGCCCACCCACCCTCCAAAAAGGAGGAGGATAGGAATCATTACAGCAACTCAAAAATTAATATAATATGTATAGTGGTAGGTATGTATATACTGGTAAAATAGTATGTATATATTGCGGTAAAATAGGATTTCAAACACAAGTGGTTTGAATGACTATTGGAGGTTCTTGCAAAAGTGTATATTAGAAATGAACCATTACAGCAACTCAAAATATTAATAAAATAGTGCAGGCTATTTTATATTATGTTCCTTACAGCAACTCTATAATTATTATAGTCCAAACTAGGAACACGCATCAGCTCTTATAGTGTAGTGGTTAGCACCGCAGACTTTGAATCTGCTATCCTGGGTTCAAATCCCAGTAAGAGCTAATTACTCTGTTTTCCAACCAGTTCAGCGCAAAATTGGTCACATTTTAAACCCGGTTAGCTCAGTCGGTAGAGCGCCAGCCTTTTAAGCTGGTGGTCGAGGGTTCAAGCCCCTCACTGGGTGTTACACTAACATTTTCTACTCCCCCATCCCTCCCAATCCAGGTTTAAAACTTTTTCATAATAATAATATTTGCACCACTTTTTCATAACAATATTTGCGCCACTTTTTCAAAGTGATATTTGCGCCACTTTTTCAAAGTGATATTTGCGCCACTTTTTCAAAGTGGCAACACTGCTTTTGTAGCTCAGTTGGTAGAGCAAATGGCTGTTAACCATTAGGTCGCAGGTTCAAGCCCTGTCAAAAGCGAATCAACCTTTCAAAAGGTTTTATAAAAATATATATGAAATTTATTTTATATATATTTTTTAATTCAAATACTTATTTTTATCTAAGCCTTCTTCTGAAACTTTTGAACACATTCCCAAATCTTTGCAGACTCGTCCATTCCAAAAGCACCTCGGCGCTGTGCCAAACTCAAAAAACTGACAAGCATATTCAACGCAACATTCTCATCAACAACAACAACATCAACAAGCTTAACCTCAACCTTCTTTTCCTCAACAGGAGCGGGTGTAGTATTCTCAACAAAATCCATTCTATATAATAAATTAAATTTTAATTTTAAACTATTTTAACTGCAAAACATTTAATTTTTAAACCGGCAAAAAAAAATTGAAATCCTTTTAAATCCAAATCCAATATGTATCATACCCAAAGAATGTCCGCACAAGCAACAGAATCAACTATTATGTCCAGGGAGAAAATTATTAACAATGTCATTATGGATTTCCATACGGCGTCTATTCCTCGTCTCATTCCTATTCTGGAGTCAGATCCATCCACTGCCGAAATGCGGGCACCCACGGCAGCACTAAGCCAGATGTATGACTTCAATCTATTTCCGGAGGACCCAGCCATCAAGTTCGGCATCTTGCAAATCAAGATTGCTGACACGCCAATGCTGACGCAGCCTCAAGTCTTGGATAGCAGCAATGATAATTCCGGATCCATGTCCGACTGTTGCGCCGATGGAAAGACCAAGATGGAGCACGCAATTCACACTCTAAAAAATATTGTTACAGCAGTCGCCAAGAGCGAACAAGCGTCGGTCACGATGGGCACTTTCAGTTTTGATGACAGGGTGGAAACCATTTTCCAAGATACCAAGATCACCGAGGATAATGCCACTGAACTGCGAGCCCATTTGAACCATCTCCATCCCAGAAATGGAACAGACTTGAACCAATCGTTGGAGATGCAAGCCGCTAGGTCCCGCGAGCGCTACGCCGCAAATCCAAGCGTGCGTCAAACCAACATTACCATGACGGATGGGCAAGCCAATCAGGGAAAGACTACGCTTTATTCTGAGATGTCCAACCAAGTCGCGCCAAACTGCACCAACATTTTCATCGGTTTCGGCAACGATCACAACGCAGCGGGTCTTCAACAACTCGCCGATGCGCAGCCAAACGGTTCCTACTTCTATGTAGCAGAGATTGAAAAGGCCGGTCTAGTTTTCGGAGAAGTCATTCACCAAATGCTTTACACGGCGCTGACTGATATCACGATTGAACTCGCCGGCGCGGAGATTTACGACTACAAGACCAACGCATGGCAAACTCAGCTCAAGATTCCATCCATTGTGAGCGAGGCTACAAAGACGTATCACATCCGAAGTGTAACACCGCATTCGGTGTCGGCAAAAATCATCGCGCAAAGTGCAATTCATGATGAAACCGAGCCATCGCTCATCTCGGATGACAACACGTGTCTTCCGCAGCTTATCAACTGCGATACTAATGAGATTAATCTTACTGACCTCAGCGTGTATATGCTGCGCCAACGCACTCAGGAGCTGATGTTCAAGTCGCATCAACACTCGTTGTTGGGGCACCGCGACCCTGAGGCGGGAAAAGCAATCAGAACCGAAATGGCGCAATACCTCAAATTTATGCAGCAATTCGCAAAGGAGCAGAATCTAGAAGAGGATGATATGCTGAAGACACTAATCACAGACATCACCATTATTCTGCAAACTTTCAACGGGCCAAAAGCGGCGATGTATTCAGCTGCAAGAACCGGTTCTCAAGGTCGCCAGACGTCCAACAATGTGAGCTACGTCCCACCAGAAGACATGGCCGTGCGCAGAAGATATAATCGCGCCCCGCATGGTCTGCGTCGCCAAAATGCAATTGCTGGATTTAATGAAGATCAAGATGATCAATATGATGAGGAAGACCTAGATATGTTGGGAATTATGCCATCAATGCCGCCACCTCTTATGCACCAGCTGAGCCGCACGAACACGACGCCGAGACAAATGACCATGATGCGCGAGATGAGCCAAGGCGGATGCCATATTGCGGAATTGGAAGACGGAGAAGTAGAGGAACCAGAACAAGAAGAGCAGCAGGTTATGCCCCCACAAGCCATCAGTAAGTATGAGGAAGAAGAGGAATCTGAAGCAGGACGGGGTGTCTAAAAATCATAAAATCAAAAATCATAAAAATTAGTTTTAGCCATTGTAATTGTAATTGTAAATTAAAATTAAATAATGTATTTTTTTTGCACTTCTCAAAAAAAAAGAAAAAAAAGGTCTAAAAGAAATTTTTCGGTCCATAATTAACAGCGGTTGCATCGTGTGTATCATTACTTAAAATAGCGGGAACACTTGAGCCCGAAATTGTCCCAATGCCTTGACTTGTCGTTGCTCCGCTAGTAGGTTTCTTAAAACTGACATTAACAAAAGACGCGCTCTTCATAATTTCATCTTTTAATTGATATAACAAAGGGAAATCTTTCTTATTAAAATTACCTGAAATATCCTGAGGCTTTAAATCAGTTGTTTTTTTTGCTCCAGTAGCAGTATCAGTAGCAGTAGCAGTAGCAGTTATGGGGGCCCCTTCTGCATCAACACCCCAGAGTTTTTGCCAAACCGGACTAACTTGAGAGCCATTGCCAGTATTTAAAGAAAATGGGCACGAATAATCAGCAGGATTAGATAATGCGACACAGGGATTGCATTCAGACCCCAAAAATTTAAATCCATTCACGGCCGTGGGCAAGTCAGAATTTTTAACAGGCGTAACAGTAGAATTCATATTACCATAAATTCCATTATATCCAGTATATTGAATTTTTTGCATAGAAATATCACCAGTAGAACTATCTTTTCCACAACGAACAAGATTATTAACGTTCTCTGGCATATCAGGAGTATGTCCAATAATGGCGCCATTCAATAAAAAGGATCCTTCTTTGGAATTCCAAGAGAGAAGTTCAATAATTGCCGCTTGATTATAAACAGTTTGTGCATTTTCCAAAGAAGCCCCGGGCTCAGTATTAATAATATTATTTTCGGCAATGGCTTGTTTATACATTTTTTTTACATCGGCAGACCAAGACCATTTACCGTTTTTCATCAATTCTTGAGCTTCTTTTGCAGTTGCCTGTTTTTGAAGAATATCTAAATCAAATCTCAAATTTGGATTATGAATTTTCTGAAACTTCATAAAGTTTTTAATTACACTTTGAGGCCATATAGAAGTAGTTGGAATGGGATATCCTTCGGGGAATAATCCGCGATCACTACTTACTCCGCTAGCCTTAGAAGAAGAGTCAGAAGAGTCAGAAGAGTCAGAAGAGTCAGAATTAAATCCTTCAACCTGAACACAACTAATTTGAAATGCTTGATATATAATAAAAGAAACAGCCGCAAGTCCAATGCCCCATTTAATATCTACTATACCAATAACAATAACAATAAAAGCAACAATTAAGTTTCCTAAAAAACTTTTAAAAAGAAATTTAAAATAGCTCGGCTTAACATATGCTAAAATGGCTGATAAAATAAGAACTAATATAACACCAATCATTGCACCATTATGATTACTTATGCCAGATATATTATAATTTTTATCCATTTGTTAATTATAATATATAAAAATATATAAAAATATTAGTATTTTGCTTTCTTTTTCTTTTATTTTTCTTTTGCTTTTGCTTTTTTTCTTTCTTTCTTTATCTTCCAGTAGAACCAAATCCCCCAGCACCCCTCTCAGTCATCTCTCCGAGTTGATTCTCGGAATTAACAATTGTTACATAAATGGGAACCATTCCGGGTGCAACGATTTGCAATAGCTTATCATATTTATTAACAACATAATTATTGTCTATGCCACCAAAATAATCAAACTTGCCGATTAAATCTCCACGATATCCGCTGTCAATAACACCAACACTATTTGCAAGACGCAGCGGAGTTCCGGACAAACTAGACCGTGGAAACATTAAAAATCCAGTATTAAAAACCTTTCCATTTTCGCACACCATGCGCGCAGCAGAGCGCACCAAAAAATTAATTTTATTTACACTTTGACCAGAGCACTGAGTTTCACCGGGAGTAAATAGATCAAAGCCAGCATCAGGGAACACACCGTTTCTCATTTTTTCATTATGATTATTTGCAGCAGAAATATAACTTTCATGCAAATTTTGGTCTTGACTATTAATAAACAATTTCAACTCCATAATGCGGTCGCAATTGGAAAAAGAATAAAATCCAGCCATTATATAAACTTATGTCGTATAGTTTTTAAATATTTTTAAAAACAATAATAAACATCCCTTTAATCTTTAACGATTATTCAAAGCCACAAGGTCAATAAAAATATTCAACACGTCCAAATAGTAGTCCAAAGATGCAGTAATAAAATCGCCATAATACTCGCGTTGCAATATATTATTAGTATCATAAATGATGTAAAGAGAGAAAAGGATGAGCCCAAAAATAGAAAACCCTTTAATAAACATGGAAGATGTTCCGGAAAACAAAGTAACTATTTGAACAATAATTAAAAGCAAAAGTGCATAGAATAAGAATGCAGCAAATTGAAATCCAAGTTTAACTCCAAACATTATTAGTGTAGCGCCAAATAAAAA